>ENA-ORDC01001944-ORDC01001944.1-marine-metagenome-genome-assembly--contig:-NODE-1944-length-13818-cov-8.224001_pt1 | contig 13818 bp, 7 predicted proteins | sample MGYA00237783_ERZ508515 | MGnify/ENA primary metagenome ERZ508515 (study PRJEB26186, sample SAMN06268792) | marine metagenome | isolation source: Eden Landing Ponds, San Francisco, CA, USA | place... | reverse complement strand
AGTCAACGGCGTCTCGATGATCGAACTCGTTCGCGGGAACGCCGAGAAACCGGTGCGATAACCATGAGTGCCGAGACGGATTCCGAGGCTGACGCCGAGGCCGAGACGGAGACGACCGGCGCACAACTGTTCGGGCGCTGGGCGACCGACGACATCGAGTTCCGCGATCCCTCGACCGAACGGTACATCACGATCACGCCGATCGCCCACACGATGGGGCGTCACGCCAAAAAGCAGTTCCAGAAGTCCGAGATCTCCATCGTCGAGCGACTCATCAACCGCCTCATGCAAACTGAGGAGAACACGGGCAAGAAACAGCAGACGACCCGTATCGTCCGTGAAGCCTTCGAGATCGTCCACGATCGCACCGACGAGAACCCCGTCCAGATTCTCGTCCGGGCGATCGAGAACAGCGCCCCCCGCGAGGAGACCGTCCGACTCAAGTACGGTGGCATCAGCGTCCCCAAAGCAGTCGACATCTCCCCGCAGCGACGCGTCGATCAGGCGCTGAAGTTCCTCGCCGAAGGGACTTACAACGCCGCGTTCAAGACGCCGACCGACGCCGAGGAGGCCCTGGCCCAGCAGCTGATCGGGGCCGCCAACAACGACGTCCAGACCTACGCCGTCAACCAGAAAGAGGAGAAAGAACGCGTCGCAGCCGCCGCTCGATAATCGATTCGGTTTCTTCATCTCCTGTCGGTGCGCTGCCCGGGTTCGATTTCTTGCGCTCCGTCGAACCGTGAGTGGGTACTGTCGTGATGGCAGACACCCCGCTCCGTGAACTGGCCTGTGGAAGCCACTGCTGTCGCTTTCGCGAACCGATCGGGAAAAAGCGTCAGCGTCAGTTACTTCGCCCGTCCGCTGTCGCCGCTATTGCTCGGGCGAGTGTGTTCGGTGCCTTTGCCGCGACCGTTGAGGCCACGGTTGCGCTGTCCGGCGCTGGTCAGGCCACGCATCGCGCGGTTCTCGTGATCGTCGCCACAGATCCAGTTGAGATCGTCGTCGTTCTCGATCGCGGGGTGGTTCGGATCGACCAGGATCGTCTCGAACCATTTCTGGCTCCCGTCTTCGCCGACCCAGTAGGAATTGAGTACGCGCAGGTTGCGGTACTTCCGGGACGCGCGCTCCTCGGCCACGCGCTGGAGGTTCTTCCGGCGCGTGATCCGGGTGACGCCCTGGCGTTTCGAGCGTCGTCCGGCCTTGTGTCGTTCCTTGCGAGCACTGCCCTTGCGGACGCTCACGCGAGCGACGACGATGCCCTGCTTTGCCTTGTAGCCGAGCGATCGAGCGCGGTCGAGTCGCGTCGGTCGTTCGACGCGTTCGATCGCACCTTGCTCGCGCCAGCGCTGCATGCGCTGCCACTGGAGCTCGGCGACGTCCCCTTCGTCGGGGTTCTTCCAGGCGTCTCGGATGTGTGAGTAGAAGCTTCGTGCCATGTCTTTCACCGCGGGCGTTGAGTGGTTCAGCCGGCTCGGCCGGCCACATTCCGACCTGCGTGGACAGGTGCCCGCTGGCTGCCCGCCGACCAGCGAGTTGTCAGTACTACTGTGTTCACCCTCTTAAGGAATTCGAACTCCCGGAAGCGGGGGCAATCGGACGCCGTGTCTGCGGCCGGACGCTCACTCGTTCCATTCAATTGTATATCAACCACGTCTTCTTCGGCACGGATTCGAACGCAACCATCTGTATCCCGGTTTGTACGTGCTGTCCGCTGTAACTGTCGACACCACAGGTTCGGAGGATAGGGGGTGCTACAAACGAAACCGGGGGTGAACCGGGGTAATTTGCCGCGCGAACTCGAAACTCATTATAAGAAAATTGATACGGGGGCTAAACAGGAGGCATAATCATAACAGATGTGGTAAAAACGGCGAAAAATCGGGTCAAAAGGATACAGCCGGAACTACCGAAAAAGAGCGAGCGCCGAAATCAGAGCGTCACATCGGGTGGATCCAATCCATCCACGAACATCATTATTATCGACGACGCAAGGAAGTCTGATAGCGCCAGTATCGTATCGAGACGATTTTCATGAGGTCCACGACCGTAGTCATCGTACGCTTCGCTCGCAATCTCTTTCAAAGAGTGATCAACGATCCGCCACAGGTTGTAGAGCAACGTGCTGAAGACGAACGAGAAAAACCGCATTCGATAATCCTTCGACGCGATCGACGGGATCAATGGATGGATCATTCGATATTCGTTTTCAATATCCCACCGATCAGAGTACCGATTAGTTAGCCCCTCAGCATCAAGCGGAGATATATCGTCTCGGTTCGTGACGAACAGTGCATATCCCGTGTCGTCAGCGTTTCTAACGATCCAATCGTCGCGACACGCTGGCACGTGCATGAATGTCACATCGTGGCTGTAATTGTTTTCACCGACATCGGGATCAGTATTTACATTGACATACGGAGTATTGTCATTGAAGTGTAAAGGGGCGTCCTTCTCAACCCGTGCCGAAACCACGGGATCTTCATGTACCTCCTCAGCCTGATCTCGGAGATATTTTGAATCTTGCTTCTTCGGGATAACGTAGTTAACGTCGTGACGCTGGTCAAGAACATGGTAAACCCCATGCTGGTCAAAGGCTTTGTCAGCCATCACTAGATGTATATCGACGAGCTCTGTGGCCTTCTCCATTAGTCGGTCAACCACCTCTGCCCATGAGACTGATTCTCCGTCATCAGATTCCCAGTCCGACCTATGTCTAATCGGTTCTACCGCCAGTACTATAGGGATGTTCCGACCAACGATTGTCAGAGTTGCATACTGGTATTCATAGACCTGATCTTCCACAGTACCATTCACCATCTCTGGATAGTCGTCCTTGGGCACTTTCGACCGGCCAGTGTTTTCGTCAATCACGATGGACTCATCGTCTGATGTGATCTCATTCTGTCCCTTCCATGGCGTGACGTGATACGGTATTCCAGTCACATCAATTGCGACAACACCCGGCTCAGTGAAATTATTAGATATACGAACAGAGTTTAACATTTGACTGACTGCCTCATTGAATTGTTCGCCAACCGCATCAGCAATTTTACGCCATTCCGGTTCTGCTCGCTTTTGATCATCAGGGGAGGTGGGAATATTGGCCGTATGGTCTGGGTTTTCTGGCGTTCCAAGCATCTTCACTGCCCGGACATGTGTATCGTTATGAGGGCGCTCGTCGCAAAACTTATTAAAAATACGATAAGCCGAGGGTGTCCCTGATCGCACCGTTAGACTCATCAGTAATTGTTGTTCCCAGATGCGAGTATCATCATACACCGCGTTGTCTGCGCGGTTCGTATCAAAAGCTGGTGCGACATCGTTCAACATTCTCGAAATCAAGTTCGGAGCGTGCTGATCAACATATTTATATACTGGTTGATTGGATGCGGCGACTTCTTGAGGGTCCGGATTATTTCTATCAGGAGAAGCTATTTCCTTGGAGCTGACTCCCTTGTCTCTGGCAACACTTTTGATCCCTTCCGCAACTTCGTCCAGAAACTCCCGAAGAGCCAAAGAGAAGCGTCGTCTCTCTGTGTGTGAGATGGTCTGCTGCCGTGGGACACGGTCCAATTTAAATCGCCGTTTTAAATAGGCGTATTTTTCGATGCGATTCACCACCTTCTCTTGACTGAATCCGCCAATCCTCCGGTACAGTGACACTCGTAGCATAGAGTCGAAATCATATGTGCTGTCATATTTGCCTTCATCACGATAATTATCGGGTAGCTCTTCAGTTGGGAAATTTAGATCACGAATGACCCTTGAAGCAACACTGTACTGATCAAACAACGCCTCGGCTTGTGAGATCAGTTGTGAAGGTTTCACCTCCAAACCAATCTCATCATCCGTTTTAGTGGTATTCTGATCCATGCGCCAGCGTTGCCACTTGGTCTATTTTTTATATTTTTCGTAGCCCAGTCGATGTTTGGGCTGGTCACTCGCTCTCGAACCGTTTCCAGCGATTTTAGGTACAGCTGCTGCTATGGGCAAACCCTATGTCGCTGGGGGTGAAAGGAACCTAGTGGACCCGCGGTTCCTCTATTGGCACCTATCCTGGATAGTCTTGAATACCATCCATCTATAGTTAATACTGTTGGTATATAAGAATAGTAATAATTCGTCTGTTCGGCAGAAATTGGCGTTTTATACCTTGAAAAGATATTTTTCTACCTCAGTCAGACTGAATCTAGTTGCATAATTAGAATTACGTGTTAAGATAGTATATTGCTTTATCCGAGAGGCCGGGATGGTATAGATAGTTAACACCATACGGCTTAGAAGAGATCGATGAGTGAGAAAGTATTCGTGAAACATCAGTACCTGATTAGCTACTGTATACACTCTAAATGCGTATGAACGCAATCTATATCAGTGAATCACAACTACATGATAGGTGGCGAATTCCATGTCAGGCCCAAATCAGCAGGATCCAGAAGTGAAAAATAACGCCTCTACCGATGAGATAACGTGGGATCAAGTACTCGGAGCGTTACTATTGCTGGGTGAGCATAGTCGTCGATACAAAGATTTAGATCTAAAGCTCGATATGCCCGATGAGGATCTAGACCGTGCTCTAGATGAGGGAAGAAAATTTGGCCTCTGGACGCGGGAATCGGGTAATGATCGATTTTCGGAACCAGCTGGTGAGCAGAATAAGATCGTATACGAGCTGACTTCATTGGGCGAACATTACTACGCTCAAGCAGAATCATTTGGTCTCGTGGACTCATGGCAGACTTTTAGGCAAGCACGCGTTTCGTATCGTACCACTCGGGGACTGTTCAAGTCGGAGATTACATCGACTGAACTCTGAGGGCGGGATGTTCAAGCTACAACATTTTGATGATTGGGAAGATTCGATGATGCATTCTATTAGTAGTTCTAATATCCAATCGCATTGGATAACCATCTCTAAGTTCCTGCGCCGTCGTAAAGCAGGCATGAAGAGTTATAATCAGTCACTCTGTCATCAAACATAACATGCAAATTCCTGACCTTATCGAAAACTCCGAGTTCGTAGGCGGGGTTTTCGACATGGATTACGAATCTTGCAAAGTCCACACTACGGACTATATCAAAAAAGTCCACTGTGGGGGTCTACAGCGGCATGCATTTCTCATCGCGAAAATGGAGCCCGGCAATATCTCGACTGAGTTAGGAAATTCTGAATCAGGGAATCTAAAATCCCACGCGCTTCTGCTCCAAGTACAAGGGCCGGCTGAGCTCCCCTCTCAATCAGAGCTTGTCGGCGCTCGATACCAGAATATCGAGGAAAAGGTTACTGACGAACTCGAAGAACGACGCGATTCATTCGATATTGACGCTATTACGCGCGAAAAAATCCAAAAAACTGCAATCGAAGCAAAGCTCATCGGGACCTTCTATGAGGACGGTGACGATATCGAATTCGGTGGTGACGTTCATACTGTCTTTCCCTCCGGGGAATATTTTGTCTACAAGCCCACTGGGGACGCTTTGGAGTGGATTGCTAACTACATGCGCCCCCATGTTCGGGAGGACTCTCCGCCAAAAATTGATATCGGAGATGTGAAATACTCTGCAAGTGAGCTTCGCCAAGACTCCGCAGAGGATGTCTCTGTTGCAATTAATGCCAAAGATCTCATCGGGAACAAAACCGCCGTCTTCGGCATGACGCGGACTGGAAAGTCGAACAGCATGAAGATTTTGGCTACGTCAGTCCATCTTTCAGATGAGTCCGTTGGCCAACTTATCTTCGATCCTTCTGGAGAATACGGAAATCCGAACGACCAGGATGATTATGCGCTTGCAGAGGTTGATGATGATATTATCCGGGTTGGAAACGATGATGAGGCGGAAATCAGTCTTAGGAGTAATCTCTTTAAGCCCGTAAATCTAGGAACAGCTCTGAAGCAAGCTCGGGAACTAATTGAACGTCGCCAATATGGGGATGTTTCCACCTACTTGGAGAACTTCCTTGATGCCGCAATCCGTGCCCCGTCACAGACTGACTACAGCCGATTTGTTGATGAGGATGGCGACAGTGATGCTGCCTACCGAGAAGAGCGAGAAGACCGTCGCCGACTTGCGGCATTCCACGCTCTACTTTTAGAAGCCGGGTTGCAGCCCCCGGAGGAGTACAAAATGACCGTTCCGTTGGGGGAAGAAAAACGTGAGGATTTCCTAGAGATCGCAACTAACTGGGAAACCAAAGGAACTAGAAGCAGTGATGATGGTGAACTGGACCTCTATTATAACGGCAGGCAAGTCGGAAAAGTATACCATAGTGATGCGAATTTATGGTTCTATGATACAGATGGTGCGACTGAGTTCTGGAAAGAACTAGCCCAACTCAATCTGACTAACGATACAATCTCCAGCTGGATTGATTCTGACTTAGATTATATCCTAAAAGTACTTGTCCCAGAATACGATACGGCAGCGGGTGCCGATATCCTCACTGGTCTTCGAAAACGCCACGACCCCCAGGGAGAGGGTGACACAGAGACGCGCATCTATGATCGCCTCAAGGAGGGGAAAACAGTTATCATTGATATGTCTGATGGCAATGAGAAAATCAACGCGGAACAGGCTGAGCGGTTTATTAAATCCATTCTCGGAAAATCAGAAGATCTCTTCGTCAAGGATGAGCAGCCTCCAGATATCCAAATCTATCTTGAAGAAGCACACCGATACTTCGATAAGACAGACTCTGATGACTCTGAGAAATTTGATCCATATGTACGGCTTGCTAAGGAGGGGGCAAAATATAATCTCGGACTCGTATATGCTACTCAAGAGGTAACAACCGTTGAGCCGCGGGTTCTCGCGAACACCGCCAATTGGGTCGTCACACACCTCAATAATACCAAAGAGATCAGCGCTCTCACTGACTACTATGATTTCGAAATGTATGAGGACTCTATTCTGAATGTGATGGAGCGCGGTTTCTCACGAATTCGATTTCTTTCCAACGAGTATACTATCCCGGTCAAAATCAAGGAATTCGACGAAGATTGGGTGGAGAGCGTTAAGGAGGGATCATAGGATGCCGTACGAAGACGAGGCACAGAATCAACTCAATGCGAGCCGGTTCGTCACTGACGACAATATTCGACGCCGGTTACAGAGCGTAAATATCGTCAATCGTCCACCTTTGGATAGTCTTGAGTCACTTCCTCTGACTGATCCATTTGGGACGTCGGATCCCACGGAGAAGTTTGATCCTGCGGATAACGTTATAGCAGTCGATGGATCGCGTGCCGAGGTTCCCGTCGGTCCGAGCCAGTACAATGCGAGCGTCGGCTTCATCGAAGTTGCGGTCGTAGAGGTTGAGACTGACTTGCTTCGCAAACAACGGAAGCGCCAGTTCGTAAATGACGCGATCGCGGCTCGGTCAGTCGAAAGCCACCACGTTCGGATGGTAATGCCCAGCAGGAACGTAGTCGTTGAGGACCTGCCGTTTAAAGAGGCGTGGAGGAAGTTCACATTTGAAAACCTCCAAGAAAAAGAGATTCTTGGGCGAACGCTTTTTGAGGCGTTCAAACATCTCTTAGACCTCCATGGCCATCTCACTGATCAGGGGATCAAGCATCCGAAATGTCCTGTTTGCGACCACAGGGAAGATCAGTACTGTGCAACGGATGAGATCGGTGAATGCGACTTCTGTGGTGCAACGATCTACCCAACCGACCGTCTCCGGGTACACGAGCGACTAGGCACCAATCAAAGCAATCTTACTGCGATCAACTTGCTGATGCAAATCATCGAACAATTATGTACCACAATCGTCCTTGAAGTAGTTCTCGATGGAGGTGACGACAAAGCTGAGGAAACAGCGATTATGAAAGACGGACCACTAGCTCAGTTCGACACTGCTGCCTGGATCGCCTCAGGAATGCAAACCTGGTTTGACGATCTCCGCGATAGCGAAGGATCGTTCCCGATGATTATCGGTCTCCACAAAGAGGGTGACTTCGGAATCTTTGCGAACGAAATCCGGGACCAACTCCCGTCGACACGAATTGTGCCAATGTCCTCCGAGTTCATCTATGACAATGTCGTCATTCAGCGTGAGGAAGACGAATTGTTTGGTGAACAGCCAAAAACATACTATGGGAAGAACTTCATCTACACGACGAAAAACGATTACGTATTCCCACTTACCGTCCCACGCCGATTTGACAATGACGGGACACTCCTACACAAGTCCAACGACTATCCTGAACTTCCCCGGATCCTCTCCACGCTCGAAGATACAGCACTTGCCCTCTACCAAGACAGTGTCATCCCAATCCACATGGCTCATGACTACGCAACAATTCCAGAAGGCGTCGGTCAGAAAGTTCTCACCGAATTAGCTAACCAAGAACTGTTCGACGCAGAAGATCTAACCTACTGATTCAACGTAGACTGTACCTCAGACCGAGTTAGTACGCCCTCGCTTCGAAGTACTTTGACGATCGATTCAAGATCGTACTGGTTTGAACGGATCGTCGTTACAAGCGTCGCGAACGCCGTGGCCGGCAAGAGAAGGACTTCATTGTCCTTCGCCGCAGCCTTGGCATCGTCACCGAATGCTGGATTCCCAACTGTGATCTGGATGTCCGCATCATTCGCTTTCCGGACAACAGACATCGCGTCTTCAACACGAATTTCTCCGTCGAGATCTTCTGTAGTTTTACATTCAACTCCGATAAGAACTGGCTGCTCATCCGAATCAAAGCGATAGAACCCATCTTCGTTCTCTAAGCGAATATAGAACTCTGGGTCAGTTGTATGTCCTGATTCATCATCCACATCCTCAACTTGAAACTGATCGACTCGTTCAAGGAGGTTTAAGCAACTCTGCTCGAAATCTTTTTGATCAACTTCTAACAGAGAATTGAGCTCCGAAAGACTATTTCCTGCTTCATGAACGTCAACACGGAGTAATTCTCGCTCACGCCGTTCTCCCTCATGGCAATGGTACGCTGCATTTCGATACATAGAGCGTGCCCTCGGATTCCCAACTTTATCGCTTAGCTCCTCTAACTCCATTTCCAACACGTCTTCAGGTGATGTGATGTCGAGTCGTGTTGCTACATCCTCCGCCTCTTTCCGGCTAGCAACCGTACTTGATAGAACGAGCTCTAGCTGTTCGTCCGGAACACCATGCCGAACACGGCCAGCAATCCGTTCCAGGGTGGTACTATGTTCTTCTGCCAGCTCTGGCTCAGCTTCCTTGAGTATATCTGCGCAAGATTCAAGAATACGAGCGGCTTCGGGCACGACTCGGTCAATTAGATCTGCTGGCCCCCAGTAATCCGTATCGATGCCCGCTTCAGTATAGATAGAAGCCAAGTCTGTTCCATCAATCCATTCGCCAAGCGCTTCGGCTGTCGCAATCGCATTATCCATCTCTTCATTTCCTAGCCGACCGAGGTCCAAATTATCACGGCGCTCATTTCGATCCGGGAAGTAACCAGTATTATCAAGCCATAGTCGGTTCCCTTCGTCAAATTCTGGACTGGCTACAACGACCGTCAGAAGGTCAATGACATCGACTTCGGATGCGCCCTGCACATACTTATGTAGTAAATTCACAGACGCGGGCGAAATAAGTTGGTTGGCCGTCGCTTCCCCCAGAGGCGTTAGAGAGATACCGTCGCCCGTTCCAGTATCAATCATTCCCCACTGACGAAGGGTATCAAAAACTTCCCCAAAATCATCCCCAATTTGGCTTGCAGAGCTATTCGCCCCATGCGCGATGAGGGCCTGGTCCAAGAACTCTAACAGAGATTCGACTGACCCATATTCAGAGATGAGATGTAAGAACAATCCGTGCTCAGACCTGATGTCTAAAACGGAATCAAGTGGATCAACTTCACCCTGAATATACTCAGATATGCGCGGCCGTGCCTGTACCTTTGTATTTGCAAAGAGGACCGTCTCACCAGGCTCATTTGTATGACTGGGTCGACCTGCCCGGCCTGCGAGATTTTTATATTCGAATGTTTCGAATCGACGTCCCTTTTGACCACCGTACCGTGGTTCAAGAATGAATACACGCTTTATAGGGAGATTAATTCCAGCTGCTAAAGTGCTGGTAGCTACCAGAACTTGAATGTCTCCATCTCGGAATGCTTCTTCGATTAATTCTTTCTGGCCCGACGAAACCCCTGCATGATGGTACGCAATGCTACGCTTCGCCAGCTTTGCCAGAGAGTCATATTCACTCCCTGGAACGTCATTAAGCTGGTCAGCTAGCCGAATTTGTTCATCCGTGGACAGTCTAATTGACGTAGATCGACGATTCTCCTCAATGTATCCCCTCAAATTGTGTGCAAAACCCTCTGCCATGCTCCGTTTTGGAGCAAATACTAACGCTTGTTCCGGCGACCCGTCTACTTGCGACGCTCTTTCAAGAAAATCGATGACTGTATTCTGTTTGTGGTCCAATCCACGTCGACGCTCAACCGGCTCTGGCTCAATCTGGTCTCCGTCATTGTAGAAAATGATCTCATCCTGATCACAGATGAACATTCCTTCATGTAGCTCATTGTGCCGCCAGTCACGACGATCAGCATAGGATGCGGATAACCAGTCAGCAACCTCTTCGACGTTCGGAATTGTTGCGCTTAGTCCGGTAATATCGATATGAGTGTACTGATCAAGGAGCTTTGTGATGACGACTTCGAGGTTTGGTCCTCTATTTGGGTCGGCAATTTTGTGAAACTCGTCGATAATGACACCCCCAAGTTCATCAATATACCCAGGATCATTCCGCATGTAGTGGTCAAACCTTTCATATGTCATCACCACGATCTGAGAATCCATCAAATCGCTAACATCCGGACCGTTATGGCCGCGTACTAACTGAATATTGAGACCAAAGTCTTCTCCCAGGGTGCGGTCGAATTCAGCTGCTTTCTCATTTGCAAGAGCCCGATAAGGAACCAGATAGACACTTGACCGTCCACGCTCAAACCATGTATGAACTGCCCGCATTTCTCCTAAGAGAGTCTTTCCAGTTCCAGGCGGAGATACGACCAGAAAGTTACCACTTTCAAGGAGCCCATTATCTAGCGCTTCAATTTGTGGGGGCCACAGTTCCGTTACTGCCTCACGGTCGTTGTCTAAGTGTCCAAAATATTGCTGATCGAGTTCGTAATCCTCAATGAGTGAGGAAAGGTCCTCAGGGCTTGACATGGGTCTCCCAACGAACTACCAGTCCATAAATCATCTCCTCTTCATTATGGATGAAAACTTGTTATCACGAAGAAGGGTTGAAATTTGGGCTTTCAGGTTGATGAAGCCGCCATATGAAAGCCAACCGCTACAAACTGACAATCGATATCTCATCACTGTTGATTCAAATCTGGGATAGTGACTAGATTAACTTTCGGTCCAAGGGACTGAAACGTCAACTCCTGGTAGATCCTCTTTGTGTGGAGATAAGACCAAACACCGGTCGACCTTACTCATCGCTTTATCTTCTCTCTCATCACGGCTATAGTCGTACTTAAGCTGGTTCGCTCTTGCATAGTTCCGATGGTTGAGATCGTAGTCGTCAACGATAATCTGACGTGGGATCAACTCAGTGTGTTTGAGCGCTTCTTCAGCAAATAGATAGGCAGTATTAATATATTCGATCCGATTGGATAAATTCTTCTTCACGTCCCCAACTACAATGATTGCATATCCATTGTCTGTCAGAACACGTTCCATCTCTTTGAGCGTACCACGAACGAACTTCCGATAGCTGCTTTCGTCAGACGTGAGAGTGAGGTCTTTTCGTTCCTTTTCGCGGTTAACACCCAACCACCACAGTCGAAGCCAATTGTTCCATGAATAATCCAGAACTCGCATGTACGGCGGGGAGGTCAATATCAGATCAACACTATCATCTGGGAATCCAGTATCTTTCGCATCACATTGACGGACACGTGAAGTAAACGCAGTCAGTGTCTGATCAAGATCATCCACGACCAATTCTTGTTTCCGCGTCACTGCCTCTTCAACGTCTTTCTCCGGTCGCTCAAGGTCATTCTTCTCTGCATACTCGCGAACGTAATCAACTGACCCAGAGAATGTATCTCTAGTGGATAGGGATAGAAACATCTCCGAGGGTCCGTGCAGAACGCCACACACTATCGCCTTTAAATATGTCGCCTTCTGAGATTTCTCCCCTTCAAGGACGTGGCGAAGTCTCACCAACTGGTCCAGCGTGTACTCCGAGAAGAAGACGAGAAGTTCGGATTTACCCAACCATTCATCATCGTCAATGAGTCGAAAATCAGTATTATCAATTTTCTCAGCTTCAGCTAGCTTCTCAGCAAGATAACTTTCGAACTCTCCCTCCGCAAGGGGATTGCATTTTGCCTTTGTGAGAGTTGTAGCGTATTCGAAGGCATCACTAGCCCAGGCAACACGATCCTCGAGAATAGCTTCCAACGGAGTCGTTCCCCCGCCAGCAAACGGATCAAATATGACATCACCGGGCTCCGAAAATCTTCGAACAAAATACCTTGCGAGAGCTGGTGGAAATCCACCCACATATGGTGAGATTGTGTGTAGTGAGTGTCCCCACCGTTTCGGGGCTGATCGCCAACTGGGCTCCAGATCGGAGGTTTCTACCGCCGGTATGTACTCATCTGGGGTCCATGTAATAGGATACGTCCCATTTTGTGCTTGTACTGAGTTCGACTCCTGTAATTTTGAGAGGCGACGCCTTGCTGTTGAGTATGAACAGCCTACCGCATCGGCTACCTTCTTCGTCGATGGTTCATTCTCTGCAGTATGCAACGCCCGAATGAACGCTTCGTCACCATAGATAGTTCCTGCCCGACCTCCATTTGAACGTGATTTTGAAGTCATATGGAAAGAGAGCGAGTTGGTTGTTAAGAGAACGGTACATGACCGCGTGAAAAAATATTCCGGTCGCGATCGTCAAACCAGTTTCGGCAGACCGTGATATAAATGCACCTCACTGCAAATTTTGTGCTCTAATTAAAGGCGATAGTAGATCAGCGGTTGGTTCAATAGCTTGGTTGAAAATGTGGAAAGATATGAAACCGCATAACGGTTGCTGGTGAGTCGTTTCTGTCTTCCATTCAACCGCTCTTCACCTGGTATAGGTATCTATAGTGCCTCCATTTGAGTGGTTAGAAGAGTACATACGTCATTCGCTCCCAGAAAGTATCATTTTCCTAGTGGTTTGTAGGTCACCACCTTCCGAACCTGTGGTCGACACCGCGCTCCCGATATTCTATATAGCGATAAGCAGTTTATGTGCGGAGGACGAACCGGCGATTCACCCGCTGGAGACGACCACTACCGCCGAAATACTGGGAATCTTCTCTCAGACGGTGTCCGAATCGATCGAGTCGAAGCGCCCCTCAGCGATGGCAGCGGCGACTGCTGCGTCGTCCACGTCTGGGATAGCGTGTGGATATTTCCGCCTGAAATACCCGAGAACGTTCTCGACGTCGCGTTCGAGCAACTCGCGGGCGTTTTCGTGTTCGGTCGGGACAGCTTGGGGCCAATCGAAGACGGTGACGCCGCTCTCTCCAACGAAGACGTTGTACTCGCTCATGTCGGCATGGACGTACCCCGCCTCGTAGGCGTTCTGGACTTCTTCGAGGACCAGATCAACGACCGGGCGGACCTGTTCGTCTTCGAGTTTCGTCCGTGACAGTTCAACACCGTCCATACGCTCCATCACGATGGCGTGACGGTTGTGATCGACCGGTCTCGGCACGCTCACCCCTGGGTAGAGGTCTTCGAGCGCGGTATACTCGCGCTCGGCGGCCTTCCGGGCGGTGTACAGCCAGGAGACGTGTTCGCGATCGGCGG
>ENA-ORDC01001943-ORDC01001943.1-marine-metagenome-genome-assembly--contig:-NODE-1943-length-13821-cov-3.196304_pt1 | contig 13821 bp, 11 predicted proteins | sample MGYA00237783_ERZ508515 | MGnify/ENA primary metagenome ERZ508515 (study PRJEB26186, sample SAMN06268792) | marine metagenome | isolation source: Eden Landing Ponds, San Francisco, CA, USA | place... | reverse complement strand
CGGCGTCGCGCGGGTCGGAGGGGTTGGCGCCGTTCTGGTGGAGTTCGTGGACGATCGACTGGAGCGTCTCCTCGTCGTCGGCCTGGACGAGCAGGCGGGCGTAGGACTCGTCGGTCTCGTCGCGGCCGATGCGGAACTCCTCGACGTCGAAGGAGCCGCCCATGTCCATGATGAGGCCGAAACAGGTCTGCATCATCCCCGAGTCGATGATGTGCCCCTCCAGCTCGACTTCGCGCGCGGCGGTCATGTCACCACAGTCGGCGGCGCCGAGTAAGTCGTTTTGGATGTTCGTGACCCGCGATCGAACGCTGACGGACCGAGTCGGCTCGGCGCGCTACCCGGAGTCGGTCCGACAGTCGACGCGCCACTCTGTGTCCGACGCCTCGACCAGTCGCTCGTAGAAGCGGCGCAGCCCCGCCGAGCCGGTGTCCGGGAGGACGTGCAGCCGGACGGTCCCGTCGCGGACGACCACCCGGAACACGTCGGCCGTCTCGTCGTCGCGGACGAGATACACTGTCATCGGCAGTTCGAGGAAGTCGCCGAAGCGATAGGGGCCGGCTTCGAGGACGGTCGCGACCAGTTTCGAGAGGGCGGCCTCCTCGCTGTCGGCGGCCGGCGTCAGTTCGAACACCGTCTCGCCCTCGTACTCGACGCCGCCGCTGTAGGGGTAGGTCCGCTCCGGGCGGGCCGGGATCGTAAACGAGGGGTCACGGGCGGTCATCGGTCGCCTCACCGGGTGTACGACGCGATCCCTTGTAAGTCCTCGCGCCAGCGACGGGTTGGTTTGGTGAGCGGTGTGGTGGCGTGCTGTTCCTGGTGGACTGAAAGGGCGAGGCGCGCTCGCGCCGATAGTCGCCTGAGCGGGCCACTATCCGCGCGGGCGGTGCGGAGAGCGCGGATATCCCGGTCAGCGACCGCGAGCGGGCCGAGGGCTTTCATCTCTCGTTGTCGGCTGCGTTCGCGGTTGCGATTCAGAACGAGCCGGGGGCTTTCATCGCCTATTGCCGGTCGAGTCGAGAACTGCTAGCGAGCGGGCCGAAGGCGTTCGAGAGTGAGCCCCTGAAACACGAAGTCAGTCGTCGGTGGTGGGTTCGGCGTCGGGGTCGGGGCTGGACGCGGCCGGGGTGGTGGGTTCGTCGGTCAGGTCGGCGTCGCGCCAGGTGCCGCGCTTGTACCACCCGAATCCCATGGCGGCGCCGGCGATAGCCGAGACGGCGAACGACAGCCAGATGCCCCGATACCCCAGTTCCTGTGAGGCGAAGTACGCCACGGGCAGGCGGACGAATCCGAGCATCGTGATCGAGATGGCGGCGGCGGTCATGGTCTTGCCGGCGCCGCGGAACCCGCCCTTGTAGGCGTGGAAGACGCCGGTGAAGCCGAACACGGGCGCGACGTAGCGGAGGAACACGCGCCCGACCTCGACGACCTCGGGGTCGTCCGAGAAGACCGCGACGATGTTGGGGGCGCCGAACCACGTGAGCACGCCGACGGCCGCGAGGATGCCGAACATCGCCTTGGCGGCGAAGTCGGTCGCGCGGCCGGCCCGCTCCTGCTCGCCGGCGCCGATGTTCTGGCCGGACATAGTCTCGACGCCGCGACCCACCGCGATGGCGGGCAGGAAGATGACCGAGAACATGCGGACGCCGACGGTGTAGGCGGCGATGACCGTCTCGCCGAAGGGCGTGACGATGGTCAGCATCAACACGACGGCGATGGAGTTGCCGGTGTTCTCGATGGAGGCGGGGACGCCGACCCGGAGGATCTTCCGGAGGTAGGCTAGGTCGGGCCACATCTGGTCGAGGTGGATCTGGATGCCGCGGTTCCCGCGGAAGAGGATGGCCATGCCGATGACCGTCGCCAGCGCGCGCGAGAAGATCGTCGCGTAGGCTGCGCCGACGATGCCGAGTTCGGGGAACGGCCCCCAGCCGAAGATGAGGAACGGGTCTAAGGCCATGTTGACGACGACGGTGACGAACATGACGAGCATCGGCGTGATCGTGTCGCCGTAGCCCCGCATCAGCGACATGAACACGAAGAAGGCGAACATGAAGATCATCCCCAGCGAGATGACCTGCAGGTACTCCGTCGCGCCGGCGACGACGGCGGCGGGGCCGCCGATCAGGGTGAGCAGGTCCCCGACGGCGAGATAGCCGAACGCGCCAAGCACCAGCGACGCGATGATCGCGAAGGTGACGGTCTGTGAGGCGGCGAACTCCGCCTGCTCCTCGTCGTCGGCGCCGACGTTCTGGGCGACGAGGATGCTCCCCGCGATGGAGATGCCCAGTCCCAGCGAGATGAGGAAGAAGACCAGCGGGAACGCCATCCCGATAGCCGCAAGCGCCGTCTCGCTGTACTGGCCCAGCCAGATGGTGTCGACGAGGTTGTAGGCGGTCTGCAGCAGGTTCGTGATGACGATCGGCAAGGAGAGATAAAAGAGAGGGCGGGCGATGTCGCCGGAGGTCAGGTCGAACTCCTCGCGGTCTTTGAACACCATGTTCACCCGCCGGCGGACCCCCGCGACCAGCCGGTCGATGGACGAATCGGCCATCAGGCGCCCCCTTCCTGTCCGGTGGTCTCGTCGGCGTCGGTCTCGTCGCTCACGTCGGCGTCCGTGTCGTCACCGCTCTCGTCACCGTCGATGACCACGTCGGCGTCGGGCGCGACGAGGTTTTCGCGGACGTACGCGATGAAAGCGTCGCGAGTCGTGCCGTCGGTCCCCCCGATGGAGACCCGGCGGGTGTTCACGCCGACGATCAGCGTCGCGACGAACGCCGCCGTGGCGTCGGGGTCGACGCCCGCGCGGACCGTCCCCTCGTCGATGCCCTCGGCGACCATCTCGCGGACGCGGTCGCGGACGAACGCGTCGACGCGCTCGAGTTCCTCGCGGTAGGCGTCGACGTACGGCGCCTGCGCTTTGATCTCTAGGAGGGCGGTCTGGAACGCTTCGGCGTCCTCGCCGTCCTGACAGAGGATCTCGTCGACGAACGTCACCAGCCGGTCGACGGCGTCCGTACCCGAAGTCTCGGCGAACTCGTCGGTGAACGACGCATAGAGGTGGTCGAGAAAGGACAGAAGCAGCTCCTCTTTGGTGTCGTAGTGGTAGTGCAGCGACGCCTTGCTGCGGTCGGACTCGTCGGCGATGTCCTGCATGGTCAGGTCGGCGTAGCCGCGGGCGCACAGCGCGCGATAGGTGGCCTCCATGATGGCCTCCTGCGCGTCCGAACCGCCGGCCGCGTCACTCGTCGTCTCGCTCATTACCGGTATTAACTGACTGGTCAGTCAAAAACGTTGCGACCCGGCCGACCCGTTCGTCACCGTGTACCACACAGGGCGTGCGACGCGGTGCGGGTCGCCGCGAGCGCGGGGCGGGATTCCGGGCTGGTGAGAACGGGCTGGCCGATTGAAGGGCACGGACGCCGACGTTCCGAGTGGGCCATGACACACCACCCGGATCACGAGGTCGAACTGTTCAGGGACGACGGCGCCTACGAGGTGTGCGTCGACCTGCCGGAGTACGGGCGAGAGGACATCGATCTGCGGTGGCACAACGGGCGGCTCCACGTCGCGGCCGATCGGTGCGACGAGGACGCGTACGACCGCCGGCTCTCGGTCCCCGGGGCGGTCGACGAGGAGGCGATCGAGGCGACCTATCGCGACGACGTGCTGACCGTTCGGCTGCCGGTCGTCGGGGAGTCGTCGCGACCCGGGATCCGAATAGCGGTCAGCGGGTAGCCCCGTCGATCGGCCGATAGTCCAGCGGTCAGACCCACTCGACGTCGGGGTCGATGCGGTCGGGCGGCGTCTCGCCGGCCAGTGCCGCCCGGACGTTCTCGGCGACCGTCCGGTGCAGGTCCGCCCGGGCTTCCACGGAGTACCAGGCCGAGTGTGGCGTCAACAGCGCGTCGTCGCGGTCGAACAGCGGCGACTCGGTCGGCGGCTCCTCGGTGAAGACGTCCAGCCCGGCGGCCGCTATCTCCCCGTCGTCGAGCGCCGCCGCCAGCGCGGCCTCGTCGACGACTCCCCCGCGACCGGTGTTGACGACCACCGCGTGGTCGGCCAGCCGCTCGAAGGCGTCGGCGTCGAGCATGCCCCGAGTCTCCTCGGTCAGCGGCGCGTTCACCGACACCAGGTCCGCGCCGTCGAGCAACCCCGCCCAGTCGACGCGCTCGACATCGGCCGCTGCGAGCGTCTCGTCGTCGACGTAGGGGTCGTAGGCGACGTGGTCGAGGCCGAACCCCGCGGTTCGCTCGCGGACGCGGCGGGCGATCGGGCCGAAGGAGACGAACCCCAGCGTCAGGCCGGGGAGTCGGTGGGTCCGGCCGCCGGCCTGCCAGTCCCAGCCGCCGGCTTTCACCTCGCGGTCGTAGGGGCCGAGCTTCCGGAGACAGCCCAGAAGCAACGCGACGGTGTGGGTCGCTACCTCGTCCGTACAGTAGTCGGGCACGTTGGTCACGTCGACGCCCGCCTCGGCCGCGGCGGCGATGTCGACGTTGTCGACGCCGACGCCGGCGCGAGCGACGAGTGCGAGGTCGTCGGCGGCGGCCAGCACGTCGGCAGTCACCGGCGTCGAGACGTCCGCGACCAGCGCGACCGCCCCCCGGAGGACTCGCTTTAGCGCCTCTTCGGTGTCGGTTTCGGCCACCTGAACGGCCGCTTCCGGCGGGAGCCGGTCGGCCAGTTCGGCCGCGTCGAGCATCGGGTCGTCGCTGACGACGACTTTCATACCACAGTATCACTCGTCCGAAGGGAAAAACCCCGCCGCCGATTCCCGGCCGGCGGGAGTGGCGACGCCGGGCCGGTCCGTAACTCGACCGATTCGTTCCGCAGCGTCGAACGCCGACGGCGTAACCCACGTGTGTTGAAGTACCGGCCGGGCGAACCCGCCGGCATGGCACGCGCCGACGAACTCGCCGCGGAGTATCTGCCGCGACTGAAGGAGAACCTGCGCGAGACCGTGCTGGAGTTCTGGTATCCCCGAACGGTCGACACCGACCACGGCGGGTTCCTGACCAGCTACGACGCCGACGGCGAGTTCGCCGGCAACGACCACAAGATGGTCGTCACGCAGGCGCGGATGCTGTGGTTCTCCGCGCGACTCGCTCGCGAGGGGTACGGCGACGAACTGCTCGACGCCGCCGACCGCGGCTACGACTTCCTCGTCTCCGAGATGCGCGACGAGGACAACGGCGGCTACTACTGGGAGGTCGAACGCGACGGCACGGTCGTCAAGCCCAACAAGCACATGTACGGCCAGTCGTTCGTCCTCTACGCACTCGCCGAGTACTACCGCGCCACCGACGACGAGACCGCTCGGGAGCGCGCGGTCGACCTGTTCGAGCGGTTCGAGGCCGAGGCGTACGACGGCGACCACGGCGGCTACGTCGAGTACTTCGAGCCTGACTGGACGCCTATCACCGAAGGCGGCACTTACCTCGATACCATCGAGCCCGACTGGTCGCCCAAGGAGGACGTCGACGCCGAACTCGACCCGACGACGAAGCTGATGAACACCCACCTCCACCTGATGGAGGCGTTCACGACGTTCTACGAGGCGACCGGCCACGACCTCGGAGGGAAACGGCTCGCGGAGCTCCTGACTATCAACACCAACACGGTCGTCCGGAAGGACCTCGGGGTCTGTACCGACAAGTACGCCGCCGACTGGGAGCCGCTGCTCGGCGAGGAGGCCTACCGCATCGTCTCCTACGGCCACGACGTCGAGAACGTCTGGCTGACGATGGACGCCGCGAACGCGCTCGACCAGCCCCTCTCGTACTATCGGGACCTCTACGAGACGCTGTGGGACTACTCGCTGGAGTACGGCTACGACGACGAGCACGGCGGCTTCTACTTCTTCGGCCCGTTCGAGGAGCCCGCGACGAGTCGCGTCAAGGCGTGGTGGGTCCAGGCCGAGGCGCTGACCAGCGCGCTCCGGATGTACGAACTCACCGGCGACGAGCGCTACGCCGACGCCTTCCGCGAGACCTACGACTTTATCGACGACTACCACGTCGACCGCGAGGTCGGCGAGTGGCACTCCGGCGTCACCGAGGACCTCGACCCCGTTGGTCGCAAGGGCGCGATGTACAAGGGCGCCTACCACAACGGGCGCGCCCTCATCGAGTGTCTCGAGACGCTGGAGCGGATCGGCGGGGAGTAGGTCGACTCTGTCCTCCGGCAGGCGGTGCGAGCGGACCCGTCCGGAGGTGGGCGGTGCGAGCCGACAGATCGAAGAGGTAGGTCTTTGTGGGACCCGCTGATAGATTCGACAATTCGGCTCTATGACACGGAAGACACGCGGCAGCCCGTACGCCCCGCACACGGCGGCCGACACGGCGGCGATGCTCGACGCCGTCGGCGCCGCCGACGAGGAGGCGCTGTTCGACATCCCCGAGGCGGTCCGCTTCGACGACGCGTTCGGCATCGCGGCCCGCGACGAGCGGACCGTCCGGCGCGAACTCGAGGGCACGCTCGGGTGCAGCGACGACCTGACCGAGTTCCTCGGTCGCGGCCACTACGACCACTACGTCCCCGCGCTGGTCGACGACCTGGCCTCCCGCCAGGAGTTTCTCACCTCCTACACCCAGTACCAGCCCGAAGTCGCGCAGGGGTTTCTCCAGGCACTGTTCGAGTACCAGTCGCTGCTGGTCGAACTCACAGGATTAGGGGTGGCGAACTGCTCGATGTACGACGCCGCGAGCGCGCTCGGCGAGGCCGCCACGCTCTCCCAGCGAGTGCGGTCGGTCTCCGGCGAGCGCGTGCTCGTCCCCGACAGCCTCCGCGAGGGGAAACGAGCGGTCCTCGACCGCTACGCCGACGGCCCTGACCTCCGCGTCGACTCCTACCCCACCGCGGACGGGACCGCCGACGTCGACGGACTCGTCGACGCCGTCGACGACGAGACGGCGATGGTCTACGCCGAGACCCCCACAGTCGTCGGCGCCATCGAGGAATCGCTCGGCGAGATTGGCGCGGTCGCCGACGCCCACGACGCCCTCTTCGTGGTCGGTTCGGACCCGGTCGCGATGGCCGTGCTGGAGCGGCCCGCCGACGTTGGCGCTGACGTCGTCGTCGGCGAGGCGAGCTCTCTCGGGCTCGGTTCGGCCGGCGGGATGGGGATGGGACTGTTCGTCACGCGCGAGGAGTACCTCCGGCAGGTTCCCGGCCGGCTCGTCGGCGCGAGCGAGGACCGGACGGAACGGCGGGCGTTTACGCTGACGCTGCAGACCCGCGAACAGCACATCCGCAAGGAGCGCGCGACGAGCAACATCTGCACGAACCAGGCGTGGCTGGCGCTGCGGGCGGCGATCCACGCGGCCACGCTCGGGCCGGACGGACTGGTCGACCTCGCCGAAGACTGCGTGCGCCTCGCGACCGGTCTCGCGGAGCGACTCGACGACGTCGACGGCCTGCAGGCGCCGGTCCACGACCGGCACCACTTCCGGGAGTTCCAGGCCCACACCGACCAGCCCGCGGCAGCCGTCGCGAGCGACCTCGAGAGCGAGGGCTTCGCCGTCCACGTCGTCGGCGAACACCGGATCCAGGTGTGTGTCACCGACGCGACCGAGCCTGCCGTCGACGCTTTCGTCGCGGCCATGGCGGAGGTGGCCTGAGATGGAGGAACGCGACCGCTACCGCGGGGACGCCGGTGCCGACGACGCCGGTGCCGACGGCGACGCCGATTCGGAGGCCGGGGAGACCGTCGGCACCACCTACGACCAGGCGCGCTGGACCGACGACGGCGCCTACGAGCCGCTGCTGGCCGAAAAGGACCAGACCGAGGTGTCGGTCGGTGGCGAGGACTCGCCGCTGCCCGACGACCTGACGCGCGACTCGCTGGAGTTGCCCGCCCTGTCGGAGCCGGAACTGGCCCGGCACTACGCGCGCCTCTCCGAGATGAACTACGGCGTCGACAGCGGCCCGTTCCCGCTCGGGTCCTGCACGATGAAGTACAACCCCAAGTTCACCGAGGACCTGGCCGCCCATCCCGCCGCCGCGGTCCACCCGGACCGCCCCGACGAGTCGCTGCAGGGCCTGCTGGCTGTGGCCGCCGAACTGCAGGACTACCTCGGGCGCATCGGCGGGATGGACGCCGTCACCCTCCAGCCGCCCGCGGGGGCCGCGGGGGAGTTCACCGGCATCCACATCGCGAAGGCCTACCACGAGCACAACGGCGAGGACAGGACCGAAGTCGTCATCCCCGACAGCGCTCACGGGACGAACTTCGCGACGGCGGCGATGGCCGGCTTCGACGTGGTCGAACTCCCCAGCGCCGACGACGGCCGCGTCGACGTCGAGGCGCTCGAGGCCGCCGTCGGCGACGACACCGCGGCGCTGATGCTCACCAACCCCAACACGCTCGGCCTGTTCGAGCGCGACATCGAGGCCATCGCCGACGTCGTCCACGACGCCGGCGGCCTGCTCTACTACGACGGCGCGAACCTGAACGCGCTGCTGGGGCGCGCTCGCCCCGGCGACATGGGCTTCGACGTGATGCACTACAACGTCCACAAGACCTTCGCCACGCCCCACGGCGGCGGCGGCCCCGGCGCCGGCCCGGTCGGCGTCGTCGAGGAACTCGCACCGTTCCTCCCGACGCCCCACGTCCGGGAGCGCGGGGGCGGCGGAGACGGCAGCGCGGGCGGCGACAGCTACGAGCGCTACGAGCCCGCCCACTCCATCGGCAAGGTCCACGGTTTCGAGGGCAACTGGCTCGTCCTTCTGCGCGCCTACGCCTACATCGCCCGCCTGGGCGACGAGGGGCTGGCCGACGCCAGCGCCAAAGCAGTACTGAACGCCAACTACCTCGCCGAGCAGATCGAGTACGAGGTGCCCTACGGCCCGTTCCACCACGAGTTCGTCGCAAGCGCGGGCGAGCAGGACGCCGCCGACGCCGCAAAGCGGATGCTCGACTACGGCGTCCACCCGCCGACGACAAAGTGGCCCGAAACCGTCGACGAGGCGCTGATGACCGAACCCACGGAGGCCGAGACCCGCGACTCACTTGAGGATCTGGCCGCCGCGTTCAACGCCGTCGCGGGCGAGGACGACGCGACGCTCGAACGCGCGCCCGAGCGGACCGCCGCCCGCCGAATCGACCAGGTCGCCGCCGCACGCTCGCCGCGGCTCTCCTGGCACGCGCTGGACGACTAGTCGGTTTCTTCGGTTTAGGGGATGTTATCCTCCGGACCGCAAACAGCGTGAAAGCCCCTGGTCGCTCGACCGTCCGGGGCTCGCTGCGCTCCTCGTTCGCTTCGCTCACTGTGGTGCTTTCGTCGCCCGGGCCGGGTCGAGCGACCAGCCCCTTTCAGTCCCACCCCACAGACCGGTCGAAGGTAGAAAGGGGTGGGACTGAAATGGGGCGAGCCGTTCGACGACGCACGGTGCCGCAAGTGACGCGGGACCGAAGGTCCCGCTAATCTGAGGCTGGCGTCTCAGACCTCGCAGGGCGGAGCCCGAGGAGCGCAGAGCGTACCGCGCGAGTCGAACGGCTCGGGGCTTTCACGCTGTTGTGAACCGAGAGGGGGCTCGTTTCCCCAGTACGTCCAGCGTCCTCTCCGAATCGAACCGCTTACCCACGACGCGGCCCAAGTTGGAGGTAATGGACCGCTTCGACGTCGCGCTGGCGCTCGCACTCCTCGTCGGTGTCGCGCTGGTCGGACAGGTCGTCGGACTGCTCGAATCCGTGGGCTTCGGGACCTACACCCCGATCATCTGGCTGCTCGGCTACGGCGGGATCGTCCTCACCGCCTGGTACGTCTGGATCCGCCCGCTGGACATCCACTCGCCCGACCGCGACGACGACAGCGCTTGGGAGACCGACGCCGACGAGCAGCCGGAGAAGTGACGCGAAGTTATTATCATAGCCGCGTTCGAGTAATAATTTCGGACCAATTTCGCGCGCTAAATAGCAGCTAGATTAATAGGGGTCGGTAGCCTATCTCCGAGTATGACAGAGAGTGGTCCGGACGACCGCGCCGTCTCGGAGGGGGGCGACGGGGAGCGGCGGGACCGCGACGGCCCGGGAGAGCCGACCGAGCGGGTCGTCGAGGGCGTCCCGGAGCAGGGACGAGAAGTGACGTTTTCGGTCCCGGAGATGGACTGCCCCTCCTGTGCGGGGAAAGTCACGGACAGCGTCGAGCGCGTCGACGGGGTCGGGACCATCGACGCGCGGCCGACGACGGGGCGGCTCACGGTGCAGTACGACCCCGAAGCGACCGACGAGGGGGCACTGCGCGAGCGGGTCGAGGCGGCGGGCTACGCCGTCGACGACCCCGACGAGTCGGTCGTCGTAACGGTCTCCGTGCCGGAGATGGACTGTCCCTCCTGTGCCGGCAAGGTCGACTCGGCGCTGACCGCCGTCGACGGCGTCACCGAGGTCGAGACGCGCCCGGCGACGGGCGAGGCGGTCGTCACTTACGACGACGAGCGGACGGACCGCGAGGCGGTGACCGCCGCCATCGAGGGCGCGGGGTACGACGTCGCCGGCGTCGGCGACGACGAGAGCGACGGCGCGGCCGACGACGGGAGCATCTGGCTGAGCGACCGCGGGGTGAAGACCTGGATCAGCGGCGCCTTCCTCGCTCTCGGTGTGGCCGTCCAGTTCGGTCTGCCCGGCGCCAACGCCGAACTGCTGGCGGTCGCCGGGCGGACGCTCGCGCTGGCGGATCTCCTGTACCTGGTCGGGATCGTCGCCGGCGGACAGGTCATCGTCCGCAACGGCTACTACTCGGCGCGGACGCTGAGCCTGGACATCGACTTCCTGATGACGGCGGCGATCGTGAGCGCGACCGGGATCTCACTGGTCGTCCCCGAGCTGCACTACTACATCGAAGCGGCGTCGCTGGCGTTCCTGTTCAACGTCGCGGAGCTGCTGGAGCGCTATTCGGTCGACCGGGCGCGGGACTCCCTTGAGGAGCTGCTGACGCTGTCGCCGGATATCGCGACGGTGCTGCGCGACGGCGAGCGCGTCGAGGTGCCGGTCGAGGCGGTTGCGGTCGGCGAGACGGTCGTCGTCGAGCCGGGCGAGAAGATACCGATGGACGGCCGCGTCGTCGACGGCGAGAGCGCGGTCAACCAGGCGCCGATCACCGGCGAGAGCGTCCCGGTCGACAAGCGCGAGGGCGACGAGGTGTTCGCGGGGACGATAAACGAACAGGGCTACCTCGAAGTCGAGACGACCGCCGTCGCGGCGGACAACACGCTCGCGCGGATCGTCGACCTCGTCGAGGACGCACAGTCGAACAAGACCGACCGCGAGCAGTTCGTCGAGCGCTTCGCCGACTACTACACGCCGGTCGTCGTCGCCGGCGCCTTGCTGACGATCTTCGCCGCGCCGCTCGTCTTCGGCGGCTGGACGACGTGGTTCGTCCGTGGCATCGCGCTCCTGGTGATCGCCTGCCCCTGCGCGTTCGTCATCTCGACGCCCGTCACCGTCGTCTCCGGCGTGACGAGCGCGGCGAAAAACGGCGTGCTCATCAAGGGGGGCAACCACCTCGAAGCGACCGGCGAACTCGACGCCGTCGCCTTCGACAAGACGGGGACGCTGACCACCGGCGACCTGACCGTCACCGACGTGGTGGGGCTGAACGGCAACAGCGAGGCCGACGTGTTGCAGTGTGCCCGGGCGCTCGAACGCCGGAGCGAACACCCGATCGGCGACGCCATCGTCGCCGCGGCCGACGAGCGGGGCCTCCCCGACCGCGAGGTGTCGGACTTCGAGGCGATCACCGGCAAAGGCGTCCGCGCGGAACTGGACGGTCGGACCCACTACGCCGGCAAGCCCGGCCTGTTCGCCGACCTGGGCTTCGAGACCGACCACGTCCACCTGACGACCGACGGCGGGGTCGCCGTCGCCGAGACGCGGGCGATCTGCGACGACCGCGGGGACTGTCTCGACCTCTCGGCGGTCGTCCCGCGGCTCCAGTCCGAGGGGAAGACGGTCGTCCTCGTCGGCACCGACGCGGAGGTCGAGGGCGTGGTCGCCATCGCCGACGAGGTGCGGCCGGAAGCGCGCTCGACCGTCGAGCGCCTCCGCGAGCAAGGGGTCGACCGGCTGGTGATGCTCACCGGCGACAACGAGGGGACGGCCCGCGCCGTCGCCGAGGACGTGGGCGTCGACGAGTTCCACGCCGACCTGCTGCCCGATGAGAAGGTCGCGCGCGTCGAGGCGCTGGGCGAGGAGTACGGAACGGTGGCGATGGTCGGCGACGGCATCAACGACGCGCCGGCGCTGGCGACCGCGACCGTCGGGGTCGCGATGGGAGCGGCCGGCACGGACACGGCCATCGAGACGGCCGACGTGGCGCTGATGGGCGACGACCTCTCGAAGTTGCCCTACCTGCACCGGCTGGCCCGCACCGCCAACGGCGTCATCCGCCAGAACGTCTGGGGGAGCCTGCTGGTCAAGGCCGCGCTGGCCGTGGCCATCCCGCTGCCGTGGGTCACCGTCCCGCTGTGGTTCGTCGTCCTCGTCGGCGACGTCGGCATGACCACCGTCGTCACCGGCAACGCCATGCGCCTCGCAAGCGTCGACCCCGACAGCTAAACGCTGGGCCGACGGCGCCACAGCGGGACGGCGCGACGGCGACACGGTGCGACGGCGCAGTCGGCGGCTGGTTTCGCAGTCGGAGAGCGTGCGGTCGCCGTCGGTCGAATGGGCGGCGCTGAGCGGAAGACCTTTCCACGAGTCGCTGGTATCGCCGGTACATGGGCGACCGACAGGGCGAGCAGCCGGACAACAAGGTCGAGCGGGTGGCCCGCGCCTACGACCTCGGGGATATCGGGCGGGAACTGGAGCGACGGTGGATCGGCGAAGGCCGCGAGCAGCAGAGCCTGCGCGACCTGGCGGACTACTTCAACCGACGGGTCCTCGAGGGCGCGATGGACGAGGCCGGGATGGTGACTCTGCAGGGCGAACTGGAGAACACCTACGACCTGCTGACGGGCGACGAGGTGACGACGGGCGCGCGGACCCAGGCCCGCAACCGGCTCGAACGCGAGGGCGTCGACGTCGACGACGTGCTCTCCGATTTCGTGAGTCACTACGCGATCCACACATACCTCCGGGAGTACCGCGACGTGCAGTACCCCGACGCCGACGACGACGCCCAGCGCGAGAAGTCCGTCGAGACCGTCCAGCGGCTCACCAGTCGACTCACCGCGGTGACCGAGCGCAACGTCGAGAACCTCCGGTCGACCGACCGGCTCGACATCGGGCCCGTCGACGTCATCGCCGACGTGCAGGTGGTCTGTGGGGACTGTGGCCGCCAGTCCGACCCGGTCGAGCTCATCGAGCAGGGTGCCTGTCGCTGCCGAACCGACGAGTAGTACGATTACATTTATATCGCTGTAATCGGCTCTGCAGAGAGATAGCGCCGGGTTACACGTCTCCGCGGGAGAACAGTGCAATACATTTATGCGTGGATAGAGGCCACCAAAGTCCATGGGAGCGACCGAGACCGTAGCCGAGCCTGTCCGCGTCGCGGTGGAGAACGTCGGCGGGATCGACGAGACGGAGGTCTCGTTCTCGGCCGGGGTCACGATACTGACGGGACGAAACGCGACGAATCGGACGTCGCTGTTACAGGCTATCATGGCCGGACTGGGCAGCGACGACGCGTCGCTGAAAGGCGACGCCGACGCCGGCTCCGTGGAGCTGACCGTCGGCGAGGAGACCTACACGCGGACGCTCGACCGGCGCAACGGAACGGTCGTGACGGGCGGCGACCCCTATCTGGACGACGCCGAGCTGGCCGACCTGTTCGTCTTTCTACTGGAGTCCAACGAGGCGCGCCGAGCCGTCGAGCGCACCGAGAACCT
>ENA-ORDC01001942-ORDC01001942.1-marine-metagenome-genome-assembly--contig:-NODE-1942-length-13825-cov-2.320556_pt1 | contig 13825 bp, 12 predicted proteins | sample MGYA00237783_ERZ508515 | MGnify/ENA primary metagenome ERZ508515 (study PRJEB26186, sample SAMN06268792) | marine metagenome | isolation source: Eden Landing Ponds, San Francisco, CA, USA | place... | reverse complement strand
CCTCCACGTCGACGACGCCCCCGACTTCGCCGACCTGACCGCGACGTTCTTAGCGCAGGTCGACGACCGGCTCGAGGTCGTCACCGCCCACGACGCCGAGGCCGGGCTCGAGCGGCTCCGAGAGGGGGCCATCGACTGCGTCGTCAGCGACTACCAGATGCCGGGCACCGACGGCCTGGCGTTCCTCGAGGCCGTCAGGGAGGACCATCCGGACCTCCCGTTCGTCCTCTTCACCGGGCAGGGCTCCGAGGAGATAGCGAGCGACGCCATCTCGCTCGGGGTGACCGACTACCTCCGGAAGGGGGGCGGGACGGACCGGTTCGAGGTGCTCGCGAACCGCGTCCAGAACGCCGTCGCGGGCTACCGCGCCGAGCGCCGGGCCGAGCGCGAGCGCGCCCGCTTCGTATCCCTCGCCGAAACCTCGACGGCCAGCATCCTCGTCGTGGACGCCGACGGCACCGTCGCGTTCGCCAATCCGGCGACGCGCGACGTCCTGGGGTACGACCCGACGGACCTCGAGGGGGGGCCGCTCACGCGAATCATTCCGCCCCGGCTGCGGGACCGGCACGAGGCGGGCTTTAGGACCTACCTCCAGACGGGCGAGCGGACGATGGACTGGGGCTGGATCGAGTTCCAGGGCCGCCACGCCGACGGTCGCGAGGTGCCCCTCGCCATCTCGTTCTCCGAGTTCGAGCAGGACGGCGAACGGTTCTTCACGGCCGTCCTCCGGGACGTCGGGGACCACCTGCGGGACCTCCAGCAGTACCGCAACATCGTCGAGGCCGTCGGTGACCCGATGTTCGTGCTGGACGACGGGGGCACCATCGAGCTGGTCAACGACGCCCTGGCGGCGTGGCAGGGGGCGTCCCGGGAGGCGCTCGTCGGCACCCACGTGAGCGAGCACTTCTCGGAGACGGCCATCGAGCGCGGCGAGGCGCTCCTCGACGAATTGCTCGAGGACGAGGGCCGGGACTGGGCGACCTTCGAGACGCGAACGGTCGACGACGACGGCGAGGAGACGGTCTACGAGACGAGCGTCGCGGTGCTCACGGAGGGGGGCGAGCACGTCGGCACGGTCGGGGTCGTCCGGGACGTCACCGAGCGGACGCGACGGGAGGAGTCGATGGCTTACCAGCGATCGCTCCTGGAGTCGGTCGTCGAGACGAGCATCGACGGCGTCCTGGTGGTCGGCGAGGACCGCGAGTACGTCACCTACAACCAGCAGTTCGTCGACATGTGGGGCGTCCCCGAGTCCCTCCTCGAGGACGAGCCCGAGGAGGCGGCCCTCTCGTGGGTGCTCGACGAACTCGCCGACCCGGCGGAGTTCATCGAGACGGTCGAGCACCTCTACGAGCACCCCGATGAGGAGAGCCGGTACTCCGCCCCCGTCGAGGCCGAGGACGGGGCCCACTACGGCCGGGTCTGGTTCTTCCGGGACGTGACCGAGCGGGTTGAGCGCCAGCGGACCATCGAGACGCTCCACGACGTCTCGCGGGCGCTCATGAGCGCCGAGTCGAAGCGGGCCGTCGCCGACGTGGCGGTGGACGCGGTCCGGGACGTCCTGGACATGCCGGTGAACACGGTGTGGCTGTACGACGAGGCGGAGCACGCGCTGCTCCCGGTGGCGTCCACGGAGGGCGCCACGACGGTCATCGGCGATCCGCCGCGCTTCGACCCGGGGGAGAGCCTCGCGTGGGAGGCCTTCGAGTCCGGCGAGATGCGGACCTACGCCGACGTCCGGACGGCTCCGGGCCGGTACAACCCGGAGACGCCCGTCCGGAGCGAGCTCGTCCTCCCCCTCGGCGACTACGGCGTGCTCGTCGCCGGCTCGACCGAGGTCGGGGCCTTCGACGACGTCGACGCCTCCCTGGCCGAGATTCTCGGGTCGAACGTCGAGGCGGCCCTCGCCCGGGCCGAGCGGGAGCGGGAGCTCGCGATCACGACGGAGCGACTGGAGATGGCGCTCCAGGGCGCCGACCTCGGCGTCTACGACTGGCACGTCCAGGAGGGCGAGATCGTCTTCGACGAGCGAATCGCGAAGATGCTCGGCTACGAGCCGGGCGAGTTCGAGCAGGACCTGGAGGCCTGGATCGAGCGGACCCACCCGGACGACCTCCCGGCGGTGATGGCAGAGATGGTCCCCATCTACGAGGGGGAGCGACACGACCTCGACCCGAGCGAGTACCGCGTGCGGGCGAGCTCGGGGGAGTGGCGCTGGATCCGGACGTTCGGCACGGTCGTCGAGGAGGACGAGACGGGCCGGCCGAGCCGGGTGATCGGCGTCCACCAGGACGTCACGGCCCGCCGGGAGCGCGAGCAGGAGCGCATCCGGCAGAACGAGCGCCTCTCGGAGTTCGCGAGCATCGTCTCCCACGACCTCCGGAACCCCCTGAACGTCGCCGAGGGCCGCCTGGAGATGGCCCGGGAGGACCGGGACGACGAGCACCTCGCGGCCGTGGCCGACGCGCTCTCCCGGATGGAGGCGCTCATCGTCGACCTCCTCGCGCTGGCCCGCCAGGGCGAGCTCGTCGAGGACCGGGAGCCCGTCTCGCTGTCGTCGCTCGTGGAGGGCTGCTGGCGGAACGTCGACACGGCGGGGGCGACGCTCGTCGTCGAGGCGGAGACCGACGTGCTCGCCGACGAGAGCCGGCTCAAGCAGCTCTTCGAGAACCTCTTCCGGAACGCGGTCGAGCACGGCGGCGAGGCCGTGACGGTGACCGTCGGCGACGTGGCAGGCGGCTTCTTCGTCGAGGACGACGGGCCGGGCATCCCGGCCGAGGAACGAGAGCGGGTGTTCGAGAGCGGCTACTCGACCGCCGCTGAGGGCACTGGCTTCGGTCTCCCAATCGTCAAGCAGATCGCGGCCGCCCAAGGCTGGGGCGTCGAGGTCGTCGAGGGGGCGTCCGGCGGCGCCCGCTTCGAGGTGACGGGCGTGGACTCGCCGTAGTCCCAATGCTCACCAGCCGAGGGGTCAGGGCGGTCGTCTCACGACCCTAGTCCATCGCGATGTACGTCTGCGTGCCGTCGACGCCGTCCACCGCGTTTATCTGCTCAGCGGCGACGTCCTTGACCGCCGCGGTGTCCTCGACGTCGACCTTCGCGATGAGGTCGACATCGCCCGCGACGATGTGGACCTCGGCGACGCCGTCGATGGCCGCGATGTCTTCCCTGATGCGGTCCGCCTCGCCCGAGAGCGTCTTGACCATGACGTATGCCGTAACCACGTTCAGTCACCTCCCGCGACCGCGAGCCCGTCCCCGCCGACGATGATACGGTGGACGTCCTCTAAGACCGCGTGGTCCGCGAGGACTGCCAGCCGGTCGTCCACCTCGAGCGAGTCGTCCGAGAGCGGGATGCCCATCGGCTCGCCCGCCTTGCCGAAGGCCAGCACCTCGGCATCGCCGGGGAGCTCCAGCTCCCCGATGGTGTACCCACGCATCGGGGAGTCGGCGGTGACGGGCAGCTCCATGACCTGGAGGTTCGGCGTGACGTCGACGATGGCCCGGACGTTCCCGCCGAGCATCGCGTTCTTCGCGGCGATGGCACCCAGCCGCTCCGGGTAGATGATCTCGTCGACCTCCTGGGTGTACTCCCGGTATATCTCCTCGCGGTGGTCCTCGTCCACCCGGAGGACGGTGCGGCAGCCGTGGTGCTTGCCGATCATGGCCGCCGCGAAGTTGACGTTCAGGTCGCCGGTGAGCGCCCCGAGGGCGTCCGCGGACGCGAGGTCCGCCTCGAGGAGGACGTCCTCGTGGGAGCCGTCGCCCTCGATGACGCTCACGCCCCGGCTCCGGGCGCGCTCGGCCCGGTCCGCGTCCTGCTCGACCACGACGACGTCGTGGTCCTCCTCGGTCAGCACGCGGGCCGTCCGGAGTCCAACCCGGCCGGCGCCGACGATGACGAACCGCATACCTGGGGGTGAGGGGCCGGCGCGGCATAAGTACTAGCACACCAAACTCGTTGCTCCCCGCCGCGTCCCGCCTGGGCCAGGGCCACGTCGCTCCCCTTTTACGCCCCCGAGCGCTACACCGGCCAGCATGGACTTCGAGACCCTGCCCACGACGCCCCGGGCCGACGAACTGGTCGACCAGGCGTTCTCGCGGGCGGCGCGGGCGGGCAGGGCGAAGCACGGCGTCGAGGCCCAGGAGTCGATGCTCCAGACGGCCTCGAACGTGCTCTCGGACAACCTGGCCAACGTCGTGCGCCAGTGGCCCGACTTCGACGGCGTCGACCCCTTCTACCGCGAACTGGCCGAGGCGGTCCTGGCGGGCACCGACGACTTCACGGCGACCGTCGATGAGACCACCACGTCGGCGGACGAAGGGAGCGTCGACGCCCTCCGGCAGAGTCTCTCGGAGCTCTCCTGGGCCTCCCGGAAGACGAAGGAGCTCGGCCGGGAGTACCAGGGCCGGGTCCGGGGCAAGAACCCCGACGCCGCGCGGAAGATACGCAAGCAGGCCTTCGCCCGGATGGCCGACGTGGTCGACGAGGTCGAGGGGGACTTAACGCGCGTCGCCGCCGCCCGCGAGGCGCTCCGCCGGCTCCCCGACATCCGCGCCGACGAACCGACCATCGTCGTCGCCGGCTACCCGAACGTCGGCAAGTCGTCCTTCGTGAATGGGGTGACGAACGCCAGGAACGAGATCGCCGAATACCCGTTCACCACGCGGGGCGTCCACGTCGGCCACGTCGAGCACCGGCGCGTCCGGTACCAGCTCGTCGACACGCCTGGACTGCTCGACCGGCCCGAGGCCGAGCGGAACGCCATCGAGCGCCAGGCCGTCTCGGCGCTGACCCACCTCGCCGACTGCGTGCTCGTCTTCGTGGATCCAAGCGGGACCTGCGGGTACCCCATCGAGGCCCAGCTCGAGCTTCGAGACCGCGTTGCCGAGCAGTTCGGCGACGTCCCGGTCCTGACGGTCGCCAACAAGGCCGACGTTTCGACCGACGTCGCGGCGGACCTCTACGTGAGCATCACGGAGGACGAGGCCGTCGCCGGTCAGCCGACCGAATCGGCGGACGCGACGGTCGGGTCGGTCGACGACGTCCTCGCCGCGGCCGTCGAGGCCGTGGGCTACGAGCCGGAGCTGCCGACGCGCGGGACGACGGAGAACTGAGAGAGCGGGTGCCGGTCGTCCAATCGGCGGACGGTGCGCCGGCTATCTAATCGCGTACGACACCGACACGCTCGCCGTCACCTCGACCGGGCCGGGCTCGAGGACCGTGCGGGCGCCGTCTGCCGCGCCGGCCTCGGCGGTCACGGCGTACGGCCGCGGGTAACTCACGTCGGCCGTCGACGCCGAGTGGAGCGGACCGAGCGTCACGCCGGCGGCCGAGGCGATGGTGTCGGCGTCCGCGCGGGCGCTGTCCATGGCGGCGGCGAGGGCCTCGGCGCGGAGCTCGCGCCGGGTCTCGTCGGTCAGCGTGAACTGGACGCCCTGGACCTGGCTCGCGCCGTTCCCGACGGCCGTGTCGATGACGTCGCCGACGCGGTCGACGTCGGACTCGATCGCGTAGGCGTGGTAGGCGCGGTAGCCGACGAGTTCGCGGCCGCTCTCGCGGTAGTCGTACTCCGGCCCGACGAAGTACGAGGTCGTCTCAACCGCGTCGTCGGGGATGCCGAGGGCACGGATGGCCTCGCGCATGCGTTCGGCGTCGGTCGCGACCTGCTGGCGGGCGGCCTCGGCGGTGTCGGCCCGCGCCTCGACCGCGACGCGGACGACCGCGAGGTCGGGCGCGGCCGTCACCGAGCCCTGGGCCGAGACGTCGATGGTTCGGACGTCGCCCGACGCCTTCGCGCCGTCGATGCCGCTCGTCTGGGCGACGCTCGGCGCGCTCAGACAGCCGGCGGTGACCAGCAGGAGCGCCAGGAGGGCCACCTGCAGCGTTCTGGTTGCCATACCCCCAGGAGGCGCCCTGTGACCATATTCGTGGCGTAGACGCAAAGCCGGCTTTGTCCTACGGCGTGGGGGCGGGTGCACCGATAGGCGCTACCATCCAGAATCGTTCGACTCAGCCGGTCCCGCGGACCTCGACCTCGACGAACCGGACCTCGACCTCGAGGTCACGGGACCCCTGGTTGATGGCCGCCGCGAGGTCGTCGGCGAGCCTCGGGGTCGCGGACCCAGGCGGCCGACCGACGGTGACCACCACCCGCTCGGCCTGCGGCGCGAAGGCGAGGCCGCCCCGCTCGACGGTCACCTCGACGAGCACGACGTCCTCGTACTGCGGCTGGGCCAGAACGTCGCCGACGTCGGCCCGGACCTCGTTCTCGACGGTCGCGGTCTGGTAGGAGGTAAACGTCGCGCCCCCGAGGAACAGCGAGAGCAAGACGATGGCGACCACCATCACGGCGAGGCGCTTGATGGTCGCCGAGCGGGCCGCGTCCTCCCGGAACCAGCTCTCGGGCCGGTAGCCCTGGTACCAGAGCGTCGCCAGCGCCGCGAAGTTGATGGAGATGAAGTTCACGAGGACGAGCACCGTCGAGCCGACGACTACCGCCGGCAGCCCCCACGCGATGCCGATGCCGATGACCGCCGTCGGCGGCACGAGCGCGATGGCGATGGCGACGCCGACGAGCGAGGAGGAGACGCCCGAGGAGAGGCTGTAAGCGCCGGCGAAGCCCGCCGCGATCGCGACGACGAGCGAGAGGAAATCCGGCGCGAGGCGCTCCTCGACCTGGCCGACGGCCATGATCTCCATCGGTCCGAGCGGCACCAGGTGGATGCTCCGGAGCAGCCACGCGAAGACGGCGGCGACCGCGATGGACAGCACGAAACCGAGCACCTGGAGCCGGACGCCGCGAATGAACAGGTCCCGGTCCTGGAGGACGGTCCCCACGCTGGTGGCCATCGCCGGCCCGATGAGCGGTGCGATGACCATCGAGCCGACCACGACCGCGGCCGAGTCCAGCAGCACCCCCGCCGTGGCGATGAGCACGCTCGCCGTCGCCATGGCGACGAAGGTGGACAGCGAGGGGGAGAGGTCGCCCGCCCGGGCAGCGACCTCCTCCCGGGAGATTCGGTCGGTGCTCTCCTCCCCCTCCGCGTAGCGCTCCTCCAGGGCGTCCGAGCGCCGGGAGATGACGGTCTCTGCGTCGAGGATGGCGGTGAACGACTCGTCGCCGAGACCGGCTTCCCGGAGTCGGTCCAGGACCGGCTCGACGGCGCTCGGCGGGAGCGGGAAGGTGACGACCTCGGTGAACTCCCGGTCGCTCGACTCCTCGGCGACTACGTAGTCGATACCCTCGTCCTCCAGCACCCGCCGGATGCTCTCGCGTTTGCCGGCGGGCACGGAGATGTGGACGAGGCGCACGGTCGGCCCTCGCCGCGGACGGACAAATAGGGTTGGGGTCGGTGCCGGCAGGCAGTACACCCGGGACGCGGCCACACCGCCACGGGCTTAACGCCCGGCCCCGAAGACCGGCCAATGTTCGAGGGGCGCCCCGACCGGGGGGCCGAGGTCGTCTTCGCCGGGCGGTCGAACGTCGGCAAGTCGACGCTCATGCGCGAACTCACCGGCCACCAGGTCCCGACGGGGAAGAAGCCCGGCGTGACCCGGGAGCCGAACTTCTACGACTGGGCGAGCGAGGACTTCCTGCTGACCGACCTGCCGGGCTTCGGGTTCATGTCCGGCGTCCCCGAGGAGCGCCGAGAGCAGATCAAGACCGACGTGGTGCGCTACGTCGAAGCAAACGCCGACTCCATCCTCGTCGCGGTGCTCGTCGTCGACGGGAAGGCGGTCATCGACGTCATCGACCGGCACGCCGACCGGGGCGAGGTCCCCTACGACCTCGATATGTACGGCTTCTTCCAGGACCTCGGTCTGCCGACGGTGATCGCCGTCAACAAGATGGACAAGGTCGACGCCGACGACCGCGACGACCGGCTCGACGCCGTCGCGGACCGCTTCGGCCTGCTCCCGCCCTGGAAGCAGTGGCGGGACGTCATCGCCCCCATCTCGGCGAAGCGCGGCGACGTCGAAGCCCTGAACGAGGCCGTCCGAGCGCACCTCCACGAGGCGGAACGGGACGACCTGTTCCAGTTCTTCTGACGTACTCTTAGCACGTCGCTCACGGCCTTTGGCCGCTCCCTCGCCGATGGTAGCCGCGCGGTACAACGTTCATCGCAGCTACGGTATCGAGGCCGAGACGGGTGACTCAGCCGGGCATTCACGGCTCGTACTCGAAGACGAACCAGACCACCGCGCTCGAGAGCAACATCGCCGCCATCCCGACGGGGAAGGAGAAGGCCTGCCAGGCGACGATGCCGAGAACGAGAGGGGCCGTCCACGCGAGGGCCTCGACGGTGTCCATGCGACCGTGACAGGCGCCGGCCAGGTAAAGCCGCCGGCGGTGCCTACAGTATGGAGACCTTCGGCGGACGCCGTGAGGGGATGGTGAGCGTCTCCGCCCCCGACGTGACCGTTACGGGCGCCCGACCGAGGTGCGTGTGGCGGGCCGAATGCAGATCCGCCCGCCGGCAGTCCAGGGGGGGCCGTCCCGTCAGCGCTCCGGGTGCACCGGCCCGTCGAAGCCGCCCCGGACCAGCGGCTTCGCGACGTGGCGCCGCGCCACCGGCGGGACCTCGTACCAGCCGATTCCAAGTTCCCGTTCTAGTGGCCGTTCGACCTTCCCGTCCGCGCTCGTCCCGCAGTCCCGGCAGCGGTAGCCCTGGTCCGCCCCGGCGCTCTCCATCCGTCGGCCGCAGCCCGGACACGCCGGCGTCGTCTGCTCGGTCCGGACCAGTTCCCGGACCGCGAACTTCTCGAGCTTCAGCGTCCCGCCCGAGACCTCGCCACAGGCGGTGAGTCGGTCGCCGGGCCGCAGGGCTCGGACGCGGTCCCGGAAACGCTTGGTCGGCTCGAAGGCGGCACACGGGAGGGTCGGGTCGCCCCCGGGGGCCCGGAGCGGGACGAAAACGTGGCCGCCGCGGCGGGTCTCCGGCTCGGCGTCGACGACGCCCTCGACGCGGTAGGCCCGGCCGTCCTCGAGGTCGCCGATGGCTCCCGGTCCGAGGTGGGCGTCGGTCCCCTGGTTCGTGACGAACAGCGCGGCCGCGTCGACCGGCTCCGAGTCGATACGGCCGGCGAGCGCCCGGACCGCCCCCGGGTCGTCTCCCCGGACGCCGAAGAGCACGGGACCCGGCGTGTGCGGGACGCAGACGGCCTCGCCCTCGACGGCGTCGACGGTGTCCCAGGCGGCCTCGCCGACCGCCGCGTCGGCCGCGAACACCGAGTCCACGTCTACCGAGCGCGGCGTGCCCCACCGGGAGGGTTCCCGGTAGGCGATGAGCTCGTAGGTCCGGTCACCGAGGCCGAAGGCGTGTTCGGCCAGCGCGCGACCCGCGCCGACGGCCGCCAGCGCGCCGATGCGGCCCCGGCCCGTCTTCCACCCCGCAGAGCGGTAGCCGGCCGCCTCGACGAGTGTGAGCGCCTCGTCGAGGTCAACGAGTTCGGCCATCGCACGCCGCGAGAAGGCGGCCACCTCGTCGGGCACATCCCGAGCCCGTCCGGGCGCCACGACGAGGCCCGGGTGCGTGTTCGGGTCGTCGGTCACGGCCGCTGCCTCGACCGCCTCCCGGGCCAGCTCGAAGGCCCGGTCGACCGGGAGGTCGACCTGGACGGCGAGGGCCGCGTTCCCGCGCGTCTTCTGCGGGACGGCGGGACAGAGCCGGACGAGCAGCGGCCGCGCCACCGTCGCCTCCTCGCGGAGCCGCGAGGCCAGCCGGGCCGCGACGTAGGTCGTGCACATCCCGCGCTCGCGGGAGTCCGTGTCGTCGAGGCCGATGACCGACATCGACCCCCGGTTGTCGGTCGGGCTACTTGAGCGAACCCCTCGACGGCGGGACCGAAACCGTGAAACGGCCGTCGGCCGAGGGTTCGCCGACGCTTCACGCCTCATCGTCCCCATGGTAGACCTCGAAACGTGCTACGAGGGGGTCCGCGACGTGGTCTTCGTGCTCGACCCCGACGGCGCCGTCCGCTGGGCCAGCCCGTCCGTCGAGCGCGTCCTCGGGTACGACCGCGAGACCCTCGTCGGCGAGGACCTCTTCGGGTACGTCCACCCGGACGACGAGGAGCGGGTGGCCGCCCTCGTCGAGGACCCGGCGGGGACCGCCGAGGCCGACGTGGAGCCGGTCCGCTACCGGATGCGATGCGACGACGAAACCTGGCGCGAGATGGAGACGGCGAGCCCGGTCCGGCGCGAGCCGGAGACCGGTGGGGCGACACTCGTGGCGACCGACGTCACCGAGGCGCTCCAGCTGGAGCGCGGGGTCGAGCGCTACGAGGTCATCCTCGGCGCCCTCGACGACGGCGTCTACGCGATTACCCCCGAGGGCGAGATCGTCTACGTCAACGAGAGCTACGCCCGGATGAAGGGCGTCGACCGGGAGGAACTCGTGGGCACGTCCATCTACGAGTGGGGCTCCGAGGGCGCGACCGAGAAGATACTACGGGCCCGCGAGGCGCTGGAGGTGGGGGAGCGCGAGGTCGGCGTCGTCGAGTTCGAGTTCACGACCGTCGGCGGCGGGACGATCCCCGTCGAGATGCGCTTCTCGACCGTGAACCGGCCCGACGACGAGCTCGAGCGCGCCGGCGTCGTGCGGGACGTCACCGATCGGAAGGCCCGGGAGCGGGCCCTCCGCGAGAAGAACGAGCGGCTGGAGGAGTTCGCCAGCATCGTCTCCCACGACCTGCGGAACCCCCTCAACGTCGCCCAGGGCCGGGTCCGGATGGCCATCGACGCCGGGAGCACGGAGGGGCTGGCGGCCGCCGACGAGGCGCTCTGCCGAATCGAAGAGATGGTCGGGGACCTCCTGACCCTGGCCCGCGAGGGCCGGACGATAGAGGAGACCCAGCAGGTGGGCCTGGCCGACGCCGTCCGGGAGGCGTGGGGGACGACGGACACGGAGTCGGCCACCCTGACGGTCGAGGACGCCGCCGAGGTGACCATCGTCGCCGACCCCGGCAGGCTCCGCAACCTCCTCGAGAACCTGCTCCGGAACGCCACCCGGCACGGCGGCGACGGCGTCGCGGTGACGGTGGGCGCCACGGACGAGGGCTTCTTCGTCGAGGACGACGGCCGTGGTATCCCGGCCGCCGACCGGGAGCGAGTGTTCGAGTCCGGGTACACCACCGGCGACGGCGGGACCGGCTTCGGCATGAGCATCGTCGAGCGCATCGCGGAGGCCCACGGCTGGTCCGTCTCGGTCGGCGAGGGCGCCGACGGCGGCGCGCGGATCTCGGTCACGGACGTCGACGTCGTCGACGGGTAGCCCGCCTCACCAGTCCTTACAGCGGGCGCACACCAGGTCGTCTCCCTCCCGCCAGCGCTCCTCGACGCGCTCGCCACAGGCGGCACAGGGACCGCCCTCGGGGGACCACGCGTAGGTGGAGGCCGCAGGGGGCACGTCTCCCGCACCCTCGTCGGTCGCGTCCGAGTCGGGCTCCTCGATGACCGACGCCGTCGGGTCAGGTTCTTCGACCGCGTCGTCCTCCGGGTCAACGGCCGCCGCGTCCTCGGGCTCGCCCGCCTGGTCCGGCTCCTCGCCCGGCCCGGCGAACTCGTCCAGCGAGCGGTTCGGCGTCACGCTCGTGCCTCCACGGCCAGCCCCCGTAAGCGTGGCGTCGCGCGGGCTGGATCACCGGACCACGGGAAAGGGGCACGCACAAGTAGGTCCCGCGCGGACCGCCGTCCATGCAATCGCTGCTCGCCCAGCTGACCGAGCTCGGGACCCTCTTCGCAGGCGTCGCCACGACCGACCCGGTGTCGGCGCTCCTAGTCCTCCTCGGACTGGTCATCACCGCCGGCTCGGCGGGGTTCTTCGGGCTCCTGGTGCTCGGTGCGCTCGCAGACCTCGCGACCCCGGCCTGAGCGGGCCGACGGCCGACCTGGCTCACCCGTCGCCGTAGGACCAGCCGCGGAGCGCCTCCCGGACGTAGTCCTCCTCGACCGGCCGGAACAGCGAGTCGTCGCCGGCGTGGTCGCCGAAGGACCAGTCGCGGACGACGACCGCCGGCGTCCCGCCGTCGCCCTCGCCCATGACCAGGTTCGCCGCGCCGGCGAGCTCGTCGACGACGGCCTGGACGGTGACCTCGAGGTCGTGGCCGTCGCGGGCGAGCGCCCGGACGATTGACTGGCGGCGCTTGCGAACCGTCGGGCGCGAACGGCGCTTCAGCAGGCGGATGACGGCGTTGACGAGGGCGTTGTTGGCAGGGCTGTCGTCCGGAATGCCCGCGAGCTGGGCCTCGTAGCCCATGACGCCGGCGAGGTGGACCGCCGGCGCGTCGGCAATCGTCGCGGCAACGTGGCGAGCGGTATCGACGTCTCGCACGCCGGAGCGCCGGACGCCGAAGTGGAGGCCGAAGTGGCTGGTCGAGAGGTCGATGTCCAGACAGAGCGGGATGTCCTGGCCGAACTGCTCGGCGAGCGTCGAGAGTCGCTGGACGTGGTCCACCGAGTCGACCATCAACTGGACCCTCGCTCCGGCCTCGATGGCCTCGCAGGCGGCCTCGACTTCGCTCTCCTGCCAGATGGGGTAGGCGACGACCAGGTCCGAAAAGCCGGCATCAGCGAGGTAGGCTGCCTCCTCGCCCGAGTAACAGAGCAACCCCTCGAACCCCTCGTCCAGGGCGAGAATCCGGTCGAGGACGGCCCGCGAGCGGACGGACTTGCTCGCCACCCGGACCCGCGTGTCGCCCGCTCGCTTTCGAATCGCCCGGGCGTTCGTTTCCAGGCGCTCGACGTCGACGAATGCCGCGGGCAGGGCCACGTCCTCGAGGGCCGCCCGGTAGTAGTCGTACGAGCGCTCCGTGCCGACGTCGGGGGGTCCACCCGCCGCCGACCTGTCGCTCCCGGGGGCCGTCCCCCGCGCCCCGGTCGCTGACTGCGAAGGGGGTTCCATGTGTCGGTGTGACGGGGCGGGGTGTAAACGGTCTTTCGCTCGTGGGCTGGGGCCGGTTCGAGCAGGGAGCCAATTTGGCTCCTCAGTTCCAGTAGTACCGTGGTGCAAGTGTCAGGTAGGCCAGGGCCGCCACCAGCAGGAGGCGCGGGAAGAGGCGATACAGCACCGTTGGGAGGAGAACGGCTCCCATCTGGACGAACCCGAGGACGAACGCGTCGCGGGCGAGGAGTTTGGGATACCTGACCGGCGCGACCATCAGCACCGAGAGGACCAGAGCGAGTGCGAGGAGCGCCGGGACGTTCGTCAGGCCGGCGAGGTAGGCCGCGGCGAGAATCGAGGACGCGAGCGTGTTCTGGATGCCCGGCCGGGCCTCGCCCTCCTCGACGTAGACGGTGTATAGCGCCGTCCGGACGAGCGAGAAGACGACGACGAGGGCGGCGACGCCGGCAGCGAGTGCGAACCGCGCCGGGTCGTCGGCGAGTGCCCACTCGGCGTCGGCGGCCACGAAGACGAACAGCGCGGGAGCCGTCCCGAAGGAGACGAGGTCGGCAATCGAATCGAGGTGTGGCCCGACGCGGGTGCCCCCATAGCGCCGCGCGACGATGCCGTCGAGGCCGTCCGCGACGGCCGCGAAGAGAATCAGTTGGGCGACGAGCTGGACGCGGCCGAGGACCGCCGCGGTCATCGCGAGGACGCCCAGGACCGCGCCGACGAGGGTGATGAGGTCCGCCAGCCCGAGTCTCTCGCGCACCTGCAGCGACATATCACTCGGGTCGGGGAGGGTGTACAAGAATGGCAGGGATTCATTGTTGGGCCTGGTTCGTTGATTGTTCTTGCACCGCAAACAGCGGAAAGCCCCAGTCCGCTCCGCTCGGGGGCCTCGCTGCGCTCCGCACGCGCTTCGCGCGTTGCGGTGCTTG
>ENA-ORDC01001937-ORDC01001937.1-marine-metagenome-genome-assembly--contig:-NODE-1937-length-13849-cov-6.310267_pt1 | contig 13849 bp, 13 predicted proteins | sample MGYA00237783_ERZ508515 | MGnify/ENA primary metagenome ERZ508515 (study PRJEB26186, sample SAMN06268792) | marine metagenome | isolation source: Eden Landing Ponds, San Francisco, CA, USA | place... | reverse complement strand
GTCGCCGACGCCGGCCGCGAGGCGGGCGTCGAGGTCGTCGTCGAGAACGTCGGCCACCAGCACGCGGGGCTCCAGCTCTCCGTCCTCGGCGACCTCGCCCGGGAGGCGGGGGCGCCGATCTGCTTCGACGTGGGGCACGCGTACATGGAGGGCGACAACAAGGCGATAAAACGCTTCTTGCGGAGGTACGGCGACCGAATCTCGCATCTCCACTGCCACGACGTGCGCCGCCGCGGGGACACGCACCTCCCCGTGGGGGCCGGCGAGGTCGACTACGACCTGGTCGAGTCCGAACTCGGCGGCTTCGACGGGACGGTCGCCCTCGAAGTGTTCACCGACGACGAGACGCTCCTCCTCGACTCGGCGGAGCGGATCGCGGAACGGTTCGGCGCCGATTTCTGAGCGCCGAGCCGGTCGGCGCCTACAGCGAGAACTCCTCGCCGAAGGGGACTACCCGGTAGTCGTACACCTCGCCCGGGGACGCGTCCGAGGTCGCGAACGTCCGAGCGTCCTCGCCCGGTTCGAGGTCAGCTTCGAGCGGCGGGGAGAGGTGGTACCAGTCGCCGTCGTACCGCCACTGGATGGCCCCGCGGAAGGTGCCCGCGGCGTCGCCGACGTTCTCGACCACCACACCGAACTCCTGGTCTCCCTCCGTCCGTTCCGACGGGATGTCCAACTCGACGAGTTCGAACTCCGGCAGATCGGGCTCGCCGCCGAGATCGAAGCGGATCTCCGGGTCGGACTCGTCGTCGGTGAAGCCGACGTCGAGTCCGAGTTCCGGGAGGTCCTCGACGTCTGTTACCGCGAGGACGTAGTACGATCCGGAGTCGCCCGCTTCGAGTTCGAGCGTGCTGAGATCGTCGCCGTCGACACGGGCGTTGGTGAACCTCTCGTAGCGGTCGCTCGGGGTCAGATCGAACCGAGTGTTCGAGATAGACGCCCCGTCGTACAACGCGCCGCCGTCCCCGAAGACGACCGTCTCAGACGTTCTGTTCTCCGCGGTCAGCTTCAGGTGTGTGATCACCTGACCGGAGGCCGGTGTCCGCACGGCGACGACCTCGTTCGAGCCGAAGATGGTCGGCGACTCGGCCGTGTCGTAGTGGACTGCCCGCTCGTAGCTGACGCCGTCGACGGTGAACCGAACGCCCGACGGGTGATCGAAGCTGTCGCCGACGGCCTGCTGGCGGGAACCGACCGTCACCAGCGCCTCGAGATCCGGATGCGAGCGGTCGAATCCGTCTGCGCCGTCGAACTCCCACGTCCCCGAGTAGGTCGCGTCGAACGGCCCGACGGTGAGTTCGGTCACGTCGCCAGACTCGAGTTCCTCGACGACGACCGTGCTGGTCTGTTCGGGGACGTCGCTGCTCGGGTGAAACATCCGGACGTCCGCTTCCGCGTCGACCGGCTCTCCCCCGGCGTTCCCCACGAGCGCGGTGATCGAAAACTCGTCCTCGTAGGAAACGTCGTCGGGCGTGCTCGCGGCGAGGAACAGCACCCGACCCGGTGCGTCCTCGTTGACGTCGAACTCCGGGGCCTCGATCGACTCCTCTCCGTCGCCGCCACCGCCGAGTCCGAGGCAGCCAGCAGTTCCGAGACCGAGCCCGCCGGCTCCGACGCACGCCAACAGCTGTCTTCGTTCCATACGCCACTTTCCGAAAGGCCCTATAAAGTGTTTATTATATTATCAATTGTCTATTATGGTAAACGTTCGCCTCGACTGCTGGCGGATTTGACTTAGAAACCTCAGTAATCTTGTGATTCAGTGTCGCGGTCGCCTCGCCCGTCACCGTCTTGTCAGTCCCAATCGTCGTCGGTGTTCTCGTCGTCCGCTCCGTCGCCGTCCGCTCCGTCGTCGTCCGCCTCGTCGCCGTCCGCGTCAGTTTCTCCGGCGGGCGTCTCCTCGTCCGCCTCAGCGTCGTCGAACTGGCGCTTGATCGACTCCAATTCCGACTCGACGTCGACCTCGGGACCGGGGTCGTCGTCGGGATCGTTCGCTTCCGCGTCTCCGTCGGATCCGTCTGCGCGATCCGCGTCCGGATCGGTCACGTCGATTCGGATGCCGCGGTCGGCGTCCCCGTCGTTTGCGTCGGTGGTGCGTCGGGTCTCGCCACGTCTGTCGTCGTTCCGTCTGTCGTCGTTCCGTCTGTCGTCATCCCGCCCGTCGAGTCGATCGCGTCGCCCGCGACGGGCCGCGTCGGCCTCGCGGCGGCCTTCCTCGATCCGCGTTTCGATCTCTGCTGTGAGGTCGCGCGCGTCCTCGATGATCGAGCGCGAGGCGGCCTCCTCCGGGAGGTCGGCCTCCGAGAGCGCCGTCCGGAGCTCCGAGAGCGACCGCGCGAGCCCGGCGCTGGCGCCGTCCCGCACGTCGCCGAGGCGGTCGGCCGCCGAGCCCGCTTCGTCGAGGCTTCGCTCGGGGTCGGCGAGCCGGAGCGTCCCCTGTACCAGTTCGAGCGACTTGATCGTCGTTTCGAGGAGCGCGATCACCGTCGGGATGGTGTACCGCTCGGTGAACCGGACGAGCTCGGAGAGCCGGGGCGGGCGAGGGGGACCGCGTCGGTCCCGCTCCGTCTCGCGGAGGTCGCGGCGGAGCTCGCTCAACACGTCCTCGAGCTCGTCGAGCCGCTCCTCGAGATCGTCGTCGCGTCGGTCGTCACGGGAACTCATACCGCGTGATAGGCGGGCCGCGAATAAAAAGCCCGGCTGGTGGTCGGCGGACTCAGAACCCCTCGCGCAGGCGCGTCGTCCGCGGCGGGAACAGCTCCTTGAGATCGGCCGCCGCTTCGGGGTCGTGCGGCCCCGCTGTGGGAGAGAACGCGTACCGCATGAACGCGCCGACCTCGTCGCCGCGCTCGTCGGGGAACGCTCGGTACTCCAGACGCCGTCGGCTCGCGGGGACGGAAATACGTCTTCCCGGAGCGCGCGGGAGGTTCCGTCCTCGGCGGTGACCCGGGCGGCGCGGGTCAGTCGAAGCGCCCGCGCCGGTACTGGACCGGCCACTCGACGTCGGCGTCGAGCTCGTGGGCGGCCTCCAGCGGCCAGTACGGGTGTCGGAGCATCTCTCGGCCGAGCGCGACGAGGTCGGCCCGCCCGTTCCGGACGAGAGCGTCGGCGTGGGTCGGCTCCGTGATCCCGCCGACCGCGGCGACCGGCACGTCCGTCCCCTCGCGGATCGCCTCGGCGTGGGGCACCTGATACCCCGGCCCCGCGCCCGGGAGCCGCTGGTCCGGGTGGATCCCGCCGCCGGAGACGTCGATCAGGTCGGCACCGGCCTCGGCGAGCAGGGGCGCCAGCCGCACGGAGTCGTCGACGTCCCACGAGTCGCGGTCGGGCAGCCAGTCGGTCGCGGAGATCCGAACGAAGACGGGCCGATCGTCGGGCCAGACCTCGCGGACGGCCTCGACGACCTCCCGGACGAGGCGGGTGCGGTTCTCGAAGCTCCCGCCGTACTCGTCGTCGCGGTCGTTGGTGGCCGGCGAGCAGAACTGGTGGAGCAGGTAGCCGTGGGCCGCGTGGACCTCCGCGATCTCGAACCCGATATCGCGCGAGCGTTCCGCGGCGTCGACGAACGCGTCGATCACCTCGTCGATACCCTCGCTGTCAAGCCGACGAGTCGCCGCCAGTTCGTCCTCGTCAGCGTCCGGATCCGGGTACGGCGCGTCGGTCGCCGATATCGTCTCCCACCCCTCGGGGTCGTCCGCGGGGATGGGATCGCCGCCCTCAGCCGGCGGGCGGTGCGAGGCCTTCCGGCCGGCGTGGGCGAGCTGGATCCCGGGGGTCGCGCCCTGCGATTTGACAAAGTCGACGATCGGTTCGATCGCCTCGGCGTGCTCGTCGGACCAGATCCCGAGACAATCCGGCGTGATGCGACCGCGCGGCTCGACGCCGGTCGCCTCGGTCATCACGACCCCGGCCCCGCCGGCGGCGCGGGAACCGAGGTGGACCCGGTGCCAGTCGTTCGCGAACCCGTCGTCCGCGGAGTACTGGCACATCGGCGACAGCAATACGCGGTTTCGGAACTCGGTGTCGCGCAGCGTGAACGGGGTGAAAAGCGAATCCGTCATCGCCCCGCTCGACGGCCGCCACGGGCTAAGGGGATTCGATCCCCCGCCCGCCTCGCCGCCGCCGAAACGACTCCCATCGGTTTCCCGATGATTTAGGTCGACCGAAATCTATAACCCCCCGCACACCTGACGGACTGGTAATGACCGCTGGGGACCGGATCGAACGCGAGGCTGAGGAGTCGTCGGACGCACGACCGCGAGTCGAGGCGAGCCGCTGCTCGCCCGAGCGCACCGTCTTCACCGAAGAGGGGAACACGGACGCGTGGATCGCGACCGATCTGACCGTCGAACTGGAACGATAGCGACTCGGCGTTTTCCGCCCTTCTCCCGTCGTAGCGTCGCCGTCGCATAGCGCAGGCGATCGCTGACACTCGTCGACCCTTCCCTCGACCCGAACGACGCGCGGACCGCGGTCGTCACTTCGGACACTCACGCGACGGTTCGCCGTACACCGACTCGTGGAGCGTCATCGCGGTCGTTTCGGCGATCGGTCCCTCCACCTCTGTGTCGCCGTCCCCTCGGCGGATCACCTCCGCGCAGGGGATGGTCACCACGTCGCCCGTGAGCGCGTCGAGCGTCTCGCCCGCGACGCCGAAGACGACCCGGCCGATCCCGGCGTAGTGGATCCCGGTGGCGCACATCGGACACGGCTCGGTGCTGGCGTACATCGTGCAGCGGGCGCGCTCGTCGGCGTCGAGCTCGCGACCCGCCCACCGCGCGAGCGCCAGCTCCGGGTGGGCCGACAGGTCGTCTTCGGTCAGGGTCTCGTTGTGCTCCTCGGCGACGATTTCGCCGTCGAGAACGAGCAGCGCCCCGAACGGGGTGTTCCCCGTCTCGACGGCCTCTTCGGCCAGTTCGATCGCGCGGTCGACGTACTCGCGGTCGGTCGGGTCGGCTTCGTCGCCGTCAGTCCGGTCGCCGTCGCTCCGGTCGCTCATACCGCCGTGTTCGCTCGCGGACACCTAACCCTTCGTCTGACGCGTCGGGCGCGTTAAATATCGCCCCCGCGTACCCTCCGTCGTGTCCCGCGTCACCGTCAGCATCGACGCCCACGTCCACTCGGACGACAGCTACGACGGCCACGAGCCGGTGGAACTCATCCTGGAGCACGCCGCGGAGATCGGGCTCGACGCGGTGGTGATCACCGACCACGACGTGATCGGCGAGTCGAAACGCGCGGCGGAGATCGCCGACGAGTACGGGCTGATCGGTATCCCCGGCGTCGAGGTGTCGACCGCGCACGGGCACCTGCTCGCGGTCGGCGTCGAGCGAATGCCGCCGCGGCGACGCCCCTACGACGAGACGGTCGCGTGGATCCACGAGCACGGCGGCGTCGCGATCGTCCCCCATCCCTTCCAGCGGTCGCGCCACGGCGTCCGCGAACGAAACATCCCGGTGCCGAACTCCGAGGTCGGGGGGTACGAGGAAAGCGAGGGCGTCGCCGTGAGGACCGATGCCGAGGCCGCCGAAGACGCCGAGGCCGCCGAAGACGCCGAGGCCGCCGAAGACGCCGAGGCCGCCGAAGACGCCGAGGCCGCTGAGGTCCCCGAGGTTGACGCGATCGAGGTGTTCAACGCGTGGCTGTTCACCGGCTACCGCAACCGCCGCGCGCGGCGGTTCGCCGCCGAGTACGGCTACCCGGGGATCGCCGCGAGCGACGCGCATCACCTGGAGTACGTCGGGCGCGCGTTCACCGAGGTCGAGATCGAGGGGCGCGAGTCGGTCGACGCGGTCACGGCGGACGACGTGCTCGACGCGATCCGGAACGGGACCACGCGGGTGGACGGTCGCCGCGCGCCGATCCGGATGGCGGCGAAACACTACGTCGGCGCCGCCGGTCGCAAGTCCGGATACTACGCGCGGACCGGTGCGGTACGGAGCGCGACCGCCACGCGCCGCGGGGTCGCCGAGGTCGTCTCGACCGCCCGGGTCGCCGTCTCGCAGGGTGCCCACCGGGCCGCGCGCGTCCTCTCGTGGGTGACGTGACGCCGCGCCGGAGTGATCTGGCCCCTCGTCGGAGTGATCTGACACCTCGCCGGAGACGGGTTTTTGCCCGCAGGCGCGAAACGACTGGCCATGAGCCACGACAGACGCGAGGCCGGATTTAAACGGCGGACCCGCGTCGCGGAGGCGCTGGCGACGCTGCTCGACGAGGTCGACCCCCACGGTCGAGCCGAGTCGGTCCCGCTCGCTCGCGCGGACGGGCGGGTCGTCGCCGAACCGATCGACGCGCCGGCGCCGGTCCCGAGCTACGACCGGGCGGCGATGGACGGGTACGCGGTGCGCGCCGCGGACACCTTCGGCGCGTCAGACCGGTCGCCCGCCGTACTGAGGGCGGCCGACGCCGAGGCCGACTCGATCGCGCCGGGCGAGGCCGCGCGCGTTCACACCGGGAGCGCGGTCCCCGACGGCGCCGACGCGGTCGTGATGATCGAACAGGTGGAGACGGTCGGCGGCGGGGACGGGGGCGCCGCCGAGATAGAGGCGTTCGACGCGGTCGCCGAGGGCGAGAACGTCGGCGAGGTGGGCGAGGACGTGGCGGCCGGCCAGCGACTCTTCGAGGCCGGGCACGCCCTCCGGCCCTCCGACCTCGGACTTCTGAAATCGGTCGGACTCGACGCGGTTCCCGTCTCCGACCGCCCGACCGTCGCCGTGATCCCGACCGGCGAGGAGCTGGTGCAGTCCGACCCCGCCCCCGGCGAGGTGATCGAGACGAACGGGCTCACCGTCTCGCGGCTGGTCGAGCGGTGGGGCGGGGAGCCCCGCTACCGCGACGTGGTCACCGACGACGAGGACGCGCTCGCGGCGGCGATCGAGGGCGACCTCGACGCCGACGTCGTCGTCACCACCGGGGGGTCCTCGGTGGGCGAGCGCGACCTGCTCCCGGAGGTCGTCGACTCGCTCGGCGAGGTGCTCGTCCACGGCGTCGCCCTGAAGCCGGGGCACCCGGTGTGTCTCGGCGTCGCCGACGACACGCCGGTCGTCTCGCTGCCCGGCTACCCCGTCGCCTGTATCGTCAACGCCGCGCAGTTCCTCCGGCCCGTCCAGAAGCGCGCGGGCGGAACGACCGCCGACCCGTTCCCGACGCGGCGCGCGAGGCTCGCCCGGAAGGTGCCGAGCGAGCCCGGGACGCGGACGTTCGCGCGGGTGTCGCTCTCGGGGACAGCGGACCGCGCCGAGAGTGGGGACGCCGAGGGCGGCGGGAACGCCGAGGACGACGGCGGCGACTCCGCCCTCCCCGCCGCCACGCCGACCCGCGCCAGCGGCTCCGGAATCCTGTCGAGCGTCGCGCTCGCGGACGGCTGGGTCGTCGTCCCCGAGCCGCGGGAGGGGCTCGACGCGGGCGAGGTCGTCGACGTGGAGCTGTGGGAGGGGAACCGATGACCGACCGCAAGGAGTTCCGCGACCTCGCGACGCCCGAGGCCGCCCGGGAGGCGATCGACTCGCTCGACCTCTCGCCGGCACCGGAGACGGTCCCGCTGGAGGACGCCCGCGGTCGGGTCCTCGCGGAGCGGATCGACGCCGCCATCGACGTGCCGGGGTTCGACCGCGCCTCGATGGACGGGTACGCGGTGCGCGCCCGGGACACCTTCGGGGCCGACGAGGCCGATCCTGTCGAACTCGACCTCGTCGGGGCGGTCCACGCGGGCGCGACGCCCGAGGTCACCGTCGAGCCGGGGACCTGCGCCGAGATCTCCACCGGGGCCGTGATGCCGGACGGCGCCGACGCCGTGGTGATGGTCGAGCGGACGGACGAGATCGGCGGAGAAGGAGGCGAAGACGCTGAGAGAGACGACCCCGATCGGATCGCGGTCCGAACCGCGGTCGCGCCGGGCGACCACGTGATGAGCGCGGGCGCCGACATCGCCGCCGGCGCCCGCGCGCTCGGTCCCGGAACGCGGCTGACGCCCCGCGAGATCGGGCTGCTGTCGGCGCTCGGCGTCGACGAGGTGCCGGTCGCGGGGAAACCCCGCGTCGGGATCGTCTCGACCGGCGACGAGTTGGTGCGGCCCGGCGAGGAGCTCGACTCCTCGCGCGGCGAGATCTACGACGTGAACTCGACGACGATCGCCGCGGGCGTCGAGGAGGCGGGCGGCGAGCCCGTCCTCTACCCGCACGCCGGCGACGACTACGACGAGATGGAGCGCCTGCTCCGGCGCGCCGCCGACGAGTGCGACCTCGTGCTCTCGTCGGGGTCGACCTCGGCGAGCGCGGTCGACGTGATCTACCGCGTGATCGAGGAGCGCGGCGACCTCCTGCTCCACGGCGTCGCGGTCAAGCCCGGGAAGCCGATGCTGGTCGGACGCCTCGACCGGGGCGGGAGCGAGGCGGCGGGCGAAAGCGGTCGAACCGGTGAGTCCGCCTACGTCGGCCTCCCCGGCTACCCCGTCTCCGCGCTCACGATCTTCCGCACGTTCGTCGCGCCCGCGATCCGCGAGGCCGCCGGCCAGCCCGAACCCGCGACGGCGACCGTGGAGGGCCGGATGGCCGTCGGCGAGCGCTACGGCGAGGGGCGCATGCGGCTGATGCCGGTCGGGTTGCTCGATCTGAACGACGACGATCTCCCCCTCGTCTACCCGGTCGACAAGGGATCCGGCGCGACGACGAGTCTCGTCGAAGCCGACGGGGTCGTTCCGGTCGACCCGGACACCGAGTACCTCGACCGAGGCGAGCGCGTCTCGGCGCAGCTGTTCTCGCCCGACGTGCGCCCCCCGACCCTGCTCGGCGTCGGCGAGGACGACCCGGCGCTCAACCGGCTACTCGATCGGCTCGATAGCCCCAGATACCTCCCGGTCGGCTCCCGCGAGGGGCTCCGTCGGCTCCGCGACGGCGTGCCCGACGCGGCGGTCGTCGCCGGCCCGACCGACCGCGAGGTCGACGCCGTCGATCTCGGCGGGTGGACGCGAGAATGGGGGTTGGTCGTCCCCGAGGGCAACCCCGACGGCGTGACGGGGCTCGACGACCTCGTCGACGGCGACGTGCGGTTCGTCAACCGGCCGACGGACTCGGGGCTCCGCCGGAGCCTCGACGACGCGCTCGACGACCTCGCGACCGACCGCGACGCGTCTCGCGGCGACCTCGCCGATCGGATCGACGGCTACGAGCTGACGGTCCGTGCGTTCGAGAGCCCGGTGAGGAAAGTGCTCTCGGGTGACGCCGACGCCGGACTCGGGCTCCGCGAGACGGCCGAGCGGCTCGGCTGCGGATTCGTTCCGCTCGGCGATCAGGCGGTCGCCGTCCGCGCCGCGCCCGACCGTGTCGAGCGGGAGGCTATCGCGGAACTCGCCGACGCGCTCCGCGATCCCACCGACCTCCTCGACGGCCTCGCGGGCTACTCGCGAAACAGCCGGAACGATCCCTGACCGACGACGACCTCGGCGGCGTCGCCGTTCGTCGCGCTGGTGACCGTCATGTCGCTGACGCCGATCGAGCCGCCGGACCTGACCACCGTCGCCTCCGCCCGGAGGTCGCCGGTCGCCGGTCGGAGGTAGTTCGCGTTGAGGTTCACCGTCGCGACGTCGCCCGAGAGCGGGTCCTCGAAGGCGGTGCGCTGGGCGATCCCGCCCGCGGTGTCGACGAGCGTCGCCGCCACGCCTCCGTGGATGGTGCCGCCGTCGCTGTTCGTCAGCTTGTCGTCGAACGGGATCGAGAGGACGACCCGGCCGCGCTCGACGACGTCGACCGACGTGTTCAGCCACGAGAGGTAGCCGTGCTCCTCCTCGATCCGCCGCTCGACGAGTTCGACCGCCGCCGTCGGTAGCGGCTCCATCGCCTCGACCTCGCTCCGGTTCATACCCCACTGTCAGCGTCCTCCGGCTTGTAGCCCTCGGAACTCGCGACAACGGGAGGGAGGTTGGGTGGTGCGGTCGCAACGAGGTCTGTCCGTCCACTTCCCGACGCTTTATCGCCGATCCCGCGCCATCCGTTCCGTGACCTGACGCGTCGCCCGCGGCGGCCGAGGCGGGAGCCCGGCGCACCGCCGCGGTGGCTCGCTCGCGCCGGCTGTTCGCCAGTCCGTTAGCGTTCTCGCCGGCTACCGGGACGCCGGACTCACCCGACGCCGAGCCGGATCGGGTCGTCGCTCGGGGCGAGCGCGAGCGACACGGTCTCACCGAGGTCGAACCGCCTGTCCGGACAGACGACCTTCACCCCGAATCCGCCGTCCCTCGCCGCGAACAGCGACAGCCCCACCACTCGCTCGCCGTTCGCGAGCACGTCGGCCGGCTCCCACGCGAGGCCCCGCCCTCGCGCGACCCCGACGCGGGTTCCCCACAGCGACACCGCCGTCCCCTCCGCGAGCGGTTCGAACGCGCCGCCGCCCGCGTAGTGGGCCAGCCCGCCATCGAGAGGGATCCCCTCGTCGCTCCCGAGCGCTGCGAACCGCCGACCGGGAGACGGGTGGGTCGGCCCGTCGAGGACGACGTGCGTGGGGCCGCGCTCGACGATCTCGCCGGTCCCGCCCCACCGCATCGGCTCGACCGGCACGTCGACATCGACCGGGAGCGACCCGCCCGCCCGGAGCGTGTTCGCATCCGGTGGTCTGAACCCCAGGTGGACGTGGTCGTCGACCCACCGCCCGAAGAAACCGGAGCGCGTCAGCGGGCCGAGCGCGTCGCCGACCGCGACGCGGTCGCCCGGCGAGACCTCCGGAATCACGTGGAGGATCCGCGCGACCGTTCCGGGCGCCGCGCCCGCACGCCGGCACCAGTCGTCGTCGAGATCGACGGCGATCAGGTGGTCCTCGTCGGCGGCGTACGAGCGGTCCGGACAGCCGACGGTCCGCGTCTCGCGGACGACGCCGGCGACCGGCGATATCCCCGTTTCGCCGTCCGGGTAGAGGTCGATCGCGCACCCGTCGTCGTGTGCCGGATAGGGGGAGTTGAACCGCGAGAACCGCTGGTAGCGGTCGATCACCGCGGACGGCAGGGTGACGGCCATCACCGTTATGACGGGCCCGAGAGGGAAGTCGTCGTCGGAGCCGCCCGTCGCGGTCGGCGTCCGAGCCGACCGTCCCGGGACGGGTCAGTCGGTCGTGGGCTCGATCCCCGAGATCACGAAGCGTGCGCCGCCGGTCTCCGACTCTTCGACGGAGAGCGTCCAGCCGTGGGCCTCGGCGATGTCGCCGACGATGGCGAGCCCGAGCCCGGTCCCGCCGCCGAGAGAGACGCCGCGTTCGGTCACCTCTGAGCGCTGGTCCGGCGGGACGCCGGGGCCGTCGTCCGCGACCGCGACCGCGATACCGTCCTCTCTGCGCTCGATCTTGACTCGCACCGCGACGTCGTCGCCTGCGTGTTCGATCGCGTTACGGAACAGGTTCGAGAGGAGCTGTTCGAGCCGGTCGCCGTCGGCGAGCGCCGGTTCGTCCGGCCCGTCGACCGCCAGCGTCGCGTCCGCGGTTTCGAGCCGCGACCAGACGCGTCTGGCCGTCCCGTCGAGCGAGACGTGGTCGACCTCGTCGACGGACTTCCCGGCGGTCGCCAGCGACAGCAGCCCCTCGATCAGGTCGTCCATCCGCTCGTGGGCGTTCGCGGCGCGGTCGAGCGCGTCCTCGTCGTCTCCTTCGCCGTGACGTGCGAGCTCCACCGCCGCGGTCGCCGCCGCCAGCGGATTCCGGAGGTCGTGAGAGACGACGCCCGCGAAATCCTCCAACCGCTCGTTTTGCCGCTCTAACTCGGCCTCGCGGCGCTCCAGTTCGGTCTGTCGACGCTCCCGTTCGGTCACGTCACGGAGCAGGAACACGTGGCCGCGGTCGGTCCCGCGGGGGTCCGTGATCGGGTCCTCCTGGATGTCGAACTGCCGCCCGCCGATCGAGATCGGGTGTTCCACGCCGACCTCCAAACGCGGGAACACGTCCGAAAGCGAGGAGCCGACCGCGTCCGGCGGGAGAAGCTTCTCCGCCGCGGGGTTGAGGTCCCGTATCCGACCGTCGGACCCCGCGACGATCACGGGATCCTGCATCACCTCGACGGCCGTGTCGCGCGCGACGACGGCGGCGTCCAGCGTGCCGAGCCAAAAGACGGTCCCGTACAGGAACACGCCGTGGACCACGAGCCCCGTCGGGAACCACGCGAGGTTCGCGTAGCTCCCCACGTCGACGACCGTGACGATCCCCCCTAGAAACGGGAACAGCGTCCCGAGCAGGATCACGAACGTCTGGAGCCGATAGCGGTTCCCGGTCCGGCGGTACAGATCGACGACAACGAGAATTCCGGCGATACACAGCCCGTAGGCGTACAGTACGAACGCGGCGTCCGCGATCCCGAGTCCGAACGAGAGCAGCGTGAACGGGCCCTCGCTAACGGCGGTCAGCGAGCGGCGCGAGAGGCCATGGGTCCCGCTCGACCAGGCCGCCAGCACCCAGACGAACGCCGGGACCGCGAGCGCGACGGTCCGGTTCTCCGTGCGCCACCGGTCGTGGCCCGAGAACGCCAGTACGAACGCCATCCAGATACCGGGGACCGCGGCGACGAGCGGCGTCGAGAGGTTGAGTGCCACGACCATCCCCAGTTCGCTCGCGGTGGCGACTCTGACGGCGTACAGCAGCGAGATTCCACCTCCACAGAGCAGGTAGAGAGCGACCTCGGTGCCCCCGGGTTCCTCCCGCTCGGTCCACGCGACGTACCCGAGCGCCAGTCCGATGACCCCAGCGAGCAGGCAGGCTGCGAGGTACGCCTGCACCGGCAGCGCGCCGAGATCGCTCATCGTTACCTGACACAGTCAGAGAGTCGGCAAAACCTTTGTGTCACGCGGTCGCTGCCACCACCCACAGCGGATGACGTGCGGCAGACGCGCGTCGCAAACGGCTTGTCCGGTCGCCTCCTCCTCCCGGTGTATGCGCGTGCTCAGAGGTCACGACCCCGGCCCCGAAGCGGACCGAGAGCACACCGCGACGCTGCTCGCGAACGCGAGCGACGGGACCCCGGGGCTCCGGGTGTGGACGCCGCCGCGACAGGTCGCCTTCGGTCGCCGCGACGTCCGAGAGCCGGGGTTCGAACGAGCGACGTGGATCGCCGCCGAGCGCGGGTTCGAGCCGATCGAGCGCGACGTGGGGGGCCGCGCCGTCGTGTATCCGGGAGACACGCTCGCGTTCGCGCACGCGTTCCCGCTCGGGGACGACCGAGACCTCGGATCGATCCCGGGCCGGTACGAGCGTGCGACCGAGACGGTCCTCGGAGCGTTGCGAGGCCTCGGTACGGACGTCTCGCGCGGCGAGCCCCTGGAAACGTTCTGTCCGGGTGACCACTCGGTTCGCGCCGCGGGCGGCGGGAAGATCGCGGGGATCGCCCAGCGGGTTCGGAGCGACGCCGCGCTCGTGGCCGGTTGCGTGGTCGTCACGAGAGGCGACGCGCGCCGTATCGCCGAGATCACCGAACCGGTGTACGACGCGCTCGGCGTTCCGTTCGATCCGGAGACGATCGAGAGCGTCGCGAACGCGGGCGGACCGGCAGACCCGAACCTCGTCGCTCGGGCGCTGGAAGACGCGTTCGTCGACGGTCCATGGAGCGATGGCGATCTGCAGATCGACCGGATCGATCGCGACGGCTGAACGGCTATCGGGGGAGCCGCGGCGGGGTTCACAGTCGGGTTCCGGGCGGAGGACAGAGCGATTCCGGGCGGAGGACGGAGCGATTCCGGGGAGGACAAGGAGATTTCGGAGGGATCGCGCTTTCGACGTGCTTTTTATTCGCGGGAGTCTCGGTTCGCCCATGGCCGAATTCAAAGTCGTCATCGCCGACCCCAACACCGGCGAGACGTTCCAGCGAGAGGTCGACGGACAGGACGCCAAC
>ENA-ORDC01001934-ORDC01001934.1-marine-metagenome-genome-assembly--contig:-NODE-1934-length-13870-cov-11.784963_pt1 | contig 13870 bp, 13 predicted proteins | sample MGYA00237783_ERZ508515 | MGnify/ENA primary metagenome ERZ508515 (study PRJEB26186, sample SAMN06268792) | marine metagenome | isolation source: Eden Landing Ponds, San Francisco, CA, USA | place... | reverse complement strand
AAGCCGTTCTCCGACGACGACGTGCGCCGGATGTCCGACGAGATCGAGACCGCGGAGGAGGTCGCAGAGGCGCTGTACGAGCGCCGCGTCGGTAAGGTCGTCAAGCTCGCGTCGTTCGCGGCGGCGGACATGTCGGTCGACGCCGACGGCATGACCACGGAGGAACGACAGCTGTTCGACGACCTCGTCGACCGGATCAGCGAGAACAAGTCGCGGATGCTCGACGTGCTCGCCGGCGAGACGCCTCCGGTGTCGGCGGAGACGGTGTCGGCGGACGGCGCGGAGTCGCCGGGAGCGGCGACGCCCGGCGACGCGGCGGCCGCGACCGAGGAGGCGGCTGGGGCGGATCCGGCGCCGCCCGCACCGGATCCCGAACCGCCGGCAGAGGCACCGACCGAGACACCACCCCGCGGAGACGACGGAACCACGGAAACCTCGGAAACCTCGGAAACCTCGGAGACCGAGGAGACCGAAGAGACAGAGGCGAACACCGACGCGCTCGCGGGCGCCATGGGCGGTTCGGACGAGGACGTGGCCGACGCCCTCGACGCCACGACCGACGGCGGATCGCGGGCCACCGACGCGACCGCGGACGGCGACGCGGCCGCAGGCGACGGTCCGACCCCAGTCCCGCCGGAGCCCGCTCCCCCCGGGGCGCCGGACGCCGATGCGAGCGATGAGTTGGGCGCGAGTGATGAGTTGGGCGCGAGCGACGACGGCGCCACCGACGACCGCGCCACGGTCAGGATCACCCGCGACGTGGGGTCGATATTCGGGGTCGACGAGCGGGAGTACGACCTCGCGAGCGAGGACGTCGTCACCCTCCCCGCCGAGAACGCGGACCCGCTGGTCCAGCGGGACGCGGCGGAGCGGCTCGACTGAGGTCGTTTCTCGATGCCTCCCGTCGACGGGGCCGACGGGACCGACGATATCGCCGTCACGCGCGCCTTCGGTGCCGCGGCCACCCTGCTCGCGCTCGGCGGCATCGCGGTTGCAATCGTTCTCGATCCGACGTTCTCCTGGACGACCGACGCGCTCTCCGATCTGGGGGTCCGCGACCGGAGCGCTCCCGTATTCAACTGGGGACTCATCCTCGGCGGGATCGCCGGCGTCGGCTACGCGTTCGGTCTCTGGCGGTCGCCGGCGGGAGCACCGATCGCCGCGGTCCGCGCGGCGGTCCTCGCGTTGGCGATGGTCGCGATGGCCGGCGTCGGGGTCTTCGACCTCACGGAGCCGCTTCACGGGCCGGCGGCGATCGGCTTTTATACCCTCATCACGGTCGCGTTCGCCGTCGACGGTCTCGCGCGGCGCTCGACGACGACCGGGCGCGTCGCTCTCGCGTTCGTCCCCGTCCACGTCGCGGTCTGGGCGACGTTCGTCGCGGGCCGGTGGCCGGTGTCTGGGCTCGCGCTCCCGGAGTTGCCGGGGGCGCTCATGCTCGCGGCGTGGGTGTGGGTTCTCGGTCCCCTGCCGGTCCTCGGGCTGGTTTCCGACTCGATCGGGACGCGGCCTGACGGCGTCGACGACGCGTGACCGGCAACACGTGACTGGCGACACGTGACCGGCGGCGCCGGAACCGACGGGCACTAACGCCGCGGGCGAGTACCTTCCGGCGATGGAGGTCGAGTTCCTCGGCGGCGCTCGCGAGGTGGGCCGGAGCGCGGTCCTCGTCGACGACGCGCTCCTCGTCGACTACGGCCTGTTGACCGCCGACCCCCCGCAGTACCCTCTTAGAGACCCCGAGCCCGACGCGGTGGTGGTCTCGCACGGCCACCTCGACCACGTCGGCGCAGTTCCGGCCCTCCTGAAAGGGGACCGACGGCCCGCGATCCACTGGACGCCGCCGACCGCGGATCTCACTCGAACGCTGGCGCGCGACACGCTGAAGCTCCGCGGTAACAGCCCCCTCTGTCCCTTCTCGGAGGAGCACGTCGCGCGGCTCGGCGAAGTCGAGGAGCGGCACGCCTACGAGGAGCCGTTCGCGGTCGCGGGCGGCGTCGCCGGCGGCGGGTACGAGGTGACGCTGTTCGACGCCGGCCACATCCCCGGCTCCGCGCACGTCCTGATCGACGACGGGGACACCCGGCTCCTCTACACCGGCGACTTCCACACCGACGACCAGCGGCTGGTCGCCGGTACGACCGCCCGCCCCGACGCCGACGCCGTGATCTGCGAGTCGACGTACGCGGACGTGACCCACGACGACCGCCGCGCCGTCGAGGACCGCTGGGCCGAGCGCGTCCGGGCGACGATCTGGGAGGGCGGGGCCGTCGTCGCGCCCGCGTTCGCGATCGGGCGGACCCAGGAGCTGATGCTCGTCGCCGACGCCAACGACCTGACACCCTACGTCGACGGGATGGGGAAAGCGGTGACGCGGCTGGTCCGCCGGCATCCCGAGTTCCTCCGCGACTCGGAGGCGCTCCGCCGGGCGAAAGGCGCCGCGCGCTTCGTCACCGGTCGCGACGGCCAGCGCGAGCGGATCGCCAGTGACAACGAACTCATAATCACCACCTCGGGGATGCTCGCCGGCGGCCCGGTTCACTCGTACCTCCCGGAGATCCGGGGGAGTCCGACCAACGCGGTAACGCTGACGGGGTATCAGGTAGAGGGGACGCCCGGGCGGGAGCTACAGGACCACGGGCGGCTGGCGATAAACGGGACCGTGCGTCCCGTGAGCGCCCGGGTGGAGTCGTACGACTTCTCCGCGCACGCCGACCGCGGGGGGCTAGAGGCGTTCCTGGACTCGTACCGGGGCTCTCGGGTGCTCGTGAACCACGGCGACCGCTGCGAGGCGTTCGCGGCGGACCTCCGGGCGGACGGGTTGGCGGCGAGCGCGCCGGAACTGGGAGAGCGGATCGAGCTGTAACCCGCGTCAGGCCGGGCGGCGGTCGCGTCGGTCGGTCGCGTCGCACGCGAACTCGACCGTGTTCGTCGTTTCGGTGTCGAACCCTGGACCGGCGGCGTCAGCGTGGAACGCCAGCGTCCCCGGACCCGGCGATCCGCAGTCGACGATCACTGCGACAGTCGCCGACTGGCCGACCGGGATCGGGTCGGCGATCTCGCGGGTCGCTACCGTCTCCCCGTTTGGACCGCGAGTGACCCCGACCTCGACCCGTTCTATGGGGACGGTGACCCGGTTTCTGTACGCCACGGTGACGACCGTATCGCCGTCGTCGCCGGCGCTCTGATTCACCTGCTCGAACCCCAGGTAGGCGGGTTCACTCGGGTCGGCGACGTCGATCGCGGCGTCCCGGTCGCTCGTGATCTCGGCGGCGGAGAAGCTCCCGAACAGCAGGCCGACGGCCGCGAGGAAGGCGACGACCAGACTCACCGCTCGTATCGGAGTCATCGCTTTCGGTATGCGGCCGGCGGTTTCTCCGTCGTTCCCAGTCGCGTCCGGCGACCGATCGCGTGGTGGGCCGCCGCCGAGATTCCGAACGCCGTCGCGGTGAACACCCCGACGGCGAGGGGGGTGAAGCCGCCGAACCCCGGAACGCCGACGGCGACGCCGAGAAGGAGGGCGATCGAGAGGGCCGAGAGACCGAGGTAATAGGTGTTCCACGGGATCTCCCTGCCGCGTAGCACCTCAACGTACACCTCGATGTGTTCGAGCCCCGCGGCGGGCCTGACGACGCCGTCCTCGTCGACGGTCACGATGTCGTTTTCGGTCAGCTTCGGGAGGTGCGTGCGCTTGAGAGTGCTGTGGACGTTGTGTCGGTACTCGTAGGGCACCTCCTCGACGTCGATATCGAGCTCCCACGCGGTGACGTACCGCGACAGCTCCGAGACGTCTGGCGGCTCGTCCGCGTGCTTGATCGCGTGTATCACGAAGCGCCGCCGCCGGTTCGAGAGCACCTCGAAGATGTCCTCGCTCGGTATTTCGTGTTCGGCCTCGCGCCGATTGTCGGTGAGTCCTGTGATCGCGTTCATCCGATGAACACCGGATTCGCCCGTCCCCCGTTATTTGTCGGACACTGTTGCCGGTTCTATGGCGAAAATGCTCGCCGGTAGTGTATAAATGGGTAGGATAATTAACCAGAAAGTTTTTGTATCCAGACAGGTTCACGGCTTCGTCGCCGGGGAACAAGGGGTTATTGCCGGTATATTACCGTCTCGAATCCCGTTTCAGGCCGCCGTCCGGGTCAGACGTGCCCACCGATCCCGCGCGGATGGGACCGATCGCTCCTCGAACGGCCTGTGCTCGCTTCTCCAGAGAGCGGCGGCTGTCCGCCGATGTGGGCCGCTCGCCCCGACAGCGTGTTTCGTGTGACGTGTTAGCGAGAATCTCATAACGAAGTGACATGCTTTCGATGTCGACACCGAGCGCTCCGGCTTCGCGGTCCGGTTCGACGACCGACGCTCGGGTCGGACGAGCGGGCTGGCCGACGGCGGTTCGGCTCGGCGGACCGGGACCCGGGCTGGGGCGCACACCACGGGTGACACGACCAATGCAACGACGCAAGTTCGTCATCGGATTGGGCGCGACGGCTTCGGGAGGCGCCGCGGCTCTCGGCACCGGCGCGTTCAGTCGAGTGGAATCGCAGCGGCAAGTGAGCATCCAGGTCGCGACCGACGCGAACGCGTACCTCGGGATGGTCCCGATGGACACGCCGAACAGCAACAACTACGTCAGCACCGACGGCGACGGCCACCTCACCATCGACGTCGGGGAGCACGACGACTTCGACGGGCCGGATACGCAGCCCGGCCAGGGGGTCAACTCCGACTCGTTCACCTGGTTCGACGGTATGTTTCAGCTCTGTAACCAGGGCAAGGCGGACGCCGAGATCAGCTACGAGCTGCCCGATCCGCCGGCGGATCGGGACTTCGGCGGCAACTGGACCGCGCCCGAGGAGGGATACGACGAGCAGGTCGTCGCCTTCTACTACATGAACGACGACGGGGAGCGGATAATCGTCACCGACGACGACACCGTCCCGCTCCCGGTCGGCGAGTGCGAGGAGATCGGTCTCCGCACCGTGACCAAGGGGGTCGACGCGACCACGGAGGCGCCGCTCATCGACGGCGAAGTCGTGGTCACGGCCGACGCTCCGGGAGCGGGCGAGCCGGTGGGCGGCGGCGACGACGGCGACGGCAACGGTACGGACATGTCGTAACCGACGAGAACCGACCAATGATCCGACGACGAACTCCGGTCGACTCGCGGGGGCTCGGGATGTCTCGGGTACCCGCACGTGTCGCGTGTGCGTCCCCGCTCGGGGGTAGCGAGACGGGACGGCGGAAGCGCAGCCGACGCGCCGGGGCAGTCGTCGCGAAGCGACTCACGACACAACCATGACACACACGGAGAAACGACCATGAAGCGACGATCGTTCCTGCTCGGCACGGGCTCGGCGGCGGCCGGCGGAAGCGCCCTGATCGGGACGGGCGCGTTCTCCCGGATCGACGCCCAGCGCTCGGTCACCATCCAGGTCGCCGAGGACGACAACGCCTACCTCGGGATGAACGACTGCCTGGGGGAGGACGGCGAGCCGACGCCGAACTCCAGTTTCGCCGATCTCGATGACCTCGGCCACCTCAGAGTCGACATGGGGGAGTCGGGCAACGGCGGCTCCGGCGTCAACTCCGAGTCGATCAGCTGGTTCGACAACGTGTTCCAGCTCTGTAACCAGGGCAAGGAGGACGTCTGCCTGTGGATCTCGGAGAAGGACGGCGCCGACCCCGACCGCGTCACGTTCTACGTGAACGAGGAGCCGGAGGCGACGACGCCCGAGAAGCTCGCGTTCCAGGACGGCGACCTCGTCGAGGACGACCCCGACCTCCAGACGTTCACGGGGGTTGATGACTCGATCCTCCTCGAAGTGGGTCACTGCGTCTGCGTCGGCATCCAGGTGTACACGCGCGAGGACGAGGACTACGAGATCACCGCGCCCGCCGCGGGCGACGAGCTGCTCAGCGAGGTCAGCCTCGTCGCAGACGTCGGCGAGGGGGCGTGTACGACGGAGCCGGAGTGTGCCGAGTTCGTCGGCGAATACGCGTGCACGACGTACGACTACTCGGCCGGTGATCTGTGGTGGAAGGCCCAAGACACCCGGTTCGAAGTGACCAACGTGGGCGACGCGTCCGCGACGTTCGGGTGGGCCATCATCAACGATCCCGACACGGACGCCGGCGACGGGGGGGCGATGGTCGCCCCCGGCGAGACGATCTCCATCGATCCGTCGCCGCCGAACCCGGAGGAGGGCGTCATCTTCTGGGACGGACCGGAGGGATGCGATCTGCCCACCTGGGGTGACGTGAAGGGTGAACAGTACAGCGACCGGCTCGTCAACCACGCCGAGGACACGACCGAGATCAGCGACGGCGACTACGTCGCCGAGATCGCCATCCCATCGGACGTCGAGGAGACGGAAGCCGAAGACCGGAAGGGAGAGCTCGACGAGATTCGGGCGGACGGCGCGGACGACGAACAGGCGCTGTTCGACGCGCTCGAAGGGACCGACGTGACCGCCTGCAGGGAGGACGGCTCGGGCGACGACCCCGGCGAGGATCCGGGAGATGATCCCGCGAGCGACGCCGATCTGACCTTCAACGACCAGTCGGCCGACGGGGGGTCGGTCGACGTCGAGAACGTGACGACGAACGGGGCGGCGACGCTGTTCGTCCTCTACCGGAGCGACGGCGAGTTCGACACGATCGCCGGCCTGCAGTCGGTCGGCGACGTGGACGACACGACCGTCACCGTCGACATCGGCGACGACGGCGGCGTCCCCGGGGACCACGAGGCGATCGTCGTCGGCAGCGACCAGGTCAGCGGCGGCTACGCGGCCGGCGACGCGATCTCGAACGCCACCGACGACGCGTCGCTCGACCGCGACCAGGGGGCGGTCAGCGACCCGGGAACGTAACGAACCGACACCGCCCCGCGCGGCGCGGGGCGTGAACCGCTTTACGGCGAGAGACGGCACGGGAGCGCTCGAACCGAACGGCGACTTCTCGTCCGACGGCGCGCGAGCGTCACCTCCCGTGTGAGATATCCACAACCAAGGTAATCGATACGATGAAACGACGAACGTTCATCCTCGGTGCCGGAGCCACCTCAGTCGGTGGAAGCGCCCTGCTCGGGACGGGCGCGTTCTCCCGCGTCGAGTCACAGCGAGACGTAACGGTTCAGGTGGCTGAGGACCCGAACGCCTACCTCGGGTTACAGCCCCTCGAAACGCCGAACAGCATGAACTACGTCGACCTCGACGAGGAGGGGCACCTCGCGATCGACGTGAGCGAACACGACGACTTCGAGGGAGGGCCGGTCGCGGAGCCCGGCGAGGGCGTCAACTCCGACTCCCGAACCTGGTTCGACGGGATGTTCGACATCTGCAACCAGGGGAAAGAGGACGTCTGCGTCTCCTACACGGCTCCCGACGACTTCGGGCGCGAGGACGCCGAACTCGTCTTCTACTACGAGGGCGACAGCGACGACGACCCCACGACGAGCGGGCGGATCGACATCGAGGAGGGCGAGACCCTCCCGCTCCCGCTCGGCGAGTGCGTGACGATCGGCCTCCGCACCGAGACCCACGGGGTCGACGCGACCGACGACGCCCCGCTGTTCGACGGCGAGGCCACGGTCGTCGCCGACGTCGACGGCGACTGCTTCGACACGGGCGACGGCCCGGAGCCGGAGTGCCCCGACTGCTCGTTCACGCCCGGTCCGACCGACGACCCCTACTCGAACCTGCTGTCCGTCGGTCCCGACCCGGGAGCGGGGTTCCCCGCCATCGACGCGCGGGTCCGGGTCGACACACCGACGGGCAACGCCGGCGACCTCACCGCGTCGGACTTCGCGGTCTGTGAGGACGGCTGCGGACAGACGATCGAGGACGTCTCGTTCGAGTCCGGCGGCGCGGTCGACATCGTCGTGGTGTTCGACGACACCGGGAGCATGGGCGGGCCGATCAGCGACCTAAAATCCGAGGTGAACGACTTCACGGACGACCTCGAAGACGAGGGCGTCGACGCTCGTTACGCCCTCGTCTCGTTCGAGGACATCGTCGAGGTCGACACCGACTTCACGGACGCCGGCAGTTTCCAGACCGCGGTCGACGGGCTGAGCGCGTTCGGCGGCGGCGACGGGCAGGAGGACAACGTCGACGCGATCGCGGTCGGCACCGGAAACGCGGCCGCACAGCAGGGCGACGGCGCGGAGCTCTCCGACTTCCGTCCCGGAGCGCAGCGGGTGTTGATCGACATCACCGACGAGGGAGCTCACGACGAGACCGACGATCGGACGCGGTTCAGCCAGTCGGAGGTCGAGGGGTTCCTCAACGACGGCAACGTCAGTTACTACGCGGTCGCGCCCGACGCGACGTGGGCCGACGTCAACAAGCGCGACATCGCCGACAACGTCGACGACGGGACGTGGATCGAGTTCTCGACCACCGCGGACCTCACGCCCGTCATCAACGACATCACGGCCGACATCACCGACGAGGCGTACGTGCTGTCGTACACGACGACGAACCCGGTGACGGACGGGACGAACCGCCCCGTTGATGTCGAGATCGACGACCCGGACGAGGGACAGCTCTACGAGGAGAGCTCCTACACCGTTCCGTCGAGCTGACAAGCCATGAAGCGACGAGCCTTCGTCCTCGGCGTCGGGACCGCCTCGCTCGGGGGGAGCGCCGTGATCGGCACGGGAGCGTTCTCCCGCGTCGAGTCGCAGCGCGAGGTGGGCGTCGAGGTGGTCGGGGATCCGGAGGCGTACCTCGGCTTCGACGCCTGCCTGGGCGACGACGGCGACCCGACGCCGAACGCGGAGTTCGTCGGCGTCGACGACCGCGGTCGCCTCGCGATCGACATGGGGCCGTCCGGCAACGGCGGCTCCGGCGTCAACGGGGACGCGGTCACCTCGTTCGACGCCGTCTTCCGGATCAGCAACCAGGGCAAAGAGCGGGTCTGCGTCGACCTGGCGTACGACCCCGTCGACATCGCGGAGCCGGGCGGCGGGTTCGACGCGGGCGACCCGTCTGTCGTGTTCTACCGGGCCGGCGCGCGCGAGGAGGGCTCATCGGCGCTCGACGACGACCTCGTCTTCGACCCCGCGTCCGCGGACCCGGACGACCCGAACTCCGCCGTGAGCCTGCCGGTCGGCGAGTCGGTCTGCGTCGGGATCCAGACCCGGACGTTCGGGATCGACGGGGCCGACGACGCCACTCTGCTCGACGGCGACCGGCTGCGGATCGTCGCCGACACGGACGGCCAGTGCACGGTCGGCGAGGGAGGAGACGGCGGCGGCGACGACGGGGGCGACGGCGAGGACGACGAGGCGGCTCCGGACGTCAGTTTCGCCGCGTTCGGCGCCGAGACCGAGCCGTCGATGGCCGACGTCGAGGCGACGGAGCGCAAGAACGGCGGCGCGGGTGGTCCCGTGAGCGTCGCGTTCGACGCTGCGGCGCCGCTCGACGAGGTCGTGCTGTTCACCGGGGGCGGCCCGGACGTGCCGTCGGGGGACCAGCAGTTCCTCGTGGCGACGGACGTGCCGGCGTCGGGCGTCGTGACCACGCGCGACGCGGCGACCGCACCCGACGGGTGGATCGTCCCCGACGAGGCGGTTCTGCGGAGCGAGACGCCCCGCGAACCGAGCGATCCCTGTCCGGACGACGACGTGGCGGCGGTGAAGTTCGGGTGGGACGGCGACGAGGAGGCGTTCGAGGCGGAGTAGCCTCGGGCGGGGTCTCTCGGGTTCCGCGTTTCCGAGTTCCGTTCGCGGGCGGACTCGCCTCTCTCCGGTCCGTCCCTCACCGGTACGTCCCGCTGAACACGCGGGCCCCGCACGCCTCGCAGTCGACGTCGACGCCGACCACGTCGCTCGAACAGCAGGACTTCCGGACGTTCTCGACCTGCGTGAGCGTCGTCTCACAGGCCGGACATGACTCCAGAAACGCGCGCATCCCCGCGATCAGTTCGGTCCGGCGACGGTCGCTGAGCCCCTCCCAGTCGGGGAGCCACTCCCGGAGCGTGGGTTCGACCGCGAGGTCGGCGTAGAAGGCGGCGTCGGAGTCCCACCGCGATATCCGGTCCCCGTCGAGCGTCACGACGAACCGGTCGTCGTTCTCGAACCCGAGCAGCTCCGGATCGAGGTCGAGCACCGCCGCGAGCCGGCGCTTCGCCGCCTCGTCGTCCTCGCGGAACCGCCGGATCCGCCGCCACCAGGCGCCCCGGAACTCGGCAGTGAGCCGGAGGTCGTCCGTGTCCGGGTCGTCGTCGACGACGCTGTTCGACCGGAGCATCGCCTCGACGTCGGACGACTCGACCTCGCCGCCGGTCCCCGTCGGGTCGGTCGCCTCGGCGTCCTCCGACTCTCCCGCCGAACTCCGACGCCGCACGACCGTCGACTCCTTCCCGAACGCTCGGAGCACCCGCTCGGGGAGGTAGCGCCGCGTCAGCTCCGGGGTTCCGGGGACCAGATACCCCCTGAGGTAGATGGCCCCGGCGCCCGCGAGGAGGACGACCGCGCCGGCCGGAACCCACGCGAGGGCGACGGCGCCCGCCGCGAGGAGGGCGATGAGCGCGTTGACGACTGTACACGGACCACACCGGTTCTCGCCGGTGTATTCGGGCTGTCGAAGCCGATCGATCACCTCGCTTGTCGTGCTCATTCGGGGATCCGTAGCACTGAGACCCACTAAGTTATGCGTTGATCGCTAACGCGACACACGGGTGAAACGGCGGGTTACCGATCGCGGTACGCGGCTCGATCACTCGTTACCGGTGGCTGAGCGGGACGGCTCCGACCGCGTTCCCGGCGTCGTCCCCCGCGAGCGCGACCGTCGACTCCCCGCTTACCGACTCCCCGCTTACCGACTCCCCGCTCACCGACTCCTCGCTTACCGACTCGCTTACCGACTCCCCGTTTCCGGCTCGACACGCGACGCGTTGCTCGGCGGTCGTGTCGACGCGCACGTCGCTCCCGGTCGCGGTCACGTCGTAGGCGATCGTCGCGTTCCCGCCGGTCGGGCACCGGAGGGTGACGTTCACGGGCGCGGCGTCGCCGACCGGGATCGCTTCCGGCGGATCGACGGCCTCGACGGTCGCGTTCCCGGACACGACGACTTCGGCGTCGACCTCGACCGTCTCGATCGGGCCCCCGAACCGGTTTCGGAGGTCGAGGGTCGCCGTCGACTCCCCCTCGGCGACGGCGTCGGCGGTCGCGTTGACGCCGAGGTAGGCGTCGTCCTCGTCGACGACGCTGACCTCCACCCCGCGGTCGGCGTCGATCGAGGCGAACCCGGCGCTACCGAGCACCAGCCCCGTGGCGGCCGCGAACGCGAGCAGGAGGCTCGCGATCCGAAGCGGGCGCACGCGCCGGGTCGACCCGGTGGTAGCGCGGGAGGTCATCGCGTCGCGGTCACCGTCGGTCGCGGAGCTCCGGCGGTTTCTCCTCGTTGCCGAGGCGAGCGCGCTCGCCGTAGTAGTAGTGGATCGCGGCGCTCACGCCGAAGGCGGTCACCGTGAACGCGCTCACGTCGATGGGTTCGAGCAGCGCGAATCCGGGGACGCCGGTGGCGACCGCGAGCAGGAGCGCGATCGACAGTCCGGCGATGCCGAGGTAGTACTGGCTCCACGGGATCTCCCGCCCGCGGAGCACCTCGATGTAGATGTCGAGGTCCGCGAGCGCGGCGGTGGGCTCGACGACGTTCGCCTCGTCGTCGTACTCGACCACCCCCTTCTCGGCCAGCATCGGAAGGTGCGTGCGCTTGAGGGTGCTGTGGACGTTCCGGCGCTGGTCGTAGTCGACCGCGTCCGGGTCGATCCCGTGCTCCCACGCCGCGATCCGCGTCGAGAGGTCCGAGACGGTGACGTGTCCCTCAGCGCGTTTGAGCGCGTGGACCGCGAACCGCCGCCGGCGGTTCGAGAGCACGTCGAAGACGGTTTCTTCCGAGAGCGATGCGCCGCGGGCCGCCGATCCGGTGGATGTCGTCGTCGAGAGCATGTGGACAGATGTGAGCCGCTGGAGTCCCCCTGCAGACCGCATTGGTGTCAATACGTCTGAACGAAAGCCCACTGTATAAACGGGGATGATTATTTCGCTGACACTGTCCGCGATCGAACAGGAACCCGGCGGGATCGACCGGGTTCAGGCCCCGGTTACGGTCTTCAGGCGGTGCTTGTCACGAGAGAACCGGGTTGTTACGGGTTCTGAAGGTGATCGTTGATGCGGCGTCGAGAGCGGGTCGACCCGGTTTCAGGTCGGGGTTGTGAAACGACGACGGGGGCTCGTCGATCATCTGGCAGTTCGTGATGCTCTATCAAGCGCCTCAATACGATATGGGTATGGGGCCATGGGGGAAGTGAAGCGACCGACGCGGGGACGGTCCCCGCGAATGCGGTCGCGGACACAACAACCATGGATCGACGTAAGTTCCTGATCGGCGCAGGTGCATTGGCTTCTGGAAGCGCGGCTGCGATGGGCACGGGTGCGTTCGCATCTGTGCGGGCAGAACGTAATCTAAACATACAAACGACTGGTGACTCTGGCGCGTACCTCAGTCTGAATGTCGAAAGTTCAGATTACGCTACCCAATCGGGCCAGACGCTCTCGGTCGAGTTTGATGAACTTAATGCCAATGCTGATACTGCTATTTACAATGTATTTAGCATTGAGAATACTGGTAATAATGATGTTCAGGTTCAACTCTTCCCTGGTGGCGGAAGTGTTTCAAGCGAGCTTCCGGACGGACCTTTGGCCGTTTACTTTTCGGAAAACGAACTTAATGGTCCTGCCGTCGCTAACCTGACTCCGTTCGCCAACAGCCCAAGTCCGAGCTATATCGATGATTTCGGTGGACCAACTGTTGTTGAATCCGGCACGAAGATCTATGTTCACATCATCGTGTACCTGAATAGTGAACTAGAAGAACTCGGAAGTGGAGTCTCTACTGATGTTTCCGATGTCCCCGATAATCTAGGAATTTACGCTGACGCGACTCCGGAAGAAGACTTCAGCTAAACCGTAGTTTTCAAACTACGATACAAGGATGAAGAGAAGAACAATCATCGGCCTCGGTGGTAGTGCCCTGGTTGGTCTGTCGGCGGTGGGGAGCGGTGCGTTTGCCAGCGTACGTGCGGAGCGTACGCTCACCGTCGAGACCACAGACGATGCAGATGCTTACCTAATCCTCAATTCTGACGATCCCAATCTCGACAATTCCGCATATGCAACTGAATCAGACGGTCTAATCGAGATTGATATTACGGAAGAGACAGAAACTGGTGAGGCACCGAATGGGGACGCCGTTACTTCCGATGGGGTGAACCCATTTGCTACTACGACCATTGAGGAAGTGTTCTCCGTCGAAAACCAGGGTAGCCAAGATGTTGAAGTGTCGATCACGTCGATCGACAATGAGTTCGATGAAAACAGTCGGTTCCAGATGTTAGGTACAGACATCCCTGGAAAGGAAGACGGATTCAGAACAAACCTGTTCGAGGGAACAGGTGATTTGCCGGTCCTGTCACCGGGGGATTCGTTCGCTGCCGGTTTGGAAATCGACGCAACGGGTGACTTGAGCGAGCTCGAAGATCTGCTCACCGATCTTCAGGTCACGATTCAGGCGTTCGCTGTCTCTGAAGGTGATCAGACATGAAGCGTCGAACCGCTATCCTTGGCCTCGGAGGCCTCGTCGCAGGCGGCGGTGCTGCGATGGGTACTGGTGCGTTCACCAACGTTACGGCGGACCGCCAGATCGATGTCGACGTTCGCGACGACACCGAGGCGTATCTCGCGCTCCAACCGGTCGACACGAGCGGCGATCCGATCGACGACCCGGAAAACGGTAGTCGGACGCCACTCGCACAGGACGATCCGTTCGCCCTGATAAACGAGGACACCGGGCGCCTCGATCTG
>ENA-ORDC01001933-ORDC01001933.1-marine-metagenome-genome-assembly--contig:-NODE-1933-length-13886-cov-6.733290_pt1 | contig 13886 bp, 13 predicted proteins | sample MGYA00237783_ERZ508515 | MGnify/ENA primary metagenome ERZ508515 (study PRJEB26186, sample SAMN06268792) | marine metagenome | isolation source: Eden Landing Ponds, San Francisco, CA, USA | place... | reverse complement strand
TCGCCCACGTTTTTCGAGGAGCGGTTCGCGACCGAAGGGAGCGAACCCGACGAAGAAAAAGGTGGCAGCGTGACGGTCGAGCTCTACGAGGCGACAGTCCCGATTCCGGTTACTGTACGTGGGGACCAGATTCGGGTGCTGGATAGCGAGGAGCGCTGACCGTAGGGAAGCGCTCCTCGGACCACGTGAACGGGCGGCGTGCCGCCCGTGAACGGACAGCGAGGAACGGTGAGCGTAGCGAACCGTTCCTCGAAAAGTGCGAGCGGGGAGTGAAACGACCCGTGAACGGACAGCGAGGAGCGTTGAGCGCAGCGAAATGCTCCTCGAAGACAACGAACGGCGAGCGGAGCGAGCCGTGAGTTACTCAAGAGCGGTGAGCCGGCACGGCTTCGACACTTGCGTGTGTTCTGCTGCTTCTTTCGAGCCACAGCGCACCGGCACAGTCCGGGCTGTCTCGAGCCGGAAAACTTTGCATCGAAAAGCAGATTTGCGACGCAAAGTTTATTGAACGACGGACCGATGACAGAATCGTACGCATGCTTCCCGTTGTCGTGACGGCCCTCTCCACGAGCCGACGTGGTACTGCTGGTCGCGAGAGCCGAGTCGCATCGAGTCGAGACTTGATCCGGCCGCCCTCGGGAGGTGTCCGTGGATGACTGCCATCGAGATCGAGGGCTTGTCCAAGCACTTCGGCGACGTGACGGCGCTCGACGGGCTGGACCTGACCGTCGAGACCGGCGAAGTCTACGGCTTTCTCGGCCCAAACGGGGCCGGGAAGTCGACGACGATCAACCTCCTGCTTGGCTTTCTGAAACCCTCTTCGGGCTCGGCGACGGTACTCGGCCACGACGTCGTAACCGAGTCGCGAGCACTCCGGCAGCGCATCGGCGTCCTTCCGGAAGCGTTCTCACCCTACGAGCGACTCACTGCCCGCGAGCACGTCAGATACGCGGCTGACCTCAAGGACGTCCCGGTCGACACGGTCGCACTCCTCGACAGGGTTGGTCTCGACGAGGCGGCCTGGGAGCGACCGGCCGGTGGCTTCTCGACGGGGATGGAACAGCGGCTCGCGCTGGCCTGCGCGCTGGTCGGCGATCCCGACCTGTTGATCCTCGACGAACCCTCCTCGGGACTCGATCCGCGCGGGATGGCCGAATTACGCGACCTCATCCGCGAGGAAGCCGCCGACGGGACGACCGTGTTCTTCTCCAGTCACATCCTCTCGGAGGTCGAGGCCGTCTGTGACCGGATCGGTATCCTGGTCGACGGTGATCTCGTAGCCGAGGGGACGATCGACGAACTCAGAGACGGGACCGAGACGCATTCGCCCCTGGATATTCGCGTGGATGTGGTGCCGGAGGGCTTCGATTTCGGCGACATCGAAAGCGTCGCGTCCGTGAGTGTCGAGGACAACACGATTTCGGCGCTGGTGACCGACGCCGGCGCGAAGATCGAGGTCATTCGCCGCGTCGATCGCGTGGCGGAGATCCAGGATATCATTTCCGAGCCGGCCTCCCTTGAGGCGCTGTTCGATCGCTACGCTAATGGGGAGTCCGGCGACGGCGTGACCGACGAATACGGCGCGGAATCCCCGGAGGTGAGAGCATGAGCCAGACGCTCACCGTCGCACGGAACGACTTCCGTGACGTCCGTCGCTCGAAGCTCCTCTGGGGTGTGATGGGGATTTACGTCGTCTTCACCGCGCTGATCCTCTACGCGGAGGGGACGGCCGCCGAACCCGACCTCGCGACGGCGGTGTTCAACCAGTTCTTCCTGACGACGCTGCTCCTTCCGCTGATCGCCATCGCCGGGAGTTACCTGGCGATCGCCGGCGAGCGCGAGTCCAATACGGTCGCGTTTCTGTTGAGCCAGCCAACCTCCCGGGCCGCGGTCGTCGTCGGGAAGTTCCTCTCGCGAAGCCTGCTGATCGTCGGGTCGCTGCTCGTCGCGTTCGTCGTGGGCGGGGTCATCGCCGTCGTGATGTACCCCAGCCTCGAACTCGGCGTCTCGGGGGCGTTCGTCGTCCTGTCAGTCGTCTTCGTCGGCGCGTACGTCGGCCCTTCGATCGCCATCTCCGCAGCGACGGACACCCGATCGCGGGCGATCGCCGGCGCGGCCGGGTTCTACGTGCTCACGGACGTCCTGATCGTCTTCGGGGACTTCTCGCTCGTCGGCGCGTTACGGTTTCTCTTCGCGGAGACGCTCGGCCTCGAACTCGGCGAGCACTTCTACAGTTTCGTGTTCAACCTCACGCCGGCGGGATCGCACTTGAACACGATGTACTTCATCTTCGATCCCAGCAAGTACCCGCAACTCCCGCCCCAGGACGCCGGCCAGCCCTTCTACCTCGAACCCTGGTTCAGCGTCGTGATCCTGCTGGCATGGGCCGTCGTCCCCCTGGCCGTCGGCTACTGGCGCTTCCGGGGTGCGGAACTGGGGTGATCGATCGATGACTGCGGAAGACATCGATCCGGCGGATCTCCAGCGACAACTCGACGAGATCAAGGGCGCGATGGGACTGGCCGAGCGCTATCCGGGACGCGCTCGACTGTGGCTGCTCGCAGGCCTGCTCGTCGGTGTGATCGCGGTGGCCGTCCAGGTGACGTTCTTCCTACACGAGACCCTTTCCGCCACAGCGTACGTCCTCATCTGGGGCGTGTTCGTCGTCGTCGCCGTCCTCTCGCTGTGGGTGATGGTCACGAGACTCCCCCGGAACGACGCGCCCGGGACAGCACCGAGCTGGCGGGCTCTCTTTGGCTCGCTGGGTGCGTTCCTCGTCGCCGTCTCCAGCGTCCCTGGTGAGGTCGCCGAGCAGGTCGGCGGGCTCGACCGCGCGCTCCTGTACTTCGGGCTCGTGATCGCCGTCCTCGGCCTGGCACTGTTGCTCTCTGGCACGCTTCTCTCGGCGTACCGCGTCCGCCGTCGCGACCGGCTAGTCTTTCATGTCGGCGGTGTCTGGACGCTCGCCTTTGCGTCGATGCTGCCCTACGTCGACGTCCTGCGCTACCTCGGCGTTGGCATCTTCGGCGTCTTGTTCGCCTTGTATGCCGTCGTCGCGTACGTCTACCTGATACGGTGACCATGGACTTCGACAAACTCGTCCACCAGCCGACGCGCTTAGAAATCTTCGCCTACCTCTACCGCCACGACGAGGCGGCCTTCTCGGAGATCGTTGATGAACTCGATCTGACGGAGGGGAATCTCGCCAGTCACATGAACAAACTCGAAGATGCCGACTGCGTCGCCGTCGAAAAACAGTTCGTCGATGACACTCCCCAGACGACCTACCGCCTTACCGACCACGGCCGCGAGACGTTCGAGGACCACGTCGGCCAGCTAGAGGCGCTGATCGAGAGTTTGGACGAATAAGCGACTCTCGCTCACGTTTCACGCGAAGGCTGGCAAAAGCTCCAGTGATCACTTAGCCGCGAGCCAGTGAGCCCGACGCACCGGACGCGACCGAAGGGAGCGTCCGGCCTTTTTGGCCGAGCTTTTTGCGAGTCGAGCGGGACCGAAGGTCCCGCTGACCGTGCGAACGGACGCTCCGCGTCCGTGAGCAGAGAGGGTTCGCGGAGCGAACCCTCCGCAGTAAAAAGGTGGTGGTAGTGGGGCCGCCGACAACTCGCTTCGCTCGTTGTCGAGCACTCAGTTTTCGTCCGTCGCTCGCTGGCTCGCTCGGAACGAAAACTGAGAACGCCGAGATTCGAACGAAGGAAGACGGTCCTGCGCTCGTCGTTCAGTCTCACTCCGTTCGACTTCACGACGAGTCGCGGGCTGCGACTTCCAGGCTCGAATCTCGTCGGATCCAGCAATTGCTGCTCACGTAATTGTTCGCAGCAAATGTATGGGGCCGCCGAGATTCGAACTCGGGTCCGACGCACCCCATGCGCCGAGGATACCGCTACCCTACGGTCCCGTGATTCGATGAATGACTGAGCCGGAGTTAAGGCCTTCGTTTCGCCGCGGGGTCAGACCAACACGCGTTCCAGCTCGACAACGGTCCCCTCGTCGGCGTCCGGGTCCCCCACGAGGGTCCCCAGACACACCGCCGCGCCGTTGGGAATGTAACAGGCAACGAGTGGCTCGGCGGCGGGATCGAGCCTGTCATCGGCGTCGATCACGCCCGGCGCGTAGACGGGGGCACCCTCGGCGACTGACGCCGCCGCACTCTCGGCGATGGTGACCGACGGCAGATCCACCAGCGCGCGTTCGGCGGGCTTTACCACTTCCCGGAGCGCTTCGGGGTCGTCGTCCTCGTGCCACCACGCGAGCGCGTCGACGAAATCGTGCATCGTCACCAGGTCGGCGTCGTCGAAGGGCTCGGTCGCCGTCCGGCGGAGGTCGCCCATGTGCGCGCCGGTGCCGAGCGCCAGCCCCATGTCGTGACAGAGCTTTCGAATATACGTCCCACTCTCACACCGGATCGAGAGGAGTGCGCGGCGGTCCTCGGCTTCGAGGACGTCCAGGCGGTGGATCTCCCGGGAGCGCAGCCGGCGGACGACGGCGCTTTTCTTCGGCGGTTTCTGGTAGAGCTCGCCCTCGAACTCGTCGGCGACAGCGTCCAGGGTGGCGGGGTCGGCGAGGCGCTCGTGGAGTTCGAGCACGGCGACGTACTCCTTCTCGCTGTCGTCGAAGACCTGGGCCATCCGGGTGGCGTCGCCCAGCAGCATCGGGAGACAGCCGGTGACTTTCGGGTCGAGCGTCCCGGCGTGGGCCGCCCGCTCGACGGTCGCGAGGTCTCGCACCCAGGCGGCGACCTGGTGGGCGGAGGGCCCCGGCGGTTTGTCGAGGTTCAGCACGCCAAAGGAGAGGAGTTCGGCCGGCGACCGGTTCTCGGGGGGCCCTCGGAGTGTCATGTTAGAAGTCGTACTCGACGCCCTCGATGGGGGCTTTGCCCTCGTCGCCGTTGGCCTCGTAGGACTCGACGGCGTGGAGGACGACGCTCAACATCCCCTGGGGGCTCCACCGGGCGGTGTTGATCGCCAGGTCGTAGATCGAGAGGTCCTCGATGTCGATGCCGTAATACTCCTGGTAGCGGTGGGCTTCGCTCTCGGCGCGTTCCTTCGTTTCGGTGCGAGCCTGCTCGACCGGTTTGTTCTCCCGCTGGGAGATCCGCTCGGCGCGGACGTCGAGCGGGGCGTCGAGCCAGAGTTTGAGATCTGCGTGCTCGCCGGCCATCCAGCCAGCCAGTCGGGATTCGAGAACCAGATCGTCCCGATCGCGAGCGATGTCCCGAAGACGGCGATCCAGATCGCGATCGATCGCATCGTCCTCCTCGGCCTGCTTGTTGAGTTCCAGCGGCGTCATGCCGCGTTCCTCGGCGAGCGAGCGGAAGATGTCGCCGCCGCTGACGTGATCGTAGTCCAGGGCGTCAGCGAGGCTGGCCGCGAGCGTACTCTTTCCGCTCCCGGCCGGTCCGGAGACGGTGATCAACATACCTGACGTGGGGCAGTGAGGCTAAAAGAGGTTGCGTCTCGTGGGCGAACGAGTGCGTTCGCCGAACGTCCCTGATCTCTGGGAACGTCCTGCCAGTCACGTCGGCGTCGTCTGGACGTTCAGCGCCTTGCGGATGATTTGGGTGAAGCTGAGCGAGCAGATGAAATACCAGAACAGCCAGGCCGGCCACGGGCCAAGTGTCCCGGCACCCCACTTCTGAATCTCGCCGAAGAACGGCATGATAATGGCAGTCCCCTCAACCGAGAGGTTCGGCACCCGCCAGTACATCCACAGGAAGACCGGGATCGTCAACAGCATGATCCAGACCATCGGGCGGAACTGCTTGGTGAACGCGCCCAGTTGATCGCTCATCATGTCCATCTGTTCCTGCTGGATGCGATCGAGTTCCTCCTGGTCGCCACTCTCCTTGGCAGCCTCCCGGCGCTCGTTGAGCTCCTTCATCTTCTCCTGGTGCTGGCTCATCCCACTCATGTCCATGAGGTTGTCCTGCAACAGCGTCGACCACAGCCCGGTGAGCGTCGCCAGCACGAGGATGACGACGTAAAACGGCAACAGCGCTTCCAGCGGGCCGAGCAGGAGGTCGATTGTCCCCCCGACCACGTTCCGAACCGACGTCATCGAGTAGCCCAGAAACAGGGCAACGACGCCGACGCCGGCGAGTTTGTCCCAGGTCGACCACCCGCCGTCGTCGTCCTCGGCCTCGGCGTCGGTCTCCTCGAGAGCTTCGTGAACGCCGTCGGGATCGTCGATGACGAACCCGTCGCCGTCGGCGTCGACGAGGAGGCCAGTCTCGATGAGGCGGCCCCACTGACCGCTGGTCAACTCGTCGCTGACGTCCCCCCAGGCAACCGTACCCTGCTCTTCGGCCGTTGCCAGCACTGTCTGGATGGCGGCCTCCATGCTGGCGTCCTCGGCCACGAGCCGATCTATCTTCTCGCCGGTGCGTGCCATTGTACGTCCTCTTTGGACTGGGGATAAATCAATTTTCTATTTCGTCTTCGACGGCGTCCCGAAGATCAGCCCAGACGTCATCGAGGGATTGTTCGCCGTCGATCTCGACGAACGCCTCGCGATCCCGGTAATACTCGATGACGGGCTCGGTGTTCTCCGCGAAGACCTCCAGACGGTTCCGGACGGCTTCCTCGGTATCGTCCTCGCGCTGGATCAACTCGCCGCCACACTCGTCACAGACCCCTGGCTCCTCGGGCTGGTCGAACTCGACGTGGTAGTTCTCGCCACACGCCGCACAGACTCGCCGGCCAGTGAGTCGATCGACGAGTTCCTCCTCGCCGACCGAAAGCGAGACGATCAAGTCGAGGTCGGTCATCGATTCGAGTTCCTCGGCCTGCTCTGAGTTCCGGGGATACCCGTCCAGAACGAACCCATCGGCGCTGGTGAGTGCTTCCTCGACGATGGCGTTGACGACCTCGTCCGGGACGAGTTCGCCCTGATCCATGTACTCGCCGGGCGTGTCGTATTCGGTGTCCATCTCGGAGATGTCCATCCCCTTGTTGGAGCGCAGTGCGTCACCGGTGGTGATGTGTTCGACACCGAACTCGGCGACGAGGTTGGAACTCTGCGTGCCCTTGCCTGCACCTGGTGGGCCCAGGAGCAGAATCTTCGGATTGCGCATGTGGCCGGGTTTGCGACGGGCGGTTAACTAAGTGACGTTCTCGCCGTCGGGCAGCGTCGAGTCGACGGCCCAGCGGTCATTCGGTATCGTCGAGTTCCTGAACGGTGACGTTCTCGAAGCGGGCTTCGGCGGCCAGATCGTCGGCGTGGCTACAGACGGCGAGCCCGACGTGATAGGGCGCCTCGAGTTCGATCGGCAACTGTTCGAGCGCCTGCCACTCTTCGCCGTCCGTCGAGAACGACAGCGTTACGCCACGGTCGTCCACCACGAGCTGGTACCACTGGAAGGCGTCGTATGGCTCTTCGTACTGGGTACTCTCGGCGTTGACGCCGGTACTGGTCCGCCAGAGAACCTCGCTCCCGTAGTCCCGGGTCGCCCCAATGAGCGCGAGTGCGTCGTCGTCGCCGAGTCCATTCCGGACCATCAGGCCCGCTTTGGTGTACTCGTGGACCCCCTCGAGGTCGGCCAGCCGTCCCTGGATACGAACTGGTTCCGAGGTCGTCGCATGCACGAAGTGAAACTCGTCGATATCCTGCCAGATATCCCGGCCGTTCCCGATGACGGTCCAGACGTCGGTATCCGGGTCGTAACTTGCCTCTCCGGGAAGCGAGACGTCTCCGATGTCCTCGTTGGTCGAGAGCGACATGGGTTCGCCCGCCGTCGTGGTCGACGGTTCGACGACCGGGCAATCGGTGATCTCGAAGCGCGCACCACCGGACGTGCTCTCGGTGACAGCGATCTCCCACCCCTGCTGTTTCACGGTCTCGCTGACGATCGTAAGCCCGGTTCCACTCCCTTCCTCGTCAGTTGTGTACCCCTCCTCGAAGATCCGGTCGCGTTCTTCGGGCGGAATGCCAGGGCCATCATCAGCCACGTAGAAACCGCGGGCCATCGTGCCGACCCGGACAGTCACCTCGGGACCGGCGTGATCGACGGCGTTCTTCAGCAGGTTCTCGACCAGCGGTCGAACCGTCTCCATCTCGGCGACGATTTCCGTTCCCGCAGGCATCTCCACTTCGAGCGTCGACGTCTCGGGGCTGTCGAGTTGCCAGACGCTCTCGACTAGCGACGGGAGTTCGGTCGTCGAGACGCCGATGTCGAGTGCGTCTAACACCTCCGCCGAAAAGGAGGTGTCCGCCTGATCGCCCTTCGAGAGTGAACTCAGATCGTCGATGATCTCACCCACACGATCGGTCGCCCGCTCGATCCGGTCGAGGGCCTCTTCGTCACCCTCGCGAGCGCGTTCGAGCGCGCCGACGATGATCTGCAGCGGCGTTCGAAGGTCGTGTGAGACGTAACTCGCGAACTTGTCGAACCGGCGTCGTTCCTCCTCGAAGCGTTTCTTGTACTGCATCCGCTTTGAGACGTCCTTGGCGTACCCGACCAGCCCCACGATCTCGCCATCCCTGCGCCAGGGGACCTTGGTCGACTCGGACCAGTAATCGCCGCCCGCGCCGCCAAAGCGCTCTAGATTGTCACGGATCGGTTCACCCGTCTCGACGACCTGCAGATCGTTTTCGAGCGCCTCCTCGGAGATCTCTCGCTGATTCTCGCCGAAGACCTCCGGATCAGTCTTGCCCCTGGCTTTCTCGGGATCGGGCGTATAGGGCACGTCGGCGAAGCGGACGTATCGCCCCCGGTCGTCCTTCGCGAACATCGACATGTTCCCCCTCTCGAGTAACGTTTCGAGGATACTGCTGTCAGCTGCCTCGTTGCGGCGCCGATCGTACGTGGCAAGCGCATCGGCGACCGTCTCCCGAAGGGCGTCTTCACCGACCTCGATCGGCACAAGTCGACATCCTGAGCGTTGACTGACAGCAGCAGCGAGCGTCTCGTCGGTTTCGGCGTAGACGACGATCGGCAGAATATCGTCGACGGTCCGGACGGCGTCGTACAGATCGAGAAACGCCGACTTCTCGACGTCGAGAGCGAGGAGGCACCCGATATCGTCGCGGGCCGCAAGCGTCGACTCGACCTCGGATGGTCCGTCCACACTGACAACAGCATCCGTCACCTCAGCAAGCGCTGATCGGACAGCATCACGTTCAGTAGATGATCCACCCACGGTTGCTACCGTCGTTGGATCTGTAAGGAGACAACTCATCCAGTCTTTAGAGACCGCTACGCAATGCAGGTAAATAATACCCCGGGCTTTTTCTGACCCGACGTGGCGTTCGTCGGGCCGTGGCGTGGCCGATCTCGGCTGTCGGTACAGCGGACGGCGGGGGGTCGTGGTCGACGAAGGAATCCTTAACCACGCACGCGATCAAAGGGCCTGACGATGAACGACCTACTCGTGCGGGCTGCCCGCGGCGAGCGCACCGAGCGGCCGCCGGTGTGGCTGATGCGCCAGGCCGGCCGCCATCTCCCGGAGTACCGCGAGATCCGCGAGGAGTACGACTTCCTCGAGGCCGTCACGACGCCCGAGATCGCGGCCGAGATCACACTCCAGCCGTGGGAGCGCTACCGCCCCGACGGTGTGGTCATGTTCTCTGACATCTTGACGATCCTGGAACCGCTCGGCTTTTCGTATCACATCGAATCCGGCACCGGCCCCGTCGTCGAAGCGCCGATCTCCGAGCCGGCTGGCGTGCCACAAACGTACGACGAAGTCGGATCGTCGCTGGATTACGTCGGCGAATTGCTCGACCGGCTCGACGCTCGCATCGGCGACGAGACGGGAATCATCGGCTTTGCCGGCGGCCCCTTCACCCTGGCATCCTATGCCGTCGCCGGCCACCCGACCCGGAATCACTACCCAGTCCGGCAGTTCAAGGCCCGCCACCCCGAGGCGTTCGCGGACCTCCTTGCGATCATGGCCGATGCCGTCCGGGAGTTCCTCCAGTACCAGATCGACCACGGTGCGGACGTCGTCCAGCTGTTCGACACCTACGCCGGTGTGTTGCCGCCGGCGGACTATCGCGAGTTCGTCCGACCGCTCCATCGGGAGATACTGACTGGAATCGATGCCCCGACTGTGCTCTTCGTCCGGAACATGGGCGGCCGCCTCGATCAGCTGGCGGCAACCGGCGCTGACGTACTCAGTCTCGACTGGACCGTCGAGATGGGAGCGGCCCGCGAGCAGTTAGGTGAGCGGGCCGTTCAGGGCAACCTCGATCCGTCGGTCCTCTTCGCCGAACCGGAGACCGTCCGCGAGCGAACGCGCGAGGTGATCGAGGCCGCCGGTGATCACGGACACATCCTCAATCTCGGCCACGGCGTCCACCGGGACACGCCGATCGAGAGCGTCGAGGCGTTCGTCGAGACGGCCAAATCGATCGAGCGGTGACTGACGCGACAGCGTTCACTCAAGTGGCGCGTTCAGGCACATCGTCCCCGGTTCGTCCCGGCACTGACACTGCCGGAACTGATAGACTGCGGGGTCGAAGTTTGCGATGAAGGGCTCGACGAGGTCCTCAAGCACGCCGACGAACCGCTCGTCGTCGTGGGGGATGGGGACGCGGTGGAAATCCAGCCCGACGTCCCCGGCCTCCTCTCTGAGTTCCACGTCGAGTTCCGAGAGCGTCTCGCTCTGTTCGTGCATGAAGCTGATCGGCTCGACGACGACGCGTTCGGCGTCGACGCATTCGATGACGTCTTCGATCTCGGGTTCGGTCCACGGGATCCCCCGGTTCTCGTGGTTCTGGTAGCCGAGTTCGTAGTCCGCTATCCCGAGCAATCCAGCGACGGTCTCGACGTATTCGGTGACGTAGATGTCGTAGCGACTCCCCTCCTCGAGGTAGTGCTGTGGCGTCCCGTGGGCCGAGAACACGAGCGTCGTCTCGGGGTCGGTCAGGTCGACCCCCTGCTCGTCGGCGAAGGCCTCGATGTTGTCCACGCGCAGCCGAGGGTAGTCGGGGTGGCGATGCCAGCCCGAGATTTCCTGGAGCGCGTCGAACTCACGCTCGTCGGCCGCCGCGCGGAGTTCTTCGAGAGCGTCGACAGTCGTCGACGGGCCGCTGAGCGGGTAGATCGGCAGCCCGATGATGCGGTCGTGGCCGTCCTCGATCGCTGCGTCGAGCGCCTCGTCGATGAACGGCTCGGTGAACTGCATCCCGATGTAGGTCTCGACGTCCCGACCGCGCTCGCGAAGTCGGTCTTCAAGGGCCTGGGCCTGATTGCGGGCCTGTTCGTTCAGGGGCGAGCCACCGATCGCCTCGTACTCCTCGATGAGCGGGCCGGCGCGACGTTCGGCCAACTCGCGGGACCGCTCGCGGGCCTCAGCCTCGGTCGTGTCGCCCTCGATCTCGCGGTTGTTGAAGAAGATGCGTTCGAGATACGAGACGACGGCTTCACGTTCTGGCGTGGCCGGTTCACCGAAGTTCAACAGCAGGATTCCTGTCGACATTATCCGTCCTTACGGCTGGATCGGAAAAGGGGTTTGCCTGCCGGCGTGACGAGTAATCGAACCGACGGACTGTCGGGAACGTGATCGCGACCTCGAAAGCGTAGCTCACGACGAAACGGACCGAAAAAGCGTCGCGACGCGGAGCGGTTAGCCGAACATCTGGCGCATCATGGGATGCATCTCCATGAGTTGCTCCTCGGCGATCTCCTCGTAGAGCTTGTAGGTGATACTCACCGTCAGCAGCAGGCCGGTTCCGGTGACGTTGCCGAGCGTCCCCATCATGTTCGCCATGACGGCGAGGAGCCCGACCAGTGCCCCGCCGATGACCGTCACCTGCGGGATATACCGGGCGAGCACCTTCTCTAAGACGCCGGGACTCTGTCGGAACCCGGGGATCTGCATGCCGGAGTTCTGGATCTGCTGGGCGGTCGCCTCCGGCCCCATGTCGGTGGTTTCGACCCAGAAGACGGCGAAGATCGCGCCGCCGACGATCATGAACGTCAGGTCGACGCCGACCCGGATCATGATCTGCCAGGTCTCCTGGGAGACGCCACCGAGGAACCACGCCCAGTCGCCCGGACTCTGGATCGGTGCGAGATAGTAGAACAGCCCGCTCACCGCCTGCCCGTTGTCGTTGTACGTTCCGAGCCAGGCGGGCAGTCCGCCGAGCTGGGAGTTGAGCAGCCGACCCATGAACTGGATGTTCATCTGGAGCGCCCGGACGAGGATCATCGGCAGGACGCTGGCGTAGATGAGCTTCACCGGGAAGCGGCCACGTGCGCCCTTCACTCGGGCGTGACTCAGCGGGATCTCGACGCGGACGGACTCGGCGTAGACGACGATCACGAAGATCAACACGGTCGTGATCAGCGGAATGACCATCCCCTGGTTGAACAGGAAGTCGATCATCCCGGAGCCGGTCAGCAGCGACGGGAGTTCACGCGCCCCGATCGCAATGCCGATCCAGGAGGGGATGAAGCCCCAGTTCCCGGAGATCTGCGGGAAGCCGATGATCCCGCCGACGAGACTCTGACTGACGCCGGCGACGATGAACAGGCCGATCCCGCTGCCGACGCCCCACTTGCTGATCACCTCGTCCATGTAGAGGATGAGGACACCGCCGACGAAGATCTGGGCGAACATGAGCCACTTCACGGCTCCCGTACCCAGGCCCAGCACGGATTCTGCCGGCAGGAAGTCCGCGGCGAACACCATCGGAAAGCCCGTCAACACGATCATCACGAGCACCAGGACCTTCTGGAGGCCCTGATAGAGGATCTGATCGCGCGGATTGTTCTGCGTGTCCAGCCCGAGCAGGTCAGCACCGCCGAGCAACTGCAGGACGATGCTCGCCGTGACGATCGGGCCGATCCCCAGTTGCATGATCGATCCCTGCTGGGAGGCGAGGATCGACGAGAATCGACCGAATGCGTTCGATCCACCGGTACCGAGACCGTAGATGTTGATGTTGGTCAGGAAGAAAAACAGGACCAACACGCCGGCCGTCCAGCCCAGCTTTCGCTTGAACGGGACGTGGCCCTCGGGACGGGCGACCGACGGCATCCGCGTGAGTAGTGGTTCGGCGGTATCCTTCCAGCTCATTCTTACTCTGTGTCGGCGTCGGCGTCCTCTTTATCCTGTCGCTGTGCGCCGCGGTCGCTCAGCTCCGTGGTGCCGCCCGCGGCTTCGATCTTCTCGCGTGCCGTCTCGGAGAACGCATCGGCGACGATGGTCAGTTCGTTCCGAACTTGCCCACCACCGAGGACCTTCACAACGTCGGCCTCGTAGCCGTCCTCGACGACGTCACGGGCGTCGATCCGGTAGCCGTCACCGGTCTCCTCGGCGAGTCCGTCGGCGGCCAGCAGGACGGCGTCCTCGTCGAGCGTTCGGACCTCGACAGTCGCGACGTCGTCCTGTGTTTTCTCCGGACGCGTGAACCCGCTCTTGCCGATCGGCGGGTAGTTGTGCATCTCGTGTTTGTCACGGCCGGCGGCTCCGCGACCCCCGCGGTGACCGGCACCACGTCGGTTCTTGTGCGTGCCGCCGCCGTGCGTGCGCGAACCGCGCTGACGTTTACTCTTGTCTGTCATTATCGCATCGCCTCCAGCAGGTCGTCGATCTCCGGCGTCGAGTGATCGCCGAGCTGGCCACCCTCTACGGTGGGGTGTTTGATGCCGTCGTGGCCCTTCCGGGGTGGGTGGAGACGCAGCGTCGGCGAGAGGCCGGCGTCCTGCAGCGTGGTCTCCTCCGCGAGAAGTGCCTCGGCCAGACTCTCGACGTCGTCGTAGTTGGTGTTCCAGCCGACCCAGTCGTCGTCAATCGTCTCCTCGCCCTCGGCGGGCTCGGCCCGCTTTTCGAGGAGCAGTTCGATCGTCTCCACGGACGGTTCGCCGTGGGCGACCACGTCGTGGACCTTCGTGATCATGCCCCGGTAGGCGTCCGTCTCGG
>ENA-ORDC01001930-ORDC01001930.1-marine-metagenome-genome-assembly--contig:-NODE-1930-length-13890-cov-13.647216_pt1 | contig 13890 bp, 13 predicted proteins | sample MGYA00237783_ERZ508515 | MGnify/ENA primary metagenome ERZ508515 (study PRJEB26186, sample SAMN06268792) | marine metagenome | isolation source: Eden Landing Ponds, San Francisco, CA, USA | place... | reverse complement strand
CAGCCGCGGCTGCGCCCGCTCGACCAGCCCGGCCAGCCAGAAGAACAGGTCGAGGTCGCGCTCGAAGGCGTGCTCGATGCCCGGCCGCAGCACCTTGACGGCGACCTCCTCGCCCTCGGTGGTCACCGCCATGTGCACCTGGGCGATCGAGGCGGCCGACTTCGGCACGTCGTTAAACTGCTGGAACAGCCGCTCGATCGGATCCTCCAGCTCGTCCTCGACGATGCGCCGGGCGGTGGCGCTGTCGAACGGCGGCAGGTGGTCCTGCAGCTCGGCCAGGTCCTGGCTGATTTCCTCGCCGACGAGGTCGGAGCGGGTGGAGGCGAACTGCCCCAGCTTAATGAAGGAGGGGCCGAGCTCGGTCAGCGCGCGCGCCACCTTCTGCCCGGGCCGGCCGGGGACGTGCCGGCGCGACACCATGCGGGCCAGCCACACCACGGGCTTGGCGACGCCGGCCTGCTCCAGCGGCGCCAGCGCGTCGTGCCGCGCCAGCGTCCGGGCGATCCCAAGCAGCCGGAACAGGGAGCGGATGGCTCGCAGCATCGAGCCCGCTCTAGAGCCGCCAGCCGGAATGGATCGCCGCGATGCCGCCGGACAGGTTGCGGTACTCGACACGCTCGAAGCCGGCCGCCCGCATCATGCCGGCGAGCTCCGCCTGCGGCGGGAAGCGGCGGATCGACTCGACCAGGTACTGGTAGCTCTCGCGGTCGCGCGCCACCAGCTCGCCCAGCCGCGGCAGCACGTTGAAGGAGTACAGGTCGTAGAGCCGGTCCAACACCGGCAGCACCACCTGGCTGAACTCCAGGCACATGAACCGGCCGCCGGGGCGCAGCACGCGGTAGGCCTCGGACAGCACGCCCTCGATGTGGGTCACGTTGCGCAGGCCAAAGGCGATCGTGTAGCCGTCCATGCAGCGCGGCGCGACCGGCAGGTGCTGGCCGTCGCCGGCGACCCACGCGATGCCGGACAGCACGCCGCGGTCGATCGCCCGGTCGCGTCCCACCCGCAGCATGTCCGGCGTCAGGTCGCAGACCACCACCTCGCCGCGGTGCTGCATGCGTTCGTTCAGGCGGAAGGCGATGTCGCCGGTGCCGCCGGCGACGTCGAGGATGCGCTGGCCCGGCCGCGGCGCCAGCCAGCCCACGAACGCGTCCTTCCACAGCCGGTGGATGCCAACCGACATCAGGTCGTTCATCAGGTCGTAGCTGTCCGCCACCGACGAGAACACGCCGCGCACCAACCCAGATTTTTCCGCGTCCGGCACCTCACGGAACCCAAAGGAGGACCGGTCGCCCTCGGAGAAGCGGCGGCGTCCGGCGGCGGGATCGGCTGGACGGTCGGAAGCGTCGCGACGGTCGGTCATGGCGCGGACCATAGCGCGCGTCCCTGCTTCACGCTACTGTGCGCACCGCCCACGCAGGCCCAGATTTTGCGAGCCGCCCAAGCGGGATCGACGCCGAACTCCGAGTCCTATCCGAAGCCAAGACATATGCCCGAACTGCCCGAGGTGGAGACCGTCTGCCGCGGCCTGCGGCCCTGGCTGGAAGGGCGGCGGCTGGCGCGGGTGATCCAGCGCCGGCCCGATCTGCGCTGGCCGCTGCCGCGCGATTTCGCCGCACGGCTCGAGGGCCGCACGATCGAGCGGATCGACCGGCGCGCGAAGTACATCCTGGCGTATCTGGACGACGGCAACGTGCTGCTCGCCCATCTCGGAATGTCGGGGCGCATGGTGGTGGCGCCGGACCCGGAGGCGCCGCTGGAGCCGCACGACCACGTGGTGCTGCTGACCGACCGGGGCGCGCAGGTACGCTTCAACGACCCGCGCCGTTTCGGCGCGATGGACCTGATCCCCGAAGCCGCGCTGGACGACCACTGGCTGCTGAAGGACCTGGGGCCGGAGCCGCTGGGCAACGCCTTCAACGGGCCGGAGCTGGCGGCCCGCCTGGCCGGCCGGCGCACCCCGATCAAGGCGGCGCTGCTGGACCAGAAGACGGTCGCAGGCCTGGGCAACATCTACGTCTGCGAGGCGCTGTTCTTCGCCGGCCTGTCGCCGCGCCGGCTGGCCTATACGGTGCAGGGACGGCGCGCGGAGCGGCTGGCGACGGCGGTGCGCGAGGTGCTGCAGCGCGCCATCGCCGCCGGCGGCAGCAGCCTGCGCGACTACCGCCAAGCCTCCGGCGAGCTCGGCTACTTCCAGCACGACTGGGCGGTCTACGACAAGGAGGGCCTGGCCTGCCCCGGCTGCGACTGCCGGCCGGCGGCGACCGGCGGCATCCAGCGGCTGGTGCAGTCCGGCCGCTCCACTTTCCATTGCCCGCGCCGCCAGCGATAGGCTAGAGGGAGGGCCATGACGCGCCGCTCCACCCGCGCAGCCGCCACCGCCGCCCTGCTCGCAGCGCTGCTGGGGCTGGCCCCTGCCGGCGGCCCGGCTGCGGCGCAGGAAGCCGGATCGGACGAACACGGCTACGTCGCCGACATCGCCGACCTGCCGCTGATGCCCGGCCTGCGCGAGGTCGCGGATGCCGGCGTCGCTTTCGACAAGCCGTCCGGGCGCATCGTCTCCGCCTTCGCGCACGGCGCCGTCACCGCGGACGAGGTGCAGCGCTTCTACGCCGACACGCTGCCGCAGTTGGGCTGGCAGCCGGTCGCCGACGGCCGCTACGCCCGCGAAGGCGAGCTGCTGGAGATCGACACGCTGGGCCGCGGCGGCGACCTGACCGTGCGCTACACGCTGCAGCCGCGCTGAGGCGCCTCCGCCACCACCGTCCCGATCACGAGCGTTACCCCAATCACGAGCGTCCCCGAGGAGCCGTCAGACATGAGCGAGCAGACCGGTTACGAGACCGTCACCGTCGAGACCGAAGGCCGCGTCGGCATCATCACGCTGAACCGCCCGCAGGCGCTGAACGCGCTGAACGCCCAGCTGGTCGACGAGCTGGGCCGGGCCGCCCGGGCGTTCGACGCCGACCCCGGCATCGGCTGCATCGTCGTCACCGGCTCGGAGAAGGCCTTCGCCGCCGGCGCCGACATCAAGGAGATGAAGGACAAGGACTACGCCCAGGTGCAGGCCGAGGACTTCATCACCGACGACTGGGAGGTGATGGCCAGCCTGCGCACGCCGACGATCGCCGCGGTCGGCGGCTTCGCGCTGGGCGGCGGCTGCGAGATCGCGATGATGTGCGACATCATCATCGCTGCCGATTCGGCCAAGTTCGGCCAGCCGGAGATCAAGCTCGGCGTCATTCCCGGCGCCGGCGGCACGCAGCGCCTGACCCGCGCGGTCGGCAAGGCGAAGGCGATGGAGCTGTGCCTGACGGGCCGGATGATGGACGCCGAGGAGGCGGAGCGCAGCGGCCTCGCCGCCAAGGTGGTGCCGGCGGCCAGCCTGCGCGAGGAGGCGCTGAAGACGGCCGGGCAGATCGCCGGGATGTCGCTGCCGATCGCGATGATCTGCAAGGAGGCCGTCGACGTGGCCTTCGAGAGCACGCTGGCCGAAGGCGTGCGCTTCGAGCGCCGCACCTTCCACGCCACCTTCGCCACCGAGGACCGCGCCGAGGGCATGGCCGCCTTCGTCGACAAGCGCGAGCCGCAGTGGAAGCACCGGTAGGGGCCTGAAGCCCGACCGCACCGACAGGACAGTGTGGAGAGTCCCCCGATGCGTCCCGTGTTCGCCCTGCTCGTCGCGGCGCTGCTGCTGCCGGCGGCGCTGGCGCCCGCCCCGGCGGCCGCCCATTCGGCCGAGCTGAACCAGATCAAGATCGGCCACGCCTGGGCGCCGCCCACGGACGGGTCGAGCGGGCCGATCTACATGCCGCTGCTGAACGACCGCGACTCCGACGTGACGCTGACCGAAATCGCCACGCCGATCGCCGAGACGGTGGTGCTGCGCACCGGCAAGAACGAGAACGCGCAGCGGATCGAGTCGCTGACGCTGCAGCCGGGCCAGCCGCTGGCGCTGGCGGCCTGGCGCGTGCACCTGTGGATGGAGGGTCTGCGGCAGCCGCTGCAGGCCGGCGACCGGTTCCCGCTGACGCTCACCTTCGAGCCGGGCGGGCAGATCGAGATCGGGCAGGTCAGGCTCCTGACGGATCGAATCGGGGTTGATCAGCGCCAGCGTGTACTCCAGTCCGTCGATCGCGATGTGGAGTTTGCGCGTCTCCTCGTCCAGTTCGAGGTGGATGAGTTGATCGGAGTCGGCCATTCCGGCGATATCTTCGAGTCGAGAGAGATTCACACCGATGAGGCCACCGTCGGTCTCGTAGGATTCGAAGGCGGCAGCACTCAGGTCGAGGTCGACCATTCCGACGTTGGCGGGGTCGACCGCCCGGATCTCGAGCCCCTCGTCCTCCAGGTGGATCTTGCATTCGTCGACTAGCACGCTGATAGAGTCGAGCGTCGACTGCAGCGTGTCAGCACTGACGATCGCGTTGAACATCTTGATCGCGGCTACGACCGCATCATTTAAAAAGACTTCAATTGTCACCGCGCGCGCTCGGCTCGCGTCCAGCCGACGGTCCACAGCCACGTGAACACCAGTCCGCTGGTCACCAGCGGAAGCCAGTAGGTGCAGAGCCGGTACAGCAGGACGACCGCCGCCGCAGCGGTCAGGCCGAGGCCGCCGAGGTGGAGCAACAGCGCCGTCAGTGCGACCTCGACGCCGCCGAGTGCGCCGGGCAACGGGAGAAAGCCGAGCAAGCCGACGGGTGGGACGACGAACAGCGCCAGTGGGAGCGACACCGACACGCCGACCGCACTGGCAGCGAGCACCAGCGGCAGCGCCGTCGCCACCCATCCGAGTGCTGCGAGCCCGACCGCACGGGCCAGCAGGCGCGGATCGTCCGCGAGGTCGGCCGCCGTCTCGTAGTAGTGTGTGACGCTCGTGTCGACGCGCTCGGGTGCGAGGGCCTGCCGGACCCGTTCGGAGACGCGTCCGAGCGTCGCTCTGAGGAGTGCCGCCCCACCGAGAATCCACTCCCGGATCGACGCACGGCGATACCAGAGCAGTGCCATAACGAGCGTTCCGCCACCGAGGACGACCGCCAGCCCGATCTGGAGCACCCGGACCTGCTGCACTGGGGCGCTGGTCCCGAACACGAGCAGTCCGCCGGTGATCGCCAGCAGTGCCGACAACAGGTGGTTGGTCGCCTCGCCGATCGACGTCGGTGCCAGGTCGGCGCTATACGAACGGTCGGTGTGTCGGCCGACGAGGTAGACGAACACGGCCGGGCCGAGCGACTGTCCGACCGGGACGATCAGCCGAACGAACGTGGCAGACCCGTACGCGCCGAGACACGACCCAACCGACAGGTCGGCCCCCGAGGCCCGAAAGAGCGTCCTGAGCGACTCGCTCCAGGCGAGATACGCCAGGAGCGCTGGGAGACACGCGAGCACGGCTGTGAACGGGTCTGCTCGCGAGACGACATCCAGGATCGCGGCCCAGTCGACCGCCAGCGCCAGGGCCGCGAAGACGGCGAGCGCACCCGCGAATCCGAGGGCGATCCGCAGTCGCGGAAGTCCGAGCGGTGACCGACTGCTATCCTCGGGTGTCACGTTCCTGGATGGTCAGGCGAGACGCAAAACGCTACCGCCCCCAAATGTTACTTTCCCGCCCTCCTCTCCGTCGGCATGCACACGCTCGTCATCGACGTTGACTCTCTCCGCCCGGACCACCTCGGTGCCTACGGCTACTCCGAGCCCACGTCGCCCAACATCGACCGTCTAGCCGACGACGCCGTCCGGTTCGATCGCGCATACGCCGGAAACTCCCCGTGTATGCCCGCCCGGGCCGGCTTCCTCTCGGGCCGGTACGGCATCGCCAACGGCGTCGCCACCCACGAGGCCCGCGCACAGACGCTGGCCGGGCCGGCGACCTGGGAGGGTTTCGACGGCAACCCCGACGCCTACCGGACGCTCCCCGAGATGTTCTTCGACGACCGGACGACCGCCTGTGCGGTGTCGTCGTTCCCCCGCCACCCCAGTCCGTGGTTCTACCACCTCTGGCACGAGTTCCACCAGCCCCAGGAACCGCCGGGCGAGGACGAGTACTTCCAGACGCCACGCGCAGAGACGGTCGCCGACCGGGCGCTCGACTGTCTCGATCGGCACGGCGACGAGGACTTCTTTCTGTACGCCCAGTTCTGGGACCCACACACCCCCTACAACCGCAGTGAGGACGAGATCGATCGCTTCGATCCGCCCCGGCCGGCCTATCCGACCGACGAGCAGATCGCCGCCCAGCAGTCCGACGACCACTGGCGGTGTGCCACCGAGCAGGGAATCGCGGACGCGGACGATCTGCTGGCCGTGCTGGCACACTACGACGCCGAGATCCGCTACTGCGACCGGCACATCGGACGGTTGCTCGACGCACTGGTCGAGCGCGGGCTCTACGACGAGACGCTGATCGTCCTGCTGGCCGACCACGGCGAGGAGTTCGGCGAACACGGCCTCTACAGCGAACACTGGAGCACTCACGAGGGGACCCAGCGGATTCCGCTGCTCGTCAAGCCGCCGGGCGGTGCGACTCGCGAACGTAGCGACGCCCTCGTGACGAACGTCGACCTTGCGCCGACAATCGTCGATTACGCCGGCCTCGACCGGCCGGCCGCCTGGCAGGGGCGGTCGCTCCGCCCGCTGGTCGAGGGCGACTCGCTCGACTGGCGTGACCACGTCGTCCTCGATCACGGGCTGTACACCGCCCAGCGCGCGGTCCGAACCGACCGCTGGACGTTCGTCCGGACCTACCACGGCGGTGTCTGGGACATCCCAGACCGGCAACTGTTCGATCGCCGAGACGATCCGCACGAACAGGTCGACGTGAGCGGCGACTACCCGGAAGTCGTCGCGGAACTGGAGGGGACGATGGCACGCTGGGCGGAGCGACACGTGGGGCGAGACGAAGACGCACTCCACGCTGTCGCGCGAGAGGGTCCCGCCGGCCTGGAGTGGGCCGGCGATTCGTAGCTCCTCAGTCGGCCGCCACTCCAGCAGCGGTCGTCCGGAGTGTCTAGTCGGCCGCCGCTCTATCAGCGATCGTCCGGGGTGTCCGCCTCGTCGCTCGCAACTCGGTTGGCCCGTCCGTGACTGTCAGGATGACTCGACGTGCTACCAGCGTCGACGCGGGCGATCGCTTCGGCGACGGCCTCGTCGTCAGCCTGCTGGACCTTGTCGGGTCGCCCCCGACCGCAGCTGTCGTGGTCGTTACTGGCGACGGCAGCTGCGACTGTCTCGTCGTCAGCACCGCGCGGCTCGCGATCGAGTGCGTCCGGGTCGTCGCCGTCGTCGTCGACAGCGACCCAGGTCAGCGATGGGGGTTCACGGTCGGCTGGATCGCCGATCTGCTCGGTCTTCAGGGCCGGACGCCAGCTGTCGAATGACATCAGTGACACCTCCTGCAGCCGGAGGGCTCGATAATCTGGCTCCGATACTCGCGTCGGGTCGTTTGTCTGTGGTTTCGTACTGACACACCCACCAACTCCCCGGGATGGGGACACGACCAACTACGACAGCGATACCCCTACTCTCACCGGCTGAGTGCCCTACTCAGGGTGTGAGGGGCTTCACAGACTGTGACGAACGTGGACAGAAGGGGGCACGGCGTTTCGGTGGGATGAGCACCGCCGGAAAGTGGGCACTGAAAGGGGGGCCGACGATACGCGAAGGCGCATCGCCAGCCGCGACGTCGGCAGGGGTACCGCACCGCCGGAGTCACGGGTATTGGGACCCGGGTGGGCGGAAGCACGTACTGTACGACTGAACCGCAGGCGCGGTGATGACAGTGTCGGGGGAACACTCGGGGGCTCCGCACGCGGTGATCGATGCACGCAGTCTGGTCCACCCACCGTCGCTCCGGCGACGGTACCGTGCTGACCCAGACGCCACGACCCCCTTATCTCACCGGGTGGCACACGACCTCAGGCCGTGAGCGAGTAAGAGATACTTTTATGACGATATCTGTGACTGTATACACCAGTGACAGCGGAAGACGACGCTGACGCGATCGAAGTGGTGGCACACAGGGTCGACTTCCTGGAAGCGCTGGCCGAGACGCCGCGTCAGAAACCCGAGCTCGTCGACGACCTCGATCAGTCCCGGTCGACCGTCGATCGGGCGATTCGGACGCTCGAAGACGCCGGGCTGGTCGAACGCGGTGACGACGGCTACGTGACGACGCTCACAGGGCGACTCGCAGCCGATCGCTATCGCGCGTTTCTGGCCGACGAGCGAGACGTGCTGGCCGCTCAGGACGTGCTTGGCCCCTTGCCGTCGGACTGTGAGATCCCGATAGCCGTACTCTCCTCGTCGTCTGCGTCGACCGGTGAGGGTGAGTTCTGGCTATTCGAGCACGTCGGCGAACACCTCCGTTCGGCCGATCAGTATCACGCCATCCTGCCGCAGCTTGCCGACTCACGACACCTGCGACTCTGTCAGGCGCGTGCCGAGCGGACGGAACTGACAGCGACGATCCTACTGGGGCCCGCCGCACTGGATCGCTGCCGCGAGGAATTTCCCCGGTTAGCTGTCTCGTTGGCCGAGACCGACGGTTTCGCCGCCAAGCAGGGGCCGGATCACCCGTTCGGACTGCTGCTGGCCGAGCGCGCAGACGGGCCGACGACTGTCGTCGTGGTCACCTACGACGACGATGGCGTGGCCGGCGTCGTTCGAAACGACTCCGAGACAGCGGTCGCATGGGCACGCGAGCAGTTCGAGACACTCAGGGCCGATGCCAGCGACGCGACGCCAGTGTTACAGGACGTCGCGGTGACGGGCGACGTGACCGCCCTCACCGAGAGCGGCCAGCGGCTCTCGCCGACGCTTCGTTCGCAGGGATTCGCCCGCGTCGACGCGGCGTTTCTGGACCGTCGGGACCAGCCCGACCCGGAGACGGGACGGCGCGCTAGCGTCGGGCGTTCGGAGGTCACCGGCGGCTACGCTGTCGAACGCGACGGGGAAGATACGCACATCTCGATCGGCGAGGAGATCCACCAACGACTTCGCGACGGGACGAACGTGGCCCTGCTCGGCCCGGCCGGCTCGGGAAAGCACACCGTCTGCAAGCAGGTCGCGATCCGCTGGCACGAGCGGGGAGACGTCGTCCTCTACCGCGAAAGCGATGGCCAGCCGTTCGTCGCGATCGGCGCGCTGGAGTCGGCGATCGACAGCGATCCCGGCCACACGCTCGTCGTCGTCGAAGACGCCGTCAGGAGCGACGCGAACGCGATCTTCGACGTGATGCAGGCCGCAAGCGCCCGGGACGACGTCTCGTTCTTGCTCAACGCACACGGCGGCGAGTGGCACGACGCCGAGGCCCTGCCGATCGACGCGCGACTCGAAGCCTTCCGGCGGGAACACGTCGAGACGGTCGCGATGCCGCCGAGAGATGGGTAACCCAGGACACGTACTGGCCGCCGAGTACGACTTCGGGGACCGACTCGTGGCGGTTCCGGAACCCAGGCACAGTTCGGGGTGTGAAACCCAGCTACCGCCCGCGGGTTGTCACGACTACACAGTGCAAATCAGTCGATCACGGAGTCGGTGGATCGGTCACAATCCCGATGTCGGAGAAGACGAATCGCGTCCCGTCGTCGGTCGAGTGGACCGAGCCGCCCCAGCCATGCCCTGAGACGACGCGCTCGACGATCAGGAGGCCGAGTCCCTGTCTCCCGTCACCGTACGCGCCACCGAACAGCGAGTCGACGATGCCCGGCGGTAATCCCGGCCCCGTATCTTCGACCGCGAATCCGTCATCGGTCCCTTCGACGGTCACGGTCACGTCGGCCCCGCAATGCTCATCGACGTTGCGAAAGAGGTTCTCGAACAACTGTTGGAGACGGGACGAGTCTGCCCGAATGGGGCGGTCGTCGACGATTTCGATCGTTGCTGCTTCGGGCTCGACGATGTCCCAGGCCGCGCGGGCAACCGTCGAGAGCTGTACCTGTTCACGTTCCCCGACATCGGCTCCCTCCCTGGCGAGCGCGAGCGTGTCCGTAATCAGCGTCTCCATGCGATCGAGCGAGTCATCGACGATCTCGAGGTACTCCGCCTCGGGATCGGTCGTCGTCTGGGCGGCGAGTTCGGTGTACCCACGTGCGCTGGTCAAGGGGTTGCGGAGGTCGTGTGCGAGTAGCCCGGCGAACTCGTTCAGGCGCTCGTTCTGGGCGTCGAGCGCCTGGTAGTGGCGCTCGCGCTCGATCTCGTGGCTGATCCACTGCGTCAACAGTTCGACGAAGCGCTGTTCGTCCTCGGTGAACGGCTCGGACCGGGGCTCCTCGCCCGAGAAACACAGTGTTCCGTAAGCGTCCCCATCCACGATGATCGGTGCTCCGATATAACACTGCAGGCCAGTCACGTCCCGTGCGATATCGTCGCTGTACGCAGAGTCGTCGGCATCGGTGATCACGACCAACTCCCGCTGGCCGACGACGTGGCGACACCAGGTCGTCTCCAGGTCGTGCACCGAGCCTGTCATGTAGTCCCCGCTCTGGATCGTCGACCCGATCACTTCGTATTCACCCGCACCTGTGTAGGAGAGGACGCCGTAGTCGACGTCGAGCCGGTCCCGACCGACAGTGATTGCCCGTTCGACCTTCTCGTCCAGCGACGCCGACTCGTCCACCCCGAGCTCGTACAGGTCCCGGAAGTAGTCCCGGACCTCCTGTTCGCTCATGGCCGTATTTTCCGCTGGAGTCACTAATCGTCCCCGGTCGAAAACCCGGTTCGTTCCATCACACCCCACGTATCGACGCCCTTGAGGTATTCGAACAGGCCGTGCCAGGCGACGAGTGTCTTCCACTGTCGGTAGCCGAAGTTCTCCAGGACGCCGTACCAGAGCAGCCGGAGGACCTGCCAGGGACTGTCGTACCGGTTGAAGCTCCAGACCTCGCTGAAGACCCCGAACCACGAGAGGAAGACCCCGAACCCGGTCGTCAGCAGGAAGAACACGACGAAAAACTCGATCTCCAGGAGCCCGAAGTACCACGCCAGCGGCAACAGGACGTATCCCAACCCTTCGATCAGCGGGCCGATCGTCTCCGCCGCGACGAAGAAAGGCATGACGAAGGTCCCGACGCGGCCGTACCGCCGATTGAACAGCATCCGTCGGTGAGTGACGATGTTCTCGACCATCCCGCGATACCAGCGGCGGCGCTGGCGACCCAGTACGCGGCGGGTCGATGGGACTTCCGTCCAGGCCACGGGTTCGGGGACGAAGTCGACAGTATACTCCCGGTCGGTTTCCTTGAGATGCCGATGGAGGCGCATCACGATGTCGAAGTCCTCCGTGATCGTATCGTGTCGGTAGCCGCCGATCTCTCGCACTGCGTCGGTCTGGAAGAGCCCGAAGGCACCGGAGATGAGGATCAGCCCGTTGATCCGGTTGAGCCCCAGCCGACCCGAATAGAAGGCGCGAAGGTACTCCATGACCTGCAGCCCTGGTAATCCGGTCTTTGGCAGGGTGACCTCCTTGACGACGCCGTCTTCGATCGTACACGCGTTTGCGACACGGATCACACCACCGGAGGCGACGGCTGTCGTCGGCGCTTCGAGGAAGGGCCGAACCAGCGACAACAGCGCGTCTCGATCGATGACCGTGTCCGAGTCGACCGCACAGAACAGTCGCATCTCGGTCAGCCAGATGCCGGCGTTGAGCGCGTCGCTCTTGCCGCCGTTTTCCTTGTCGACGACCAGCAACTCCTCGTAGGTCGTCGATCGGTAGACGTCGTGGATCTCTTCGGTGGGCACGTCGAACGGGATGTCGGCGTCGACGGCTTCGAGGTCGAAACTCTCTCGCAGCCGGGCGAGCGTCGCGTCGGTCGAACCGTCGTTGACCACGATGACTTCGACTTCGGGGTAGTTCAGCGACAGCATCGACTGGACGCTCTCGACGATGGTCGTCTCCTCGTTGTACGCCGGGACGACGATCCCGATACCGGGGTAAAACGGGCTGGCAAACTTTCTGAACGGCGGATCCCAGCGCGACTCACGGACGTCGTCCCGAAGTTCCAGCAACGCGAGCACGTGCAAGACCAGGTACCCGCTGTTGACCACGGCGTAGTAGCCGATGACGAACAGACTGAACAGGACCAACCCGGTCGAGACGACGTGTGTGATCGAGTGCATCTTACCCACCTACCGGCTCGGAGCCCGACTTGCGAGCGCGGCGGTCGTACGCGGCGTGTTCGTCGCTCCAGGCCCAGGCATCGCCTAGCACCGCCCCGGCGTCGGTGTCGATCCGGTCGCGACGCCCGACCAGCGCCGTCGTTCCCAGCGTGAGCGCGCGCGGGTGCTGTTCTTCGACGAGCGCAAACAGGAGTATCGAGAGGGCTTCCTGATCACCCCACGCCGCCAGCATCTGGTAGACGGCTGCCCGCACCAGTGGCGAGGGGTCGTCGGTCGCCCGTTCGAGAAACACCTGATCGCGAAGCGACGCACGCCAGCCGAAACTCCCGAGCGCGTCGGCCGCGGCCGCCCGGATCGCCTCGTTCTGGGTCTCAAGGGCAGCCGTCAGCCAGTTCAGTTCGCCGCCGCGGACGCTCGTCTCCAGGTGTGCACAGACCGAGAGCACCTGGGCCAGCAGGGGTTCGGGCCAGGTGTCGTACTCGTTGCTGGCTGTCTCCAGCAGCGGCTCCGGATCGGTTCTGGCGACCCGATACAACGTGTCCTGTCCGAACACGGTGAACTGCTCGTCGGTCCCCTCGAGCAGCATCGAGACACCGGTCGCCGTGTCGGGAAGCCGATCACTCGAATCGAGGAGAGTCACTGTCGATGCCCGCTCACGTGGGGTCGACGGTTCGAACGACGAATCGAGGACGGGGTCGGGATGCTCGAGTAACGTCAGCCAGGTCAGCGCGTCCAATCGCGTGTACACGTCTCTGTGTGAGAGGCGGTTGCCAGCGCGCTCGGGAATGCCCAACGCCTCGCCGAGGCCACGGAGCTGTACGGCTTCTTTCCCGTCCAGTTCCCGCAGATATTCGTCCAGCAGGGACTCGGCGACCTCACGCTCGACGGACGACATGTCCTCAACCCACCCCTCCCAGTCGGGGTCCTCGGCGAAGAGACGGTCGAACAAGCCGTTCCGGAGGTCGGGACGAACGCGGTCGCGCCGGGTTTGCTTGACCGAGCGGTAGACCGACAGCGAGATGGTGAGATACAACGAGACCGCGAGCGAGAGGCCGACGAGGAGCGCGACAACTGCGAGGATCACGACCACCGGGATGATGTATCCGAACACGACGACGTCGGCCATCAGCCGCCACCCCAGGAGTCGTGCTGGCGGCTGTCCGCTATTGCCGACGGTCGCCACCCGTGGGTGGTGACTAGCTGGCCGAAGAGACAGCCCACAGCATCAGTCATCGATGTGTCTCTTGATCCTGGCCAGCAGTTCCGCGCTCCGAAACGGTTTGGTGACGTAGTCGTCGACGCCGGACTCGAAGCCTTCGAGGACGTGTTCCTCCCGGCCGCGAGAGGTCAACATGACGATCGGGAGGTCGGGCCTGACCCCGAGGTTCCCACTACGGATCATCCGCGCGAGTTTGGTGCCGTCCAGCCGCGGCATCATCACGTCCATGACAGCGATATCCGGTTCGTAGCCGCTGTCGAGCAGGTCGGCAGCCTCGCGCCCGTCCTCACAGACACGCACCTCGTATCCGGCAGCATCCAATTGGTGGCGGACGAGTTGTCGGATCGTTTCGTCGTCGTCCACGGCGAGGACGTCACCCGTCATTCACTAGAATAATTATACTTGCGTCGATAAAAGTGCCGTCATTTCAGCGACCGTGCCACGAGGTGTTAATGTGTCTCCAGGCACAGGGTTGGATATGGATAGACGTCGGTTTCTGGCGTCAGTGGGTGTCGGCGGATTCGCGGGGCTGGCTGGTTGCACCGGCGATTCGA
>ENA-ORDC01001929-ORDC01001929.1-marine-metagenome-genome-assembly--contig:-NODE-1929-length-13905-cov-18.937446_pt1 | contig 13905 bp, 15 predicted proteins | sample MGYA00237783_ERZ508515 | MGnify/ENA primary metagenome ERZ508515 (study PRJEB26186, sample SAMN06268792) | marine metagenome | isolation source: Eden Landing Ponds, San Francisco, CA, USA | place... | reverse complement strand
CGGGAGTTCCACCTCGTGTTGATCGACAACGGCCGGCTGGCGATGCGCGAGGACCCCGACCTGAAGGAGACGCTGTACTGCATTCGGTGTTCGGCCTGCTCGAACACCTGCGCGAACTTCCAGTCGGTCGGTGGCCACGCCTTCGGTGGGGAGACCTACTCCGGCGGCATCGCGACGGGCTGGGAAGCAGGGATCGAGGGGCTGGACACCGCCGCCGAGTTCAACGACCTCTGTACCGGCTGCTCGCGGTGTGTAGAGGCCTGCCCAGTGAAGATCGACATCCCGTGGATCAACACCGTCGTCCGCAATCGGATCAACGAGGGTGGCAACGGCGGTCGCTTCGACTTCCTCGTCGATGGCCTGTCGCCGGACGCCGAGGACGACGCCAGCCCCACGCTCCAGAAGCGGGTGTTCGGCAACTTCGAGACGCTGGCGAAACTCGGGAGCGCGACCGCACCGCTGTCGAACTGGATGGCCCACTCCCGGCCCGTGGGCTGGCTGCTCGAACGGACGCTGGGCGTCGACCACCGTCGCGAGTTCCCGGCGTTCCGTCGCCAGACCCTCGTGAAGTGGGCACGCGACCGTGACGGAACTGCCCCCACCGACCCGGAGCGCCGCGTCGTCCTCTACCCGGACGTCTACACCAACTACATGCTCGTCGAGCGCGGGAAAGCCGCAGTCAGAGCCCTCGAAGCGCTCGGTGTCGCCGTCGAGGTCCCGTCGGTCCCCGGATCGGGACGGCCACCGCTCTCCCAGGGGATGATCGACACTGCCCGCGCCAAGGCCGAGGGCGTCGCGGAGGCACTTGACCCCTACCTCGAAGACGGAGACGATATCGTCGTGATCGAGCCGAGCGACCTCGCGATGTTCACGGGCGACTACGAGCGCCTGCTACCGGCCGAGGACTACGAGCCACTCGCGGCCAACAGCTACGAACTCATCGAGTACGTCTACGGCCTGCTGGAGAACGGCGCGAGCCCGGAGACGCTCTCGGTGGCAGACAGCTCCGAAACTGTGGCCTACCACAGCCACTGCCAGCAGCGAACGATGTCCCTGGAGGCCCACACGGTCGCGGTGCTGACCGAGTGTGGCTACGACGTGACGACCAGCGACGTCGAGTGTTGCGGGATGGCCGGCAGCTTCGGCTACAAGAGCCAGTACTACGATCTCTCGATGGACGTCGGCGAGAACCTTGCGGGCCAGCTGCGCGAGGCGGACGCCGATCACGTGTTGGCCAGCGGGACCTCCTGTACCGACCAGATCGGCGACCTGCTGGCGAGCGAGCCTCGGCACCCAATCGAGTTGCTCGATCCCGCGCGCTGAGCCGCCTCGCTTTCAGGACCGGTGAAACGCGCCTACGGCGCGTATGCTCGTGTCTCGCGGGTCGCTTCGCTCCCCGCTCGAACCTGGAGATTCATCGCTTCGCTCAGAATCTCCCTACCGCCGCACGACCTCGATCTCGTGGCCGTCAGGGTCCTTGGTGAACGCGTAGTTGTAGTCACAGGACTCGGGGTCGCGGTAGTCCTCGGCGTGGCGGTCCATCAGCATCTCCCAGTACTCCTCCAGATCCGACTCGTCGGCGCGAACTGCGACGTGGCCCCACGCTTCGCCCATATCGTACTCCCGCCCGTCGTAATTGTAGGTCAGTTCGAGGCTCATCGCTTCCTCGGGAGCGTCTTCGGGCTTCATGAAGTACAGCGCAAAACTGCTGTGCTCGGAGCGGCGGAACATCTCGTAGTCCAGCTTGCGGGTGTACCAGCCGATCGATTCGTCGACGTCTTCGACGCGGATCATCGTGTGGTCGAGGCTGAACTTCGCGCCGTGGTCGCGCTCGACGAGTTCGATCTCGTGGCCGCTCGGGCTCTTGACGAAGGCGTAGGAGCCACCGCAGGAGTCGGGATCGCGGTAGTCCTCGACGCCCTGGTCCATCAGGTCCTCGTAGGCCTCGTAGACGTCCTCACAGCGGACCGCGATGTGGCCCCAGGAGTCGCCGAAGTCGTAGGAGCGCCCGTCGTGGTTGTAGGTCAGTTCGAGCACTGCGCCGTCCTCGTGCATGTCCTCGGGGCCGAGGAAGGCGAGGGTGAACGAGGAGTGTTCGCTCTTGCGCTTGAGTTCCCAGTCCAGATGCTCGGTGTACCAGTCGATCGACTCTTCCAGATCTTCGACGCGGACCATCGTGTGGTCGAGAATGCCGTCCATACCTGAGTGGAGGGTCGGCGCGTCGAAAAACGTTCGGAAACCAGCTATCGAGTATCGAAGAACGCACCCTTGAGATCCGGCCAGTAGACCCACCACACCAGCGCCAGCGTGGTGATCGTCGCGACCGGGATCGCGGTTCGTCTCGGAAGGGATCCCCACCCCAGCGCGAACTGCAACTGCGTCAGCCCGACCAGCGCGAGTAGTCCAGCGGTGACGCGGCGGTCCTCGCGGTCGACCAGTCCGAGCGCGGCCGACCCCAGCGCGAGCAGCCAGAGTCCCACGCCGAGGGGCCACGCGTAGACGTACTGAGGAAGGCCCTGCGTGTAGATGAACAGGTAGTCGTAGATCGTCACGACGCGAGTCGGTGTCTCGACGTTGAGAAATCCGAACGGAAAGTACAGCGTCGTCACAGTTGAGGTCTGGATCAGCGACCACGGCAGTATCCCCACCACCAGGACCAGCAGCAGTCGCTGGCGAGCCGAGGCCATCACCGACTCACGACGATCCGGAGCACGTCCTCGTCGGCTAGTTCGTGGTCGCGTCCGACCTGCTGGTCGTCGTGTTTGGCGCTGTCGCCGGAGACGCGTGCGAACCTGAATCGCTCGTCGAAGCTGCCGCCGAGTTTCTTGCAGGCGTCGCCGACGGTGTCGCCCTCGAACAGCATCAGCGGTTCCTCGTAGTCGACGCCGCGGCCGGGCTTGTCCATGTAGATCCGCATCAGCCCGAGTTCGTCGTAGATTCGCTCTTTGAGCACGTCCAGGCCCTTCTCCTTCACGGCGCTGATGAAGATGGCGTCGTCGGGATCGATCCCGTGCTCGCGGAGGTCCTCGTCGACGGTCGGCTTGTAGTCGGGCTCGATGAGGTCGGCCTTGTTGACGGTGACGATCGAGGGGAGGTACTCGCGGTTGTCCATGAACCCGTCGATGAGGCGGTCGAGATCGACCTGCTCGCCGACGGTCACGTCGGCGTTGACGTAGCCGTGCTCGCGAAGCACGCTCTTGACTGTCTCCTCGTCGAGATCGAGATCGACCGAGGAATTGACGCTGATGCCGTCTTTGTGCTTCTTCCGGATAGAGACGTTCGGGGGCTTCGTATCGAGGCGGACCTTGTTCTTGTAGAGTTCCTCGCGCAGGCGGGCGTACTGCTCGATCTCGAACACCGAGAGGACGAACACGACGAGGTCTGCGGTGCGGACGACCGAGAGGACTTCTTTCCCGCCGCCGCGGCCACCCGCGGCGCCCTCGATCAGGCCGGGGACGTCCAGCATCTGGATGTTCGCGCCCTTGTACTTGAGCATCCCCGGATTGACGTTCAGGGTGGTGAACTCGTACTCGCCGGTCTCGCTGTCGGCGTTGGTCATCGCGTTGATCAGCGTGGACTTGCCGACGCTGGGAAAGCCCACCAGCGCGACGGTCGCGTCACCGTGTTTCTCGACGGCGTAGCCGGGGCCGCCGCCGGAGCCGGACTGGCGCTTCTCGAACTCGTCTTTCTTCTCGGCGAGTTTGGCCTTGAGTCGGCCGATATGGGCCTCTGTCGACTTGTTGTAGGGCGTCTCGGCTATCTCCTCCTCGATCGCCTCGATCTCCTCTTTGAGCCCCATTAGGGGGTACTCCGCTATCGTCGGTCAAAAGGGCTTTCGTCCACGGTCGTCACCCGAATCTGGGGGACTTCGACACACATATACGCAACGGCAAGGAGATTCGAAATAATGGATGCGGCCTCGCTTCGGGACAGTACGCAGATCCTCCTGCCAGCCGAGGCACTGGAGGGGATTCGCGGCGATCTCGACGAGCAGTTCACGCTGACGATCCGTCAGGAGGACGAGCAAGTCCGCATCATCGGCAGCCCGGTTGAGATCAAAGACGCCAGCGACTTTCTCACCCGCAACGGGATCGCCGTCGCGTAGACGCCTGCGAGCGGTCGCTGTGACCTGTTCTCACACACGTGGCCCTGAAAAGCAATTCTTAAACCCGCGCCGACGGACTCACGCATATGGCAGGCACAATCGAAGTTCTCGTTCCCGGTGGCCAGGCCAACCCTGGCCCGCCGCTCGGTCCCGAGCTGGGGCCGACCCCGGTAGACGTCCAAGCAGTCGTCCAGGAGATCAACGACCAGACCGAAGCCTTCGACGGCACCGAAGTCCCCGTCACCATCGAGTACGAGGACGACGGTTCGTTCTCGATCGAAGTCGGTGTCCCGCCGACGGCCGAGCTCGTCAAGGACGAGGCCGGCTTCGAGACGGGTAGCGGCGAGCCTCACGAGGAATTCGTCGCCGACCTCAGCGTCGACCAGGTCAAACAGATCGCCGAGCAGAAACTGCCGGACCTCCTCGCGTACGACCTGAAAGGTGCCGCGAAGGAAGTCGTCGGGACTTGCACCTCCCTGGGTGTCACCATCGAGGGCGAGAACCCCCGAGAGTTCAAGGCGAAGATCGACGCTGGCGAGTACGACGACGTTTTCGCTGAGGAAGCGGCGGCGTAAGCCGGCGCTGACGAAGCGAAAGCTCGAAAAACGAACAGAGTGAGTTTTTCGGTGTTTCACAGTCTGAGCGGCAGCGAAGACTGTGAAGCAGAAGAGGTCGCGACGTACGCCGCGTCCGACGACGCAAACACTCAAAAGCGAGCATCACCACCGGGCTCTCACGGGCGTTCAAACACCACGTCGAACTCCGTGACGGCGACGCTGGCCCCGAAGTCCGTGTCGATGAGGGTCCCTGGAAGCAAGTCGCGCTGTGACCCCCGACTCTCGAGTCGCACCTCGTTCGCCCAAACGGAGACGTTCGCGACGGCACACGTCTCCCGGCTCGCGGTTCCTATCGTCACCGCTCGCACGAACCGAGATGTGCCTTTCAGTCACGTCTCCCGTTCGACGGGTTTAAATAGCGCATCGGCGTGTTCCCTGGTGAGACAGGCGTCCGCCTGTTTCACTGACCCGTAGAAGCCATCTGGCGTACTACGGAGGTGAACAATGGCAGATCAGGAAATAGAGAACGCAGTCTCTCGCGCACTCGAGGACGCACCCGACCGGAACTTCCGTGAGACGGTGGACCTCGCAGTCAATTTGCGCGACCTTGACCTCAACGATCCGTCGAATCGTGTAGACGAAAGTGTCGTCCTGCCGGCCGGAACCGGCCAGGAGACGAAAATCGTGGTCTTCGCCGAAGGTGAAACAGCCCTTCGTGCCGAGGATGTCGCAGACGACGTCCTCAGCGGCGACGACCTCGAGGACCTTGGCGACAACGACGACGAAGCCAAGGACCTCGCCGAGGACACCGACTTCTTCATCGCCGAAGCCGACATGATGCAGGACATCGGTCGCTACCTCGGGACCATCCTCGGGCCACGCGGAAAGATGCCCGAACCGCTCCAGCCGGACGACGACGTCGTCGAGACCGTCCAGCGAATGAAGAACACGGTCCAGCTTCGCAGCGGTGACCGCCGGACCTTCCACACCCGCGTTGGTGCGGAAGACATGTCCGCCGAAGACATCGCCGACAACATCGACGTCATCCTGCGCCGACTCCACGCCGACCTCGAAAAGGGGCCGCTGAACGTGGACTCGGTGTTCGTGAAGACGACGATGGGGCCGTCCGTGGAGGTGGCCTAAATGAGCGCCGAATCCGAGCGCAAGACCGAGACGATTCCCGAGTGGAAACGTGAAGAGATCGACGCGCTGGTCGAGACCCTCGGTCAGTACGAGAGCGTCGGTATCGTCGACCTGACTGGCATCCCGAGCCAGCAGCTGCAGGACATGCGTCGTGACCTCTACGGCACGGCCGAACTGCGCGTCAGCCGCAACACGCTGCTGGCCCGCGCCCTAGAAGAGGTCGACGACGGCTTCGAGCAGCTCACCGAGTACATCTCGGGCCACGTCGGCATCATCGGCACGAACGACAACCCCTTCGGGCTCTACCAGCAGCTGGAAGCCTCGAAGACGTCCGCTCCGATCAACGCGGGCGAGGTCGCGCCCAACGACATCGTCATCCCCGAGGGTGACACGGGCGTCGACCCGGGGCCGTTCGTCGGCGAACTCCAGTCCGTCGGTGCGAACGCACGCATCCAGGAAGGGTCCATCCAGGTGCTCGAGGACAGTCACGTCCTCGACGCCGGTGAGGTCGTCTCCGCCGATCTGGCGAACGTCCTCTCGGAACTCGGCATCGAGCCCAAGGAAGTCGGCCTCGACCTGCGCGCCGTCTTCTCGGAGGGCGTGCTCTTCGAGCCCGAGGACCTCGCGCTGGACATCGAGGAGTACACCCGCGACGTCGAGACCGCGGCCGCTCGCGCACGGAACCTGGCGCTCAACGCCTCGTTCCCGACCGCACAGACCCTGCCGGCACAGCTGGGCAAAGCCAGCGGCGAAGCCAAGAACCTCGCGATCTACGCGGCCATCGAGGACGAGGCAGTCATGCCAGACCTCGTGAGCAAGGCAGACGGCCAGGTCCGCGCGCTCGCTGCACAGATCGACGATCAAGAGGCGCTGCCAGAGGAACTCCGTGACCTCGAGGCGCCCGAGACCGAATCGAGCGACGAAACAACCGAAGACGAAACCGAGGACGTCGACGAGGCCGACGAGGCCGAGGAAGCGGACGCCGCCGACGAAGACGAGGACGAAGACGACGACGGCGACGCAGGCGCAGCACTCGGTGACATGTTCTAACACAAGGTGACAACAATGGAATACGTTTACGCAGCACTCATCCTGAACGAATCGGGCGAAGAGATCAACGAAGCGAACCTGACGGACGTGCTCGACGCAGCAGGCGTCGACGTCGAGGAGTCTCGCGTCAAAGCGCTCATCGCAGCGCTCGAAGACGTCGACATCGACGAAGCCGTCGACCAGGCCGCCGCCGTCCCCGCGACGGGCGGTGCCGCGACGACCGACGACGTCGAGTCCGCCGACGAGGGCGGCGACGAGGACGCCGCAGAAGAGGAAGAGGCCGCCGACGAGGAAGACGCAGGCGACGACGACGAGGACGACGAGGCCAGCGGCGAGGGCCTCGGCGAACTCTTCGGTTAAGCCTCTCGAAACCAGCTTCAGTTCTTTCGACGCGACGCTCTAGCGGTGGGTCCGTCACTACCGGCGTAGCAGCAGTACCGCCCGAACTCCCGGTCCGCGATTTTATAAGACAACCCGTCAGAAGAACGGTTCAATGGAAGCCGCGGGCGTTCGGATCGTCGTCGACCCCGGTGTGACGGCACTGGTGCTCGCCTACGTCGGGAGTGGCATCTGTCTCGGGACGCTCAGTGGGCTCACGCCGGGGCTGCACGCCAACACCTTTGCACTACTGCTGGCGGCGTTCTCGACGGCAATTCCCGGGCCGCCGCAGTACGTCGCGGCCGCGATGTTGGCGGCGGGCGTCGTCCACACCTTTCTCGATGTCGTGCCGGCGCTGGCGCTCGGCGTGCCGGATCCCGCGATGGCCGCCAGCGCGCTGCCGGGTCACGAACTCGTCATCGCGGGTCAGGGGCGGGAAGCACTGCGGCTGTCGGCGCTTGGCAGTGGGTTGGCCGTCGTGGCGGCGGTCCCGCTGGCGATTCCACTGACCGAGGGCATGCGGATCGGAATGCCGTGGCTGAACGAGCACTTGCCAGTCGTGCTGACGGCAGTCGTCGCCGTGCTGATCCTGACCGAACCCACCAGAGCAGCGCGGATCGGCGCAGCCATCTGTTTCACCGCGAGTGCCACGCTGGGCTGGTTCACGCTCGATCTGTCGGTCGGTGGGATCGTACCGGTCGGGAGTACGCTCGCCCCGCTGTTCGCGGGCCTGTTCGGTGCGCCCGTGTTACTGGACGCGATCGGTGGCTCGGGCGTCCCCCCACAGAACGACCCGGACGTGTTGACCACCCGATCGACCGTGCTCGTGCTGGCCGGGTTGGGCACACTCGCCGGAGCGATCGTCGGGTTTCTGCCAGGTGTCTCGAGTGCCGTCGCGGCGACGATGGTCCTGCTCGCGGTCCCCCAATCCCGGGGTTCGCGGGGGTTCGTGGTGGCGACCAGCGGCGTGAATACGGCGACGGCGATCTTCGCGCTCGTGGCGTTCGTCACGTTCGGGTCGACCCGGACGGGCGTGCTGGTGGCCGTCGAATCGGTTCGTGCGCCGCAGTCGCTGGCGCTGTGGATCGCGTCGATTGCCATCGCCGCGATGGTCGGATTCGTCCTCGTGCTCGTCGTCGGGGATCGCTATCTGCGGCTCGTCGGGCGGCTGGACAACACGCACGTCTCCGTGTTCGTGCTGGGGCTGCTGGTCGTCCTGATCGGGCTGTTGAGTGGCGTGGTTGGGGTGGGGATCTTCGCTCTGTCGACCGTAGTCGGGCTGTTGCCACCGCGACTCGGCGCACGCCGCGTCTCGCTGATGGGGGTGTTACTCGGCCCGTTGATTCTCTAGATATACTCTCGCTGGCGGAAGAACCAGATCATCCCGATACCGATAGCGAGCATTACCATCCAGACCGCAAAGTAGCCGTATCGCCACCCAAGCTCGGGCATGGTCTCGAAGTTCATCCCGTAGATCCCGGCGATAAAGGTCAGCGGAATGAAAATCGTCGCCACCACCGTCAGCACCTTCATCACCTCGTTGGTCGACTGGGAGAGGCTGTTGAGGTAGATGTCCCGCGCCCCACTCACCAGATCGCGATACGTCTCGGTCAGATCGACGAGCTGGACGACGTGATCGTAGACGTCCCGGAAGTACTTCTCCGAGGACTCCTGCACGAGTTTCAGATCCCCGCGAGCCAAGACGCCCAGCGCCTCTCGGGCGGGCCACAGCAACTTCCGAAAGGAGAGCAACTCCCGACGAACGCTGTTGATCTCGTCGAGGACGTCGATCTCCGTCGACTCGACGACCTCCTCCTCGATACTCTCGATCTGGTCTTCCAGGGTGTCGAGCAGGTCGAAGTAGCTGTCGACGATCACGTCGACGATCCGGTAGGCCGTGAAGTCTGGCCCGCGTTCGAGGAGTCGCTCGTCGCCGGCCTGGACAGCGTTTTTCACGCGGCCGACCATCGACGCCGTCCCGGGCGACATCGAGACCACCCAGTCGCTCCCGAAGAACACGCCGACGGGATCGTCGACGATTTCCTCCTCGAACGTCGTGTCCCCGCGGGTCAGCCGCGCGGTCTTGAGCAAGGCGAACACGAACTCGGGGAACTCCTCAGTCTTGGCGCGGACGTTGCTGTTCACGTCCTCGATCGCCAGCGGGTGCAGATCGAAAGTCTCGGCGATGTGGCTACGCTCGTCGGCGGTGACCTCCGTCGCGTGGACCCAGGTCGTCCCCTGGGCGGCTTTAGCTTCCCCGAGGTCGTCGTAGGATTCGACGGAGCCACTTCGGTAGACGAGCGATTCGATCATATCCACCCGGTCGCTTGCGAGTGAAAAAAGTCTATGGCCGGCCTCCGCCTACTCCAGCCGCGCTACAGGCCCCTCGTCGGTATCCTGCACCTCGACGCCCAGCGCTTCGAGTTCGTCCCGCAGTTCGTCGGCGCGCTCGTAGTTGCCGGCCTCGCGCTCTCGCTCGCGAATGTCGAGGACCAGATCCACGACGTCCTGAGCCAGTTCGACGTTCCCGCCGTCTGCCCCACCGAGCGAGAGCCCGAAGATTCCACCCGCGAACTCCTCGATAGTCTCGATGGCCTCACGCAGCCCCCGGTAGTCATACTCCGCGTGTGAATCGGCGTGGGTGTTGACCGCACCCACGAGATCCAGCAGGGCCGCCATCGCCGCCCGGGTGTTGAAGTCGTCGTTCATGGCCGCTTCGAACTCCTCGCGGGCGCTTTCGACTGCGTCACGGAGGTCCGAATCCTCGACCTTGGTCCGGGCGTCGACGCTATCACAGGCCTCGACGGCGCGCTCGTAGCCCCGTTCCAGTCTGTCGAAGCGCTCGATAGCCTCCTGAATGGTGTCCTCGCCGTAGACCGCGCTGTTGTGGTAGGCTGTCGACAGCAAGAACGTGCGGACCACGTCGGTCCCGTAGTTTTCGATGGCCTCCTGGACGGTCTCGAAGTTGCCCAGCGAGGAGGACATCTTCTCACCCTTGGTTTCGAGCAGGCGGACGTGCAGCCAGTAGTTGGCGAACCGCTGGCCCGTGGCGGCCTCGCTCTGGGCGATCTCGTTCTCGTGGTGGGGAAAGACCAGATCCTGGCCGCCGACGTGGATGTCCAGCGTCTCGTCCAGATGGGTCATGCTCATCGCCGAGCACTCGATGTGCCAGCCCGGCCGCCCCTCGCCCCACGGTGAGTCCCAGGTCTCGGCGGTCTCGCAGGCCTCTTCGGCGGGTGCGGCCTCGGGATGCTGATGGTCCTCGATCTCCTCAGGACCGACACCGCCGGCCTTCCAGAGCGCGAAGTCCGCGGGATTGCGCTTTTCGGACTGTTCGGACTCGTCGCCCTGTGCCTCCAGTTCCTCGACGTCCTGATTGGAGAGCTTGCCGTACTCCTCGAAGGAAGTCACGTCGAAGTAGACCGACCCGTTCGATTCGTAGGCGTGTCCCGTCTCGATCAGCGTCTCGACGAGGTCGATGATCTCGGGGACGTGCTCCGAAACTCGGGGGTAAACCTCTGCGCGCTGAAGATTGAGGCCCCGCATGGCCTGGATGACCTCCTGGATATAGGATTCAGCGACGTCGGCCTCGCTGTCGCCGTCCTCGCCGACGCGGGCGACGATCTTCTCGTTGATGTCAGTGAAGTTCTCGACGTGGTGGACGCTAAAGCCGAGCCAGCGCAGCCAGCGGGCCATAACGTCGACGTGGACCCATCCCCGGGCGTGGCCCAGGTGGGGCGGGTCCGAGACCGTGAGCCCGCAGTAGTAGAGCCGAACCGTGTCGGGGTCTTCGGGTTCGAAGGGCTCGCGCTCGCCGGTCAGCGTGTTACTCACGCGGAGTGTCATTGCCCGTCACTACGCGAGCCAGCGTTTCAATCCGTCGGAGTCGGGTTTGGCCACAGGCCTTTTTCGGTCGGGACTGCAGACCCGAGTATGACTACTCCCGACGTCACCGAGCACGCGGATACCGCAAAGGAAGCTGGCAAGTCCGCCTACAGGTCGATCCTCGACGTGATCCTGACGGGAATCGTCGTCATCGTCCCGCTGGTCATCACAATCTACGTCCTCAAGATGGCCTTCGACTTCGTCGCGAGCGCGCTCAAACCGTTCATCCAGCTCCTCCGATACGGCGGGCTGATCGAGAGCGTCAAAGAGTGGGGCTTCGTGGACTTCCTGCTGACGGTCGGCATCTACACGAACGTCGTCGACTTCGTCACCGAGGTCACGGCGCTGTTCATCCTGATCTGTATCGTCGTCGGCGTCGGTCTGCTAGCTCGCAATCGCTACGGTGAGCAACTCATCGACTACTTCGACGCCATCATCGGCGCGATTCCCGCCGTCGGCTCGATCTACGGGAGTTTCCGCCGGATGGGCGACGCCATGCTCGAGAGTAGCGTCGACAACTTTCAGGAAGTCGTTCTGGTCGAATTTCCCTACGACGACGTCTACGTCATGGGGTTCAAGACCAGCGAAGCAGCCGTCCCGATCGCCGCGGCCGCGGGCGAGCGCGACGTCGAGACGCTGTTTCTCCCGCTGGCCCCGAATCCCGTGATGGGCGGGTTTCTGGCACACATCCCCGCCGAACGCGTCAGCACAGTCGACATGACCGTCGACGAGGCCGTGAGTACGATCATCACCAGCGGGATCGCGACCGAATCACCGGACGACCAGAAGTACCGCGACCTCTCCGACGAGGAACTGGCCGAGATGCGCGAAGTAACTGTTCCAACTGACGACGACTCCACCCCGCAGAGCGACAGCGACGACGAGTGAGCAGGCCGCCTAACCGGCGTTCGATTCGATGAGGCGAACCGCGTTCGGACCGTCACGACGCCCGACGACGAGCACAATGGTGTCTTCCCCGACGGCCGCAGCCTCGACACTGACGTCGCCGGCCGAACACTGTCCGAGGACTGTCCCCAGAAGATTGGGGTCGACGTCACCTGTCGCGACGACGGCAGTCGAGTCCCCACCCTCGGCCGCAAGTGCGGTGTCACCGACCACGAGCAGTGCCTCGTCAGTGGTCTCGGCGGGACCGACGCCGCTGTGCATGGTCACGCGCAGGTCTCGATCGGTCTCCGTCGGTTCGGGGAGTTCATCCGCGTACCGTCTGAGCGCGGCGACGACAGTGTCAGTGTCGCCGACGTCGAGGTAACGAGCGGCAGCGGAGTAGTTCACAACCCCTGCACGTAACCCCTCGTAGACGAACGGGTGGGAGCGAACGGCCTCGCGGGTCTCCGCAGCGAGTGACATACCCGCTGCTGAGAGTGGAATCGAAAAATACCCCCCGGTTCTGGCTGCAAGGTTTCGGGGAGACAGAGACACTATAGTTCGCCAGCCCCACCTCTCGGCCATGCCTGCGCTCGTCATCGCCGCCCACGGCTCGCATCTCAACCCCGATTCGAGCACGCCGACGTTCGAGCACGCCGACACCATCCGCGAGACGGGTGCGTTCGACGCAGTTCGGGAAGCCTTCTGGAAAGAAGAGCCCCACTTCCGGGAGGTACTGCGGACGCTCGACAGCGACGAGGTCTTCGTCGTCCCGCTGTTCGTCAGCGAGGGCTACTTCACCGAGGAGGTCATCCCGCGGGAACTCCGCCTGGAAGAGTGGGACCCGGAGCTGTGGGACTCCGACGGAACGAGCGCAACCCACGCCACCTGTACCGCGAGCGACACCGGTCAGACCGTCCACTACTGCGGCCCGGTCGGGACTCACCGCGCGATGAGCGACGTGATCGTTCGTCGGGCCGAGTCGGTCACCGACGACCCCGACGTGGGCGCCGGATTCGGACTCGCAGTGGTCGGCCACGGGACCGAGCGCAACGAAAACTCCGCGAAGGCCATCGAGTACCACGCCGATCGGATCCGCGAACGCGACCGTTTCGACGAAGTGCGGGCGCTGTTCATGGACGAAGACCCCGAGGTCGACGACGTGACCGACTTCTTCGAGAGCGACGATATCGTAGTGGTCCCGCTGTTCATCGCCGACGGCTATCACACCCAGGAGGACATCCCCGAGGACATGGGCCTCACAGAGGACTACCGGACGGGCTGGGAGACGCCCGCCGAGGTCGACGGCAAGCGCATCTGGTACTCGGGGGCCGTCGGGACCGAGCCGCTGCTGGCCGACGTGATCCTCGAACGGGCGGCTGACGCCGGCGCAGATGTCGAAGATGCGCTGGAGATGGTGCGCAAGCGGACAGGCGGCGCGGCGCTGATCGAGCAGTAACTGTCGAAAGGGTCGCCCTTTAGCCACTCGCGCCCGTGCTCCCGCACATGGACACGTCGCCGTACGAGGCGCTGGCGGAGGCGGCCGCCGACGGAGTCGAGTTCGACGGGCTGGTCGCCACGCGAGAAGGAGGGCAGCTGTTGGTCGAGACGCCCGAGGAGACCCTGACCGCGCCGGTCGAGACGCCACGGTCGGCGCTTGCGGAAGTCGGCGAGTACGTCGAAAACTGGTTCTTCTGGCATCAGGTCGCGCCCCAGGCCGAATCCCGGTGGGCGTTTCTCCGCTGGCTCGAACGGGCCGGCGGTCACGCGGTCCCGGAGCGCTACGACGCACTCGAAGACGGGCTCTCGCGATCGTGGGGTCAGCTCCGCGTCACCGCGACGCTGGACGACGACCAGCGCCGGTACGACCTCCGCCACGAGGCCGACGCCGACCGCGCGGCC
>ENA-ORDC01001928-ORDC01001928.1-marine-metagenome-genome-assembly--contig:-NODE-1928-length-13909-cov-9.592250_pt1 | contig 13909 bp, 12 predicted proteins | sample MGYA00237783_ERZ508515 | MGnify/ENA primary metagenome ERZ508515 (study PRJEB26186, sample SAMN06268792) | marine metagenome | isolation source: Eden Landing Ponds, San Francisco, CA, USA | place... | reverse complement strand
TGTTCGCCTATTAAAGGAGGTCGTGAGCTGGGTTTAGACCGTCGTGAGACAGGTCGGCTGCTATCTATTGGGGGTGTCAAGGTACTTGACGTGAACGAACGTATAGTACGAGAGGAACTACGTTTGGTCGCCACTGGTGTACCGGTTGTGTGAGAACGCAATGCCGGGTAGCCACGCGACACGGGGTAAGAGCTGAACGCATCTAAGCTCGAAACCCACATGGAAAAGAAGTACCGATGAGGTCACTCGTAGAAGACGAGTTCGATAGACTCGGGATGTACGCACCGAGGCAACGAGGTGTTGAGTCCACGAGCACTAACAGACCGAAGCCACAGTCATACGGCACTGACACCACAGTTCGTATGAGTTCAGGCGGTAACTGGATCGCACATATACACGGTCGGAAGAACCACCGACACAGGCGTCTCTACCACGGATTGTGGAGAGAGTCTCGGTTCGATTCCGAGAGTCGGCGTAAAGGCGGCCACAGCGGTGGGGCGACACCCGTACCCATTCCGAACACGGAAGTTAAGCCCACCAGCGTACCGGGAAGTACTGGAGTGAGCGATCCTCTGGGAACCGCGGTTCGCCGCCTGCCCACTCATACGGGAGACAACTCCCATTTCCAGCCCACGGACACCGCGTCCGTGGGCTTTTTTCATACCCAACGAGCGGTTGTGCTGGAGTTCGTACGCGACCGCTAGGCTTAAACGCTCGACTGCGGTACGTCTGATAGCGCCAAGGTGGCAGAGTCTGGTCAGACGCAGCGGCCTGCAGAGCCGCCCAACGCCGGTTCAAATCCGGCCCTTGGCTTCAACCTGATATCCTCTAACCGAAGACGACTATTGGCGGGTGTTATTTTTTTGCTGAACGAGTTCTATCGATGATCTGTTGTATTGCCTTGTTCAGGCGTCGGAGAACGAGATTCACTCCGATGAAGGAACTCTTTCACGTGGCCGATCGGTAACCTACTTCGAGGGGATGCCGACTCCTATGCGACAGCGAAAGAACGTTGTGACGACACACTGGCACGCTTCGAGTTCTAGCGCAACTTCTCTTCTCTTGGACAGGTATGTATTCGTAAGGGCATGAGGTGACTGGAAGAGGAAGGAAGCCCTAGGTCGACGTGTCGAACATATTCGGGGGGAAAGAACGGGGAAGAGGGACGCGAGTTCGACGCTATGGATCGACCACGGCTCACGACGCTTCTGATCTGGTCAGTCGTGGGGACGTATCTGCTCGGCGCGCTCGGCGCGACGGCCGCCACGGACGTCGGCTCTGCGGTCGTTGCGGTCCACCAGGTTGTCGCGATTGTCGTCGGCGTCCTGCTCGCCGCTACGACTCTTCTCGCCCACCGAACGGCAACCTCCCGCGGCGTCCGCGTCGGAACGATTGCGGCCCTGATTGTCTATGGGGCGCAGGCCGGCGTTGGACTCGCGAGGCGGACCGACGTAGTCCCGTTCGACGGTGGGATCCACCTGTTAGGCGGGATCGCAGTCTTCGCTGTCCTCCTCGTGACGCTCGTACTCAGAGTGGAGGCGACCGCGGGCGCACCGACCGACGACGGCTCTTCGAATGACTCGGGTGATCACGTGTCACCGGATGTGTCGGCCGGAAACGCCGAGTTCCAGGCACACGAAAACGGACCGTTTCGGCTTTACAACCGGGTTCGAGCGTATCTCGAACTGACCAAACCTCGGCTGATGTGGCTGTTGTGCCTGCTCGCGTTGGCGGGGATGGGACTGGCTGCCGCGGCCGGCGCCGAACGCGACGGCGTGACCGTCGTCGCGACCCTCGGCGGCGGCGTCCTCGCGACCGGCGCGTCGGGGACGTTCAATCACGTGTATGAGCGCGATCCCGTACGCCTACGGGGCCGCGATGAGCGTCGCCACGCTCATGCTGATGTGCGCGGGGATCCTCTACGGCGTCCCGCGCCGGACCGCCGAGGTCGTCCGGAACATCCCCGGCTCGGAGTTCAGCTTTTCGGCCGCGATCCCGATCTTCATGATCTTCGGGATCCTCGCCTTGTTGGCGATCCTCTCCGGCGTCTTGTTCGTCGGCGTCTCGGTCGGATCGCTGCTGTTCGGCGGCCGGCTCTCCGCGGACGACGACGGCGGGGAGCCGATCCACGCGGTCGAGCTCCGCGGGACCTTCGCGCTCTGTCTGATCTTCCTCGGCGTCTTCGTCGCCGTCTACGTGTTGAACTGGTACCTGCTGACCCAGCTCTGGGCGATCGGCGCGTAGGCGTCGGCCGCCCGTCTCACTCCCAAAGAACCCGACCCAACGACCGCGAGACACACCACGAATGACCGACATGCTCGTCGTGCCGACCGTGATCCGGCTGCGTCGCACCGCCGAGAACCCCACGGTGCGCCGGATCGCCCGCAACGGGTCGAAGATCAACTTCACGACGTTCCTCGTGATCGTCGCGGTCGTGGGTGCTCTTGCGCCGGGCGTGATGCTGCTCGACTTCTCGTCCGGCTTCGGCGCCGACGGCGGCGACGTGACTGCGGACCTCGTCTGTGAGACGGACGGCGACCCGGTCACCTGCGAGCTGGAGACCGCCGAGGGCGTCGACCACGTCGTGCTCCTGTCCGGGGGCGAGGAGACCGACCGGAGCGACGAGCCGCCCTACGCGGTGTCGGCGCCGCGCGACTCGCTCTCCGAGGGACCCTCCGGGCGACAGTTCGAGATCGAGTTGCGGGACGCGAACGGCGAGACGCTCCGGCGGTTCATCCGGACCGTCTGAGTGGGGTGTCGGAGCGGTTCCTCGCGCTTCTGAAGCCGGATCGAACGGGATCGAACGAGCGGTTTCGGTCGCGGTGGCTCTCCGGAGCGACCGCTCAGTTGACCGCTTTCGACAGCTCCGCTCCCGCTTTGAACTTCACGTCGTTCGAGGCGTCCCCTGCCTCGACGAGATGGAGGACTGGCGCATCGAGCGCCGTCACGACCGACCACGCGGTGGCGTTGCGCTCGTCGTTGCTCGGACAGTCGCCGGTGTCGTGTCTAGCGAGCGCCTCTCGGGACTGGATGCCCCAGCACCAGACTTCCCCGTCGTCCCGACACACCGAATGTGCACCGGAGGGCAGGTAGTCCGCGTTCGGGTCGTACGGAGCGCTGAGTGTTACGTTCGCGTAGACGGTCCGTCCGGGCCTTCTTCGGCCCGTGACACGAGACCGGAGGTTGACACCGCCTTCCGCAACGTCGGACCGCGTGACCCCGGCGACGACGTTCGGACCGTCAACGGTCAGGAGCGTCGCACTGTCCTCGTAGAGCGCGCCGTCGTCGATGTGCCAGCCGCCGACGTAGAGCAGTTGGTCCTCGTGGCGGATCCGGCGCACGTGGAACAGCGCGGGCATCGGGAGCGGACTGTCCAGTGGCGTTGCCGCCACGGGAACGACGAACGTCTCGGACACGGTGGCCTCCCCGGAGGCGGTCTCCGGGCCCCAGTCATTATGATAATCGAAGCAACACTCAGGTTCCCCACTCAGTTGGTTTGGGACGCGCGCTATCGGTTCCGCGACCTCGGCCGCTGGCGACGCACCGGTGGCGACGACACCGCCCGAGGTCCCGAAGGCGGCGACGCTCCGAGCGGTCATTCCCCGACGGATGTCCTTCTTGTCAATGTCACGGAGCAGTGACCCGACGGCGTCACCGACCTCGAGCGTCGACGTGAGGAGATTTCGGCACGCGAGGTCCCGATGGACCGCGACGGTCCGGTCGCTCTCGGTACACCCCTCGGCGTCACGTTCGCCGACGAAGTACGTGAGTACGCGCTCGGGCGTGAGTTCCTCGGCCAGCGCGGGCCCGTCGCCACGAACTTGGGCGTCGGGGAGGCTGACGACGAAGTGCTCGCCGATGGTCGGCTCCCCATCGAGGTACTCGTAGAGCGGTTCCGTGCCGTCACTGATCCCGTCTCCGTCACTGTCGAGGTCGTCGTGGATTCGCTCGATGTCGCCCTGGACGATGCGGCGGGCCTCCTGGAGGGACCGCCTCGCGCGATCCCACTCGCCCGCGTCCACGGCGCCGCCCGCGTCTCCCGCGCGCTGTTGTACCGTTTCCAGGTTCTCCTGGATCGTCCCGCAAACGTCGGCGGAGCAGCGTTTGATCCGATCTCCTTTCTTCAGCGCCTTCGCCGTCGCGCTGATGAACGCGTCGAGGGGCGCCGTCGCGTCGTCGCCCGACTGGTCGTCGACGGCCTCGATGGCGGCGTCGGCGTAGACCAGCAGCGACCGCTCGATGTCGAGCAAGTCGATGAGGTCGCCGATCCCGTCGCCGTCGGAGTCCCCGTCGCCCGGGCCGGGCCACCAGATGGAACTCGGTTTGTTCGAGCGCGAAGAGTTGTAGTCCCGGGCCTTCGTGGGCGCGCTGGTACTCCACCCGTCGATTTCGATGTCTTGCGAGGCGGCCTGGAGGGTCGGCGGTACGTAGCGGACGTCGGTAGGGTCGGTCGGGTAGCTGTGGGTTTCCCCACCAGCGGAGTGGGACCCGTTGTAGAAGGCGGCTGGCGAGGCGTCGATGGTCCCGACCGCCTCACTGCCGGCGCGGTCCACCAGTCCGTCGAGTGCAGTACAGCCAGCGAGACTCCCGAGTACAACGGCGCTACCCGCTGCGAGTATCGATCGGCGCGTGGCCAGGGGGGTGCTTCCGTTGGTACCCAACGCTTCGGCGGTGGTACGACGTTTCTCAGCCATGTATGATATTATACATCAAGCAGCTAGATAAGTTAGTATTAGCATACTGTGTCGGGATCCGACGAATCGAAGGGTCGTCGAAATCCGGTTCGATAAGCGAAACGATTCCACAGATCGCGCGTTCCGAACGGGAGGCACGTTCTGCAAGAGTCGCGCGATGTGTTCAGCGCGACCGCTGAAACCTATCCTCCAAAGCCCCAGCCTCGTCGCCAGCGCTACACGCCGACTGCCCGTGACGCTACGCGCCACGCCGTCACCGGACTACGTGATTTATAAGCGATCGTCGCCGTCACTCACACTCCTTTAAATACTGAATCGCCGCCGCCGATCTGCTTCACGCATTTCGGTCATCGTGTGCGAGAGATCGTTCAGCGATCCGCCGTTTCGCAGAGTCATCCTCACAACACCGACCGCGCCGAGTTCGTCACGACGATGCCGCTGCTGGCGGCCATCGCCAGCGCGGCGAAGAAGGGGTTGAGCGCCCCCGCGACCGCGAGCGGGATCGCCACCGGGTTGTAACACAGCGCCCACGCCACGTTCCCGCGGATGCGCCGCCGCGTCCCGGCCGCGAGGTCGAACACGGTCTCGACCGCTCGGAGGTCCTCGTCGGCGATCACGACATCGGCGGCCTCGACGGCGCGCGCCGTCCCGTCGCCCATCGCGATCCCGCGGTCGTCCGCGTCGTCGAGTCGACGGGCCACCTCCAGACAGCCGCGACAACAGAACTCGCCGTCGACGCCGGTCGCGGTGACGGGAGGGTCCGGAGTCGGGAGGTCACAGAGCCGACAGTGTCCCATCACCCGCGATCGGTCGGCGACCCAAGAGTGGCTATCCGCGAATATGTTCGGGCCGTGGCCCGATGAATACGACCGACCGCCCCTCATGACGAGCCCGGTTGGTGTCCGTCTGTGATCTGCTCTCCGACTGCGGCGTCTGCGATCTGCCCTCCGCTCGCGGAACGCTTGCATACGCAAGGACGCCCCGAAGAGCCCCTCTCGAACCGCGTCGAGCACCTTTCCGTGTCCGTCCCCAACTGGCGGTATGGATGGCACCGACGAGAGAGACGTGACAGTGCCGGCCGCCGATACCGAGCCGACCGTCGGTGTCGATCGAGCCGTCGACGGAGAACGGTCGGGGGCGACCGGCGCCCTCGAAGCCGTTCGACGGTTCGGTTCCCGCGGCGAACCGATGTCGCGCGCCGACGCCGAGCGCGCGGTCGAACGCAGCCGACGCGTCAGTGGGCTCATGGACGAGGCGTTCACGATCCCCGGCTTAGGCTATCGGGTCGGCCTCGACCCGCTGGTGGGGATCGCGCCGATCGCGGGCGACTCGGTCGCAGCGGCGGCGTCGCTGTACATCGTCGTCGAGGCGTTCCGCACCGGCGCCCCGATCCGAACGCTCGCGACGATGGTGTTTCTCATCGGCGTGGACTTCGCGCTCGGCTCCATCCCGATACTCGGGACGCTGCTCGACGCGGTTCTGAAGGTCAACAAGTGGAACGCGTCGATGCTCGAATCGCACGTCGAGTCCTCGTTCGACTGAAGAAGTCGACCGAGGTCCGCGTCCCCCCGGCAAGGGGGCCGCCGCGGCGCATCTACTCGGCTCTGCGGCGGGTATAAGGGATCCCTCCCGAACAGTTCGGTTGGCCGTGCCACGCCGTAGGAACGTCCGATGCCACCCTTCTACTCCGGGCCGTACGTGGACTCGTCCGACGATGACTGCCCGACCTCGACCGACGGCGCGCCACACTCACACCGCGGCGGTCGGGGAGTGGACACCCGGTCCCGCATTCGTGGCCCGAACCGACCTCGGATCCCGGCGGAGCCGCGTTCGGACAGCTCCGGTCGGATCGCCGCACCAGCAAGCCGAGTAACTCACAGGGAGGATCCATGACACAAGCACGCCTCGTCGTCGAGCTACCGGACGGCCCGTGGGTGGCCGACGTCTCCCGGGAGTTCCCGGAGGCGACGTTCCGGGTGATCGCCGCGCTCCCGGGCGACGGGCCGGGATTCGCGCTCGTGTGGATTACCGCTCCGGACGTCGAGGCCGTCCTCGACGCGATGCAGTCGCATCCCGCCGTCACCGAGACCTCGGTGGTGGGTAGGGCGGACCGCGAGGTGACGGTACAGTTCGAGACCTCGGCGCCGCTGCTGCTCCTCGCGGCGAAGCGGTCAGGCGTCCCCATCGAGATGCCAGTCGAGATCAGCGACGGCGAGGCGGTTATCGACATCACTGGACCCCACGACCGGATCTCGGAGCTGGGCCGGCAGTTCGGCGATCTCGGCTTGGAGTTCCGTGTTAAGCACGTTCGGGAGCGCCTACAGGCGAGTCAGCTGCTGACCGAGACCGAACAGGACCTGCTCCTCCGCGCGATCGAGGAGGGGTACTACGACACGCCGCGGACCTGCTCGCTCACCGAGCTGGCCGACCGGGTCGGTGTCGCGAAGTCCACCTGCAGCGAGGCGCTCCACCGCGCCGAGGAGGTCGCGGTTAAGGAGCTCGTCGAGGTCCTCCCCCCGCAGGTCGACGGCGACGAGACGACCCGGTGAGGTCCGATCCCCGTCGATCCGCCGTGATTCCGCACCGATCGAACATATTCGGTGGGTACGGATCATACCCGGACACCATTTAAATAAAAAGAGGCGATGATGTTCAGATATTTACCCACGAAATGGGAATATTTGTGCGGTTATACGGGGTTTCCTCCACAAATACCAACCGGAGGGAGACCCAATGAACCTGAATCCACAGACCGAACGTCGCTCGTTCCTGAAGGTGGCGGGTATCGGCGCGGTGGCCGCACTTGCGGGCTGTGCGGAAAACAGCGCGGACGCCACGACGGCGGCCCCCGACGCGTCGAACTCGCTCGATTCGGCCGCGTCGGTCGATGTGGACCGCATCGCGGCGGACCCGACGGACGTCCCCGATCCCGTCGACTGGAACCAGCCGCGCACGCACGACATCACAATGGAGACGAAGGAGGTGACCGCCGAGATCGAGCCCGGCGTCACCTTCGACTACATGACCTTCGACGGTCGGGTTCCGGGGCCGATGGTCCGCGTCCGCCGGGGTGACACGGTGAATCTCACCCTGAAGAGCCCCGAGGACAGCGAACTGCCGCACAACATAGACTTCCACGCGGTGTACGGGCCCGGCGGCGGCGCGAACCACACCACCATCGCGCCCGGAGAGGAGGCCACCATCCAGTTCAAGGCCACCTACCCCGGCGTCCACATCTACCACTGCGCGGTCCCGAACATGGACCACCACATCAGCGCAGGCATGTTCGGCGCCATCCTCGTCGAGCCGAAAGACGGGCTCCCGGAGGTCGACAGGGAGCTCTACTTCGGCCAGCACGAGCTGTACACGAACGGCGAGACCGGCGAAGAGGGTCACCACGAGTGGAGCGTGGACGCCGCTAAGTCCGAAGACCCGACCTACATGGCGTTCAACGGCGAGGCGTACGCGTTCACGCAGGACGGCTACGGTCGGATCCCAATCGAGCAGGGCGAGCGCGTCCGGCTCTTCCTCTCCAACGGCGGCCCGAACCTCAGCAGCTCGTGGCACGCCATCGGGAACGTCTGGGACAAACTCTACCGGGACGGCGACCTCGTCTCCGATCCCGCGCGCTACGTCGAGACGACGCCGGTCGCGCCGGGAACCGTCACCGCCGCGGAGATCGAGACGCCGGTCCCCGGTCCGATCAAGATCGTCGACCACTCGCTGACCCGCGTGGCCCGCAAGGGACTGCTCGGCGTGCTCGAAGTGCAGGGCGAACAGGACCCCGACATCTTCGACCCCAACCCCAACGGCGAGTGATCGGCGCGGGTCGACGGCCCCGTCCGCCCGAATCGACCGAACCGAACCCTCACAGCTCCCCAGCGTCGAGCACTTCGTGCGGGATGTTCTCGTCACGGAGTCGCGCGGTGTGTTGCGGCAGCTGGTCGGTCGTAACGACTAACAGCACGTCTAGCCCCCGTACCGCGGCTTCGGCCACGGCGTCGGCCGTCCCGAACCGGATGTCCGGGCGGGCGTCTGATCGCGCGGCGAGCGCGTACGCTTCGGTTCCGGCAACGGCGAGGAGGCTCTCGGACGGACGGGTCGCCGTGAGCACGTCGGGCGCTACTGACGCGGTATCTGTGACGGCCGGCACGGGGAGCACCGTGACGTATCCGGTCTCGTAATCGACCACGCCTTCGAAGTCGGCGACGCCGACGGCTTCGCCCGCCGCAGCGGTGGTAACGGTCACCGCCGTCGCCGTCCCGCCCGCGGGATTCGCGTGGAGGACACCGTCGCGCATGACGAGGCCGACGTCGCTTCCCTCGGAGACGTCGTCCATCGCGATCGCGGCGTCGACCTCGACGCTGCCGAGCACGTCGGAACTGACGCGGTCGAGGTACGCTTCCAGATTATCGGTGCGAGAGATCAGCCAGTCGACGCCCTCCTTCGTCACCTCGTAGCGCCCCCGGCCCTCTTTCCTGACGTAGCCGTGTTCGACGAGGTCCCTGACGTAGTCGCTGACGGCTTGCGATGTCACACCGATCGCATCGGCGATCTCCGTTTGGCTCACCGCGGGCTGCCGGGCGGCGATCTCCACGAGGACCTGATACCGCGTCGCGTCGCGCTTGCTATCGAGGACCTCCGGCGGTGTCGCCCTGTCGGGATCTGTCATTGCTCGTGTTCCGCAGCGCACAATTAAAGTACTGTTGCAGAACACTCTCGTCAGAGCGCGTTTTCGATCGATATGAGTATCCTAGTGAAACCTCCGTTGGTCCGGATCCGGTCTGTTTGTCTGCTGTTCGAGTCTACTTGCGTAACTTCACGGGCCATCAACTTCCGTCGACCGACGCTCGCCACTGCGCTTGGGGTCGCCGTGCCGAGGCGATCGGCGTCTCGTTCTCGGGATCCGAGAGCGCGGCTTAGTAACCGTTATACACCGGGTGACCCATGCTGGAACTATGCAACGACGCGCTGTGGCCGTGTACGCCGCGCTCTTCCTTCTCGTTGCGGGCGTGGCTGGTGTGCTCACTGCAACGGCTGATAGCCCGGAAATTGGCTTTGAAAACCCTGACTACGCGGTCTCGGACGGCGAGACGGTCGATATCGAAGGCCAAGAGTACACCGTCCAGATCTCCGAAGTTGAGGGGAGCGGCGGCGGTGGTCACGGTGGCGGTGGTGGCGGGGCCTCGCTCGTGGCGACGATCGAGCGCAACATAACCGTGGAACAGTCAGAAGCCTGGGCGAACGAGTCGACGGTTCAGGTTGGCGAGCAGGAGTGGCGCGTGGAGATCACGGGTGAGGATCCGAGCGAGTTCACCCTCGTCGAGGTGCTCGACCGGCAGGCGATTCTCGAAAACGACTCGCAGGCCGACAACGAGACGGTTGAGCGTGACGACGGCGAGTACGTCGTCGTCACCGAGGACGGAGAGTCGACGCTCGTCCCGGTCGAGGAGTACTTCCCGGCGCCCGAGGAGCGCTCGTACGCGACGGGTGACTCCCTCGAGTACGGCGACCGGACCGTGACCGTCGACGACGTCACAACGGACCAAGCGGTGCTCGTCTGGGAGGCCACGGAGACGGAGTCGATCGAGGTCCAGGACGAGGGGATCGTCACGCTCGTCGAGACGGACCTCGTCGCGCACTTCGCCGACTCCTCGACCCTCCACCTGTCGAGCGACATAGAGAGCTACGAGGCCCAAGTCGAGCAGATAGAGCAGTTTGAACAGTACAACTCCGGGCTGACGCGTACGCTGGTCCTTTCGCTGCTCTCGGTTATTCTGCTGCTTTCGACGACGTTCATCCCCTCGCGGTACTGACCCCTGGGCTCGACCGACGCTCTCCGTTCTCCGGTTTCCGTTCGCCTGACCGCCAGATAACACCGATGTCAGCCGGTGGCTCGGTGGTCCCTTTCGCTTTTATACGTGTCCGACTCGTTACCGACGGTATGAGCGACGACATCCCGGCTCCGGTTACGCCGGAGCGTCCGGACGCACCGTTCCACACCACCGGCACCGACCACATCACCGTCTGGGGGAGTAACGAGGCAGACACGATCGCGTTCTACCGCGACCTGCTCGGCATGCCGCTCGTGTTGCGTCAGCCCAACCTCGACGACCCCTCGCAGACGCACCTGTTCTTCGACACCGGCGACGGTCGAATCTTGACGTTCTTCGTGAGCGACGACCGACCGTCCGCGCGCGGTCAGCGCGCCGGCACCGGCGCCGTCCACCACCTCTGTTTCAGCGTCGATCCCGACGAGTACGAGGACATCATGACGGCGCTGGAGGAGGCCGGCAAGGGGTACAACGTGTTCGATCGGGGAATATTCCACTCGATCTACACGCAGGACAACAACGGACTCGTCATCGAGCTCTCTTCGGACAAGTACGAGATCCCGGACGACCGCAAGGGAGAGGTGCTCGCGACCGCCCAGCGGCTCCGTGAGGAAGACGGCGCCGACTTCGCGCAGGACCGCCACATGGAGGCCGCCTTGGAGGAGCTCGGACTTCCGGTGAACAAGTACGACCTCCCCGACGCTGACTCGGGCGTCGGCGTATGAGCGGGCACACTCCCCACGCCGGCGACGACCCGCACGCGGGCGAGCCGCTGGTGACCGCGGGCGCGGACGTCGAGTCGGCGGACGCCGCCGTCGTCCTCGTCCACGGTCGCGGCGCGACCGCGCGCAGTATCGTCGGGTTCGGCGAGGAGATCGCGGGCGACCGTGAGGTGGCGCTTCTCGCGCCGCAGGCGGCGGCGAACACGTGGTACCCGAACTCATTTCTCGCGCCGGTCGCGGACAACGAGCCCGGTCGGAGTTCCGGGCTGCGAGCGATCGGTCGAGCGGTCGAGACCGCGACGGAAGCGGGAATTCCGACCGAGCGCGTCCTCGTCGGCGGCTTCTCGCAGGGCGCGTGTCTCGCGAGCGAGTTCGTCGCGCGCAATCCGACGCGATACGGCGGACTCGCGGTCCTGAGCGGCGGGCTGATCGGCGACTCGATCGATCTCGACGACTACCGCTCCCACGCGGCGGCCGCAGTCGACGGAGACGCCGCCGACGCGCTCGCGGGGACGCCGGCGTTCCTCGGGTGCAGCGACGTCGACCCGCATATCCCCGAGGAGCGCGTCCGCGAGACGACCGCGGTGTTGGAGGCGCTCGGCGCCGACGTCGACGAGCGGATCTACGAGGGAATGGGCCACGAGATAACCGAGGAGGAGACGGAGGCGGTCGCCGCGCTGATCGCGGACTTGGTGTAGGCCGCGGACCTGGCGTAGGCCGCGGTCGGTCGCGATCGGTCGTGACCCGTCGCGCCTTTTTTAGCCCGCTCGTCACGCCAGCCAGTCGTCGGGCTTCGTGTCGTAGTCGACCTCGTCGGCCGCGATCCGCTCTCTGATCTCCGGGTCGAGGTCGTGTTCGGTCACCTCGCCGCCGTCGTACTGGAAGCGCACGCCGACCTCCTCGCCCTCCGGTTCGGTTCCCCGCCGCTTGGCGCGGCGGATCGCCTCGTCGGAGTACTCGACCCGGATCGTCGCGAGGTTCACCGGTCGCCCCCACAGCGCGAAGACGCGCTCCAAGGTCGCCTTCGTCGACGCCTCGTCGAGCGCGACCCCGTTGTACCGGTGGCCCAAGAGGAGCTCGCCCCGGTTCCGGAAGTTGCCGTCGAGCACGACGATCGTCGGCTTCCCGAAGTTCGTGAACCGCAAGAGGAGCTTCTTCCGCACGTCGTCGGCGTCGACGCTGGCGACGCGGTGCTGTTCGCTCGCCCGGCTGTACTCGTAGGTGAAGTAGTTCCCCTCGCGCACGAACTCGTCGGTGAGGAACGCGTCGATGAACGTCACGTCGTTGTGACTTTCGCGGACCTCTAACATCCGATCCCAGCCCGCCGCGCGGTCCACGTCGGCGAGCGCCTCGTCGACGGTCGCGTACCGGTCGATGTCGAACATGTACCGCGCCCGCTCGGTAAGGGTCTCCCGCGAGACGTTCCGGAGGGCGCCCCGGTGTTCCGGTCGCGAGAGGACGTAGTGGCGCTCCGCGAGCCCCTCGCGCGTGAGGAGCTTCCACGGGTACCGCTCGATGTCCGGGCCGTCGTCGGGATCTGACTCCCAGTCGCCGTCAGTTTCTGGGGGCCCTTCGCTCCGGGCCGACAGCGCCCGGTCGATCGCCTCGGCGTCGACGCGCGGGTCGCCGTCGGCGGCGAGCTCGGCCAACTCGTCCAGCGTCGCCGGCCCCGCCCCGGCGATCGCGGGATGCGGTTCGAGCGCGTCGGCGACCTCGTCGAGGTCGACCCGCGAGTGGAAGTTCTCGGGCGTTACTCCCTCCACGCGGAGCAGCTTGTCGATCACGTCGCGGCGGGCCGCCCGGAGCTCCACGTGGCTCCACAGCTCGAACCCGAGCTTGTAGGGGTTGATCCCCGGCGACCCGAGCACCCGGGACATGTGGTCGGCGTACGTGAGGAACTCGTCGGGGCCGGCGAACCCCTCGCCGCCCATCATGACGGATTCCCAATACGTCGCCCACCCCTCGTTCATCACCTTCGTCTGCTTTTGCCCGGCGAAGTAGTACGCCTCCTCGCGGAGCGCGTCGATGACGGTCGTCTCCCACGGCTCGCGGTCGACGGCCTTCCCGCTCTCGGGATCGTAGCGCTTCCCGTGGTCGCGCAGGAACGCGAGCACGTCCGGGCGCGGCTCCTCCGGCTCGACGCCCTCGCCCCTGGCTTCGAGCCACTCGTCGTCGAACACGTCGCGGCGCACCTCCTCGGAGAGGTCCAGCTCCGCGATCCGCTCTTCGATCGCCGCGAGCGGGTCCTCGTCCGGGTCGTTCACGTCCTCGGCGATTCCCGGCTCCTCGACCGACCGCGCGGCGTCGACCGGGCTGTGCTGGTCGATCGTGTCCTCTAACGCGGTCACGGCGTCGATCAGGCGCTCGACCTCGTCGCGGTCGACCGCCGGGCGGTCGGCGATCGCCGCGATCCGGTCGGCGTTGCGCTCCAGCCGCGCCGCGGCGTTCGGGCCGTCCTCGCCCCGGTCGGCGTACAGCCCGAACCAGCGGTTGTTCGCGAAGAAGTCGGCGTGGGCCTCGACGTGGGTGATCACCGCCTTCTGGTCGGCCGCCGAGTTCGACTCCTGGAGGAACGCGTGACTCGGGTCGTCGTTGTTGACGATCTCGAACGCCTTCCCGAGCCCGTGGCGGTCCTTCTTGCGCTGCCGCTCGTAGTTCA
>ENA-ORDC01001925-ORDC01001925.1-marine-metagenome-genome-assembly--contig:-NODE-1925-length-13935-cov-7.926901_pt1 | contig 13935 bp, 12 predicted proteins | sample MGYA00237783_ERZ508515 | MGnify/ENA primary metagenome ERZ508515 (study PRJEB26186, sample SAMN06268792) | marine metagenome | isolation source: Eden Landing Ponds, San Francisco, CA, USA | place... | reverse complement strand
AAACAGAACACCGTCCAAACCTATTATCGCTATATCTCTGCGTGGTGTGGCTGGTGCGTCAACGAGGGGTATCTCGAGGCACACTACGCGCAGCGGGCGAGCGCGATGGCGCCGCTGCCGGAGGATGATGGCCGCAAGCCAGGCGACCAGCAGGCTTGGACGTCCGAACAGCGCCATGCCCTCACCCGCCACGTCGACAAGCAAGCCCGAGATGCCATCGAGACGTACACGAGGCTCCCAGACGATTCTGATCCATTCGCTAGACAGCGAGCGCGCTACGAGGCGCTGAAAGCTGCCCGTGATCGCGCCCTCGTGTTCGTCCTCGCGTACACGGCCGTCCGTGTCGGGGAACTCCTCCGAGATCCGAACGACCCGCGCCGGCGCGGCGTCCGCTGGGAGGATCTCTCGCTCGACGAGGGGAGTATGGACGTCTACCGGAAGAAACAGCAGTGGGACGCTGCCAGTCTCCCCGACCCGGTGATCTCGCCGCTGCGGAGCTATCGCCAGCTGATGGACCCGCCGACGGAGCGCTGGCCGGCGTTTCCGACGTTCGACCAACGGACGCTTGCGGGGCTCGTCCAGGATGAGCTCGAGGACCGAGGGGAACGCCCGAGTGCAATTACTGAGCATCGTGAAGAATACGCTCGCGACCTCCTGCTGGCGCTCGATGAGGAGATTCGACCGCCGTCGATCACGACGGACGGCGCACGGTCGATTCTCCAACGGCTCTCGAAGGCCGAAGAGATCGATATCGACCATCCGAAACACGACTATCTCGCCCCGCACGGTGGTCGTCGTGGGATGGGAGAAGTTCTCGTTCGAGCCTTTGGCTATACCATCGCGGCTCGATATCTGGATAATTCGGAGGAGATGGTTCGTGAACGGTACTCACATATCGAGGCCGGCGAACTTGGCGACGTTGCCACAGAAGCGCTCTCAGAGGTCGATGGTTCGATAAGCGAAAGCCACGAGTAGCTGACCAGAGAGCGCTATCCATCCGTTCTAGCACGGTGAACGGCGGCTTTAGACGCCCCAGATGATGGCGATACCGGTCGTAGCGACGACAGCAAGCAGTAACTGGAGAGGGCCGCCGACCAGCAGGAGGTCCGTGAATTCGTAGTTTCCGGGTCCGTACACCATGAGATTCGTCTGGTAGCCCACCGGCGTGATGAACGATGTCGCAGACGCGAACATCACCGCGAGCAAAAACGAAAACTCGTTGGCGCCGAGTCGGGCGGCCGCGTCGACACCGACGGGGATCATCAGCACTGCCGTTGCCACCGGTGTGATGACGCTCGCCAGCACGCCGGCGACGGCGTATAGCACGAACAGGACGCCGATGGGCGGGAGGATGGCGCGGGTAGCGACAATAAACTCCGCGACGACGGCTGCGCCACCCGTAGACTCCAACGTAATACCGAGCGGGATGACGCCCGCCAACAGGAAGATCACGTTCCACGAGACGGCGTCGTATGCGTCTGCGGTCGTGAGACAGCCCGTGACCACCATCGCGACGACGCCTGCGAGCGCTGCGATCACGATCGGGAGGACGTTCAGTGCGGCGAGGCCGACGACGCTCGCGAGGATCCCGACGGCGAGGGACGTCTTCGGCGAGAGAGGGACGACATCGTCGACATCCGCAGCGGCCAAGTGCTCAAGGGCTTGCTCGTCGGCGACCACGAGGTCACCGGTGTCAGTGAAGTACCGGATCGCTACCGGCGTCGTCCGCACCAGCAGTAGATCTCCCGCCTGGAGCGTCCGGTCCTCGATGTCCGTCCGGAGCAGGTCCCGCCGCGGCGCACGGCAAGCACGCTCGTCTCGTGGTAGCCGTGGAGGCCGGTCTCGGCGACGGTCTCGCCCACATACGGGGAGTGTTCGGGGACAACTGCTCATACTGCCACTACAGAAAGAAACCTAATAAATTTGAATTTCAGCCAAGTCGATCCAGTTACTAATCAGATCTGAAATAACGGCTCTGTTGAAATCCTCATCTTCAGACATATTATTGTCTGAAACAGCCGATCGGTGAACCCCGTGTAGTCAGCACGGGTTAGAATAAACATTCAAAACCAGACAGATCACCGATTCTCAAGCGCCCGAATTCGGCCGCCTCACGCCGCAAAGGGTGATTCGTTCGATGGTCGTACTCAAGCCGGTTGACCTGTTCGAACGGCTTGGAATGGCTGATGCAGTAGATCGCCGCGTCGGCGCATACTCGAAGGAATGCAAATGCGGCTGAGCAACCTAACACTCACCACAATTCGCTCGCCCGAGCGCATCCCGTAAGATCCCGTCGACGCAATCCCATCCGTGGTCAGTCTGCGCGCGCGAGTTATCCCGGCTGACTGATCTACCACGATCGGTCAGAAGGGGAATTTGTCGCGTGCGGACTGCATCGCGAGCCGCGAGAGTAACCGCGCGGGCCCTCGCTTGGGAAGGTCACGAAGCGTTTCGACTGTACTTGGCGGCTCGCTCCCTCCGATACTGAACTCCCAGTCGGACTCGTCTTCAAACCGTTCGACGGCGCGTTCAACGCGCTCCTGTATCTGCTCGGTATCCATCGTTTGTGGCGTCCGGTCGCGTAACAGGATGTCGCCATCAACGATCACCGTCTCAACGTCCGCTGGCGCAGAGTTATTCACCACGTGCGCGGGGATATTCGTGAGCGGCGTAAACTTCGGCTTGTCTACGTCAAGGAGAACTATATCAGCGCGTTTACCGCGCTCGATGCTTCCGAGTTCGTCCCCGACGCCGAGTGCACGCGCACCTTCGATCGTCAGCATCCGCACGAGCTCCATCGAGGAGTACTGCCCCGTCGTTCGCTTGACGTTGGCCGCTAACCGGGCCTGGCGCGCTTCACCGAACATGCTGTAGGAGTCGTGCCAGTAGTGGTCGTCGATACCGAGCCCGACGTCAACACCCGCCTCCCGCAATTCCGGCACGGGCGTCCATTGCATCTCAGCATCGGGGTTCCAGTAACAGAAGACGGACGGGCAGTGCGCAACGCCGGCGTCGGCTTCGGCCGTCCGCTGGATGTCCTGCTCATCGGCCACCCGATAATGCGCGGCCACCAATTGGTCGTTCAGTAGCCCGACATCGTCGAGGAGCGAGAGGGAGTCCGCAGCGCCATTTGCTCGCGCTATCGTATTGCTCTCATCGAGTTCAAGCAAGTGCGTGTGAACGAGCACTTCGGGATAGTCCGCGGTGAGCTCCGCGGTCCGCTCCCATAGTTCGCGCGTACAGGACCAGTCGTCGTGCGGGCAAATCGTCGCCTGAATCCGTCCATCGTAGGTCCCGTGGTGCTCGTCGATGAACGACCGGGCGCGCTCGAACTGTTCGTCGATCGGCGCATCCCAGAAGAGATCCGTGACTGCCAGCCCGAAGAACCCGCGAAGTCCCGCATCACCGAAGATCTCAGGAGCGGCTTCAGGATGGACATCCATCGAGTTGATCGTGGTGACACCGCCCAGGAGGAAGTTCAACGCAGCCAGTTCATATCCCGCATCAACGAGGTACTTGTACTCCCCTTCGTTGAAGCGGCCGAACAACGCCGTCATACCCCCCATCATCTCCAGTAAATCGAGGTCGCTAAACGCGCCGATCAGCGGTGTCAACTCGAGATGCGTATGCGCGTTTACGAGTCCCGGCATTACCACCGACTCACTTCCATCGATGACGTGGTCGGCCTTGAGCGACGCATCTCCATCCTGTGTTTGACGAACCTCGGTGATACGGCCGTCTTCGACGACGACGGTTCCCCGTTCATAGAGCTGGTTGCGATCGTTGACCGTGAGAACGACCGCATCGTGAATGACGATATCTGCGCTCATTTGTGGACAGTAAAGGGGGGCCGCGGTCTCTCAGATGTGGCCAGTGTCTTGGTCGTGTGGTTCGTGTTCAGTGGAGGAATCCGTTCGACAGCGGAATGACCACTGCATTCGAGCATCCCGGTGAGTATGAATGCAGGTGGGGAGAGCGGGCCATCGCTCATAGTCGGGTGATTCTAGGACTGGATACATAGGTTTCGATATGTTGCGAAGCTTCCTCGAACTGGAACGCGCCTACACCTGAAGCTGTTGGGAAACCAGGACTGGAAAAGCTCAGCTGTGTCAAACATATCTTCGACAACGACTCTGTTGAAATCCCCAACAGGTGACACATTCTGAACCGGTTGCGGTCAATACAGGGGACTCACGTACCGCTTAGCTGGCCAAACTGCTCATGTCAAGAGCGCTTTGCGAGATACAGAGGATGTAGTCAGCACGGGAACTGCGTTATTTTCTCCATCTGAATCTTGAATCAGCCGATAGAATGCGCTTGCGTGTAGAGGAACCTGTGGCTCGGGAGCCTCGTAAACCGGTTTTCAGAATAGGAGCCACCCGGACGAAAGACCGAACAGTAGACTGTACACGACGGCCTCGAACTGGATCGTGAGGAACGCGTCCCGGCTGATGTACTCTTCCTCCAGATAGACGAGCCCTTCGATGGTGTTGGGAAACGGAACCGCAGAAGCGAGGTCGGCGTACACGAACATCAGCCCTACAAGAAACGCGACTCGGATCCCGTACGTTAAATCACCGATAGCACTGAGCAACGGCAGCAAGACGACCGCCATGAGAACGCCCCGAGCCAGCTGTGCCGGAAGGAACACTAGGCCGATCCGCGACGATTCTTCTGGGATCGTCATGTCCCGGACGAAATCAACCCGCCGGTTCTCACCTCCGTAAATATAGTCGGCGAACTGTAATTCGACCACCCCCGCGACGGTGTATGCGAGCGTGTGGATGATGGTGAACCCGACGACGAAAAATGCGTACTCAACGACTACCATTAGTAGAGTGTCTCTTGGTTGATAGTTAAAGTTGAGGGGTTCGTGTAACGGGTCTGCTGCATACGTACTCTGTACTGACCGGTCCGGTCTGATCGAATCCGAGGATAACTCAGTACAAGCCTCGCGCTCTGTATTCAGCATGGCCTCTCCAAACTATCAGCAGTTGAAGATTTCAACAGAGCCGAAATAACATATCAATCCTCCCTCTGACACACGTATCGTCAAATCTCAGTCCACAGTTTCGACTGAAATTTGCGCTAACGAAGAATTTGCGGTATAACCTCCTTCAATACCGGGTCGTAACGCATCTCTCGTCGAAGTAATCAGCATTTCATTTCAAAAACCAGTGTCGTGAATAATCTGATAAATGTTAAATTCACGATGGCTTTATCTGGTTAGTCTAGGATAACACCGCCATGGCGAACAGTCAGACTTCGTGGATCGATAGTCATCCAGTCGCAGCGTTCTTCGTGGGTGCATACGCTTTCACGTGGGTCATCTCAGCTCCGGCCGCTTTCATGGAAGAGAGCTGGGCTCCATGGATACTCATCTACTTTGGTAGCTTCGGCCCGCCGGTGAGTGCCGCGGTAGTGACGTGGCTGCGAGGAGACGATGTCCGAACGTGGGCCCGCCAGATCGTCCGGTGGAACGTCGGCTGGCCGTGGTGGGTGGCCGCCTTCGGGATCCCGATCGGAATCGTGGCGGTCACTACTATCATTCTCGCGACCATCGGCGGCCCGGTTGATCTCGACCAACCCTTACAGTCGCCTGTTCTGATCGCCGTCATCTTCGTATTCGGACTCACAGTCAGCGGTGGATTAAACGAGGAACCCGGATGGCGAGGATTCGCGCAGCCCCACCTGAACGAGCGATATAGTGCCTTGACAGCGAGTCTCATTATCGGTGTGATCTGGGCGGGTTGGCATCTCCCGTACTTCCTCATCCCCATCACCCCTCATTCCGATTTCACGCTTGCCAATCAGATCGGATGGTTCGCCAGTATTGTCCTACTGTCGGTCATCCTCGCGTGTGCCTACAACAACACGGGTAGCGTGCTTATCGTGATGGTCCTCCACGCAATGGTGAACACCGCCGATATCCTGCTCCCGTTGGCCCCAGATGTGCTCGTCGTCGACGGCGTCATCGACGAGACCGCCGTCGCAACGGTCACGGCAACTCAAGTTCTGGTCACGCTGATCGTCGTTCTCGCCATCGTCGGGTACTTCGGTCGGAAATCACTCGCACACGGGGATATACCGGGGGCAGCCTACCTCAGAGAGGAAAACCGATGACCCGGAACTATCTACACCGACAGCACGGCCGCGAGCAAACGGCGGAGAGAGTGTGACCGTGGCCGTGATCGGGACCGACGACGCTGAGTCACCCGGGTGACATCCTCCTCGCCGTAAACGGAGAGGGATCGGAGATCCCTCAAGCAGTCGGGCAGAGCCCGACGACGGCGAGGCTTCCCGTACCGCAGGCGGGATATTTACCGATCTACGACACGATCTGTTCTCTCGTCTGATCTCTGGGAGGCGCTTGTTCTATACCGCAGCCAATCGTGTGGGACAAATAATGACCCCACAGGCGAACGACGAACTACTGGCGGAGTTCGGCGTGTCGCGCCAGCTCGTGCTTCAGTGGACAGTTGTGAGTACCTTCGGCGTGCTCGTCTCGCTCGTTGGCTTTCTGCTCGTGTACTACCTCGCGACGGGTGACGCCGGCGTCACCGAGTTCGGCTTCGACGCGGCCGCCGGCTGGTGGAACCTCGGACTCACGTTCCTTTTCGCCGTGGGCTCGATGGTGCTCGTGATCGTTCTTCACGAACTCTGTCACGGGGCGGCGATCCGCGCGTTCGGCGGGACGGCACGGTACGGGCTCGGTGTCGTCTACGCCGTCTTTCCGTACGCGTTCGCAACGACCGACACCCGGTTTACTCGCAACCAGTTTCTCGTCGTCGCACTCGCACCGCTGGTCCTGTTGACTCTCCTCGGTGTCCCCGCGATGGTCCTGTTCGAGCGGCCGTGGCTCGCCGTCCCGCTGGCGTTGAACGCCGGTGGCGCGGTCGGCGACATTTGGATGGCGCTGACGCTGTTGAGCTATCCAGCCAGTGTCTCCGTCATCGACAGCGAGACGGGCCTCGAAGTGTACGGACCACCCGGGCTCGAACGCTGGGAGACCGCTCCGGCGACCGTCGTGTGGGACCTCGTCGTCGGAACCGCCGGTGGCGTGTTGGCGCTCTCCGTCGCGATCGGAGTCGTCGTCCCGCTCGCGTTAGCGGCGATCGGAGTCGATTCACTGACGGTCGGGATCCCCGACACGCTGCTGTTTGTGTTCGGCTTCCTTCAGACGCCGGACGGTGGCGTCGAATTCTCGATGGGCTCCGGCGTGTTTCTCGTTGGGGGCGCAGTCGGCATCGTCTACGCGTACGTCCGGGCCCGGCGACGGTCCGTGTGAGCTACGCCCAACTAACTCCGCCTAGAATAGTAGCATCCCGACCACGGACACTCCGACAAGAACGACGTGAAATGCGGCGTGTGCGACCATCGCCGTCTCCAGCGAGCGACGCCAGAACAGCCAGCCGAGCGCCACGCCCACGATCGCGTTCAACAGGACGGTTCGGACGACCAGTACGGGCGTGAGATCGAACGTCGGCGCGAGCGCGGACAGGTGACCGACGCCGAACGCAACCGCGCTGGCGACGATCGCGACCCACAGGACCGCCGCGGGCGGTTCCTCCATCCGTTCACCGATCCGGTTTCGAACCCACCAGAGGCCGAACGCGATCGGAGCCATGACGCCCCACCGGAGCAGGATCTCCTCTGTGATCCCGCCGTAGAGAAGTCGCATCGGAATCGACGCGAGCAGATCCTCGAGCGCCGCCGCATCCCCGACGGGGGTGACTGATTCGAGTTCCGTAAACGGGGCGAACGCGACGTCGAGAACGGGACGAGAACGAACAGTACCGCACCCAACCCGACCGCGAGCAGCAGTGATCGCCGGAACGCGTCCCAGTCCGGAGTGCCGCCGGATGCCCACGCAAAGACGTGTGAATACAGTCCCGTTCGGGGAGCGGTCGCCGCGCCGAGAGTCACAAACACGATGAGGAGTATCGTCGAGTTCGCAGCCACGATCAGTACGACCTCCATGATCGCTCCGATCAGCGCAAATAGCCCGCCGAGGAGGAGCCCGGCGGCGACGAGCACGATAACGAGCGTCACCACGTCGACCGGGAGGTTGAACGGGAGATCACCGGGAGAGACGTCTCCCGGCGGTGTCGACGTGTTGAACTGTGCTGTCGGAAAGCTCACGCCGCCCCCGAGGAGGAATACGACAAGCACGAGCTTCAGCCAGCGGCGGACATCAATCGTGTCAGAGTCTCTCGGGTGACGCCGAACGCTTCTTCAACGTTTTCGACCGCGTGGAGGGCCATAGCTCGAGATACTCAAATGGAATAGTTAGCCCTTCTGGTGGTGGGCGTGATGTTCTGAGCGGTACACTCTTTTCAGTTCACACCAAATTCTGTTCGAATGCCTGACAACGTTCTCATCGCTTTCGACGGTTCACCGCTTTCAGAGCGTGCACTTACGTACGCTATCGAGAACTTCGCGGAGGCGACCCTCACCACGATATACGTCATTAATCCGATTGATTCGGTTATCGACGTGGAGGCCGGTGGCTTACCAATCGCTGAAGACTGGTACGATAATGCCCAAGATCGCGCAACCAGCATCCACACGACGGCTACGGATCTTGCCGCAGAACACAATCTTGACCTCAATACTGTCACAGAAGTCGGTAGACCCGCACGAGCGATTATTAAATATGCCGACGACCAAGGGATAGATCAGATTGTAATGGGAAGCCACGGCCGCTCAGGCATCGATCGGACACTCCTCGGCAGCGTTGCCGAGACTGTCGCTCGCCGAGCACGGATCCCGGTGACGATTATCGGATGATTCGATCAGAACAGAGGGATCGCATCTCAGAGGTTTCTGAGTGGCCGAGAAACCAAGCTCGCATACCGTCGAAAGAATACTCACTGGCGCAGCTAATACGTCAAATCTCGGTACACCATTGGTATAGAAAACGTGGCCGTTACTGAATCGCCCCCGCTTTCGACGTGTACCGTCCGCATCGAACGACGAGGTGGCCGTGGCGAAGCGGGATCTCGGGCACTCGAACGACACCTACAGGATATCTCCGGCATCCATGACGTTGCTGTCTCCTTCCGGACGGGGAGTGCTACGATTACCTACGACGGAGCAGTCACATCCGAGGAGGCGATTCGAGACGCAGTCCGCGACCGGAACGTCTCGATCCGAGGCGGCTCTGAGACGGACACGGATGACGTGAGTACCCGCTCGGAACTCAGGCAGGAGGTCGTGTTCGTCGGCTTGACCCTCCTCGGGATGGCAGTCGGCCTTGTGACGGGATGGCTCGACGGCCCGTCACTCCTCAGGTGGACCGGCTACGGCGTCGCGTACGTCTTCGGCGGGTGGTATGGGCTCAAAGGCGCGGTCGAGACGCTCCGTCACCGTGCGGTCGATATCGACCTCTTGATGATCGTCGCGGCGCTCGGCGCCCTCTCGATTGGCGCCCCGTTCGAGGGCGCGATGCTGCTGTTCCTGTTCTCACTATCGAATACGCTCCAGCACTACGCGATTGGCCGCTCACGCCGGGCGATAAAGTCACTCGTCGAGATGCGGCCGGACGAGGCACAGGTCCTCCGCGACGGTGAGGAGGTCACCGTGCCCATCGACGAGGTCGCCGTGGGTGACGTGTTCGTCGTCCGTCCCGGCGACAGGATTCCGCTCGACGGCGTCGTCACATCGGGTGAGGGAACGGTCGACCAAGCCTCGCTCACCGGCGAATCCGTGCCCGTGCCGAAGGAGTCCGGCGACGAGATGTTCGGCGGGACGATCAACGAGAGCGGCAGCCTAGAGATCGAGGTCACGCGGCAAGCCCACGAGTCGGCGATCAGCCGTCTCATCCATATGGTTGAGCGCGCCCAGAGCGAGAAGGCGCCGACACAGCGGCTCATCGACCGCCTTGAGCAGCCGTACGTCCTCGGTGTGTTCGGGCTCACAATTGCGGCGATCGCCATCCCGATCGCGCTCGGAAGCGAGTTCACCAGCACGTTCTACCGCGCGATGACCCTGATGGTCGCCGCCTCGCCGTGTGCGGTCATCATCTCCACGCCGGCGGCGGTGCTCTCGGCTATTGCCTCCGGTGGGAGGCAGGGCGTCCTGTTCAAGGGCGGCGAACACGTCGAGACGGCCGCGAACATCGACGCGGTCGCGTTCGATAAGACGGGCACGCTCACGCGGGGCGAAACACAGCTGACGGACGTGTTCGTCCGGGACGGCCTCGCGGACGAGTCGCTGACTGCCGACGAGCTTCTCTCGCTCGCAGCCTCCGTCCAGGCTCGCTCGGAGCACCACCTCGCCCGTGCGACCGTCTCGGAAGCCGAAGACCGCTCCCTCGACGTCCCCGACGCACGTCGGTTTCAGTCGGAGGCCGGGAAGGGAGTTCGCGCCGATGTCGACGACGGAACCATCCACATCGGGAATCGGAGTTACGTCGAGACGGTTCTCGAAGACGCTGCGATCGAGGGACTCGAACCCGGCCTCGACAGGCTTCGGACCCTGGAGGCGGAGGGGAAGACCAGCGTCCTCGTCGCCCGCGAACACGCCGGCAACGCCACGGTACTGGGATGGCTTGCGTTCACCGACACGGTCCGCACCGGGGCTGCAGAAATGATCGAGGACCTCCGGTCGCTCGGCGTGGAGCACATCGTCATGTTGACCGGCGACAACGAACGCGTCGCCCAGCAGATCGCCGATGAAGTCGGTATCGACGAGGTGCAGGCGGAACTACTGCCGGAAGAGAAAGTGGCAACTATCGAGGATCTGGTTGAGCGATACGAGAACGTGGCGATGGTGGGTGACGGCGTGAACGACGCACCGGCACTGGCGACGGCGACGCTCGGGGTCGCCATGGGTGGCGCCGGGACTGACGTTGCTCTCGAAACGGCTGACGTCGTCCTGATGGGCGACGACATCGGGAAGATTCCCTACGTGCTCGGACTCGGGCGCAGGACGCGCCGGACGCTGACAGTCAACCTCGCAATCGCCTTTGGTGCGATTGCGCTGATGGTTGGCACGATTCTGTTACGTGGTATCCCCTTACCGCTGGCCGTGGTCGGCCACGAGGGTTCGACGGTCCTCGTGTCCCTGAACGGGCTTCGATTACTCGGATTCCGCAAATAACGGTCACTGAAGGCGACGAATGAACCGATGGCGCCGATCAGCAACAGCTAGTGTCGTCGGGAGTCCACTCGCATGCATTCCCGGTAGTGAGGTCGTTCTCGTCGATATATGCGGACAGACAGGCGTAGTTACAGAAATACGTGGGTGAGCCACACTCGTCATCACAATCGCGGACGCAGATTGGATCGTGATCGAAAATCCGGGATTCACAGTACGCACATGTCTCGTCTGTTTTGGGTGTTGGGACAGTCGTCGACATACTTGTGCTGAGGAGATACCCACAGAAAACGTTTCTTCGGGCTGTGATCGGTGAAGGAGTTTCGATCACCCCCTCCTCGGATTAGTAGTCTTCCCACCACTTTTTCGAACAGCGTTGAAGACAGTCTCCTGTTACAAATCCTCAGGTTTCGGTTCGCGTCGTCCGTCGATACCCTTCGTACAGGACCGGGAATCCGAGAGGAAGTGCGAGGATTCCAAACCCGAGAAGGGCATATTGGTCTCTATCCTGATGTCGCACGACGAGGATGGTCGTGACGATACCGAATAGCGCAATGACGTATGCGGTGTTGCTCCAGAGCACGCTGTAGGTCGAACAGTACAGCCAGCAAACGAACGTGTAGGCCGGGGCGTTCCAGGTCGGTGGATGGAGCTTCGGCCAGAAGAACCGACAGTACGTCGTCCAGCCCAGCATCGCGACGGTCGGCAATCCGACGAGCCACACCGCTGCCCCACGATTCCCGTCGCCGTATCGTCGGTATCCAGCGAGAAAGAGTGCGGGAAAGCAGAAGACCCACAGCCAGATGCCGATAGTGTAGGTCACCGGCCAGTGTTCGATCCGGGGCTGTGCAATCGGTAATCGTAGAGACTCGGGCAGCGTCGCCCACGGGAACGAGGGGTCGGGAACGGGATTCGTGAGGAACCCGACCAGACAGAGTCCCGTCCCGACGAGGAGTCCGTATACTCCCAGCGTCGTGTATCGGTCGAGCCACGCTGGAAGTTGCGGACGGATAGACTGTTGACGGTGGTCGGGGAAGCCGGTCATTCTTCAGCTTTGATGTCTCGTCGTGAACTACCCCACCCTACTCAGCCACTGGCGTGGCTTCGTTGAGGGTGGGGCTTCCTGTTTCGACGACGCGCTTTGCAGATACCGAATGGGTATCCGTAGGGAGCGCAGTCTCCACAGGCGTATCTTCGGGCCATCCCAGCCCTAGTTCAGAAAAACCGCGTTGCAGGACGTTCATCGCCGCATTGGCGTCACGGTCACACTCGAATCCACAACTGGGACACGAGTGGTCTCGTACCCAGATGGGTTTTGCTGTTTCCACCCCACACGCCGCACATTCCTTTGTCGTTCCCGCTGCGTCGACTTGTACGACGTGTGTCCCGTACAGCTCACCCTTGTATTCGAGCAGGGTGATGAACTGTCGCCACGCAGCGTCTTGCTTGTTCCCTGCGTTCCCATCGTCTTGAAGCATCCCAGTGACGTTCAGGTCTTCCACGAACACGGCATCGTACTCTGTGACGAGCCACGTCGTGAGCTTATGCTGGTAGTCAAGCACCTTTCGGCGGATGTGGCGTTTGACCTTCGCAACCGTTTTGCGCTGGTTCTCGTAGTTGTTCGACCCGTGTTCCTTCCGCGAGAGATTCTGTTGCTCTCGACGGAGACGATCGTACTCGTCTTCGAGGTCGAGCCAGTCCACGGCCTTCCCGTCCGACGTGTGGATATAGTTCAGAATCCCGAGGTCGATCCCGATACTGTTACTCGTGTCGAGGGTCTCCACGTCGGGTTTCTCGGGCAGGTCTGCCTCGTCGGTTTCGAGGCCGAACGAGACGAACCACTCACCGGTTGTCTCTTTCTTGATAGTGACTTCTTTGATGGTTGCCTCGTCGGGGATCTCGCGGTGGTAGCGGAGTTTGATATCTCCGACTTTGGAGAGCCAGAGCGTCGCACGCCGGCCACTCGTGTTTTTGAGCTCGAAGCCTGACTGCGAATACGTCATGCTCTGGAAATCTCTGGGCGATTTCCACGTGAGTTTCCCGACCGTGTTCCCGTTTTGTATCTGTTCGGAGAGTCCGGTGAGGTTCTGATAGAACCGAGTGACGGTTCGTTGGAGAGCCTTCGAATTGACGTTCGAGAAGATGGGAAACTCGTCTTTCCAGTCGGGAAGTCGGGAGTGGTGCTTGTACGCAGAGCCGATGTCGCCGGCGTCCACGTTCTCGTACTCGTACAGGGTGTAGTTGTACGCTTGGCGATGAACGTCGATGTGGTAGTCAAGCCGCTCCGCTACCTGTTGTGTCGGGTAGGCATGGTAGCGGTGACTGTACTCCATCGCTGTCTCTTGATTAGAGATGTGTCGATTTAATGGTTTGTACTGGTGTGCGGCGATTCATCCCCTCCCTACTCGCTCGCGATACTCGCTCGTGGAGGAAGGGGCATTCTCGCCTCAAGTTTGGTAATCAGGTATCTCGTTCGAGTGCGTCGCGTCGCTGTTCGTATTCCTCGTCGGTCAACTCTCCGCGAACGTAGGCGAGCCGGAGTTCCTCGAGGGCTTGGTCTGAGCCACTCTCACTACCCGCAATCGCGCGGTAGATGAGGTATCCACCACCGACGAGGGCGGCGAGGAACAGCAGTTGCATCACGATGCCGACGATGATCATCCAGCCAGGCATCGTCCCGTCGCCCCACATGTGACCGCCCCACGTACCACCCATCATCGGACTGAACCCCATCATTCCGAAGCCCATGAAGAACAACGGGACGATGAATACGGCGCCGATGATAACGAGGAGGAGCGTAACAAGTCGCGTGTCGTCTGAATTTGTCGGCATATT
>ENA-ORDC01001919-ORDC01001919.1-marine-metagenome-genome-assembly--contig:-NODE-1919-length-13948-cov-14.530531_pt1 | contig 13948 bp, 16 predicted proteins | sample MGYA00237783_ERZ508515 | MGnify/ENA primary metagenome ERZ508515 (study PRJEB26186, sample SAMN06268792) | marine metagenome | isolation source: Eden Landing Ponds, San Francisco, CA, USA | place... | reverse complement strand
CGTCGAGAGCTGCTTGATGTGGCGGAGCCGCTGCATCGCCGCCGTGTCGAGCAGGTCGGCGACGACGCCCGACACCTCGATGTAGTCGTGGACGCTGTCCTTGATCGCGTGCATTGTCGGACCCTCGCGGTGGCGTCCCAAAAGAAGCCCGACTCGCCGGGCGACCGTGACATCAGGAGGGGGTCCCGCTGGGGATCAGCCCGAGGGCGTCGTGCGGTAGGGTTCGGTGGTGGGATACTCGGCGTTGTGGTCGATACCGTCGACGGTGCCGGAGCCGTTCGTCGCTGTGTTATCGTCGACCGTCGTTCCCGTCGCAGGCTCGTCGTCCGTCGTCGTGCGGTAGGGTTCGGTGGTCTCGGAATCGAAGTCGAAATCGGTGTCGTGTAGCTCCGCGAGGTACGTCATCCCGTCGTAGTTGAGGACGTAGTTCAGCTGCGAGGAGTGCCTGTCGACGGGCTCGTGCTCCCGGATTCGCTCGACCAGAGCCGCGAAAGCGTCGGAGATCTCCTTCTCCTCCTCGTACGTGCTCTCGTCGATGGCCGTCGCGACCATCTCGCGCTGCTCCTCGGAGAGTGTGCTCCGGTCGAGCGTGAAGACGTGCTCGTCGACGACGCGGTCGACGTACGTCTCGATGTCGGGCGCGACCGGTTCGAGCTCGTAGCGGTACCGGCCGTTCTCGACGACGTCCTCACCCTCGTACTCGACCTGGAACGTCCGGCCCTCGTACTCGACAGCGTCGTACTCCGGCTCCGGGACGAACACCGACTCGGCGTCGTCCGGGTAGGCCAGGCGGAGATACCTGGCCATCGCACCGGGCTCCCTGGCCAGGCTTTCCGGGTAGGCGTCGTCGAACATCCTCCGGTCGGCGGTGGGCAGGTCCGAGTACGCGACGATGCGGGCGTCGTCGCCGAGTTCGACGGTCGTCTCGTCCCCGCGACCGGTGTAGGTCACGGTGAACACCTGCAACGTTCGGGCCTGAACGCCGACGCGGACGGTCCGGACGGCGAACCCCTCGCCGTCGTGGCGCACGAGCTCCCCGTCGTCGAGCAGCGGCCCGGATTCGTCGGTCGCGTTCCGGACGTAGGAGCCGTTCTCGGCGGCACCGCGGACGGCGGCGGACGCTTCGTCTTCGTAGAGGCCGTCGACGTCGGCAACGAGCTGCTCGCCGAGCTCCGCGTCGTGGAGCGGCGTCAGCCGGAGTTCGACGTGTGGCGGTTCGCTACAGCCGGCGAGGGCGACGGTGAGGGCAGTACCGGTCGCGGCGAGGAACTGGCGGCGTCGCATCATATCGTACCGTCGTCACCATCCGTGAATACTTTCCGGTGGCGACCGCTCCCAACAGCCATGCCGACCGCGACACGCGACGGGACGACGCTCCGGTACGAGACCGACGGCGAGGGGGAGACGGTCGCGTTCGTCCCTGCGTACTACGACTGGGCGTCCTCGAACGAGACGATCGAGGTACGCGTCTTCGACGGCGGCGCGGTAGCGGAGAACGCCAGCGTCTTTCTGAACGACCGCGCCGTCGGAACGACTGATTCGGACGGCACCGTCGAGGTGACGCTGCCCGCGTCCGGCGACGCCAAACTGACCGCCCGAGATGGTGACGCGGAAGGCGAACTCCGGCTCGAACTGGACCAGAGGAGGGGGCGCGGAAGTGAACTCCTCCGAAAGTTGGACGTCAACGCAGTCCTCGATGGCGACCTCGTGACGGCGACCGTGCGATACGCCGGGGTTGGCGTCGCGAACGCATCCGTCCGGGCTAACGATCGGACCGTCGGGCGGACGAACGCGGACGGGGTCGTGACCGAGGTCGAGCCACGCCGCGCACTGGAAGCGCACATGGAAGGCTACGGCGTGCTGCCGATGGCCGAGGCCGCAGCGGAGGGCGACGTGTTTATCACGACCACCGGCAATCGCGACGTGATCGTCGAGGAGCACTTCGAAGCGATGCAAGACGGTGTGTTGCTCGCGAACGCCGGCCACTTCGACGTGGAGATCAACCTCGACCAGCTGGACGACCTCGCGGTCGACCGCTACGAGGCACGCGACGGCGTCGAGGCCTACGAGATGGCCGACGGCCGCCGCCTCAACGTCCTCGCGGAGGGTCGCCTCGTCAACCTCGCGGCGCCCATCGCGCTTGGCCACCCGGTCGAGGTCATGGACCAGAGCTTCGGCGTGCAGGCAGTCTGCGTGCGCGAACTCGTCGAGAACGGCGAGGAGTACGACGCCGGCGTCCACGAGGTACCCGACGAGCTCGACCGCGAGGTCGCCGAGGTGAAGCTCGCGGCCGAGGGCGTCGAGTTCGACGACCTCAGCGACGAGCAGCGCGAGTATATGGGCTCGTGGCAGCACGGCACCTGAGCCGAGGTAAACCCGATCGGTCGGCGCGTCGCCCCGTTCGCTGAGCCGTCACGGCCGTCACGTTCACTACCCGGACTCGTCGACCTCGTCGGCCCACTTCGAGGGGAGCACGCGCAGCAGGCCGTCGGCCGAGAGGTCGTCGGTCGTGACGAACAGGACGTCGTCGCCGCCGGCGACGGCGGTGCCGCCGCCGGCCACCTCGTCCCAGTGGTCGAGCACGGTGTCGGGGATCGGCAGTTCGCGGACGTCCTCGCCGATCTGGCTGCTGGCGACGTACCGCATCCCGTCGCGGCGCTGAATGGCGTCGTAGTTTTGCGAGACCACGACCGCGTCGTCGCCCGCGCGGATCCCCCAGTACGCCTCCGCCGAGTGCGACAGGAAGCCCTCATTGAACGCCCGTTGCGGAACCGGGACCTCCCGGCTCCGCCTGTCGAGGGCCGCCTCGCCCAGACGATCGATCCTCTCGGGCTCGACGCCCTCGGCCGCTACCTCGCCGGTTCCCCCCGCGCCCGTCGCCGCCCCGTCGGTCGGTCCGTCGGTGTCGCCGGTATCCCCCGTTTCACGCTCGAGTTCCCCCGCCACGGTTTCGGTATCGACGACCTCGCGCCGGTCGGCCGCTGCCGACTCGGCGCCCGTGTCGGACTCGGGTCCCGGCTCGGGTTCGGACGCGGGTTCCACTCCCGACCCCACGACACCCGTCTCCGCGTCGTGGTTTCGGGACCGCCGCCGGGCGAGCGCGGTCGCAAGGAGCGCGGCGCCGCCGACGACCCCGGCGAGTCCGCGCCCCCGGTTCCCGCGCCGGAACGCTCGGAGACCGGCGAGGAGGCTCGTTCCGCCGACGATCGCCGTCGCCGTTCCCGATTCGACGCCGCGCCGGAGCGACGGCGCTACCGTCGAGAGGTACTCGCGTCCGCGGTTCGCCACGGTCCGCGAGGGTTCGTCGTCCGATTCCCGCTCGGCTCGTGTGCTGGTATCGACAGAGCTCACACTGGACTGTCGGTCGCGACACACAAATCCGCACTTTCATCTTACCCACCTGAAACGTCGATCCCGGCCGGTTCGGTGTGTGATCGGCCGTCTCGGCAGTTTCAACCGCGGTTCACAGCGGCGCCCGCGCCCGCGTCTCGTACTCCGGACCGGCGTCGGTCAGCGTCGACTCGGTGAGGCGGATCTCGTTCACCTCGAAGCGCCCCACCGTCGGGTCCTCGTTCAGATACTCCAACACGCGCCCCTTCCCGCGGGCGTCGTCCATCCGCGCGAGGGTGAAATGCGGCGTGAACTCGTGGTCGGCCTCGTCGAACCCGAGCGAGACCGTCTCGCGCTCGACCGCCTCGGCGAGCCGGGCCAACTCGGCGGCGCCGCGGCCCTCGCGGACGCCGACCCAGATCACGCTGATGTAGTCGGCCGACGGGAAGACCCCGAGTCCCCCCACTTCTGCCTCGAACGGGCTCACGTCGGTCGCGTCGACGGCAGCCTCCAGCGCCCCGGTCACGTCGTCGACGCGTGCCTCGTCGGTGCCGCCGAGGAACTTCAGTGTGCAGTGCGCCTGCTCGGGATCGGTGAAGCGGAGACTCGGCACGTCGCGAAGGGGCTCCTGCACGGCTTCGAACGCGTCCGCGAGCCGGTCCGGCAGGTCGACCGAGACGAACAGTCGCCGCATACGGGTTCGTTGTCGCGGGGGAACAAAAATCGGGGCGCACCTCCCGGTCCGCGGCGCACCTCCCGGTCCGCACGCGCAACATACATCCGTCCACACGGTCGAACTCGTAGCAATGAGCGACGACGAGTCAGAACGCAAGCCACACAAGTTCTCCGAGGGGGAGGGCCTCGACGAGGACTACGAGGAGTTCACCCTCGACCCGGAGGAGCTGCAGGCTGACCCCTCGCAGGTCGACCCCGTCGACACCCGCGTCCTCACGGACCTGCTCGACGAGCGCAACATCCCCAAGGACCGCGTCGACGTCGAGAGCCTGATGGAGGTCGCGCTCTCCTACATGGGGATCAACCGGTTCGAGGAGGCGACCGAGACGTTCGAGCGCGCCGCACAGTTCGCCGAGGACGACTCCCTCGAACAGCAGGAGGCGTGGGTGAACAAGGGCGTCGCACACGCGCAGCTGGAGGAGTGGGACGAGGCCATCGGCTCCTACCGTGAGGCACTACGGATCGACGACGACTCCGAGCACGCCGCCAGCGCCGAGACGAACCTCGCGTACGCGCTTCACGAGAACGGTCAGGGCGAACAGGCGCTCGAACACGCCGAGAACGCCGTCGAGATCGACCCGCGCTTCCCGCAGGCGTGGTACAACCGCGGGTTCTTCCTCGTCGAGCGCGGCCTGCTCGAGGACGCCGTCACGGCCTTCGACAACGCGATCCGGCTGGGGATGCGCAACGCCGAGGTGCTCGAGGAGAAGGCGCGCGCGCTCGACGAACTCGGCCGCGAGGACGAGGCCGAGCAGGCCGCCGAGCGCGCCGAGGAGATCCGCGAGGAGGCCGAACAGCGGATGGTCGAGGAGCAGGCCGAGGGCGGCGCGGGATCGGCCGGCGCGATGGGCGGTGGGATGGGCGGCGGCGGACCGGGCGGTCTCGGCGGCCGCGACGGCGGCGACGACCTCGATCTCGGGGGCCTGTAGATGCGCGACGACGCCGGGGACGGCGACGGAGGCCTCGGCGGCCACGACGACGACGCGGAAGGGGAGTTCCTGCTTTCGCGCCGCGAGACGCCCGAGGGAACGCTCGTCGCCGTCTGCGACGCGGACGTGCTCGGCGAGACGTTCGAGGACGGCGAGGTGACGTTGGAGGTGACCGAGGCGTTCTACGGCGGCGACGAGGCTGAGCCCGCCGACGCCGACGCGGTCGTCGAGGGGCTGTACGACGCCGACACCGCGAACCTCGTGGGCGCCGACTGCGTGGGGATCGCCGTCGACGCCGGCGTCATCGACCCCGACCGCGTGCTGGAGGTCGGTGAGACGCTGCACGCGCAACTGCTCTGGCTCTAACCCGCCACCGGTCCTCAGGACTGGCGGCGACTCGTAGCCGGTTTCGGTTACGAACCGGCGAAACGACCGAAGGGATGTTACCCCTCCGACCCCTCATATTGGCCAATGGAAGCGCCTGAGCAGGAACCGTACCCCCTCGACGTCGAGGCCGTCCGTGCCGACTTCCCCATCCTCCAGCGGAAGGTCGGCGGCGACGTGACGGTCCCCGGCGAGGACGACGGGGACACGAAGCCGCTCGTCTACCTCGACAACGCGGCGACGAGTCACACGCCCGACCAAGTGGTCGACGCTATCGCGGACTACTACCGCTCGTACAACTCCAACGTCCACCGCGGCATCCACCATCTGAGCCAGGAGGCCTCGGTCGCCTACGAGAACGCCCACGACCGCGTCGCCGAGTTCATCGGCGCCGAGGGACGCGAGGAGGTCGTCTTCACGAAGAACACCACCGAGGCGGAGAACCTCGTCGCCTACGCGTGGGGTCTGAACGAGCTCGGTCCCGAGGACAACGTCGTCCTCACCGAGATGGAGCACCACGCGTCGCTGGTCACGTGGCAGCAGATCGGGAAGCGGACCGGTGCCGACGTTCGGTTCATCCGCGTCGACGAGGACGGTCGCCTCGACATGGACCACGCCCGTGAACTCGTCGACGACGACACCGCGATGGCCAACGTCGTCCACGTCTCGAACACTCTCGGCACGGTGAACCCCGTGCGCGAACTCGCGGATCTCGTTCACGATCACGGGGGGCTGATCTTCGTCGACGGCGCGCAGTCGGTTCCGCACATGCCCGTCGACGTGGGTGCCATCGACGCGGACTTCTTCGCGTTCTCGGGCCACAAGATGTGCGGCCCCACCGGCATCGGCGTGTTGTACGGGAAGGAGCACCTGTTGGAGGAGATGGAGCCGTACCTCTACGGCGGCGAGATGATCCGGAAGGTCACCTTCGAGGACAGCCAGTGGGAGGACCTCCCGTGGAAGTTCGAGGCCGGCACGCCCGTCATCGAGCAGGGGATCGCCCTCCACGCGGCGATCGACTATCTGGAGGACATCGGGATGGAGAACGTCCACGCCCACGAGCAACTGCTCGCGGAGTACGCCCACGACCGTCTGACGGAGTACGACGACGTGGACATCTACGGCCCGCCGGGCGACGACCGCGCCGGCCTCGTGGCGTTCAACCTCGACGGCGTCCACGCCCACGACCTCTCCAGCATCCTCAACGACCACGCCGTCGCGGTCCGCGCCGGCGACCACTGCACCCAGCCGCTGCACGACAAACTCGGCATCGCCGCCAGCGCCCGCGCGAGTTTCTACATCTACAACACACGCGAGGAGATCGACAAGCTGGTCGAGGCGGTCGACGACGCGCGACAGCTGTTCGCGTAACCGTCCCGTCGACCATCCCGGCCGTTCGACGACTCCCCTCGTGGGTCGTTCGTCCGGCCGGTACCCGTACCTGACCGGCAGGCCCAGAACCCTTAACCGGCACACTCGCCAATTCCCGACAACAATGGGCATTGGCGGCGGCTCCGACATGTATCGCCAGCAGATCCTCGACCACTACAAGAACCCGCGCAACCACGGCGAACTCGACGACGCCACGTTCTCGCACACCGGCGAGAACCCCTCCTGCGGCGACACGATCACCGTCGACGTGCGTCTGGAGGACGACGGCGAGACGATCGAGTACGTCGCCTTCTCGGGCGACGGCTGCGCCATCTCGCAGGCGTCGGCGTCGATGCTGTCCGAGCGCCTGCAGGGGATGACCCTCGACGAACTGGAGGCGATGGACACCGACGACATCACGGAGATGCTCGGCGTCGACATCTCCCCGATGCGGATCAAGTGCGCCGTGCTCGCCCGGCAGGTCGCGCAGGACGGCGCGAAGCTGCACGAGGGCGAGATCGACGACCTCGACATTACCAAAACAGAGGACTAAGGGCGACTCGCCGGGCCCTCGGCCGTCCGGCCACGCCAGCGCCTCAGGGGACCCGCCCGAACAGGTCGCGGTTCACGGCGACGTAGCCGAGCTCTCCTCGTTCCAACTGCGCTTCCCTCGCCTCCCTCCACGCCGACAGCGTCGCCGCCGGCACCGCCCCCGACTCGCGCACGGACGCGACAACGGTGTCGAGGACGATCCGCAGGAAGGTCGCCTCGTCGGCCGGATAGGCGGCGCCTCCCCGAGTTCTCTCCCCGTCGATCACCCAATCCGCGCGTGCGTCGACCGTCGGCGGCGTCCCGGCCTCTCGGAACCGCTCGGCGAGCAGCGTCGCCGCCCGCCCGCGGTTGCGCATCGTCCCGTGGAAGGCGTCGATCACGGCGTCGTCGGCCGAGTGGTCGGGCGCGAACCGCGTCTCGCCGTCGAAGGTGAGCGGCAGGTGGTACCAGCCGTCCGGGGCGGCCGCACGGAGGAGCGCGAGCACGTCGTCGGGGGCAAGCAGATCCGCGAACGACCGCGCGACCACGCCGTCGAAGTCGCCGCTCCGGTCGTCCGCCACTTCACGAGCGTCGTCGACTGCGAATCGGACGCGAAGCGTCCCGTCACCGCCGGGGTGGTCGAGAAGCAGCGTCGACCCCTCGGGTTCGACTCCGTACCCCACCTCACGCGCCTCATCGCGCAGCCGGTCGCGACCCGCGGACAGCACCCGCTCGTCGGTGTCGACGGCGACCCACTCGCCCGCCGGAAGCGTGCCGTCGGCGAGCAGGTGCCGGAGCATCCCGCAGGTGCCGGCGCCGGTCTCCAGCACGCGGACGCCGTCACCGTCGCCGGCGCCGCGCTCCGCCCCCCGCAGCGCCGCCCGGAAGGCGGCGGTCGCGGCGTCGCTGTGGGCGCGCTCGTCGACCGTCCGCGCCGCCTCCAGGTACGCCACGTCGTCACCCTCCATCGGCCACCTCCGTGAGGAAACCGCGGACGCCGGCGACGGTGTCGGCCCACTCGGGGTGAGACTCGAACCGTCCGATCGCGGCCGTCCCCATCCGGGCCAGCCGGTCGCGGTCGCCCGCGATCGCCGCGAGGGCGTCCCGGACGCCCGCCACGTCGCCGGAGTCGACGAGGAAGCCGGTCTCCCCCTCGGTGACGACCGAGGACGCGCCTCCGGCGGCGGCGGCGACCGCCGGGAGGCCGAATCCCATCCCCTCCAGATACGCCATCCCGAACCCCTCGTACGCCGAGGGGACCGCGAGGACGTGCGATTCGCGGAGGACCGCCGCGAGGTCCGGCGTCGAGAGCTTCCCCCGGAACGACACGCGGTCGCCGACGTCGAGGTCCGCGGCCAGCCGCCGAACATCGCGGGCGTGATCGCGGTTCGGCTCGGGCCCGACGACCGCGAGGCGCCACTCGTCGTCGACGCCGGACAGCGCCCGTACCAGCGTCGGGTGGCCCTTCCGTGGCACCAGCGACCCCAGCGCGATGACCCGGAGCGGTCCCTCGCGCGCTCGGCGCTCCACGTCCGCCGGCGTCACCGACGGGTCGAACTGGTCGGCGGGGGGCGGCGCGACGTGGGTCGCCAGTGCCCCGACGAGATCGAGCACGTCGCGCTCGGTCGCCGGACTGACGCAGACCGCGGCCGAACAGCCGCGCAGGAAGCGCCGCTCCAGCCGCGCCGCCACCGGCGCGAGGCGCCCGCCCTCCGCGTGACGGAGGTGGTGCACCAGCGCGACGACGGGCGTGCCTCCGCGCCGGAGCCGGCGGACGAGCCCAGCCGTCGCGGCGTGGGCGAGTTCGTCGACGACGACCACGTCGACGTCCCGAAGCCGGGCGGGTACCCCCACTGCGAGCCCCGGAGCATCGACGACGCCGAGCGGGTAGCGGCGCCACGGCACCGAGAACACCCGGACCGACGCGCCGGTCGCGCGGAGGTCGGCGACGAGGCGGCGGTCGTACCGGAACCCGCCGGAGGTGGTCGCGGGGTCGCCGGGGACGACGAGCGCGACCGCGAGGCCGTCGCCGACGGGGTCGTCACGCTCGCCGTCGCGGTCGCCACCCTCGCCGTCGACGGGCGCGGTCGGTCCCGCCGGCGCCTCGGACTCAGCCATCGGCGTCGGCGTCGTCCGCGGCGACGGCGTCGGGGCGGGCGATCGGCCCCTCGTAACCGGCGGCGGCCTCGTCGTCCTCCCAGACGGTCACGCGCAGCGACTCGGCGGAGCCGCTCGTGGCGGCCGGCGCGAGACGGTCGTGGAGGACGCGAGCGAACCGCTCGACGCTGGGGTTGTATCCCTCGAACTCCGGGAGGTCGTTCAGCGTCGCGTCGCGGTAGCGGTTCTCGACGCTGTCCAGCGCCGCGCGCACGTCGTCGATGTCGACGAGGTAGTCGTACCGGTTGAGCGACGGGCCGGCGAAGGTCGCCTCCACGGAGAAGACGTGCGAGTGAAGATCGCCCTCGGGGCCGGGGTCCGGCACGGTGAGGTAGTGCTGTGCGACGAACTGCCGCGTGACGGTCGTTCGGTATGTCATGTGTTGGGTGCGGGCGGGACGACCGCGGTCGGGGACGCCCCGTCGCGTCGGGACGAGCGCGCTCCGCGTCGCGTCCGTCGATCTGACGAGCGATCACAGCGACTCCGCCACCCTAAACGTGTCGCGAGCGTGCGGGGAACCTCACCCGACGAACTCCTCGACGACCGGCGGAAGCCGGCGGCGGACGACCGCGTACGCGACGCCGAGGACGACGCAACCGGCCGCAACTGCCGGCAGCGGCGCGGGATAGAACGCGACGACCGTGGCCGCGAGTACCGCGGTGGCGACGGCGTCCTCCGGAGCGCCGTCGTAGCGGATCCAGTAGCGCGGGCGGACCCACCGACCGTGGAGGTGATCGTAGACCGCCTCCGCGGAGGTGCGTTCCCACGGCCGGATCTCGTCGCCCGCGCCGAGAGCGTCGGTACCGGCGTGGACGGCGAACGACGCGCTCCCCACGGCCGCCGCGACGGTCGCGGCCGTCGGGGCGACCGCGGCGACGCCGATCGCCGGGAGCGCCAGCGCCCACCCCAACACGGGGAAGTGAAGCGTCCGCCGGTGGCGCCCGACGAACAGGTCGAGATCCGGGAGGAGTCCGCCGACGATCCCCGCGACTGCGGCCGGAGCGGCCAACTCGGGCGCGACCGCGAGGACGGGAGCTGCCAGCACCGCGCCCGAGAGGGCGTGCGTGAACGCCATCACGGCCTACGACTCGCGTCTGTAGAGCACGACGAGGACGACGATGAGAGCCACCTGAACGACCTTGTCCGCGATCCCGGTCGCCCCGAAGTCGGGGGCGTTCGCGACGTACCACAGCGGGATCTGCCCGGCGGTGAACGGGATCCCGAGCGCGTAGAACAGGCGGCGACGGTAGTTGAACAGCACCGCCGCCACGCCGCCGAGGAAGCCGACTCCCGCGATCAGGAACGCGACGGCCATCCCGGTCTCCGAACTGAACGCGTACGCGAGCCACAGGTGGATGGCGCCGGTGATCGCCGCGAGCGCGACCCCCAGCCAGTGTAGCCCGGTCATCGTCTCCGTGTGGAGGGCGAACCCCTCGGACGCTGTTTCGGTGCTCATACCTGTACCGAGGGCGGGAACCGTGTTAAAAACTCTCACGGATGTGGCCGCGCGGTAGTCTCCTTCCGGAACGGGGGTGAACGATTACTCGGGCTTGAGTCCGCCGTCCTGCACGCGCATCACGGCCTCGCCGTCCGCCAGGTTCGGGGCGTCGACGAGTCGCACGATCCGCTTGTCGCCCTTCGACTTGCGGAGGTAGATCCGGAACGTCGAGGTGTGACCGAGGATGTTGCCGCCGATCGGCTGGGTCGGGTCGCCGAAGTACGAGTCGGGATTGGAGGCGACCTGATTCGTCACGAGCACGACGGAGTTGTAGAGGTCGCCGATGCGCATCAGGTCGTGGAGGTGCTTGTTGAGCTTCTGCTGGCGGTCGGCGAGCTCCCCTCGGCCGACGTACTCGGCGCGGAAGTGCGCGGTGAGCGAGTCGACGGTGAGCAGCCGAACCGGCCAGTCGGTGTCCTCCGCCTCGCTGGCGAGTTCCTTCGCCTTCTCCGAGAGGAGGATCTGGTGGTTGGAGTTGAACGCCTTCGCGACGTGGATGTGGTCGAGGAAGTCCTCGACCAGCCTGCGCATGTCGTCGTCGTTGTCGACCGATCCCTCGATCTCGCGGCGCTCGAACTCGCGCTCGAGGATCTCGTCGTCCAGCCCGCGGACCATGTCGTCGATCCGCTCGGGGCGGAACGTGTCCTCGGAGTCGACGAAGATCGCCGACCCCTCCAGCCCGCCGTCGTCGTTGGAGAGCTGGACGTTCACGGCCATCTGGTGGGTCACCTGCGACTTGCCGGCGCCGAACTCGCCGTACACTTCGGTGATCGACTGCGTCTCCATCCCGCCGCCCAGGAGGTCGTCGACCTCGTCGATCTGCCAGGAGAGCTTGCCGATCTCCTCGCGTCGTTCGAGCACCTGCGCGCCGGACTCGAAGCCGCCGACGTCGGCCGCCTCGCGGGCGCCCTGGATGATGTCGTTCGCGGTCGAGTCGCCGATGTCGGCCGTGTTGCCCAGTTCGGCGGGGCTCGCGACCGCGATGCTCTGGTAGCTGTCGAAGCCCGCGTCGACGAGTTTGTCTGCGGTCGCGGGGCCGACGCCGGGGAGTTCCTGGAGATCGTCTTCTGCCATCGTACCTCCTCCTTGCTCGGCTCCCCCCATAAACCCTCGTTAACACCAAAGTGGAAGTGAAATCGCGGTACGTGAACCACTCGCTCACGATCGGTGTGCGGAGATTCAGAAGGGATGGGCGGTCGTCGACGGGACCGTGGCCGGGTACCGGGCCGTGGTCGGCGCGCCCGTCGCGTAGGCGGGAGCTAGCCCCAGGGGTGGCCGTTCGGGCTGTCCGGCCACAGGGGGTACCAGTATTCCTTGTCGGACTCGACGCCGAGCTCCCCGTCCAGCACCGACTCCAGTTTGAACTCGGCCTTGTTGTCCCGACTGCTGGTTCCGGTCGGCACGAACGGGTAGTACGCGCCGCGGCGGAACGAGTAGATCCAGTAGGCGTGGCGGTCGGCGTCACGTTCGTCGGCGAAACCGAACACCGCCGCCAGCAGCCGCGAGCCGTACCCCCGCTCGACGAACTCGTCGGCCGCGAAGTGGACGGACGTGACGAGGTCCTCCGGGTCGTCGTCCGTGAGGATGACCCAGTGGTAGCCGTGGTCGTCCTCGCGGCGGCGGAACGTCGTCCCCGTCTCCTCGGCGCCCGCATCGAGGATCGACTCCACGGCGTCGACGGTGTCGGCGAAGTCGGTCGAGTCGACCGACGAGAAGCACAGCGCCGCCTCGTCGACCGACCGGAAGCCGAGGTCCGCCTCCATCGTGACGTAGGCGGTGCTCATGCCGAACAGGTCCTCGGGGTCGGCGTCGCTGACGGCGTCGGCCTCCGCACGCGAGCCGAGCACGGATCTGAGTGTGTCGAGAATCCCCATTGGCGCTGTCGGTACTCCGTGGGGAGCCGTGTTCAAGCCGTCGCTCGTGCGGACGGTCGCTCCCGCGCGGGCACCGGACCTCGCCGGTGCCCCACGCCCCACCGCCGGCGCCGTCAGTTCCCCTGGATCGCGTCGATCACCATCGCGGCGGCGACGACCGCCTCCTTCGGTACGCCGCCGGCGTCGTCGACGATGATCTCGTAGGTGTCCGCCAGAGAGAACTTCCCCGCGATCGTGCCGACGTGGGCGCCGTTCGCGTCGGTGATCTCGTACCGATGGGGGATCCAGTGGCCGAACGGGAGGACGTTCCGTGCGATCGTGGTCAGGGCGCCACGGGAGTCGATCCTCGCGAGCGCCGCCTCCGTATCGGCGTCGCGGACCGTCCACGTGTCCTGAAGGATCGAGTAGTCGTTGTCGAGGATCACCAGATCCTCGCCGGTCTGCGAGTCGGTGAGGAGGTAGTTCCCGGCGACGTCGAGCATCCCTGTCGCCTTCACGGAGAACACCTCGGTTCCGTCGGCGTCGACGAACGGGAACTGCTCTTTCAGCTTCAGCATCTTCTGTTTTCCGCGCAACACGACGTTCCCCGCCGAGTCCTCCGCCCGGTACTTGTTGCGCACGAGGCTCTGGACGATGGTGTAGGTGTCGTCGGTGAGTTCGATCCCGGCGATGTCGTACGTGCGGTCGCTCATACGGTCCGTTCCGCGGAATAGCATTTCAAGGTTCACATGGACGCGACGGGCCGTTCCGGGGCCACGAACTGTGAACTCCTCCGCCGCCGCTCAGGCCGTCTCGAACTCGCGTTCCAGGTCTCGGAGGCGCTCGACGCGCTTCTCGGTGCTCGGGTGCGTCGAGAACAGCTTCCCGACGAACCCGGACCTGATCGGGATGACGAAGAAGGCGTTCATCTCCGCGGTGTCACGGAGGTCCTCCTTCGGCACCCTCTCCATGCCGCTGTCGATGGTGACCAGCGCCGAGGCGAGCGCGCCCGGCTTCCCCGTGATCGCCGCGCCGCCGCGATCGGCCGCGAACTCGCGGTAGCGCGACAGCAGGCGGATGAGGAGGAACGAGATCACCCACACGACCAGCGAGACGACGATGGCGACGATGACCGGCGCCTGGTTGCCGCCGCCGCGGTC
>ENA-ORDC01001915-ORDC01001915.1-marine-metagenome-genome-assembly--contig:-NODE-1915-length-13997-cov-2.943822_pt1 | contig 13997 bp, 11 predicted proteins | sample MGYA00237783_ERZ508515 | MGnify/ENA primary metagenome ERZ508515 (study PRJEB26186, sample SAMN06268792) | marine metagenome | isolation source: Eden Landing Ponds, San Francisco, CA, USA | place... | reverse complement strand
TTTCGAGCCGTCAATCGAGTCGGCGACAACGAACGAACCAGTCGTCGTCCAGAATACGGCCGCCGATCTGGAATCTGAGGGATGGCGACGTAACGCGGTGACGAGCGGGTTCAAGTCCGTCATGAGTATCCCCTTGAAATACCAAGGCCGATTCAAAGGGGTGCTCACGATCTTCTCCCGGAGTAACTCGGCGTTTTCCGGGCTACTGCGGTCCGTACTCATCGAACTGGGCGAACTAATTGCCCACGGGGTCGTATCGATTCATCGGAAGGATGCTCTGTTGACGAACCAATCCACCGAGTTAGACTTCTCGATCCGGGATGAAGCCTGCTTCTTCTTACGGTATACGAGACGCACGAACCGACCATTGCAGCTCGAGGGAATCATCCCCCAAGTAGAAAGCTCCTACCTCGTCTTCGTTCGGGTTCGAGACTCCGCTTCCGAGAAGTTGCTCGTACAGGCCAGGCAAGCACCAGAGGTGAACAAGGCCAGATTGATCGAGAGTGACGGGGATTCAGCCCTGTTACAGCTGCAATTCGTCAAGCCGTTCATCGCGTCCCGGTTGGCGGACCACGGTATCACGGTGGACCGGATATCGGGGGACGGTTCCCAGTGCCTCGTTACGGTATCCGTGCCGACCACGTTCGACTTACGGCAGGTCGTCGACGTGGTAACGACAAACTATCCAGAATCAGAGTTAATCGCCAAGCGGGAACAATCCAAGTCCATCGAGGCCTTCGAGGACATCACCCATCGGGCATTGCAGGAATTGACCCCCCGGCAGCGCGAGGTGGGCGAGCTGGCGTTGCTCCGTGGATACTTCGAATCTCCGAAGGGAGCGACCGGTAAGGAGCTCGCGGAGGAGCTCGGAATCTCGTCTTCGGCGTTTCATAAGCACATCCGAGAGGCGGAGCGGAAATTATTCAAAACGATATTTGAAGAAAAATCATCTTACTCATATGATTGAACGACTTTCGTTAGACTAGGGGCCACAGAGACAATCTCAGATTGTTGTTATTTCTCCGCGCCCGTTGATATGCACCATTCGAATTCGTGGATACTCTTGATATGTCGACCACTGGCTAGTTATAAATACCACCAATCAGCCCCTTCCATGTCGACGGACGACGGGCTCAAGATCACGGAAGAGTCTCGAAGCGAAGTGAGCGGTCAACAGCTAAGCGACGAGATAGGCATCGATCAGGGGGAAATAAGCTGGCGGAAAGAGTTCACCCGGTTCTCGCGGGACGACGAAGAGACCCTGGAGTCACTGGGCGAAAACTTCGATTCCATTTCAGAGGACCTCGTAGAGGAGTTCTACGATCACCTGAGTTCGCACTCCGAGGCAGTTGCGATCATGGACTCGTCCTCGAAACCGGTCCAGGCGTTGAAGAAATCTCAGGTGGAATATCTGAGGGACCTTGGGCGGGGGGAGTACGGTGCCGATTACTTCAATCGACGCGCCAGAATTGGCAAGATTCATGACATGCTCGACCTGGGTCCGAAGCTCTACCTCGGAGCCTACTCGATCTATTACGAGGGAATCCTCGAGGCCATCGCGGACGACGTGAAGTCGCAGGTACAGACGGATGGCGGTGTGGCCCAAGTCGACAGTTCCAGTGACGACCCGTCTGAGACCCACCCCGGCTCCGAGGCGCTCGGGGTCAACGAGGCCGTGGATAGGGTCGTCGAACGATCGCTCTCGGTGCTTAAACTCCTCAATCTGGACCAGCAGGTAGCGATGGACACGTACATCCACGCCTACAGCAAGCAAATCGAGGAGGAGCTCGACCGGCGAGAGGACGTCTCCGAGGACGTCCAAGATGCTATCGGCGAACTCAGGCAGACCTCGGAGGACGTCGCTCAGAGCTCCCAGCAGATCAGCGACGTCGCGACTCAGCAGGCCGAAGGTATGCAGGAGGTCGCCAACGAGGTATCCGATCTGAGCGCGACGGTCGAAGAGATCGCGTCCACGACCGATCAGGTCCGGGATACCAGTTCGGAGGCCGAGGAACTCGCAGAGAGCGGCCAGGGGTCTGCAACGGAGGCGATCGAAGCAATGGAGACTGTGGAGGACAGAGCGACCGAGGTCGCCACGGACGTCGACCAGCTGCAGGACCGGGTGGACGAGATCGATGAGGTCGTGGAGGTCATCAATGGTATCGCCGAGCAGACCAACCTCCTCGCGCTCAATGCTTCGATCGAGGCTGCCCGTGCGGGTGAAGCGGGTGACGGCTTCGCCGTCGTAGCGGATGAAGTGAAGGAACTCGCCTCGGAGTCACAGAAGCAAGCCGGTCAGATCGAGAAGACGGTCCAACGAATCCAGGAGGAGACGGACGAAACCGTTGCCAGCCTTCAGGAGACTAACTCGGCGATCCACCAGGGAATTGACGATGTCGAAGGGGCGATGGATGACCTCACTGCCATCGTCGAGGTCGTGAAGGAGGCGGCCAGTGGAGTCGAGGAGGTCGCCTCTGCGACGGAGAACCAGGCGGCGAGCACCTCGGAGGTCGCAAGTCAAGTCGATCAGGCGCTCGAGCAGGCGGAGACCGTTCGGGACGAAATCGAGCAGGTGGCCGCAGCCAACGAGGAGCAGACCTCGATGGTCAACGAGATCAGCCAGTCAGTTGAACGCCTGACGGATTCGTCAGTGAGTAGCGAACGATGAGCACGGCGAGCGATCCCCCAGACCAGACGGGCGAGCTTCGTGGCCAGGTGCTCGAGTTCACCCTGGGCAACGAAGAGTACTGCACCAGCATCACCGACGTAACCGAGATCGTCAATATCGGTGCCGTCACCGAGGTCCCGAACACCCCGGCCCACGTTGTTGGAATAATGGATCTTCGGGGCAATACGACGACGATCGTCGACCCGACGGTCCTACTGGACCTCGATGCCGACAGTGAGGCCTCCCGAATCCTGGTGTTCGATCCGACGATCTTCGAAGACGATCGGTCAGTCGGCTGGATGGTCGATGGGGTCCACGAAGTCACCCGGGTTACGGAGGACCAAGTAGGCGAGTCCGGTACCGAGGCGGACTACGTTCGCGGAGTCGTCAAGAACGAGGAAGGGTACGTGGTCTGGGTCGAGCCGAGAGATCTCCATGCATAATCGTGATCGGAGGTGCTAGGACAATGTCGAATGAACTCGACCCGACGGAAGAGGCCGGCGTCGAGTCGTCGAGAGACATCCGTGGAACGGTGCTGGTCGTAGACGACGAGCCCCAGCTGGCGGGCTTGTATTGCTCGATACTGGACGATCAACACGAGGTCTCGATCGAAACGAATGGTAGACGTGCTCTCGAAGCCCTCGATGACGACGTCGACGTCGTCTTGCTCGATCGACGAATGCCGGGAGTTTCGGGGGATTCACTTCTGCAGGAGATCCGGAATCAGGGCTACGGTTGCCTGATCGCGATGGTGACCTCCGTGCAGCCTGACGAGGACATAATCGACCTGCCATTCGACGCGTATCTGGTAAAACCGGTTCGTCATGACGACCTGCGGCAACTCGTCACAGATCTCTTACTCCGTTCCCAGTACGGGGAGTACGTCAGGGAGTCGTACTCGGTCGCCTCGAAGGTGGCGGCGTTGCAGTCGAATCTGAGCAGCGAGGAGCTCCTGCGATCTGAGCGGTACCAAGAACTGCTCGAGAAGCAGGCCGAACTACAGTCTGAGAACTTTGATTACATGGACGAGTTGTTAGAGAACGGCGACTCGGGACTCGTGTACCGGGACGTTCTCGAAGGAGATTTCGAACTATGAGCGGAGGCGACGGTCTACCGGTAGTGCCGGACGGCGAAATAGCGCCCGGGGATCGGATACCCCATATCGCATACACGGGCGGTGAGGTGCAATGAACCCCCTATCAACTGATTCGAACCAAGCGGCAATCCGCCATGAACTACGGCCGACGAAAATACTGTACCTGGCGTCGGGAACTGACTCGGCCCAATCACCTGCCCTCTCACTGGAGGATCACCACGATCTGGTGTACCGAAAAGTACACACGATCGACTCGCTCGAAGCGTACCTGGGCCAAGAGCCGAGACTCTTCGACTGCGTCGTGCTGGTGGTGGAAGAATCGGGGACCAACCCCGCTGCCATCTTCGAGTTGATTTCACGGTGTGACTATGAAACGCCGATAATTGTTCACGATAAGATGGGGGGTGAGATCCCGCCATCAAAGTGGGTCGATGCTGGTGTAGATGAGTATATCGCTCCCACCTGCGGTTCAGGATTGCCCGACGGTATGTCGAGGGTTATTGAGCAGGTCAGTTCGGATGGGGCAGAAGTTGGCCGGCCCGAAGACGAGAACCGACGGCCCTTGACGATGCCCACCTGGTACCGGGGGCAAATCGATGGGGCTCCCGATCCTATCCTCACCGCCGACGTAGATACAGGAACCATCGTCGAGGCCAACGACACCGCGGCTGAACTCCTCCGTCGCCCGAGGGAGGAACTGATCGGAATCGAACAAACGGAGCTCCACCCACCGGAGGACCGCGAGAAGTACCGGGAGTTATTCGAGCGACACGTGGAGACGGGTCAATCGATCTTCAACAGACTCCCATCTGGTGATCTAATCTACGTCCAGACCGGTGACGGTGAACGAATCCCAGTCGAGATAAACGCCAAACTCATCGAGATGGGCGATCGAAGGCTGTTCCAGGGGAACTTTAGGGACATCTCTGACCGAATCGAGAGAAATCGGTCCCTCCGCTGCTTCCAGAAGGCGATCGAACAGGCCGGACACACCGTCATGATCACCAATCGCGATGGCGAAATAGAATATGTCAATCCCGCATTCGAGGAAGCATCAGGATTCACCGCGTCGGAGGTGATCGGAGAGCGACCTAGCATCCTGAAATCCGGCGAACACGACGAACAGTTCTATCGTGATCTCTGGGAGACCATCCGGTCCGGAGAGGTGTGGGAAGGCGAGATAATAAACAAACGGGGGGACGGAAGCAGGTATCACATCGAGCAGACGATCGCTCCGGTCGAGGATCAGGACGGGGAAATAGAGCGGTTCGTCGCGATAAACAAGGACATCTCAGAGCAGAAACTCAAGGAGTATCAGCTCGAACGTGAACGGAACAGATTGGAAGAGTTCGCGAGAACTATCGCTCACGATCTTCGCAATCCACTTTCGATTGGGATGGGTCATCTCGAGCTGTTTCTGAAATCGTGCGAGCAGCCCTCTAGTGCGCTCTGTACCGCGTTCGAGGCGATGGAACGTATGGACGAGATGATTAACGAACTGCTCACCCTTTCAAAACGGGGAAAGGTCGTACATGAGACGGAGCAACTCTCGATTGCTCAGACTGCAAAGAAGGCGTGGGAGCACGTGCTTTCTCCCGATGCCAGTCTCGAAATCGGTTCGGAGCTTGCGGAGGAGATGTTGGAGGCGAACGAGACCCGTCTGGTGGAGCTTTTCGAGAACCTTTTCTCGAACGCGGTGAAGCACGCCGGTCCACACGTTCAGCTGAAGTGTGGCTTGATGTGTGACGAGCGGGGATTTTTCGTAGCGGATGATGGTCCGGGGATAGACGAAGAGAACTGGACTCGGGTCTTCGAGAGCGGCTTCACGACGTCGAGCGACGGAACCGGATACGGGCTGTCAATCGTGAAGCAGATCGTCGACGCCCACGGCTGGGAGATATCGGCCGCCGAGTCGGAAAGCGGCGGCGCCAGGTTCGAAGTCGTCACCGGTACTCATGGGGTCGAAACGGCCCAACGGGGTGAGACGTATGGCGACGAGTGATCGCTTCGACGGAATGGTCGGCAGACTGTTTCGAGCGGGGGGCTCGGAGCGTATGAATTCGGCCCTCGGTCAGAAAATCATCGAAGTGATTGGACTGGGTGGGGTTTTGATACACCTACTCAGTGTTCCCACAATTCCCGGTGACGCCTTTTCCCTAGGCGTCTGGGTATGGTTCCCGATGGTCATCTCGTTCGCATTGGTCGCGGTGGCTCTGTGGATCAGAGTACAGGACCTGGAAGCAGTGGCGTTGCGAATCTCTCTTTGGTGCCTGGGCGGTGGGGCGTCTCTCGCCACGCTCAGTTTCATTCTACTGGTTTACCAAGCGAACGTCGGGTTACCGATCTCATCGCCGCTCCACTACGTTACGACCCACCTCATGGTTGGCGCCCTCGGTGGGGCTCTGATCGGCGTACACGACGGTATGCGGGTCAAGCGGACGAACGAACTGGCGGAAGAGCGCAATCTGAGTGACGCCCTGCAGGACCAGATCTCCGTGCTCGAGAGGTCGCTCAAACTCATCCGTGGAAACCTCTCATCACTCAGTGACCAGATGGAACAGGCGGCGGCGGAGAGCCAGATCCTCGAACAGAAGGCCGAGCAGCTCCAGCAGTTGGGTACGGCAAGAACGTACGAACTCGACGACGTCTTCGACGAGGACGTCCTCGAACCGACGGTTCTTGAACTCACGAAGGTCGTGGACGAGAAGATCAGGGCCCTGGGTGAGTCGTACTCGGCGGTCCAATTCGAGTGTTCCTCCCCCGATGCGCTCGTGGTGTCTACCCCCCCGTTAACCGAGTTCCTGATCGACGAACTGCTCTCGAATGCGATCGGTCACAGCGACGCCGAACACCCGCGTATCAACGTCTCAATGGAAGCCAAGCCTCTGGCCGGGTCGAGGTTGCTCGTCGAAATCGAAGTAAGTGATAATGGCGGAAGAGTCGGCCGGATACACGAAACCGGTGGTGGGCACGATGCTAATCCCTCCGGGACGAACGGATCCCTCGACATTGGAGACGTCCAGTGGTTGAGCGACGCGATCGACGGTGAACTCGAGTTCGGACACGCCGAAAATGGCTGGAATAGTGTCAAGGTCACGTTGACCTCGCCGTCTATTGACACTGATGGAGGAGATGGCGAATGAGCGGATTCGAATTCCACCTGTGGTCAATGCCGAGCGCATTCTGGAGGGTCCAGCCATGAGCAGTAGCGAGTCCATTCGCGCAGTCGTCGTGGATGACTCGGCGTTCATGCGGACGGTCATTTCGGACATCCTCGAAGATGGGGGTATCGAGGTGGTGGCCCAAGCGAAGGACGGGGACGAAGCGATCCGGGTCGTCGGCGAGTGTCAGCCCGATGTCGTGACCATGGACGTCGAGATGCCTGGTATGGATGGGGTGAGGGCAACTGAGGAACTGATGCGCTTACACCCAACGCCAATTCTGATGTTGAGCGCCCATACTGAGGAGGACGCTTCCGTCACCTTCGATGCCTTACAGAACGGGGCGGTAGACTTCTTCACGAAACCTGGCGGCGAGGTTTCAATCGAGATGTCCTTGTTCAAGGATCGGCTGGTCGAAATGGTCAGAACAGTTTCACAGGCACGGGTCCGGGACTGGGAAACATCGGGGACGACCGTTGAATCAGAACCGAAGATTGAGCCAGCGTCGGCGCCGGTTACCACATCCACGGCCATCATCGGCGCCTCCACCGGGGGTCCGGCGGTGGTCGAGGAGATCCTCTCTTCGCTCCCCCATTTGGCAGACCTCAGACTCATCATCGTTCAACACATGCTCGCTGACTTCACCGCCAGATTTGCCGACCGCCTGGACGACGTGAGCGGCTTCGACATCCGAGAGGCCACGAGCAATGACCGGCTTAGGGGAGGGGAAGGTATCGTCGCCCCGGGCGGCAGTCACCTCTCGGTGGACTCCGAGCAGGGAAGCAGCCTCAGCGTCGGACTCAATGACGATCCACCGATTCACGGGGTCCGGCCGGCGATAGACGTGACGATGGAGACGGCAGCCGAGGTGGTTTCCGGCCCACTCGTCGGTGTCCTACTCACGGGGATGGGGACGGACGGGACGGCCGGGCTTCGTGCGATCGGTGAGGCCGGAGGCTGGACGCTGGCCCAGGATCGAACGACTTCGGCCATCTACGGGATGCCCCGACGAGCTTCAGAAGCCGGCGTCGTGAATCGGGAGCTCCCGACGGGGGACATACCACAGGCGATGGTCGATGCTATCGCCGAATCCGCTAGCAGCATTGAGGAGGCCCGCTGAGATGTCCCAAGATCACATCGAGACGTTCGTTCGAGAGTCCGAGGAGAACATCGTCGACCTCAACAATTCGCTCCTGTCCCTCGAAGATGATCCGACGAACGACGAGGCCATCGATCTGATCTTCAGAACGGCCCACACGCTGAAGGGTAACTTTAGCGCCATGGGGTTTCAGCAGACGGGCGATCTGGCCCACGCGATGGAGGATCTTCTCGACGAGATTCGTCATGACCAGGTCGACGTCTCCGCGGAGGTGATGGATCTGTTGTTCGAGGCGGTCGATGGAATCGAGCAGTCCCTGCGACAAATCGAGGAAGATGGGTCTACAGACGGCGATTTCCAGGAAATCATCGACGCCATCCGGGCGAGGATATCGGCAGGCGACAGCCCTCGGGACAGCGGGGAGCTCCCGCTCCCCGAAGAGCGATCGAGTGCGGGAGATCTGCCGGCGGAGAAATCAATTCCCGGGGACATCGAGCCCCAGGAGCTCTCGTCAATAGAGTCGACGCTTCTCCTCGCCGAAGTGACCCTCGGAGAAAGCGAAATGAGCTCGGTCGACGGAATGCTCGTACTGGAGAGCGTTGAGGAGAATTTCGAGCTACTCGGGACCGAGCCAGCCATCGAGGCCATCAACGAGGGTGAATTTACTGACTCGATCGACCTGCTTCTCGCAGCCGATTCGACTGAGGTGGTTCGATCGGAGCTCGCGGGCCTCGGGAATGTGGCTGACGTTGTGGTTTGGCCAGTCCCCGAATTGTCCAGTCCGGTCGAGGACGGCGACGAGGGGTCGAGTGACGCCAGGGCAACGGTCGGGGAGTCTGATGCCGAAGGTGGTAACGAGAAACCGGAAGGGGAGGCGATCGATAGCTCCGACGAAGGCGACGGATCCGACGGGGCGACGAACCAAGGGGAGGTATCGAGCGACGAAATCAAATCGATCCGGGTCGACGTCGACCAGCTCGATAACCTCTACGGACTCGTCGAGCAGCTCGTAACGAGCCGGATCAAGATGCGACGGGCCACGGACGACCGCAACCTCGATGCGGTCGACGAGACGCTCGACGACCTCGATAAAATCTCGACCAGCCTCCAGGGGACGGTCATGGACATGCGACTGGTCCCCTTGAAACAAATCGTTAACAAGTTCCCACGGATGGTGCGGGACCTCGCGCGCGATCAGGGCAAGGAGATCTCCTTCGGGATGGAAGGAACGGACATCGAACTGGATCGAACGATTCTGGATGAAATCTCTGACCCGTTGATGCACATCTTACGAAATGCCGTCGATCACGGTATCGAACCCCCGGAGGAGAGAGAAGAGAAGGACAAACCCCGGGAGGGCAATATCCAGCTGCGGGCGGTACGCGAACGCGACCACGTCGAGATCACCATCGAGGACGATGGTGGGGGCCTCGATATCGGCAACATCAGGGAGAAGGCCCTCGAGAAAGAGATTCGGACGGAGACCGAACTGGAGGAGATGGAGGAATCAGAACTGTACGACTTGATCTTCCATCCAGGCTTCTCAACATCTCAGGAAATCACCGACGTGAGTGGACGTGGCGTCGGGATGGACGTGGTCGCGAACACGGTCAATCGGCTCGATGGGACCGTCTCTGTGGATTCGGCTCTGAATGAGGGGACGGCCGTAACCCTTCGGTTGCCGGTGTCCGTGGCAATCGTCAAGGTACTCCTTATAGACGTGGCCGGCAACGAATTCGGGATACCGATCAAAGCGATCGACGAAATCTCGCGTAACGAGAGAATCGACTCCATCGATGGGAAGGAAGCCATCGATCACCAGGGTTCGATCTATTCGATCATCGACTTACGTACCGTACTGGCTGAAAAGAAGAGTGGGGCCGGGAACCACAATATGGTCCTCCACATCCGGGAGGAGGTCCGAAAGGTGGCCCTGAAATGCGATTCAGTGAGCACGTTGGAGGAAGTGGTCATCAAACCGCTCGATGGCGAGATAAGAAACGTGCCGGGGCTTGGCGGCACGGCGGTCATTGGGGACGGGAACGTCGTCCCGATAATCGATGTGAGCACCTTATGAGCGGTGGATCAGGGCCCAGTGATAGCACGAGTGATCCGCCTTCTGGAGATATCGATAGGATCGTGAAATTCATCGAATCTGACCTCGACTTCACCACCTCGTTCTACAACGCGTCGTATCTCCGGCGACGAATCGACGCTCGAATGTATCGGACCGAGGCGGACGACCCCGGTGATTATTTTCAGCTACTGCGATCGGATCCTGCTGAACAGGACCTCCTCATCGATGCGCTGAGTATCAACGTAACGAGCTTCTTCAGAAATCCGGAAGTCTGGACCCAGTTGCGTGGAATACTCCAGAAGCTCAGCCAGGAGACATCAAATATTGTAATGTGGAGTGCTCCGTGCTCCGACGGCCGGGAGCCATACTCCCTTGCTATGCTCGCCCTCGAGGATGCCGACATCGACGAGGCGAACCTAAAAATACTCGGCACAGACATTAGCGATGATGCGATTTCGGCAGCTCGTCAGGGCAGTTATTGCTCTACGAGCACAACAGACATCGCGAAGGAACTCTCCTTTCTCGAATCGCATGAGGAGTACGTAGAGAAGACGGGGGATGAGTTCACGGTGAAGCCAAACGTCCGTGAACTCGTTTCGTTTAAATCCCACGACCTGATCAACGACCCACCTCCTGACACGTTCGATCTGATTCTCTGTCGGAATCTGCTCATCTACATTCACGCGGAGTACAAAGAGGCGATCTTCGAAACGCTCGATTCCGCGATCGTCGAGGGCGGTTATCTGGTCCTGGGGATGAGCGAGCTCCTTCCACGGAGATTCCGCGCTCGATACGACAAAATGGACGGGTCCTCCGTGGTGCTTCAGAAGAAATGACCTCCGGAGCCGATGGACGGTTGATAGGTTCGTTCGAGGCCACCACGGGCCTATTGGAAGACGGTTGGGGGTCGGGACGATGAGTCAGTCCGAGAAACGTATTGCCGATGTCCAGGGGAAGTTTGCGAAGGCCATTATCGACGGGACGCCCCGGGACGACGTCGGCTGGACTGCAGGTCGAATTCTGCTATCAAATAGACGGCTGATACTAGCCTCGGGGGATCAAAAACAGACTCACCCACTGTCGTCGATTGACGAGATTGGGGGGCGATTTGACGTCAACCAGGAAATCGCACGAAACTCACGATACGTTAGCTTTCGTATCGGACGGGACGTCGTCCTCGTCTCCCCTCCGGAGGCGGACACGTTTGAGCACGACGTCTTCTCCGCCTTGCTCGACGATCAAATCATCCTGATCAGACACCCCGCCGTCAAGGGAGGGGTGATGCAGGACACCGGGTGGGAGAAGGCGCGGCTGAAGATTGGCGATGAAGAGGTAAACATAGCGACAGCGGGTGGCTCGTTCGTCGAAGTCAGGATCGACGACATATCAAATGTCAATCGGGAAGCTAGAGAGGTTCAGGGGCAGGAACGAGAGGTCGTCGAGGTGGAGCACTTATCGGATGACGCCAGCGTCGAGACTTTCTTCTCGGGCCAAGACAAGCACTGCTCCTTCCTCTCGACGCTGCTTCGAAGGGGAGAGCAGCAAGCAGAGATGGACCTCGATCTCGATTCAGGGGATATGGAAGTCATCATGGCACTCTATTCCGGGGTTTCCCCGTTCGAGATTCCCGAGTTCGTGGGGCAGGATCCCGGGGAAGTCCAGGAGACGTTCGAGTTCTTGGTCGAACGGGAGGTCCTCGAGGAGGTCAGGAAACGTAGCGAGGTCGTGCTCACCACGAGAGGGCGAAAGCTCGCGAGAAGTGGGGTGGATGATAACGGGGGTTGAAATATATAGTTGGAATAATTATAACTTGAACATATACATTATCATATTGTATATTTTAGACGGCATACTTATCTGCTTCTCATCCATTTACTATCCATGGTCGAGACAGTATTGATCGCTGATGATTCAGAGTTCATGCGGAACCTCCTGAGGGAAATCCTCGAGGGCGACTTTGAGATCATTGGCGAAGCCCAGAACGGCGTTGAAGCGGTCGAACTCTTCGAGGAAGAGCATCCGGACATCGTCATGATGGACATCGTCATGCCATTGCTCGACGGAATCGAGGCGACAGAACAGATCAAATCCAGCGGCTCCGACTCATCTGTAATCATGTGTACGAGTGTCGGCCAAGAAGAGCGCATGAGACAGGCAGTTGCAGCGGGTGCCGATTCCTACATTACGAAGCCGTTCCAGAAACCCAGCGTCCTGGAAGCGATCAACGGCGTACTGGCCTGACCGGTGCATCCAAAATGAAGGTGGATATCCAGACCCTGGGAACCTTTGATAGACTGACTCGAGAGGGGGCCGACCGGGCCGCCAAGAATCTCGGGATTTTGATGGGATCGACCCCCAAAGTGGAGGCGACGAGTATAGATCTGCTCACCCGTGAGGACGTCATCGCCGATTTCCGGGGGCGTGAGCTGGTCGGTAGCTTCGTACAGGTAGAGGGGCTCCTCGAGGCGCAGGCACTCCTCCTGTTCGATCAGACTGGGGCCAAGACGTTGTTGAAGAACCTCCAGAAATCAAACGATGATGGTGAACGGGATACGGGTGGCCGAATCGAAGAGGTTGGAAACATTCTCCTGAACGGATTCATCGATGGCTGGGCGGACCACCTGAATACGCCACTCGTGAGCAGCCCACCCCAGTCGGTCTCAGGAACTGGAACGAACGTCCTCCCGGGCGATGCTTTTTCTGGGGTCAACACCGAACGCCTCATCGCTTTCACGAGCACGATGGAGACTACGAAGGCGGCAGTCAATGCCACCGTCTACCTATTCCCGAAAGACGACTCCTTCCGCGAGATTCTGTCCAGGGAGATCGTCGATGGTAGTACCCCGATCCCGCTCGATAAACTCCACATCTTCAAGCACATGATGGAGCACGGTACGAAGCAGGCCTCGGAAAACATCTCGATGATGACTGGGGTCGATACAACGGTCGATGTCAGCCGTTTGAGCTTCATGCCGATCGAACGAACATTTACGAAGGTGAATGACGATGTGAGGGTCGGTGTCGTCTTTTCGCTCGATGGACTCCCTAGCGGCTATCTGATGATTCTGTTCGACGAACAGTCGGCAAGGACGGTTGCCGAACAAATGGGGGCCGGTGAAGCAGGCTTCGAGTTCGAGGGAATGCAGCGGAGCGCGATCGAAGAATTAGCAAATATCATGACGAGTGGATTTATTGACGGTTGGGCAAACGTCCTCGAGACTTCAATTACTCATACCTCTCCCGAATTCGTCCACGATCTCGCCCCGGCAATACTCAACCAAGTCGCGGGGCCCCTAGCAGAGGAACAGCGATACGTGTTCGTCTTCGATTCGATGATACAGACGGTTGACCGGACGGTCACGTGTGAACTTCTTACCCTTCCTGATGGGGACGAACTCACGAGGGCCCTGAAGGAACTGGACGTCCAGGAGACAACTCAGGGGGCGATCGATACGCTGGTCACCAACGCCGAAGCGAACACGGATGACGTGTTCTAAAGCCGTCATTCTACTCGACTGAAGGCGACATCGGAAACCCGTCGTCGAACCGGCGTAAAACAGCTCGATCTTACTCCGAAAGCTGGGTGGATTCCTCATCCCCTAGCGGCGATTCTGGATGCGGTTCGTAGGGGGGCCGGTCGTTCGAAGTGTTTGTCGTGAGAAGCGCCGAGGAGGAGAGTTGAACCTTGGAGCAGACGTGCTCGCTCACATCGCTCGCTGCGCTCGACTGGTCTGGTTCAAATTCCTCGTGCGGCGTTTTCACTCACCATGCGGCTCGTGGAAAACGCCGAGGAGGAGATTTGAACAACCGCCAGACGGTCCTGCTCGCTCCGTCTCGCGTTCGCTCGACTCCGCTGTGCGGGCTGCGACTGGCGTAATTCAAATCTCTCCGTCAGG
>ENA-ORDC01001910-ORDC01001910.1-marine-metagenome-genome-assembly--contig:-NODE-1910-length-14043-cov-3.062079_pt1 | contig 14043 bp, 16 predicted proteins | sample MGYA00237783_ERZ508515 | MGnify/ENA primary metagenome ERZ508515 (study PRJEB26186, sample SAMN06268792) | marine metagenome | isolation source: Eden Landing Ponds, San Francisco, CA, USA | place... | reverse complement strand
CTTCCAGGTCTACCTGCGCGAGCTGCGCATCGACCCGGCGCACGCCGAACCGGTGGGCGACGCGGTGCGCCACCTCGCGGGCCGGACCGACGGCAGCGCCGGGACGGTCGGGCTGGCGGCGATCTCGTATGCCGCCGGGCCGGCGGTGCTGGCCGCGCTGAACGACGGCGTGCGGCCGCACGTCGGCTTCCTGCTGCTGGTTGGCGGCTACTACGACGTGGAAAGCGCGGTCACCTACGTCACCACCGGCGCCTATCGGCCGGCGCCGGGAGCGGACTGGCGCTTCGGCACGCCGAACCCGCGCGGCAAATGGCTGTTCGTCGCCAGCAACGCCGAGCGCCTGGAGGCGTCGCGCGACCGCGCGCTGCTGCGCCGGATCGCCCGGCGCAAGTTGCGCGATCCGGACGCCGAGGTGGCGCCGCTGGTCGAGCGTCTGGGCCCGGACGGCCGCGCGGTTCACGCCCTGGTCAGCAACGCCGACCCGGACCGGGTGCCGGCGCTGCTGCAGGCGCTGCCGGCGGCGGTGCGGGCCGAGATCGAGGCGCTGGACCTGCGCCGGCGGCCGCTCGAGCAGCTGTCGGGGCCGGTGCTGCTGGTGCACGGGCGCAACGATCCGGTGGTCCCGTTCACCGAAAGCCGCCGCTTCGCCGACGCGCTGCCGCAGGGCCGCGCCGAGCTGTACCTGGTCGACGGCCTGCTGCACGCCAACCTGGAGCGGATCGGCCCGGCCGACGGACTCAGGCTCTGGCAACTGGCCTACCGGCTGCTGGCGCTGCGCGACGCCGCGCCGACCCCAACCCTGCGCGGCGGGACTCCCGGCGGCTGAGCGATGGCAAGAGCGGATCGGATGCGTGGCCAAGGGGGTGGCAAAGACGGCCCTGCGCACCACCTCTACTCCGGCTCGTTTTGGAGCCCGAAACCCGCGCCACGAATTTCGCGTTGCATGACGGCGAATACGGTTGATTCCCGGCCGGCCGGCGTGCGACGGGGCGCGCATTCGAACGCGGCCGCACGGTGGGCGGAGACCAACGGGAGCGAGGCATGTCGGTGCGGACACTGAAGACCGCCGTGGCAACCGTGCTCGGCTATGCCGCGCGCGCTTACGCTCACCTGCGCGGCCGCTATCCCACGGTGGTGCGCTGGATCCTCGGCGTCGGCTTCGTGATCGGCGGCTTCCTCGCCGTGCTGCCGGTGTTCGGGCTGTGGATGCTGCCGGTCGGCCTGGCGCTGCTGTCCGACGACGTGCCGCCGTTGCGCCGGCTGCGCCGGCGCCTGCACGCCAGGGTGCTGGCCTGGGCCAAGAACCGCAAGCGCCGGCCGCGCATCCAGCGGGGCAAGCGCGCCGAACGGCTGCACTCAAGGATCGAGGCCGGGCCCAAGGCCGGCGCACCGGCCGCCTGTACGGGACGGGCCGACTGACTCCACGGCCCCCGCGCACGGGCCCCGACGGCCGCCCAGCCGGCCTCACACGAGCGACTTTCACCGCAATCGAAACCGCGTCCGCGCGCGTATGACCCGCGCGAAGCGGACAGGCGACTTCCAGGAGGTGCGCCGATGGAGAGTTCCCTCGCCGTCGCCATTGGGCTCGTCGCAGCCGCCGGGCTGGCGCTCGAGCTGCGCGTGTCCAGCGCGATCCTGGAGATCTTCGCCGGCATCGCGCTGGCGCTGCTGCTAAGCGACGTGCAGGAGCTGGAATGGCTCAGCTTCCTGGCTAACCTCGGCATGCTGGCACTGATGTTCATGGCCGGCTTCGAGGTCGAGGCGAAGCGGCTGCGGCGCACCTGGCGGTCGTGTCTGGTGGTCGGCGCGTCGTCGCTGTTCGCGCCGATGACCGGGGTGTTCGCGGTCGCCCATTTCGGATTCGGCCTGGAGCCGGTCGCCGCAGCCCTGGTGGCGATCGGCCTGTCCACCACCTCGTTGGCGCTGGTGTATCAGGCGCTGCGCGACGAGCGGCTGCTGGCGACCGACACCGGTCAGACCATGCTGGCCTCGGCGACGGTGGTTGACGTCCTTTCGATGCTGTCGCTGGCGGTGCTGCTGGGCGACGCCGGCTGGGGTACGGCGGCGGTGCTGCTGGTGGTCGCGTTCACGGTGATCGGGCTGCCGCGGGTCGGCCAGTGGTTCTTCCGCCGCTACGCCGGCTCGGTGGTCGAGGCCGAGCTGCGCTTCATGCTGGTGATCCTGGTCGGCATGGGCTTCATGGCGGAGAGCGCCAGCGGCATCCATCCCGCGGTCGTCGCCTTCGCGGTGGGCGTGGCGATGTCCGGCCTGGTGGCGGAGCACCGCGAGCTGAAGTCGAAGCTGAAGGGCATCGTGTTCGGCTTCTTCGCCCCGGTTTTCTTCCTACACGCCGGCACCAAGCTGGACGTCAGCTACCTGACCCAGGACACGTTGATCATGGCGGCGGTGCTGTTCGTGGTCGCCTGCGGGCTGAAGTTCCTCGGCACCGCGATTCCGGCGCGCCGGCTGTTGGCGGTGCCGGGCCGCTTCGCCGGGGTGCTATTCAACTACCGGCTGTCGTTCGGAATCATCGCCGCCAACGTGGGGCTGCAAAGCGGCGTGCTGACGAACGCGACCTACGCGGTGATCCTGCTGGTGGTGGTCGCCAGCGCCGGCCTGCCGGTGATCTTCCTACGCGAGCGCCCCAGCGAATGGAACGGCCCGGCCCGCCAGGAGCCCACCCGCGAGCCTGCGGAGTAGGCGCTCAGACCTCGACGTCGGCGGCCATCCGCAGCTCGCGCAGCGGCCGCACCGCCTGCACCGCCTCGGCGTAGATCGGGTGCGCCCGGTAGGCCTCCAGCGCGGCCAGGTCGGCGAACTCGCCATAGACGACGAGGTCGACCTCCGCGCACAGGTCGTCGCTGCGCAGGTTGCGGCGCACCTCCAGGCGGTCGGCGCCGGGGATCTCGGCGAGCCGGTTCAGCGCCGCCTCGATGCGCGGCAAGTCGGCGCGGTCGCGAGCGCTGAAGAACACGATGTGGCGGATCATCTGCGGCGGTCTCCGACAGGGCGCGCCCGCGCTATTGCGGGGCCGAGCGCATCAGCAGGTCGCGGTCGACGACCTCCAGCGCGCGCTCGCTGGTCGCCTCCGGCACGATCGGCGGCGCCACGCCAGCCTCGTAGGCGTCCAGCCAGCGCGCGGCGCAGAGGCACCAGCGGTCGCCCGGCCGCAGCCCGGGAAAGCCGAACTCGGGCCGCGGCGTGGCCAGATCGTTGCCCTGCTCGGCGGTGAAGTCCAGGAACTCCTGGGTCAGCATGGCGCAGACCGAATGGTTGCCGCGGTCCTGCGGGTGCGGCGTGCAGCAGCCGTCGCGCAGGAACCCGGTCTTGGGATCGTTCGAGCAGGTCGCCAGCGCGCCGCCCAGCAGGTTCCGGCCCCGGGCCGTGCCGCCAGGCGCCGCCTGTTCCCGCGTCTGGTCGTTCATCGCCGCCTCCTGAGTCGTTTTCGGCCGCGGGCTTTGGGCCGCGGATGGGTCGGGGGCGCGACCTCGGCTAAGGCCGCGGCCGCCACCTCACCCTGTCCCTCTCCGCCCAGTGGCGGAGAGGGGCTGAGCCGAATGCCGCAGCCACTCCAAGCGGATAAATCGCATTGCCGGCGGCCGCGTCAATCCGAGCCTCTGGCGTCCGCGCGGACTGCATGCCTAAGGTTGCAACCGGATTGCGCAGGCACGAGCGACGAGGCGCCGCCGCATGTCCAAGCCCGACCGTGGCCCGGTCTATCGCATCCTGGTGCTGTCGCTGCTGGGGGTCGGCGTCGGCACCGCGGCGTCGCTGGCGGCGATCGGCTTCGTCGAGGCGCTGCACTGGCTGAACGACCGGCTGCTGGTCTCGCCCTACGCCCGGATCCAGTACGAGACCCGGCCGCTGCTGGTGACCGCGGCGACCGTGCTGGTGCCCACGGCCGGCGGGCTGCTGGTGGGCCTGCTGGTGCGCTACGGCGTGCGCGAGCGCCGCGGCCTGGCGCCGCCGGACACGATCTACGCGGTGCAGACCCGCTCGCAGCCGCCGTCGCTGCGCAGCGGCGTCGCCTCCACCGGCGCGGCGCTGCTGTCGCTCGGCGCCGGCGCGTCGGTCGGGCAGTACGGCCCGCTGGTGCACATGGGATCGATGCTGGGGGCGCTGGCCAGCCGGTTGGAGCTGGGCGTGCGCAACCTGCAGCCGATCGCGCTGGCCTGCGGCGTGGCGGCGGCGATCTCGACCGCCTTCAACGCGCCAATCGCCGGGCTCGTGTTCGCGCATGAGGTGATCCTGCGGCACTACTCGCTGCGCGCCTTCGCGCCGGTCACGGTGGGCTCGGCGACCGGCTACGTGTTCGCCAACGTGATCTTCGAGCGCCCGGCGCTGTTCCTGGTCAGCTTCGACGGCGTGGCGCATTCCTACGAGTTCGTGCTGTTCGCGGTGGAGGGGCTGCTGAGCGCGCTGCTCGCGGTCGGCTTCATGGCGGCGATCCTGTGGGCCAGCCGGCAGGCCCGGCGGCTGCCGGTGCCGCAGCCGGTGAAGCCGATGGGCGCCGGGCTGGCGCTGGGGCTGCTGGCGCTGGCGGTGCCGGAGGTGCTGGGCATCGGCCAGGAGACGCTGCGCTTCGCTACCATCGAGGGCGCGTTCCGGGTCGACGAATTGGCCCTGCTGGTCGTGGCCAAGCTGGCCGCGACCGTGCTGTGCGTGGCGCTCGGCTTCGTCGGCGGCGTGTTCTCGCCGGCGCTACTGATCGGCATCCTGTTCGGCGCGCTGTGCGGCAGCCTGGTGCCGCTGCTGGTGCCGTTCGAGCACAGCCACGTGGTGGTCTACGCGATCTGCGGCATGATGGCGGTGACCAGCCCGGTGATCGGCGCGCCGCTGACCACGATCCTGATCGTGTTCGAGCTGACCCGGAACTACGACCTGACGATCGCGGCGATGGTCGCGGTGGTGTTCTCCAACCTGCTGGCCTACCGGCTGTTCGGGCGGTCGCTGTTCGACGCGCAGCTGCGGGCGCTCGGCTTCGACCTGTCGCTGGGCCGCGACAAGGCGATCCTGGAGAAGCGTCCGGTGGCCGACTACGCGGTCACCGACGCCCCCGTCCTGCGGCCGCAGGCGACGGTCGACGACCTGCTGCGGACGCTGGCCCACGCCGACCGGGCGGAGGCCAGCCTGGTCGACGCGGCGGGGCACTACCGCGGCACCGTGGGCCTGCAGAACGTCACCAAGGCGGACGGCGCGACGCCGCTGCACCGGCTCGCCGGCAAGAGCGCGCTGCTGTTCGACCGCACCACCAGCATTTGGGCCGCGATGCAGGCGCTGCCGGGCTACGTCGGCGAGGCCGTGCCGCTGCTCGACGGCGACGGCCGCTTCCTCGGCGTGGTGCCGGAGGAGGCGGTGATCCGCGCCTACCTCGACGCCACCAACGACCTGAGGTTGGAAGAGAATGAGGCTGCGTGACGTGCAAAGGTCAGGGCCAAGGTCCGTGCCAAGGTCGGGGGGCCGTGCGTCGATCCTTCGACTCGCCGCTGCGCGGCGGCTCAGGATGAGCCTGGGGATACGCTTGAGCGCCTCTCCGGCTCATGCTGAGCCGGCCCGCAGGGCCGAGTCGAAGCATCGACGGCCGGACGCTGCGCCGACCTCGGCGTGCATGCGCGCGCTTCGGTGCCGGCACAGTGAGGCCGTGCGCCACCCCTGTCCTGTCCTTCCCCCATCGAGGGGGAAGGGACGCCCACCGCTGCGGCGGGTCCTCTCCCCCTGGATGGGGGAGAAACAGAGAGGGGGTGGCCCTCGGTGCTTGCGGGGAATCCTCTCCCTCGCCGCGCTGCTCGCCGCCGCCGCGCCCGCGGCGGCCGACAACGACGAGACCCTCACCGTGGTCACCTGGGGCGGCGCTTACGAGGACAGCCAGTGGGCGGCCTACTTCGAGCCGTTCGCGGAGGCCACCGGGGTCGAGGTGGAGACGGTGCGCTACGACGGCAGCCTGCGGGCGCTGCGCGAGCACCTGCAGAGCGGTGCGGCGACCTGGGACGTCATCGACCTGATCCGCGCCGACGCGCAAGCCGCCTGCGAGGCCGGGCTGCTGCAGCGGATCGACCCGGCGATCCTGCAGCCGGCGCCGGACGGCACGCCGCCGCGCGAGGACTTCATCGCCGGCGCGATCCAGCCCTGCTCGATCACCCAGCTGGTGTTCTCCACCGTGATCGCCTACGACAACCGCGCCTTCCCGGGCGAGAAGCCGCGCTCGATCGAGGATTTCTTCAACGTCGAGCGCTTCCCCGGCAAGCGGGCCCTGCGCAAGGCCCCGGTCGGGCTGTTCGAGTGGGCGCTGATGGCCTACGGCGTCCCGCGGGTGCAGCTGTACGACCTGCTGAGCACCCAGCGCGGCTTCCAGCTCGCGTTCCGCAAGCTGAACGGCATCCGCGACCAGCTGGTCTGGTGGCAGGGCGGCCAGGAGCCGGTGGACCTGCTGACCTCCGGCAAGGTGGCGATGGCCAGCGGCTACAACGGCCGCTTCTTCCACGCCCAGGTGGTGGAGGGCGCGCCGATCTCGGTGATCTGGGACGGCCAGCTGCTGGACTACAACGCCTGGGCGATCCCCAAGGGCGCGGACGACGCCGAGCTGGCGCGCGACTTCATCGCCTTCGCCACCTCGACGAAACGGCTGGCCGACCAGGCCAACCGGATCTCCTACGGCCCGGCGCGCGAGTCGGCGCAGCGCCGGGTCGGCCTGCACGTTGACACCGGCGTGCCGATGCCACCGCACCTGCCCACCGCCGAACGCCACATGGAGAACGCGATCCGGCGCGACCACACCTGGTACGCTCAGACCGTCGAGCTACGCCAGCGCCGCTTCGAGCAGTGGCTGGACGGCGGCTCGTAACGCGTTTGGGCGCGGCGGCTGCCCGATCGGGTTAACCTCGGATTGATCCTGCCCTGTGCTGCCCTGAAGGCCGATAACGGCGGGCGGGGGCATCTGCGGCACAGGGAGTGACGACGGATGCGGCACGCCGGCCGGCTGATCGATTTGGCAGACCCGCGACTGCGGCGGCTTCACGCGTACTGGTCAGGCCTGCGCGGCGGCCGCCTGGCCCCGGGCCGGAGCGACCTGGACCCGATGGCGATGCGCGAGCTGCTGGGGCAGATCGCGGTCGTCGAACTGCAGCCGGGCGACGGCGCCGCGCGCTACCACTACCGTCTGATGGGCACCCGCCTGGCCGACCAGGACGGCGTCGACCTGACCGGCAAGAGCTTGGCCAGCGACCCGTCCGAGGGGCAGCGCGACCAGCTGTGCCGGCACTACGACGCCGTGGTGCAGTCGCAGCAGCCGGCCTACCGCGAGCTGGAACGCCAACAGCGCGACCGCAGATACCGCTACGGCTGCCTGGCGATGCCGCTGTCGCAGACCGGCACCGGCGTCGACGGCCTGCTGGTCGCCCGCGTCTACCTCTCGGGCAGCCTCGCGTCCAAGCTCGGCTGAGCGCTCGCGCACTCGTGATTCGGCGCCGGGCCGGCGTTCGGCCTATGGATGCCCGCATGCTCGATGGTCTCTACGCCCGTCTCAACGCGGATCCGGTGCGCCAGCTTTCACTTACGCTGCTGCGCGTCACCACCGGTTTCCTGATGGTCTGGTGGGGGCTCAACAAGATCGTCTCGACCGGGCTGTCGCAGACGATCTCGGACACCTTCTACGGCGGCGCGTTCAGCCAGGCCTGGCTGCTGATTGGCTTCGGCGGGCTGCAGACGGCGCTGGGGGCGCTGGTCGTCCTCGGCCTGTTGCGGCGCGTGGCCTATCTGGCGCAGTTCGCCGTCAACGCCTTCACCGCGGCGGCCGTCTGGTACGCGATCCTGGACCCATTCAAGTGGTACCTGCCGCCGCAGACCGAGTTCCCCTTCACCCAGCTGTTCTACCCCTCCGCCATCATCGCCGCGGCCTCGCTGTTGCTGATCGCGTTCCACGACCAGGAGCGCTGGGCCCTGGACCGGCGGATCGGCGGCTAACCGCCGCCCACGTAGCGCCGCATCGCCGCCAGCGTGGCGTCGCTGACGTGATGCTCGATGCCCTCGGCGTCCTGCAGCGCGGTCGACTCGGGGACACCCAGGGCGCGCAGAAAATCCAGCACCACGGCGTGGCGGGTCCGGCTGGCCTCGGCCATGCGGCGGCCGGCGTCGGTCAGGAAGATCGCCCGGTAGGGCTCGGTCTCGACCAGGCCGCGCTCCTGCAGCCGGCGCACCATCTTGGCGACGGTGGCCTGGCGCACGCCCATGCGCTGGGCGATCTCGACGGCGCGGGCCTCGCCCTTGGCGTCGATCAGGTCGGCGACCAGCTCGACGTAGTCCTCGATCAGCTCGGTCTCGTGCGCCTTGCGGACGCTGGCATGCTGGCGCGCGTGCACGTCGGCCGCCAGCATCTCGCCGCTTTCGGTCGAGACGTGCGACAGCCTGCCCTTGCCCTGTGCCCGTGTCATGCCTGCGTCATATCGGAATGCGCGGGCGCTGGCAAAAGCTCAGAGGCGGCCCGGGCGTCGGGACGGGCCCGGCCTAGCCGGCCTTGCGCTCCTCCAGCACGTCCTCCTCGCTGTCGCGCCGGAACAGCTCCTCCAACTCCTCCGCCGACTGCTTGGCGAGGTAGATCATCCGTTCGTCATCGCTGTGGTGGGCGTAGTCGGTGCGCAGCCGCGCCTCATCGTGCTGCCGGAAGGTCTCCACCAGCCGCCTGCTCTCGCGCTCCGACAGGCCGAGATCGACCAGCAGCTGCCGGGTCATCTCGATCGACGACAGGAACATCTCGCGGATCACCTTGTCGGCGCCGGCCTCCATCAGCTGGTAGGCGTGCCGACGGTTGCGGGCGCGGGCGTAGACCTTGAGATTGGGAAAGGTCTGCTTGGCGACCGCCACCGCGTGCACCGCCATCTCCATGCCGTCGACCGCCACCACCAGGGCCGTCGCCTTGTCGGCCCCCGCCGCGCGCAGCAGATCGGGCCGCGCCGCGTCGCCGTAGTACACCTTGTTGCCGAAGCGCTTCACGAAGTCGACCTGCGCCGGGTCGGCCTCCAGCGCGGTGAAGCCGATGCCCTTGGCGCGCAGCACCCGGCCGACGATCTGGCCGAACCGGCCGAAGCCGGCGATGATGACCTGATGCTCCTCCTGCGGCGTCTCCGCCTCGCCGGCCGGCACGGGCCGGCGGTCGAGCAGATCCAGCGCCATCAGCAGCAGCGGCGTGGTCAGCATCGAGGCGATCACCACCAGGGTCAGGAGATCGGCCAACGACCGCTGGATCAGCGCCTGCCCCACCGCGGCCGTCAGCAGCACGAAGGCGAATTCGCCGCCCTGCCCGATCACCGCCGCGAACTGCCGCGCCGCCGCCGGCTTGAGCCCGGTCCAGAGGCCGAGCCCATAGAGCACCGCCGATTTGACCCCGACCAGCCCGACCACGCCGGCGAGCACGACGAACAGCTGCTCCTGCAGCAGGCCGACGTTGACCGACATGCCCACGGCCATGAAGAACAGGCCGAGCAGCAGGCCCTTGAATGGGTCGATGTCGGCCTCCAGCGCGTGCCGGTACTCGCTGTCGGCCAGCAGCACGCCGGCCAGGAAGGCGCCCAGCGCCATCGACAGGCCCAGCTCCTCCATCAGCAGCGCCATGCCGACCACGGTGAGCAGCCCGGCGGCGGCGAAGATCTCCTTCACCCGGGTCGCCGACACCAGCCGGAAGCCGTAGCGCAGCACCACCCGGGCAACCGCGACCACGACGATCAGGATGCCGATGACCTTGGCGGCTTCGACGGCGCGGTTCATGTCCATCGCCTGTTCGCCACCAGCCAGCACCGGCATCGCCGCCAGCATCGGGATCACCGCCAGGTCCTGGAACAGCAGCACCGAGAAGGCGGCGCGGCCGTGCCGGGTGGTCAGCTGGTTCTTCTCCGCCATCACCTGTATGGCGAAGGCGGTGGAGGACAGCGCCAGCGTCAGACCGACGACGATCGCCGGCTTCGGCGCCAGCCCCAACAGGTAGCCTGCGGCCGCCAGCAGCAGCCCGGTCACGCCGACCTGCAGCGCGCCGATGCCGAACACCGCCCGGCGCAGCGACCACAGGCGCGACGGCTGCAGTTCCAGGCCGATCACGAACAGCAGCAGCACCACGCCGAGCTCGGCGAAATGCAGGATCTGCTCGACGTCGGTGAAAGCGCCCAGACCCCAGGGGCCGACCGCCAGCCCGGCCGCCAGGTAGCCGATCACCGACCCGAGCCCCAGCCGCTTGGCGAGCCAGACGCCGATCACGCCGGCCGCCAGCAGCACCAGGGCGGCGAACAGGAAGCCGTGTGGCGTGTCGGTGTGGAGCGCAGCCTGATCCATCGAAAAGTGCATTCCTTTGCGGCTTGTCCGGGGCGTTTACCAAAAGTATAGCAGGCAAAAGGTAGATTCGGTGGTCGGCACGGTCGGACGATCGGGCCATGAACGCTATGCGGCAGTTTCTTTGAGGGTTCGAACGGCAGCGATGACTGACGGACGCGTGCGGCGCGCACTGCGACTCGGGTCGACCCTCGGCCGCGGCCTGCTCGCCGTGGCCGCCCTGCTGGCGGTGGCCGCCTGCGCCCGGCCCGATCCCGGACCGGCCGGCCCGACCGGCCCGGCGCCCTATTCGCAGATCCCCACGCCGAGCTACGCGCTGCAGGACCGCGGCGGCTTCCACGCGACGCCGGAGGCGGCCGACCGGGTTCTGCTGATCAAGTCCGAGCGCAAGCTGATGCTGCTGGACGAGGGCAGGGCGTTCCGCAGCTACCGCGTCTCGCTGGGCTTCGAGCCGCGCGGGCCCAAGCTGCGCTCCGGCGACGGGCGCACGCCCGAGGGCCACTACGTGCTCGACTGGAAGAACCGCGACAGCGAGTACTACAAGTCGATTCATATCTCCTACCCGAACGCCCGCGACCGGGCCCGCGCCCGCGCTGCCGGCATCGAGGACCCGGGCAATGCCATCATGATCCACGGCCTCGGGCCGGAGATGGCGTTCCTCGGCAAGACCCACCTGGGGGCCGACTGGACCAACGGCTGCATCGCCGTGACCAACCAGGAGATGGACGAGATATGGCGCCTCGTGCGCCCGGGCACGCCGATCGAGATCCGCCCCTGAAGGGGCCACCGAGGCCGCGGAGGGCCTGTGTCGTTCGCCCTCCCTTCGTCCTCAGAGCCTGTCCGGGAATTTCTTCGGTTGGGCCGAGAGTCCCACCTCACCCTGTCCCTCTCCCCCCATTGGCGGAGAGGGGACTCAGCCGAATGCTGCGCAAGAGTCCCCTCTCCTCCACGCGGGAGGAGAGGGCCAGGGAGAGGAGGTGGCCGCCGACCTCGACGCCACACTGAATTCTCGGACAGCCTCTGAACACGCCGGCGCCTGGATGACCGTTGCGGTCTCGCCGCCGATCGACGCCGGCGAAGAGACTTGAAGCGACCTTCACGCGGCGTGTGCCGGCGCCGTCCGCGGTCGTGTCCTAGCCGCCGCGCCGCGGCATGTCGCGGGCGGTCAGCAGAATGATGCCGCCGGCCGGCAGCCTCGAGCCGGCCTTGTCCCGGGCGATGCGGACGATCGCGGCGCGGTTGGCCTCGACGCCGTCGACCAGACGCTCGGGGGCCAGCGGCCCCTCGCCCACCAGCTTCTCCACCGCCTCGGCGGAGACGTCGACGGACACGGCCTGGCGGCGCAGGCGCGCGTCCAGGCGCACCACCTCCATCTCGCCGTCGTAGCGCGCGTCGGTCTCGTCGAGGCTGAGGGCGTCGGGGTCGAACTCGCTCATCGCCGGCAACCTAGCGGCCGCCGCGGGCGCTGGCCAGACGGCCGTCAGCGCAGCGGACTGACCAGCGCCTGCACCCGCACCTCGGTCAGGCCCTGCTCGAGGAACCCCAGCTTGCGCGCGGCCCGGCGCGAGACGTCGATCAGCCGGCCGTCGACGAACGGGCCGCGGTCGTTGACGGTCAGCAACACGCTGCGGCCGTTGTCCAGGTTGGTCACCTTGACCCGGGTGCCCAGCGGCAGCGTCTTGTGTGCAGCCGTGAAGGCCTCCTGGTCGTAGATCTCGCCGGTCGAGGTGGGCCGTCCGTGGAACGGCCGGCCGTACCAGGAGGCGACGCCGACCGCCGCGTAGTCCGGCGCCACGTAGGGTTCGTAGCGCACGCCCTGGATCGTATAGGGATTGAGGCCGCGGATGCCGTCGTAGCCGGCTTGCGCCACCAGCGCGGCCAGACCGGCCAGCAGCCCCAGCCCAGCCACCGCCGCCAGCTCCGCGCCGCGGCCGTAGTGGCGCCGGCGCGGGCTGCGCCCGGGGCGGCCGTGCCGTTGGCGGGAGACCGGGTGGGTCGTCATGGCACCAGTCTACGCCATTTCGCCCCGTCGCGTCGCCAATCCTCGCACGCCCGGCCAGGAAGGCGTATCCTGCCGCCATGGACGACGGCCGGATTCCGACCGAGATGTGGGTGACGGCGCATCTCCGGCGCTGCCACGCCGAGGGTCTGTTCGCAACGGTGGCGCACAAGGGTGACGCGACCGGCGGCATGGTCCTGCTGAAGCTGAACATGCTGGAGCACGGCTGCCGGGTGCTGACGCAGACGCGCGATATGGACGGCCAGCTAGCGTGGCTGCCGGCGCTGGAGGGCAAGGCGGTGCCGGAAGCCGACGCCGATGCCTACCTGCAGCGCGCGGTGAAGCGCGACCCCGACCTCTGGGCGATCGAGATCGAGGACCGCGAGGGCCGTCATCCGTTCGAGGGCAAGGAGCTCTAGGCGGTCCGCCTGCGGCCCCCGATACCCCGTGGATAAACGCTGCGGATTGTGGACAGATTTGGGGACCAGCCAGGGCGCCTGTGGATAAGGCGGAAAACAACCGCTTGACCAAGGCCCGCCGCCGAGTCCGGCCGGGCCCGCGCCCGGCTACTCCGCCTTCCGGATCGAAAAGCGGTAGACGCCGTCGGCCTCGCTGCGGTCGACCAGCTCGTGGCCGGTGGTCTCGCAAAACGCCTGGAAGTCCTGCACCGCGCTGGGATCGGTCGCCTCGACCTCGAGCAGCCCGCCGGCCGGCACCTGCTTCATCGCCTTGCGGGCGCGCAGCACCGGCAGCGGGCACTTCAGGCCCTTGGCGTCCAGGCTGTGGTTCTCCGTCATCGCGCTGCCGACCTCCCGTTCCATGCCGCGCCGGGGCGACGGTAGCAAGGCGGCGTGCGGCACGCCAACGGCGGCGGTTGACCGCCGTCGCGGTTAAGCAAATTCTAAGGCCATGCGCTACGACGGAATGGAACAGGCGGCCCGCGATGCCAGCACTCTGCTGCGGGCGATGAGCAACGAGCGCCGCCTCTTGATCCTGTGCCACCTGTCGCGGGGCGAACGCTCGGTGGGCGAGCTGTGCCAACTGGTGGACGTCAGCCAGTCGGCACTGTCGCAGCATCTGGCCAAGCTGCGCCACGACGATCTGGTCACCACCCGCCGGGAGGCGCAGACGATCTACTACGCGCTGCGCGGCGAGGCGGTGCGCCGGGTGCTCGACACGCTCTACGAACTCTACTGCAACGATGCGCCGATGCCGGCGCAGGCCGCCGCGCCCGCCGACAGCCTGTAGCCCCACCCCGATGCGAAGGAGTCCCGCCATGCCGCGCCGTCTCCCTGCCCTGCCGGGCGGCGTCACCGCCGTCGCCGCGCCGCTGCTGCTCGCCCTCGCGCTCGGCCTCGCGCCGTCCCAGGCCGCGGCCGAGGACGGCCTGATCAGCAAGCGGTCACCGCACGGCGTGTCGGCTACGCTGGACAAGCTGGCCGACATCCTGAAGGACAAGGGCATCACGGTGTTCGCCCGCGTCGACCACTCCGCCGGCGCCGCTGATGTCGGCATGGACCTGCCGGCGACCGAGCTGCTGATCTTCGGCAACCCCAAGCTGGGCACGCCGCTGATGCAGGCCGAGCGCACGGTGGCGATCGCCCTGCCGATGAAGGCGATGGCCTACGAGGATGCCGACAGCCAGGTTTGGCTGGTCTACAACGATCCCGCCTATCTGGCCGAGCGCCACGGCATCGAGGATCGCGCGCAAGTCATCGCGAAGATGACTGGGG
>ENA-ORDC01001907-ORDC01001907.1-marine-metagenome-genome-assembly--contig:-NODE-1907-length-14061-cov-3.409826_pt1 | contig 14061 bp, 15 predicted proteins | sample MGYA00237783_ERZ508515 | MGnify/ENA primary metagenome ERZ508515 (study PRJEB26186, sample SAMN06268792) | marine metagenome | isolation source: Eden Landing Ponds, San Francisco, CA, USA | place... | reverse complement strand
TCCATCGCGTCGAGGTTCCCCGCGGCGATCATGATGAAGTCCGTCGGGACGGGTTCGGTCTGGACCATCGCGCCCGAAGAGCGCTCGGACTGGCCCGTGATGGAGAACTCGCCCTCCTGAATGGCCGTCATCAGGTGCTGCTGACTGCGCACGTCGAGGGTGTTGATCTCGTCGACGAACAGGACGCCCTTGTTCGACTTGTGAATCGCGCCGGGTTCGACGCGGTCGTGGCTGGGCGTCTCCATGCCGCCGGACTGGAACGGGTCGTGGCGGACGTCGCCGAGGAGCGCACCCGCGTGAGCGCCCGTCGCGTCTTGGAACGGCGCGGACTTCTGGTCGGCGTTGTTCACGATGAGGTTCGGAATCATCGCGTCGCTTCCGCGCGAGCCGTAGCGGAACGCGAGGTAGATGATACCCGCGGCGAGGATGCCGAGCAGGACCTGCTGGGCGATGATGAGCGAGTAGCCCAGCACGACCGCGATAATAATCCACATGAGGAACGAGCGCATCTGGTTGCGCTTGCGTGCCTCTTCTTTGTGCGCCTCGACGATCTGGTCACCCTTGCCCGCGGGGACCGTGCGGACCTTGGGGCGATTGCCGTCGTCGGGGTTGTGGTAGACGAGCACGTCCTGTAGCTCCTCCCGGGGGAGAAGCTCGGACATCGCCTTGGCGAGCATCGACTTCCCCGTCCCCGGGGAGCCGATCATCATGACGTGGCGGCGCTGTTTGGCCGCCTTCATGATGACGTCGCGGGCGTGCTCCTGCCCGATGACCTGGTCGACGAGGCGGTCCGGGACGGGAATCTCGTCGGTCGTCTCTATCTGGAGACCACCGAGGAGGTCGTCCTCGTCCACGTTCTCGGCCACGTCGGCGTCGATTTCGACATCGCTCCCGAGGTCGTCTATCGTCTTCTTGTCGACCTCTTCGGCCTCGTCGTGCTGGAGCGTCCCCCCGTCGTCGATACCCTCTTCCGAGGGCGCGTCGTCGGGTGAATCCTCCCGCTCGTGGAGGCTGTCGTCGGTGTTCGTATCGTTACTCATAGAACTGTCGTCGCTACTTCTAACGTAGGCCCTGCGACTGATATACTTTCTCCCCGGGTGCATCCGGCGTACCTTGCCGTAACCTCGGGTTTCGACCGCCCTACCACCGGAATACCGTGATTTTCGTGACTCGGCGTATTTATAAGTAATCCGGACTAACGGCCGACGCATGCGGGGGTTCTACATCGGCCGCTTCCAGCCGTACCACAACGGCCACCACCGAATGGTCGAAGAGATTGCCACCGAAGTCGACGAACTCGTCCTCGGCATCGGGTCCGCGGGCGACTCGCACTCGCCGCGGAACCCGTTTACCGCGGGCGAGCGAATCATGATGGTCAACAAGGCCGTCTCCGACTTCGACATCACGACCTACGCGGTCCCCATCGAGGACCTCGACCGCAACTCGGTGTGGGTCAGCCACGTCCAATCGATGTCCCCCGCGTTCGAGGTGGCGTACTCTAACAACCCGCTCGTCATCCAACTGTTCACAGAGGCGGGCGTCGAGGTCCACCAGTCCCCCATGTTCAACCGCGAGGTGCTGGAGGGCACGGAGGTCCGCCAACGCATGATAGAAGACCGCGACTGGGAGTCGCTCGTCCCCGACGAGGTGGCCGACGTGGTCCGCGAAATCGACGGCATCGAGCGCCTCCAGCGCGTCACGGCCACCGACGGCTCGGAACGCGTCGGCGACGACGACCGGGACCCGAACCCCTGTTGAGATGATAACGCTCGCGTCCGACTTCGGGCTCGCCTACCCCGCCGCGATGAAGGGCGTCGTCCTCTCGCGGACCGACGCGAGACTCGTGGACGTGGCCCACGACCTCCCGCGACAGGACGTTCGCGCGGCCGCCTTCTGGCTCCGCGAGACGCTTCCGTACTTCCCGCCGGCGGTCCACCTCGTCGTGGTCGACCCCGGCGTCGGCACCGACCGCCGCGCGGTCGTCCTCCGGGTCGGCGACCACGTCTTCGTCGGCCCCGACAACGGCGTCCTCCGTCCGCCGGCGAGGCGCGTTGCCGCCGAACTCGCCGACGACGCAGGCATCGAGGCGTACGAAATCGACGTTCCGAACCCCGACTCGACGACCTTCCACGGGCGGGACGTGTTCGCGCCCGCGGCCGCCGACGCCCACGTCGCCGGCGCGTCGGCGCTGGCGTCGGTCGACCGGTTCGAGCGGGTTCCCGTCGGCTCGCTCGCCGAGTGCCGCCTCCCCGAGGCGACCGTCTCGGCCGACGGCCGCGAGGCGACCGGCGAGGTGCTCGTCGTCGACGACTTCGGCAACTGCATCACCAACGTTCCGGGCGCGTTCGTGCGCGACGCGGCGGGAGACCACGCGACCGTGAACGGCGAGTCGGTGCCGGTCGGCCGCACCTTCGAGGCCGTCCCGCGCGGCGAGCGACTGGTCACCGTCGGCAGTCACGGCAACGTCGAGTGCGACGTGAACCACGGCCGCGGCGACGAGGCGTTCGACCTCGCGCCCGGCGACCGCGTCGAACTCCGGGTCGACTGATGGGGGTCGCCGCTCTCGCCTCCGGTTCCGTTTCCGGTGCCGTTTCCGTTCCCGCCACGGTCGCCGTCCCCGAAATCGACCCCTTCGCGGTGATGAACGTCGTCGGCCTCGTCGCGTTCGCGGTCGCGGGGGCGCTCAAGGCCGCCGAGGCCGGCCTCGACGTGTTCGGCGTCTCCGTGCTCGGCATCGTGACCGCCCTCGGCGGCGGGACGACCCGCGACGTGCTCGTGGACCGACTACCCGCCTCGCTGGCGGGGACGTGGGACATGAGCGTCGCGCTCGTCGGCGTCGCTCTCGCAATCGTCCTCATCCACTCGATAGAAGGGCGCGTCCGCGACCACCCGGGGTTCCTGACCACCGACGCGGTCGGGCTGTCGGCGTTCGCGGCGACCGGCGCGCTCGTCGGCGTCGACGCCGGCGTCACCGCGTTCGGCGTCGTCATCCTCGCGACCATCACGGCCGTCGGCGGCGGCTCAATCGCCGACATCCTCATCGGGCGCGTGCCGGTCGTCCTCCGCGACGACTTCTACGCGACGCCCGCGGTCGTCGGCGGCCTCGTCTTCCTCGCCGCCCGCGCGGTCGGCGCGCCGACCGGCGTCCCCTCGGGAGTGTGCGCCGCGGTCGTCTTCTCGGTGCGGGTGCTCGCGCTCCGCTACGACTGGCGGCTCCCGCGCGTCTGAGGCCGGGACTGGGAGCGCGCGGAGAACCCCTAAAGCTCGTGTTCCACGCGCCGCTCGGCCGAGCGGACCTCGTCTGCGATGCTCTGGCGCTCGAAGTAGAGCACCTCGACGCCCACGACGACCACCGCGAGCGCGAGGACCGTCCAGAACGTCCCGCGCTCGGCGTCGAACAGGTGCCACAGGAGCGCGGCCGCCGAGCCAATTCCGCCGACGGTCCCGACCGCGGGAATCACGGCCGTCGCGAGCTCCTCGCGCTCCCGGAACGCGAGAAGCGAGAGGCCGCCGAAGATGCTGATGAACGCGAGCGACGCGAACGAGCTGATGGCGTCGAGGCTCCCGAGGAAGGCGAACCCGGCCGCGAGCACGCCGAGCGTCACGAGCGGGCGAATCGGTTCGTCGGCGGACTCGTCGCGGAGTCGACTCGGGAGCAGGTCGTCGGCGACGAGGCGCTTCGAGAGCCGCGCGGAGCTGAACAGCGTGGCGTTGATGGCGCTCCCCGTCGAGAACAGCGCCGCGACCGAGATGAGGACGAACCCGGCCTGCCCGAGAAACGGCCGGGCGGCGACCGCGAGCGCGGTCTCGGCGTGCCGTTGGATGGCGTCGATGCCGGCGAGGTTAGTCGTGACGAGCGCCACCAAGATGTACAGAGCCGTCGCGCCCGCGATGGAGATGTAAATCGCCTTCCTGACGGTCTCGCGGGGGTCGGCGATGTTCTCTTGGTCGAACAGCAGGAGCTCCCAGCCCTCGAAGGCGACGAAGGAGACCGCCGCGGCGACGAGCGGGCCGATGCCGAGGTTCGACAGGCCGAAGCCGAGGCCGCCGTGGGTCGCGCCGTAGGCGACGCCGCCGACGCCGAACACGAGCAGGATGGCGACCTTGAGGCCGACCAGCACGTCTTCGGCCCGCCCCGAGGCGTGCGCCCCGAAGACGTTGAGGCTCACGAACGCGGCGACGGTGAGCGCGGAGACGAACGGCTGTACCGAGACCGACGCGACCGTCGAGACACCGGTGAGTTCGACGAAGTAGCCGCCGAAGGCGTAGGCGTACATCGCCATCGTCCCGACGTAGCCGAAGACGAACGTCCAGCCCACGACGCCCGCGAGCGTGGTGTTATCGTCGGTGAACCGCTCGACGTAGCCGACGGGCGACCGCGGCGACTCGCACAGACTGTTCAGTCGAAGCAATGAGTAGCCGGCACAGACCGCGAGCACGCCGGCGACGACGAACGCCGCCCACGCGAGGGTCCCGGCCGCGCCGGCGACGACGCCGAGCACGGCGAAGATACCCCCGCCGACCATTCCACCAATCGCCATCGACACGGCTTCCGGAAGCCCGACTTCGTCGGACATGGAGTGCAGTTCGACGCTCGCGACGGAAGAACGTAGCGGCCAGTTGATAGCTGTCCGTTCGGCGGCGCGGCTCCGGGGCAATCGTCTGCGGGCGGCACGACCGCGGAAGGCGACACGAAGTGGCCCGGCGACGGAGCGCGTCGCCGGTGGGTGGGGTGTGGGGTGAGGTGTTCTGCGGGCGGGTCGGTTACTTGGCGGCGATGACGTCGTCGATGCGGACGATCATCGTCGCGGCCTCGGTCGCGGACTCGATGGCTTCGCGCTTGACCGCGACGGGGTCGATGACGCCGAGTTCGACGGGGTCGCCGATTTCGCCGGAGCGACCCGACGAGATGATGCCGGCGATGCCCTCCTTCTCGTAGCGGGCGCGGAGGTCGACGAGCGCATCGATGGGGTCCATGCCGGTGTTCTCGGCGAGGGTGCGCGGGAGCGCCTCGACGGCGTCAGCGTAGGCCTCGACGGCCAGTTGCTTGCGGCCCTCGATGCCGGCGGCCTCCGAGCGGATGCGGTCGGCGATGGCGATTTCGGTCGCGCCCGCGCCGGGGACGACGCCGCCCTTGTCGATGGCGGCGACGACCACGTCGACGGCGTCCTCGATGGCGCGTTCGAGCTCGTCGACGACGTGTTCGGTGCCGCCGCGGAGGAACAGCGTGACGGCCTTGGCCGCCGCGCCGCCCTCGACGAACGCGAGGTCGTCGTCGCCGAAGGTGCGGATGCTCACGGAGTCGACGCGGCCGAGGTCGGAGTCGTCGAGCTCCGAAAGCGAGCCGAGGCGCTTCGCGCCGGTCGCGCGGGAGAGGGCGCGAGCGTCGGACTTCTTGACGCTCTTGAACGCGAGGATGCCCGCGTCGGCGAGGAAGCCCGCGACGCGGTCGTCGATGGACTTGGTGCAGAACACCACGTCGACGCCGGCGTCCGAGAGGGCCTTCGCGTAGCCGCGGAGTTCGCTGTCCTCGGCGTCGATGGCCGCGGTGAGCTGGTCGACGGACGTGATGTTGTACTCGGTGTCGACCTCGCTCTTGCGAACGTCGAGTGTCATGTCGAGGACCGCGACGGTCGCGTCGGCGACGGACCGGGGCATGTTCTCGTTGACGGGTTCCTTGTCGAGGACGACGCCCGCGACGAGTTCGGTCGCCGAGGAGGACGCGCCCGTGCGGGTGAGCACGCGAACGTCGTCGCGGTGGAAGGCACCGCTGTCGTCCTCGTGGACCATCCGGACCGCCTTGACGACGTGTTTGGCGAGCACGTCGGCGGTCACGTCGCCGGTTCCCTTGCCGGTCATCGACGATTCGGCGACCTTCCGAAGCAGGTCGTCGTCGAGGGCCGCGTCGAGGACCATGTCGTCGATGGCGTCTTGGGCGATGCGGGCGGCCTCGGTGTAGCCCTCGACGATGACCGTCGGGTGGAGGTCGTCGTCGAGGAGGTCTTCGGCGTGCGCGAGGAGTTCGCCGGTGAGGACGGCCGCGGTGGTCGTGCCGTCGCCGACCTCCTCCTCTTGGGTCTGGGAGACTTCGACGATCATCTGCGCGGCGGGGTGCTCGATGTCCATCTTCTCCAGGATGGTCGCGCCGTCGTTCGTGATGACGACCTCGCCCGAGGAGTCGACGAGCATCTTGTCCATACCGCGCGGGCCGAGCGTGGTCCGTACGGCTTCGGCGACCGCCTTCCCCGCGCGGATGTTGGAGTCCTGTGCGGAGCGGCCGTGCGTTCGGTTCGACCCCTCTGCGAGAATATATAATGGTTGTTGCATTCGTGAAGCCATGTTGAAACCTCAACCGCTATCAACGATTGCAGTTCTATAAATACGTTTCGGCGGGAGTGCGCTACGAAATCGCACGACAGGGCGACGCTTTTCCGAATCCCGGAGGAGACGACCGCGGACCGATTCGGCGGTCGAGCGAGGCTCCGCCGAGCCGGGGGGTGTCGCTACTCGTCGAGGGTGTCGACGGTGAGCGTCCCGTCGCCGAACAGCGAGACGAGGTGGCCCGCGTACTGGAACGAGAACCGTCGAGACGGGTCGTGAGAGGGATGAAAGAGAACGTCGAGCGCTTCGGGGTCGACGCCGATATCGGAGAGCGGCGGGAGTTCGAGTGGGCTGAGTTCCGTGGCCGTCGCGACCGCCGAAGCGATGGCGACCGCCACCTCGTCGTACCGTTCGACGGAGGTAGTTACCACGGACCCTGCTCCATCTTCGAGCGGGTCGTCCATACAGTCCGAATGGGTAGTCGGCTACCTATTCGTGTGGGTTGATTATGTAACCCGTTATTGTGGGGGTCGCTCGTCCCGAATCCGCTCTGCGAGCGTCCGGTACGCGCGTTTCAGTCGGGCGGCGACCGCCTGTCGCGAGATGCCGAGTTCCGCGCCGAGTTCGTCCAGCGACGTGCCCCGGTGTTCGTCGAAGTAGCCGCGTTCGAGCGCGAGAAGCAGGGCTTCGAGTTGCGTGTCTGTCAGCCGCTCGCCCGCCGGTGCCTCTTCGGCCGCGACCGACGTGATGCGGTCGAACTCGGTGTCGATGCCGTGTGCCGCCCACTCGCGTCTGAGATCAGTGAGCACGCGGTGTGACGACACCCGGAGCTTGAGCCACCACGAATCGGCGGTCGAGCGACATTCCAAGAGAACCGCATCGCGCGCCACCAACGCCGCCAAAATAGGCGTCTCGGAGACGTTCCACGTGACGCCGTAGAGCGCCCGGTCCGAGACTGACTCGATGAGCGTGAGGTCGTCGACGCTCGGAAGCGACCCCGCTGGCCTCCCGAACGACGCGGCGTCGGGGCCGCGAACCCAGACGAACGACGCCGCCCGCGAGGCGGTCGGGACGGACCGCTCCAGTTCGAGTTCGACGTCGTGTTCCTCGACTGCGGGACCGAACGGGAGCGCGGACAACGGCGCGACGACCTCGACGATGAGGCACACGAGTGATGGTTCGCGGAGGAGGGCAAAAAACCGCGCTTCAGCGTCTCTCCGTACCGTCGTGAACGAATGAACGTCAGGCGTCGGTGAACGAACGACACGGTACTGTGAACTCGGTGAAACGAGCGCGGCGGATTCTGCAACCTATTTGGCGGCCACCGGAGAGTGACTCCACAATGCTGGAGTTGGAACACGGGTTCAGGGTCGTGGACGTGAACGCCCGTCTCGACCCCGACGAGCGGTCGGTCGCGGCGCGCGGGCGGGAGATAAGCCCCGAGCGACTGGAGCGCGAACTACATCAGGCGGGCGTCGTCCGCGCCGTCGTCTCGCCGGGCACACGGCGGGGCGAGGAGAGCTACCTCCGGCCGAACAACGCGGTCGCGCGGATGAGCGTCGACCGACCGTTTCTGGCGTTCGCCCGCATCAACGGCCCGCGCGACCCGAGCGGCCGGCCCTCGGCGCGACTCCGGAACTTCACGTCGTCGCGGGCGGCCCACCACGCCGACCCCGACGACATCGAGCAGTACGCCTACGACGACCGCTTCCACGGCTTTTCGCTCGCGCCGGCGGTCGACGGGCTCCCGGACGACGAGACGCTCGCGATGCTGGAAGACGTGGGGCTCCCCGTCTTCGTCGAAGGCGGACGGGACTTCGAGCCGAGCGCCGTCGCCGAGTCCCTGCTCGGGCGGTTCCCGGTCATCCTGTCGAGCTTCGGCGGCTTCCCGCTCGACCGCGAGCTGATGGACGAGGCCATCAACCTCCTCGACGACCACGACGGCCTCTATCTCGACACGAGTTTCGTCCGCTATCGGAGCGTGCTCGAACGCGCACTGCTCGAACACCCGGACCGCGTGCTGTTCGGGAGCGGCGCGCCCGAGACCCACCCGAACGTGGGCGTCATGGAGATTCTGACGCTCGACGTGTCGGAAGACGCGCTGGCGAAGGCGTTCTCGAAGAACGCGGCACGGGTCATCGAGGCGCTCGCTCCCGGAGAACAGTGACGCGAGTCAGCGCCAGTCGTAGCGGGCGACGGCGCGGTCGGCGCGCTTCGACCGGCCGTGGGGGTTCCGCGTGCGGGTTCGGTCGCGGGCGCGGGCGACCAACCCGTCGGAGACGCCAGTGGCGATACCGCCGAGCACGTCGCGGCCGGTTCCCGCCCACCCCGACGGCGTCACGTCGCCTTTCACGACGCCGAGGGCGGCTCCGACGCCGTCCGAAATCGCGTGTTTCGCCGTCCGCGTGACGGTCCCGGGTCTGACGCCGTAGTTTTTCACGAGTCGATAGGCCAGAGAGCGGTACTTCCAGCCCCAGTCGCGCTCGGAGACGCCGCCGTCGGCCTCGAACTCACGGCGGACGCACATCTCGGGTGCCCACGCGACCGAGCGGCCGAAGCCGGCGAGGCGGTGGGCCGCGTCGCGCGCGCCGCCCGTCTGGAGGTATTCGTCGAAGCCGTCGAGGGCGTCGATGGCCCCGCGGCGGAACGCGACGTTGCCGCCGTTGAAGTACGTCACCGAGCGGCCGCCGATGGCGTTCCGTTCGAGGGACTCGGTCGTCATGCCGTTGCGGAGCGTCTGGTGCATCGGCCCGGTGACCACGTCGGCGTCGGCGATGCCGTCTTCGAGCGCCGACAGCCACGACGACTCGACGGAGAGGTCGTATCGAAGGAGTGCCACCACGTCACCGTCGGCGACTTCGAGGCCGGCGTTGCGAGCGACGTTGAGGTTGCGGTCGGAGATTTCGACCAGCACGTCCACGTCGTCGCGCTCTCTCACCATCCCGGTCGTGCCGTCGGCGGAGGGGCCGTTGACGACGACGACTTCCGCGTCGGGAGCGTGCTCGGCCAGCGCGTCGAGGCTGGTGGCGAGCCGGTCCCGACCGTTGAGCGTCGGGAGCACAACCGAGAGGTCCATACCCGACAGTTGCGGTGGACGTACTTAAATGTGAATCGAGAACCGTGTTAAAAACTGCCGTGAGAACGCCTCACTCGGCGTCGCTCGCCCGCGTCGCCGCGCGGGACGCCTCGTCTGCGGATTCGGCCCGCGCGTCCCAGTACGACACGGACGCGAGGTCGTCGCCGACCGGCGAGTCGCCGACGGCGAGGTCCAGCGACCGGAAGGGCTGTGCGATGCCGTTGGGGACCTTCCGGTAGAAGCCGAACGGGATGACGAAGTCGTGGTTCGCGCCGGCGAGGTCGAGGCCTGCGTCGCCGAGCAGTCGCCGCACGTCGCCCTCCGAGTAGAGACGCGACCCCATCGGGAGCAACCAGTTGTAGGCCACCCGGAGGCTCCCGTCGTTGAAGGTGTCGAAAAACACCTGCCCTTTCGAGACGCGGGCCATCTCGGCTAAGAACTTCGCCGGGGTGTCCGCGAGGTGGAAAAAGCGCATCGCGAACACCGCGTCGAAGTGGTCGTCCGGGAACGGCAGTCGCGCCGCGTCGCCGCGGAGGAACTCGATGCGGTCGGCGACCCCCGCCCTGCGAGCCTTCTCCCGGCCCTGTACCATCATCGCCCGCGAGATGTCCAGTCCGACGACGTTCGCCCCCTCTTGGGCGAGCATCACCGTGAACCGGCCGGTCCCGCAGGCGATTTCGAGGATGTTCTTGTCCTCGACGGGACCGAGCGCCGCGAGGACCGCCTCTTTCTCTCGCCGGTCGATGAGCCGACCGCCCTTGGAGAACCGCTTCGAGTCGTACTCCTGGGCGACCTCGTCGGCCTGGTACCACTCCTTTCCTTTCACGCTACGCATAGTCGCGGGGGGGACCGTAAAACGGTACTGGATACGCGGTGCGGTAGCGGGGTCCGGCGAGCGATGGGAGTGAGGTGTTCGTCCGCTGAGCGCGTATTGTGCGACATGCCAACATGCAGAAACTGTGGAGAGACCTGCGAGACTGACGTGCTAACACGGCACATCGGCGAGGGGCGGCTCGTCGTCCACTGCCCGGACTGTCACGCGCCGCTCGGGAGCTATCGACTCGGCACTCAGCCGGTCGATACGATTCGAAACACGGAGTGAGACGCCTACTCGCGGTCGATTTTCCAACAAACGCACGATATTAATATGTGTATTATGTGTCTGGATTCTTTTCACACACTTGTAGCTAACTCTTAACACGGAGCAACCGACTGTGACGGGTATGAGCACCACCTCTGCAGAGCCAGATACTGAAGACCTGCTCTCGGAAGCCGAGTTCCGAGAGCGCCTCCGCGAGCTTCCCCCGAGCGCGAAGCTCGTCGCGAAAGTCCTCGAAAGCGACGCGCCCCTCTCGCAGGGCCAACTCGCCGAGGAGTCGCTGCTGCCGGACCGGACCGTTCGCTACGCCCTCAACCGCCTCGAGGACGCCGACCTCGTGGGGTCGCGTTACAGCTTCAAGGACGCCCGCAAGCAGGTCTACTACCTCAACACCTAAGTCTCATCGACGCCCTCGACGGCCGCCGCTCGGAGAGACGTCTCCGACGCCACCGTTTTCTCCCCCGACGCCACCGTTCGCTCCCTGATGCCACCGTTTTTCCCCGACGCCACCGTTTTCCCTCGACGCCACCGTTCGCTCCCTGACGCCAACGTTTTCTGCTCTCGAAGAGCGATACGACTGTGACCGTTACGCCGCCGAACGCGCCGCCGATCCGACGCGTCCCGGTTTCCGTCGACGCCCCCGTCCCGACGGGATCGACCAACGCCTACCTCGTCGGCGAGGACGCCGCACTGCTCGTCGACCCGCCGGCCAGGACGGACGACCTGGACGACGCCGTCGACGCCGCGTCCGTCGAACACGTCGCCGTGACCCACGCCCACCCGGACCACGTGGGCGCCGTCGAGACGTACGCGGAAGAGACGGGTGCGACCGTCTGGTGTCGCCGCGGGCGAGAGAGGCGCTTCGCCGACGCGACGGGCGTCGATCCGGACCGGACGTTCGTCGAGGGCACCGAACTCCCCGTCGGCGACGGCGTCGGCGTCATCGACGTCCCCGGCCACGCCCCGGACCACGTCGCCTTCGAGACGACCGCCGGGACGCTCTGCGGCGACGTCGCGATCGCGGAGGGCAGCGTCGCCGTCGCCGCGCCCGAGGGCGACGTCCGCGCGTACCTCGTCGCGCTCCGACGCCTCGACGCCCGGAACCCGCCGCGCCTCTTCCCGGGGCACGGGCGGGTCATCGCGGACTCGCGGGCGGCCTGTGAACGCCTGCTTCGACGCCGACTCGACCGCGAGAGAGACGCGCTCGCGGCCGTCGAAAGCGGCGCCCGCGACGTCGATGCCGTCGTTGAGGCCGTCTACGACCGGGACCTCTCCGGCATCCGCGGGTTCGCGAGGGCGACAGTCGTCGCGCACCTGGAGAAACTCGCCGCCGAGCGTCGCGTGCGCTTCGACCGCGAGGCGGAGACCGTCGAACCGTACTGAGCGGAGTCGCTCGGTTCGTCCGAGGGCTGGTTCGGTTCGTCCTGACAGCCGGCTCGGTTCGTCCTGACGGCCAACTCGGCACTTCCTGATGATCGGCTCGACACCCTTCTCGACGGACGGTCTCCGACCGGCGCGACCGAGAGGCCTTTGTCCGCGCCCGCCCGACGACGACCCGTGACCGACGCCCCCTCCCTCGAAGCCGAACTCGAACGCGCCCGCGACCTGTCGGTGTCGGAACTGGCCAACGCTATCGAGTCGATCGGCTTCGAGTGCACGCGCTGCGGCGCGTGCTGCAAGGGCCACGAGCGCGAGGACGGAACGGGGACGGAGCCCCACACGGCGACGGTCTTTCCGGACGAGGTGCGGCGGTTGCAGTCGGCGGCGAGCGGGGAGAGAGGACGGGACGGCGACGGTGACGCCGTCGAATACGAGGCCGCCGACGACGGGAGCAGCGACTCCGACGCCGACGACGAGAGCGGCGCATCCTACGACTGGCGGGACGTCGCCCGGCCGATGCCCTACGGGGTCGTCGACGGCGAGGACGGACCCCAGGGCGAGACGTTCGAGTGGGCGCTCCAGACCGACGCCTGCGGCGACTGCGCCTTCTACGAGGAGGTCGGCGAGCGCGCGGACGGGACCCCGAAAGGCGGCTGTCGCGTGCACGAGGACCGGCCGCTCATCTGCCGGACGTACCCCTTCAGCGTCGCCCTCGGCGGCACCAGCCAGCCGATGGGCGAGGCCGTCGACGAGGCGGGGATGGTCCGCGCCCACGAGTGCGAGGGGCTCGGTCGCGACATCTCCCGCGAACACGCCGAGGAGCTGGCGAGCGCGCTCAAGGAACGTGCGGTCCGGGAGCTCGAGGAGGCCATCGGCGTCCGCGACAACTACGAACCGGTCGACGTCGACGGCTTGGTCGTCTACGACTCCGAGGGCCCGAAGCGACCGGACGGGACGGCGATTCGGGACGAGAGTTCGGACGACGACGGTCAGAGGGACGCTTGACATCGTCGGTGACACGCTCGATCTCGTCGTTACTCCTCTTGGCACCGGGGGTCGATACGCCCGAATACCGGTGTCGGCTTGTTCGACCTCCGGCGTCAGGTGCGAGCCTTCTTGACGGTCCTCTCCCAAGCGAGCGATAATGACGGCTGATCTCATCGAACGGATCGAGAGCGCTACCGAGGGCGACGAGGTGCGGGTCACGCTGGCGGCGGACTCGGTCACCCTCGACGGCGTCGAATTCGACTCGCCGATCGTCACCCGGGTGGCCGCGGTGAGCGAGGAGACGGTAGACGCGCGACAGAAGGACGTCGACATCGACGGGATCGTCGACCGCCGGATCGTCCACCTGGCCCCGCTCCGCGACGACGACCGGCACGACGCCTACGTCCTCGAGACGCGGAGCCCGGTGGTCGGCGAGGAGACGGTCTGTCCGCTCCGGGCGCGTCCCCGGTCGGGGTGCGGCCCGGCCGACGACATAGAGACGCTTCCCGAGGTCGGCGAGGTCGAGGCGGTCGAGGTCCGCTCGTAGGGCTGTACAGACGTCTTGTGGGTCCGTCTGAAGCCGAAACCGACTACCTCCTCGCCGGACGAGCGTCCGCTATGCGAGTCAGCGTGATCGGTGGCAGCACGATACGTCGGGCGGAAGCCGAAACGGCCGAGGAACTGGGACGAGTCCTGGCTCGGCGAGACCACACCGTCGTCTGCGGCGGCCTCGGCGGCGTGATGGAGGCCGTCTGCCGCGGCGCGTCCGACGGGGGCGGACGCACGATCGGAATCCTCCCCACGGATCGCCGCGCGGACGCGAACGAGTACGTCGAGGAGGCGATCGCGACCGGGTTGGGTCACGCGCGCAACGCGCTCGTAGTGATGAACGGCGACGCGGTCGTCGCGGTCGACGGCGGCGGTGGCACGCTCTCGGAACTCGGCTACGCCGCGGTCTACGACCGGCCGACTGCGGGGATCGGCACGCACGACGCCGCGCACGTCGAGTCGGTCGAGACGGCGGAGCAGGCGGTCGAGTACGTCGAATCGGCGCTTACGGACGAAAAGCGAGAATAGCCGTCGCGGCCGAGCGCGTCACCAGGTGCCGTGGAAGGTGTCGAACGAAAGCGAATCGAGCGGTTTGTCGCCGACGGCGATCCGGTACTCGCCGGGCGTGAGCATCGGCTTGTGGAACTGC
>ENA-ORDC01001906-ORDC01001906.1-marine-metagenome-genome-assembly--contig:-NODE-1906-length-14068-cov-2.280037_pt1 | contig 14068 bp, 12 predicted proteins | sample MGYA00237783_ERZ508515 | MGnify/ENA primary metagenome ERZ508515 (study PRJEB26186, sample SAMN06268792) | marine metagenome | isolation source: Eden Landing Ponds, San Francisco, CA, USA | place... | reverse complement strand
CGGGAAACGGCCGCCGTGCAGGCCGCGCGCGCGCGCGAGTCCGATCTCCGGCACTTTCTGAACAGCTTTCGCTGGCCCCTGTACGGCCCCATTACGGGGGTTTACGGCAGTCAGCGTGTCTATAATGGTGAGCCTGGCCGTCCGCATTATGGCGTGGATATTGCGCGCCCGGCCGGTACCCCGGTCCGCGCGCCCAATGCCGGTGAAGTGGTGCTGGCCCACCCGAACATGTTCTATTCCGGTGGCACCCTGATCATCGATCACGGGTACGGCGTCACGTCCACCTTTATCCATCTCAAGAACCTGAAAGTGGAAAAGGGCGACAAGGTGCGCAAGGGCGAGGTCGTGGCGACCGTGGGCTCGTCCGGCCGGGCCACCGGCGCGCATCTGGACTGGCGTATCAACTGGTATCAGACCCGCATCAACCCCCAGACCCTGGTGGGGGACATGATTAAGCGTTACCGCAGCGCCAATAACTCTGAAGGTGAGTGAGCGCACTCGGGCGCAGCCGCTGTTCGGGATTCCGGGGCAGGGCGGTTTTCCGCCCGGTCTCGGGGTCGTCCGGCGCGGGCCCCTTCAGTGCTGGTCCTGCTCTTTGAGCAGGGTAAGCAGCGCTGTTTTCTGTTCCTGCGAAAGCGACCGGAAATAATCGAGTAGCAGGGCTTCTTCTTCGCCCGCCGGCACCGCCGCGCGAGGGGAAGGCAGCTGCTCCGGCCAGTTGTCCAGGCTCAGAATCAGTCGCGCAATGATTTCCGAGTTCATGCTTCGATGGCTGCAACGAGCGGCTTCGGCGATCCGGTCGCGTACCCCCGCGGGGAAGCGAACCACGAACTTCTCCGCGCTCGTGCCGGTTTCATATTTCATAACGTCACGATAACCCCCTGAAAGTCAGACAAAACCTTACCCGCAAAACCCGTGATTTTCGATAATGGCAGGCTGCTACTACACAACGGTTTTGGGGACAAGGCGGCTGACCGCCTGGGAGGCTTCCTGCTGGCTTGTGTATCCGGTTGGACCCGACAGGGCCCGTTCAGGTTCAGTCGGATACAAAAGAGCCGCCCGAAGGCGGCTCTTTTTCAGACCAGCGGTCACTATCGCCGTGATCAGAACTGGTCTTCTTCCGTGGACCCCTTCATGGCGGTCACCGAAGACGAGCCACCCTGGATGACATTGGTCATGTCGTCGAAGTAGCCCGCGCCCACTTCCTGCTGGTGCGCCACAAAGGTGTAGCCACGCTCGGCGGCGGCGAATTCCGGCTGCTGCACCATGTCGACATAGTGCTTCATGCCTTCGCCCTGGGCGTAGTTGTACGCCAGATCGAACATGTTGTACCACATGTTGTGAATGCCGGCGAGCGTGATGAACTGGTACTTGTAGCCCATGTCGGCGAGTTCCTGCTGGAACTTGGCGATGGTGTTGCGGTCCAGGTTCTTGGCCCAGTTGAACGACGGCGAGCAGTTGTACGCCAGCAGCTGATTGGGGTGTTCCTTGCGAATGGCTTCCGCGAACTTCTTCGCTTCTTCCAGATCCGGCGTGGCGGTTTCGCACCAGATCAGATCCGCATAGGGGGCATAGGCCAGGCCGCGGTTGATAGCCTGATCGATGCCCGCCGTGGTCCGGTGGAAGCCTTCGGCGGTGCGCTCGCCCGTGAGGAAGGGCGCGTCATAGGGGTCGATGTCGTTGGTCATCAGATCCGCCGCGTTGGCGTCCGTGCGCGCCAGCACAATGGTGGGCACATCGGCGACGTCCGCCGCCAGGCGCGCGGCCGTGAGCTTTTCCACCGCTTCCTGGGTGGGCACGAGCACCTTGCCGCCCATGTGGCCGCACTTCTTCACCGAGGCCAGCTGATCCTCGAAGTGAACGCCGGCGGCGCCCGCCTCGATCATGTGCTTCATGAGCTCATAGGCGTTGAGCACGCCGCCGAAACCGGCTTCCGCGTCCGCCACGATGGGGGCGAAGTAGTCGACCCAGTCGGAATCGCCGGGCTTGGCGCCTTTTTCCCACTGCACCTGGTCGGCACGCTTGAAGGCGTTGTTGATGCGGTTGACCACGGTGGGCACCGAGTCCACCGGATACAGGGACTGGTCCGGATACATGGTTTCGCCGGTGTTGTTATCCGCGGCCACCTGCCAGCCGGACAGATAAATGGCTTCGATCCCGGCCTTCACCTGCTGTACGGCCTGACCGCCGGTGAGCGAACCCAGGCAGTTCACATAGCCCTTCTTGGCATCGCCGTTGACGAGATCCCAGAGGCGCTCCGCGCCGCGGCGGGCAATGGTATTCTCGGTCTTGATGGAGCCGCGCAGACGAACCACGTCCTCGGCGCCATAGGGACGCTTGACGTCCTTCCAGCGCGGGTTCTCCGCCCAGTCCTTCTCGATGCGCTTGATTTCGGCCTGCGGATCATAATCTCCGGTCGCCATCTAGTCTCTCCTGTATGAATCTTGAGCATTGGCTTGAAAAGCTTGGGCAGGATAGTGTCTCTGGTATAATTAACCAAATTTATATTTTGTATATTCGCCATTCACCCTATGAATGTATGGAATCTCGATTTCAACCTGCTGAAATATCTCGATGTTTTGCTGCGGGAGGGCAGTGTTACGCGCGCCGCCGAGCAGCTGGGCATTACCCAGCCGGCCATGAGCAACGGGCTCAAGCGCCTGCGCGAGCTTTTCGAGGATCCCTTGTTGATCCGCACCTCCGAGGGCATGACGGCGACCGAGCGCGCCCGGGCGCTGCAGCCGCTGGTGCGCCAGGTGGTGGCCCAGGCCGAGGCGGTGATGACGCCCGAGGATTCCTTCCGCCCGGAAGACAGCCGCCGGGTCTTTCGCATCATGACCAGCGACTATGCCGAGGCCACCCTCGTGCCCAGCATTGTGCACCGGCTGCGCCGGGAAGCGCCCCAGGTGGTGCTGGATTTCATTACGCCGTCGGATGTGAGCTATCCGGACATGGAACAGGGCCGGGTGGACATGGCCATCAACCGCTTCAACGAGATCCCGGGCTCCTTTCACCAGGTTACCCTCTGGCGGGATTCGTTCTCCTGCCTGCTGAACCGGGACAACCCCCTGGTGGAGCATTTCGACCTGGACGCCTACCTCTCCGCCCAGCACATCTGGGTGTCCAAGACCGGCTTCGGCGTGGGCTTTGGCATGAACCCGGACCGACTGGGCGGGCTGGGCTGGATCGACAAGGCCCTGGAGCAAATGGGCACGGCGCGCAACATCGCCATCTTTACGCGCCACTATCAGATGCCGGCGCTGCTGGCCATGAACAACGACCTGGTGGCCACCCTGCCGTCACGGGTGGCCCGGATGCAGGCCGAGAACCCGCAGCTGATCATCAAGGAACCGCCGTTCGAGATTCCCGAGTTCGAACTGAAGATGGCCTGGTCGCCCATCCTCCATCACAACGCCGCGCACCGCTGGCTGCGGCGGCTGATTCGTGAGGAGGCGGAGGTGGTCACGCGGCGGGAACTGGAAAGAGTGGCCCATGCCGGGCCGGGCGCGGCTGGTGGTGCCGGAGCTTGAACCGGTGGGGCGCTCCTCTCGAGGGTCCGAAATAACCACAGAGGACACAGAGAGCACAGAGCGAGCGTAGCGGTCTCCATGACCTCTTGTGCGTTCCGTGCAGAGAGCACGACGGGCTTGCCGGGGGCGCCGTCGGCCAGGCCCGCTCTGCAGGGCACCCGGTCGGGGCGTCCGGTGCCGGAGTTGCTCTAGACCCGCATCTGCCCCGCCTCGGCAATGGCGCCCTTGCCGATGCCTTCGAAGGCGCGCACCCGGAAATGCTTGCCCGGTGCTTCGCGGGCGAGTTCACCGGCTATATGGTCGGCCAGGCACTCGACGGTGGAATCCGTTTCGATCAGATAGCAATGATCCTCCGGGATCAACAGCTCGAAACGACCCTGCTGTGCTTCGTAGCGGAAGCGGTGGTGAGGAATTTCGTCCATGTAGTAGGTGCCTTCCAGGTCTTCTTCCGTGCCGATGTAGATATCTTCCCAGCGGTCCGCCCAGAGCTTTTCCCAGTAGCGGCTGCGGCGTCCGTTTTCGTAGATCTCGATCCCCGAACGGTGGCCATGGGCAATCCGCTGGCAGTTGCCTTCGTGCTTCTTGAGCCCGTGTGAGTAGTGGTAGAAGGGCGCGGTGCCCAGTGATTGCTCGCGCAGGGTGATCAGCACCTCGTCCACGTTGGCGGGAACCACCTCGCGGATGCGCTCGATCAGGAACACCGTGAGGCTGCCCTTGGAGATTTCCTCACCCGGCAATTGCAGGATGGAATCGACGGGCGCGCCCAGACGGATGATGCCGTTCTGGTGACTCCACTCCAGCTGGATGCGCTGATCTTCTTCGCGCACGCTCAGCTGATCATGATCGGCGGGCACCAGCAGGCGGTGATCGGCCGTGCTATCCAGCCGCTGTTTGATGGCGTGTTTGATATCGCCGAAGTCGAAGACCATGCCCTGTTCGTCCAGCTCGCCGCTGAGTTCCAGGTCCACCATCCAGGATTCACCCACCATGCCCCGCTTGGCGTGGAGATAGGAGAAGTCCAGTACGGTCAGGTTGTCCACGAACAGGGTTGCCATAGGTTTTGATTCCGCATCTCGACGCGCACACTGATTGTGCCCATTATAGGCAGCCGTGAGAAAGGGAAAGCCCTGCGTGCGCCTTCTGCCTTCACGCATTGTGAACCGTGGCACAATGCAATCAAGGGTGAACCGGTTGGTTGGTGCGTGTCTTTCACAATAACCCCGGGAGCTGCCATGAGTGACACCCTCTTCAGCAAGATCATTAACCGCGAGATCGACGCGGATATTATTTACGAGGACGACCAGGCCCTGGCGTTTCGTGATATCAATCCCCAGGCGCCCACCCATTTTTTGGTGATTCCGAAGAAGGCAATTCCGAAACTCTCGGATGCCGACGAGGGGGATCAGATCCTGCTGGGGTATCTGCTGCTGGTCGCGCGCAGGGTGGCCGCGCAGGAAGGGCTTGAGGATTACCGGCTGAATATCAATAACGGCCCCGGCGCCAGCCAGACCATCTTTCATCTCCATCTTCATGTGCTGGGTGGCCGCAGCTTTAGTTGGCCGCCGGGCTGAGAATGGAGGCTCCAGGCGAGCTTATTCCCATAGCCGTAGGGTGCACCCATAGGGCATAAACGCTGTGCGCACCTTCCCGGGTGAATGGTGCGCACGGCGTTTATGCCCTATCGGTGCACCCTACAACTGACTCCAGGCGAAAAATGACATGGCAACGCCCGTGCAGGGAGGAACCAGAGGCTCCGGGCTTCTCTGATTCATTCCTTTGGGAGCGCCCTTCGTACCCTTCGGGTAATCTCTGCCGCGACGAGGTCGGGGGAAGCTGTAGGGTGCGCTGTGCGCACCTCCCGCGCTCATGGCGCGCACAGCCCATCCTGCGGTTGCTGACCACTCGTTGTGGGGGCGGCACGAAATGGGGGAGTTGAATGGAACCCTGGGCCAAGCAGGTTGAACAGGCGCTGAACGCCTTTGCCGGCTTCATGTGGGGGCCGCCGCTGGTGGTGCTGCTGGTGGGCGGTGGGCTCTTTTTCGTGGTTTATTCCGGGGCTCGGCCCTATCGCTTCTTTCCGCACGCGTTGGCGGTGCTGCGCGGACGCTACAACGATCCTGACGATGCCGGCGACATCAGCCACTTCCAGGCCCTGTCCACGGCGTTGTCCGGCACCCTGGGCATGGGCAATGTGGCCGGGGTGGCCGTCGCCATCGGTCTGGGCGGTCCGGGCGCGGTCTTCTGGATGTGGCTCACCGCCGTGGTGGGCGTGGCCACCAAGTTCTTTACCGCCACCCTGGCGGTGATGTATCGCGGCAACGACTCCCTCGGCCGGCTCCAGGGCGGGCCCATGTATGTCATCCAGGAGGGGCTGGGCCCGCGCTGGCGGCCGCTGGCGTATCTCTTCGCCCTGGCCGCGCTGGTGGGCACCACGCCCATCTTCCAGATCAATCAGCTGGTCCAGATCCTCCAGGACACCCTGGCCGAGCCCATGGGCTGGGCCAGCGACGACAGCCATTTCATCTTTGATCTGGTGACGGGTCTGGTTCTGGCGGCGGTGGTGCTGGTGGTGATTCTGGGCCGGGTTCAGCGCGTGGGGCGGGTCACCTCTGTGCTGGTGCCCACCATGGTGGTGGCCTATCTGCTGGTAACCTTCTGGGTGCTGGGCATCCACGCGGAGCAGGTGCCCGACGCCCTGGCGCTGATCGTGCGCGACGCTTTCTCCGGCACCTCGGTCGCTGGCGGGGCCGTGGGTTCGGTGATCATCATGGGGGTGCGCCGCGGCGCGTTTTCCAACGAGGCGGGTATTGGCACCGAATCCATGGCGCACGGCGCGGCGCGCACGGACGAGCCCGTGCGCGAGGGCCTGGTGGCCATGGTCGGGCCCGTGATCGACACCCTGCTGGTCTGTACCTGCACGGCCCTGACCATCCTGGTGACCGACGCCTGGCGGACCGGCGAGGAGGACGGCGTCATCATGACGCTGAACGCCTTCCGCACGGCCCTGCCCCAGGCGGGCGAGGGGCTCTTGGCGGCCATGGTCGTGATGCTGGGCCTGAGCACGGTGTTCAGCTTCTGGTATTACGGCGCCAAGTGTCTGGGTTTTTTGATCGGCGCCGAGCACCAGCACCACTACATCTGGGTGTACTGCGTGCTGGTGGTGCTGGGCTCGGTGATGTCGCTGGACATGGTGGTGGGTTTTGTCGACGGCATGTACGCCATGATGGCCATTCCCACCATGATCTCGGCACTGGTGCTGGCCCCGCGCGTCATGCGTGCGGCGGATGCGTATTTCCGCCGTTACTGAGCCCGGATGCAGCGAATTGCTCAATGACATGATCCACGCGATCGCGGGGCGTGAGGTGGGGGCCGCTCAGGGTTTCGATATGACGAAGCCGGGGTAGCAGCCCCTGGCCGTTGGCAATCTGGATGGCCAGCCCCGGGCGTGCATTGAGCTCCAGCAGCAGCGGCCCCTGGTGTTCATCAATCACCAGATCCACGCCCAGATACCCCAGCCCCGTGGCTTCGTAACACCAGGCGGCCTGCATCAGCAGTGGGTGCCAGTCCGGTACGCTCAGGTTATTCAGGGCATGACCGGTATCCGGATGGTGGGAAACGCGGTGGTTGAACTGTACGGCATGGCGGCAGCGCCCGCTGGCGATATCCAGGCCCACGCCCACCGCGCCCTTGTGCAGATTGGCCTTGCCATCGGAGCGGTGGGTGGACAAGCGCACCATGGCCATGACCGGGTAGCCCTGAAACAGCAGGATGCGCACATCCGGCACCCCCTCGTGGGACCAGGCGGTAAAATCCGGTCCCGGTTCGATCACGTCCTCGACCAGGGCCACATCGGGCTGGCCCGACAGGGAATACAGCCCCGCGAGGATATTGGACAGATCCCGCTCCAGATCCGTGCGGCTGAGCTGCTCGCCGGACGCCTTGAGAAAATCCCCGTCCGACCGTCCCTGGATCACCATGATGCCCTTGCCGCCCGCGCCCCGGCCGGGTTTGATCACGAAACGCGCGGGGCTGTCCGGCGAGCGGACAAAGGCGCGGGCATCGTGCTGGGTGCGGAGCACGGAGATCAGGCGGGGAGAGGCAATGCCGTACTGCTCGGCCAGCCGCCGCGTGCGCAGTTTGTCGTCCACCAGGGGATAGGATGCGCGACTGTTATAGCGGCCGATGAACTCCAGGTTGCGCCGGTTCATCCCCAGCATGCCTTGCCGACGCAACGCGGCGGGCTTGATCCACATCAGTCCGGCTCCGACATGGCCCGGAAGCGGTGCAGCTCCGTCAGCCGGTAGCCGGTGTACTGGCCCATGAACAGAATCGCCGCCAGCACGATCAGGTGCAGTTCCGGGAAGTTGAACGACAGGTGGCCGGCCACGGGATCCTGCATCAGCAGATAGGCCAGTACCGCCACCACGAGACTGCCCCCGCCCTGCTTGAGCACCTCCTGGGCGGATTCCTCCTCCCAGAGAATGGACAGCCGTTCAATGGTCCAGGCCAGGATCACAATGGGGAAGAAGGTAATGGTGTTGCCCGGATTCAGCCCCAGGCCATAGCCCACCACGCTGATCACGGAGGTGAGAAAGATCACCAGAATAATGAGTGCGGATATGCGCGCCACCAGCAACAGATTGAGCAGCGACAGATAGCCGCGCAGCAACAGGCCCAGCGCCACAATGGTGACAAAGGTCAGCACGCCCGGCAGCAGCGAGGTCTGCAGAAAGGCCACGGCGATCAGTACGGGCATGAAGGTGCCCGAAGTCGGCACACCCACCATAATGCGCATGAACGCCACCACCAGTGCGCCCAGTGGCAGCAGCAACAGGATGCGGAACATGCCCTGTTCCTCGATGGGCAGCTGATAGAGCCCGAACAGGCCCAGATCGCCCAGCGGCTCGCTGGAGGAGGCCAGCCCCAGCGACGGCACGGTCTGGCGCAGAATGGAAAAACTTACGCGGGAGTCCTGACCGCCCATGACATCCAGCAGGGATTTGGTGCCGCGTTGCCACAACAGCAGATTGTCGGGCACGCCCTGCTCGCCCGACTCGGGATCGAAAAAGCGCCACTGTTCGCCGTTGTACAGTTCCACAAAGGTCTGCAGCTGCTGACGGCGGCGCGCGTCTTCCAGACGCAGTCCCGTGGCCAGGCGGGCGGGAATCTCCGCCTGGTTGAGCAGTTGCTTGAGAATCCGGGCCTTGGCGCGCGTGTCCAGCAGCAGGCGCGTATTCTGATCGGGACGGTCCGCCGACAGCCGCTTGATCAGTTCCCGGGCCAGGCTTTCCGGTGTGCTGGAGTGCCGGCGCGCGTCCGCGAGCAGTTCGCTGGCTGCGGTGGCTTGGGGTTCTTCCCAGAACACCGGCTCGATGTCCTGCTGTGGCGGCGGTGCTTCCCCGCTATCATCCCCGCCGCTTTGCCGCACCACCTGGGCCTTGTAGTACAGGGTGGTGAGACCGCTGGCCTCGCGCACCGACCATTCTCCGCGCCGGTCGCCTTCCTCTTCGACCATGGAAAAACCGAATCCGGGCGAGGCGGCCTGTTCGGACACCACCTCGAAACCGGGCGGATTCCGGGGCAGATCCAGGCTGACCAGCACCGGCTCGCCGTCGGCGCGGAAATCCACGCGCGCCTCCACCAGCCAGACCGGCCGGTCCTCGCCCGGCAACCAGGGCACGCCCAGTTCCGCGTGGCGCAGCCAGGCCAGCACCGCCCCGGCGAGCACCAGCGTCGCCAGTCCGGCATAGAAGGGCACGCGCGAGGGCATGGTCACTCCTCATCCTCGTGTCGCGCTTCGTTCGCCGCGCGCTGCACGACGCGCGGACTGGCCCCGGGCAGGGACGCCGAGAATTCCCGGGAGATATCCACCACCATGAGGTCGCGCAGAATGTTGCGTCCGATCAGCACTGGATAGTCCAGGTGGCCGCGATCCGTCAGCGAAAATTCCGCCCTGCGTTCGGTTTCGCCCAGGGTGAAGTTCAGCTCCACCACCGGACGCCTTTCCGTTTTTTCCGTGCCCGAACGTGAAATCAGCACATAGCGCGTGACATCGCGCTCGAGTGTTTTCAGTTCCCCCTCGCCGACCGGTACCTGGAACCGGGCCCAGTCATCGCCGTCGCGTTCGAAGATCTCCACCGAGCGGGCATCCAGCGAGGCGGTGTTCGCGCCCGTGTCCACCCGGCCGCGATAGACCAGCTCCGGCGGTGTCAGCAGGATGTGTTCGACCTGCCCCAGCACCTGCTTGTCCAGATCGTCGACCGCAAGATCCTGTTGTTCGGGGCAGGAGGTTTTGGACGTGTCGTCCGGCGGCAGTTCCCGGGCCGGGCAGTGTCCCTGCGCCGGCATTTCCGCGCGCAGGGTTTCCCGGATCGCGGCGGCCAGCTCCTGCTGATTGTCCGCCAGCGCTTCGCGGTGCAGTCGCTGTGCCTGGGCGAGCCAGTCCAGTTGACGGCCCTGGGCCTCAAGCCGCGCTTCGAGTTTGTCCATGGAATCGGGGGGCGTAACCACCGGCAGCGAGGAACACCCGGCCAGTACCCAAAACCCAACGGCAACACATGCGCGCAAGCGAAATGGTGGTGTCATAGGGGATGGTTTCAGTTGCGGGCCAGGTGATCCCGTAGAAAGTCCGTGCCCTCCGTAAGGGCCTGATCGGCACCGGCCAGCAGACCCGCGTGTACCTGGAACACATGCCAGAGGCCGTCATGAATCTTCAGACGTACCCTAACATTGGCGTGACGGGCTTTCTCGAACAATTGCTGCGCTTCCGCCAGCAGGATTTCCTCGCTGCCGGTCTGGATCAGCAGCGGCGGCAGTCCCACCAGATCGCCGCGCAGGGGCGAGACCATGGGATCCTCGGTGGCGCCGGGGGCATAGAGCCGGGCCGCGCGGGCCAGTCCCCGCCAGCTCAGCACGGATTCGCGCGGTGCCGCCTGCCCGGAGTTCGCCAGCGACAGATCCACCCAGGGGGACATGACATACAACGCCGCCGGCGCCGGCAGACCCATGTCCTGGGCGGCGAAGACGGTGGACAGGGCCAGTCCGCCCCCGGAGGAATCGCCCGCAATGGCGATACGATCCGGGGTTTCGCCGGCATTGAGCAGTTCCCGGTAAACGGTGAGAACGTCTTCCAGGGCGCCGGGGAAGGGATGTTCCGGCGCCAGCCGGTAGTCCACCGCGTACACATGGGCATCCAGATTCCGGGCCAGCCGCGAGGTGATGGCGCGATGGGTCACCGGGCTGCCCACGCAAAAGACGCCACCGTGCAGATAGATGATGCTGGCGGCATCGCCCTGGCCCTCGCCGCAGGTGACCTGTTCCACATCCACTCCGCCCATCTCCATGGACTGGAAGGCACTGCCGCGCGCGGGCCGGGCGGTGCGCGAGGTGAGCCACAGCCCCTGACGCTTGACGGGCACGGGCACCGAGGGGGCAAAGAACGGCTTGACCGTGGTCCGGACCAGGTTGCGCATCAGTGTCGTGCGCAGCCGCTGCGTCCCTGGTTCGTCCGAATCCCGGCTCATTCGGTCCTGGCTCATCCGGTTTCTCCCACCCTGTGATAATCGTCCAGTTGCACGTGGCGCGTCCGCCGGCGGTAGATGAAGGTAAAGCCCGGCCAGTTATTGGTGTTGCGCCCGTCCGCGGTCTTGTACCAGCTTTCGCAGCCTTGCTGCCAGACCGTGCGCTCCATCCTGTGCTGAATTTGTCTATTGAAACGGTCCTGGGGTTCCGCGCGGACCTCCAGATAGCGCAGCTCCCGGCTCCGGATCAGGTCCAGACACTGCAGAATATAGTGGATCTGGGATTCCAGCATATAGATGACGGAACTGTGGCCCAGGTTGGTGTTGGGCCCGTAGAGCATGAACAGATTGGGGAAGCCGTGCACGGTCATGCCCAGATAAGCCTTGGCGCCGTCGCGCCAGGCCTGATTGAGCGAATGCCCGTCCCGCCCCGTGATCCGGATGGGCGAGAGAAAATCCGTGGCCTGAAAGCCGGTACCGAAGACGATGGCGTCCACCTTGCGCTCGCGGCCGTCGGCGGCGATTACGCTATCTTCGGTGACCCGCTCGATGCCGGTGTCGATCACCTCCACATGGTCCCGGACCAGCGCCGGGTAGTAATCATTGGCCAGCAACACCCTTTTGCACCCCAGCGGATAGTCGGGCGTGAGCTTGCGCCGCAGCTCCGGATCCCGCACCTGTTTGCGCAACAGCCGGTGAAACCGCCAGGCATAGACCTTCATCAGAAACGGCAGAAAGGTGAAGCCCGGCACCCGCGCTTCCAGCGCCGCATAGATGCGCGCCCGGTCGAGTTTCTGCAAAACCGGAAAGCGCTGCATGAGCCGGCGTTGCCACGGCTTCCAGGCCTTGTCCGGTCGCGGCACCACATAGGGCGCGGAGCGCTGAAAGACGTAGAGATTGCGGGCCTGTTTCGCCAGCGGCGGGATAAACTGGATAGCGCTGGCGCCGGTGCCGACCACGGCTACGTCCTTGCCCGCCGGATCAAAATCGTGGTTCCAGCGCGCTGAATGAAACCAGCGGCCCCGAAAGTCTTCCAGACCGGGTAGCTCGGGCACGGCCGGGCGGTTCAGCTGACCCGTGGCGGTGATCAGGATGCCGGCGGTGATCGCGCCGCCGTCGGCCAACTGGAGATGCCAGCGGCCGGTGTCTTCGTCGAAATCGGCCGCCGTCACCTCGGTGCGAAAGCGGATATGCCGGCGCACGTCATATTGGTCCGCGCAATGTTCCAGATAGGCGTGGATTTCGTGCTGGCGGGCGAAGCGGTGCGACCAGTCGAAGCAGGGTTCAAAGGAGAAGGAGTACAGGTGCGAAGGCACATCACAGGCCGCGCCCGGATAGGTGTTGTCATGCCAACAGCCGCCCAGATCCGCCTGCTTTTCCAACACCACCAGATCCTGCTCGCCATGGCGCGTGAGCTGAATGGCCATGCCCAGGCCGCCGAAGCCGGCTCCGATAATGGCAATGCGGAAATCTTCGCTCATGACTGTACCCCGGTTATTGGAATCCATGATGCCAAAGCTGGCGGCGGAAAACAGGAGTCGGGCCACAATCTTCGGGGTTGGGTATTCCCGGAATACCGTGTTGGGCCCGGAGGAACGGCAGCGGCGAGCAAAGCGCAAGCCGTAACGAGTTCCGCCCAGGAGACAGCGAGAGCCGTTTTGGCGCCCTTGCGGGCGCAAGCCGGGACGCGCCCCGGCGGGCGCCTTACGTTTTTTTGCTTGTCCAAAAAAAGTAAGCAAAAAAACGACACCCCACTTCACCGTCCCACCACCCAATCATAGATTGGGTGGTGGAATCCCCTCAGTTGGCGGGCTCCACGCAGGACGCGGCGAGACAAATCATCCACGATTTGGCTCGCCTAGCTTCGCCGATCCCTGGCGAAGCTGTCCTGCGCTCCGCCCACCGCCCTCGGCGGCTCAGCGGGGCCCGAGATTACGGGCTCGCCTTCGGCTTCGCCCGTTTATTGAGTCAGGCCGAATCGTAGCCAATCCCCATCCGCCGATACAGATACCCCATGATCCAGGCCGGGCCGATCATCAGGAATTGCAGGTCCTTGAAGAAGGACGGCTTCTGACCCTCGATTTCGTGGCCGATGAACTGCCCGATCCAGGCCAGCACGAAGATGGCGATACTGGTGTAGAGAATGTTCACGCCTGCCCCGTCCAGCCCATAGAGTACGGCCAGGCAAAAAGCGCTGAACGCCACCATGCCCAGCATGATGTTGCGCGACAGTTGCGCGTAATAGCCGATCACGAACACCAGGCTCAGGGTGGCCAGGTTGGCCAGGGGAATACCGGCAATGGCTTCCGGCATGGGAATGCTCCAGAGCAAGCCCACCACAGAGAAGAAAATGAGCGGCACACAGACAAAATGGAGTTTCTTGTTGGTGGCGTTCTTGTGACTCGCGCCGTATTCGGTGAGCCAGTCATTGATGGTGCGTGCAGTCATTTTGACTCCTCCCTTTCTTGTCTTGTACGAGCGTACCACCCGATACAGACCGCTTAAAGTTGTATAGCCCCATGAAGGCGCTTTCGCCGCAGGATTACAAGACCCTGTCGTGAAATCACAAGGGCGGCATGATCAGGAAGTAGTGATCCAGCAGCAGACCGGCAAAGAGGGCGAAGAGATAGGTGATGGAGTACCCGAAGGTCTTCATGGGCAGGCGCGGGTTGTCGGTAAAGCGCAGGCGTACCGCGTGCACGAGAAAAATGGCGCCCAGTACCACTGCGAAGGCCAGATAGATAAGCCCGCTCATGCCCGTGAGGTAGGGCAGCAGGGACGCGATGAACAGCAGAATGGTGTAGTAGAGCACCGACTCCCGGGTGAAATGGGTGCCGTGGGTGACCGGCAACATGGGGACTTCCGCCTGTGCGTATTCGTCCCGGCGGTGAATCGCCAGGGCCCAGAAGTGCGGCGGTGTCCAGACAAAGATAATGAGCACCAGTAGCCAGGCATGGGGATGGAGTTCCCCCGTGACGGCGGTCCAGCCCAGCAGCGGCGGGATGGCGCCCGCCAGGC
>ENA-ORDC01001901-ORDC01001901.1-marine-metagenome-genome-assembly--contig:-NODE-1901-length-14106-cov-2.847601_pt1 | contig 14106 bp, 12 predicted proteins | sample MGYA00237783_ERZ508515 | MGnify/ENA primary metagenome ERZ508515 (study PRJEB26186, sample SAMN06268792) | marine metagenome | isolation source: Eden Landing Ponds, San Francisco, CA, USA | place... | reverse complement strand
ACTACGAGTCGACGCAGGCCGACCTCGCCTCGAGCACGAGTCCGAACTACGACCTCATCGTCCTGGTCGGCTACCAGCACAAGCCGGCACTCCAGACGAACGCCGAGGAGTACGCCGACCAGAACTGGATGCTCATCAACGACCACGTCGACCAGCCCAACGTCGCGGGTCGGGTCTGGGCGAACCACGAGATGTCCTACCTCGCGGGCGTGGCCGCGGGGACGATGACGACCCGGGAGTTCTCCTACGAGGACTCCTCGACGGACGCGGGCAGCGCACACATCGGCTTCGTGGGTGGCGTCGACGGCCCGCTCATCAACGCCTTCGAGCGCGCCTACGTCGCCGGCGCCGAGTGGGTCAACTCCGACGTCGAGGTCAGCGTCGGCTACGTCGGCAACTACCAGGACACCCAGACCGCGAACAACATCGCCAGCTCCCACTACGACGCTGGCGCCGACATCGTCTACCAGGCCGCGGCAGCGGCAGGCGAGGGCGTCTTCCCCGCGGCGGAGGACGCGAGCCGGTTCGCGATCGGCGTCGACGCCGACCAGTCCGTGACGCTGTCGGACTACCAGGACGTCATCATGGGCTCTGCGGTGAAGTTCATCAACGAGGGGACCCGCAGCGTCGCGAGCGCGGTCGCCGAGGACAACTTCGGGAGCGTCGCGGGCCGGCAGGTGCTCGGCCTCGAAGAGGAAGCCGTCGAGTTCGTGCCCGGACAGGCCATCGGTCCGGAGCTGCCGGACGCCGTCGCCCAGAACGTCGACGAGGCAACGCAGGCCATCGTCAACGGCGAGATTACGGTGCCCTGCACCGCGTCGGGCTGCAACTGAGCGGCTGAACCGACCCGCGGTTTTTCGGCAGTACGCATGTTACTACGCCACAAGCGATCGATATGAGCGGAACAGGAGCGGGGGACGAATCCGGTGGGATCGACAGCGGCGCTGGCGATGGGTCGAGCGACAGCGACGCATCCGGCGGTGCGAGCGGGCGCGACGCAGACCTCGGGAGCGACCCCAGTGCCAACGCCGTCGAGCTGGAGGGGATCACGAAACGGTTCGGCGACGTCGTCGCAAACGACGGCGTCGACTTCACGCTCGAGCGTGGGTCGGTCCACGCGCTGCTCGGCGAGAACGGCTCGGGCAAGACGACGCTGATGAACGTCCTCTACGGGCTCTATGATCGCGACGCCGGGACGGTCCGGGTCGACGGCGAGCCCCGCGAGTTCGACTCGCCGCGGGACGCCATCGACGCCGGCGTCGGGATGATCCACCAGCACTTCCAGCTGGTCGAGCCGATGACGGTGCTCCAGAACGTCATTCTCGGCCACGAGCCGACCAGCGGCGGCCTGATCGACGAGGCGGAGGCCCGTGCGGACATCCGCGACATCTGCGAGCGCTACGGCTTCGACGTCCACGAGGACCTCGACACGCCGATCCGGGAGCTCGACCTCGGCGCCCAGCAACACGTCGAGATCGTCAAGTCGCTCTATCGTGGCGCCGAGATCCTGATCCTCGACGAGCCGACAGCGGTGCTCACGCCCCAGGAGGTCGACGCGCTGTTCGACGTCATGGCGGAGCTCACCGCAAGCGGCCGCTCGCTGATCTTCATCTCTCACAAGCTCGGCGAGGTGATGGAGGCCGCGGACGACGTCACCGTCCTCCGGGACGGCAAAGCGGTCGGGACCGTCTCGGCCGCCGAGACCTCCCGCGAGGAGCTCGCCGAGCTGATGGTCGGTCGCGAGGTGCTGTTCGAGGGCGACGGCCGGACCACCCAGCCCGGCGAGCCCGTCCTCGATGCGAGCGGTCTCACGGTCTCCGGCGACCGCGGGCTCACGAAAGTCCGGGGCGTCGACTTCTCCGTTCGGGAGGGCGAGATCCTGGGGGTCGCCGGCGTCGAGGGGAACGGTCAGAGCGAGCTCGCCGAAGCCATCGTCGGCCTCCGTTCCGTCGACGACGGCGTGGTCACCTACGAGGATCGCGACATCACGCACGCGAGCCGGCGATCGCTCATCGAGGACGGCATCGCCTACATTCCGGAGGACCGCCACCAGGAGGGGCTCGTCCTCGACTACGACCTCACGCGCAACGCCCTCCTTGGCAACCAGACGATCGCGCCGTTCGTCAGCCGTGGGATCGTCGACTGGGCCGCCGTCGGCGACCACGCCGAGGCGATCGTCGAGGACTACGACGTCGAACCCCACGACACCGCCGTCACCGCGGAGTCCCTCTCCGGCGGCAACCAGCAGAAGTTCGTCGTCGGCCGGGAGTTCGAGCACGATCCGCGGGCGATCGTCGCCGCCCACCCGACCCGGGGCGTCGACATCGGCTCGATCGAGTTCATCCACGACCGGCTGCGGGACATGCGCGACGAGGGCCTCGCCGTCCTGTTGCTCTCCTCGAAGCTCGAGGAGATCCAGAACCTCTCCGACCGGATCGCCGTCATGTACGAAGGGGAGTTCGTCGACGTCGTCGAACCCAGCGACGTCACCGAGCGCGACCTCGGTCTGTTGATGACCGGGCACTCTCTCGAGGAGTCTGATGGATCCGAGGAATCCGACGATACTGCGGGGTCCGACGGATCTGTAGCGGCCGACGAGACGGGCGAGGGAGGTGAGGACCGATGAGCGCCGACGAGCAGGCCTCGACGGCCCACCGGCTGCTCGCCCGCCTCGTCGACGCGTCGGTGCTCGAACGGATCGGCATCGCGCTCGCCTCGACGCTGCTCGCGCTCGCGATCGGCCTCGTCATCGTCGCGGCCGCTGGCTACGACGCCGTCCTGTTCATCGACAACATGGTCTACGGCGTCTTCGGGACCTACAGCCCCCTGGAGTTGCTCGGCACCGAGAACCGCCTCGACAAGACGTTGCGACCGACGGTGACGTTCATCCTCACCGGCGTGGCCGTCGCCGTCGCCTTCCGTGCCGGCGTGTTCAACATCGGGGTGCAGGGCCAGTTCGTCGTCGGCGGGTTCGCAGCGGCGGTGACGATCGTCACGATCGCCGACGCCTTCCCCAGCAACGCGGCCGGTGCGGCGATGGTGATCGTCGTCGCGACGGTCGCCGCGATCGTCGCGGGCGGCCTCTACGCGGCGCTGCCGGGCGCGCTGAAGGCCTACGCCGGCGCCAACGAGATCATCACGACGATCATGCTGAACTTCATCGCCAGCGGCGTCGTGTTCTACCTCATCAACTCCTACTTCCGGCCCGACGGCACGTTCTTCGTCCGGACGGCCCGGTTCCCCGACCACGTCTCCTTCCCCCAGCCCGTCTTCGCGGGCACCTCCTTCTCGCTGGTCGGGCTGGCGATCGCGCTCGCGACCGCCGGCGTCGTGTTCTGGATCATGGAGCGCACGAGCTTCGGCTACGACCTCGTGACCAGCGGCCACCAGGAGTCGGCGGCCGCGTACTCCGGCGTCGACGCCAAGCGGACCATCGTCCAGACGATGACGTTCTCGGGGATGGTCGCCGGCCTCGCCGGCGCGGTCTACGTGATCATGGTGCTCAGCTACTACTCCAATCCCGCGTCGATCCCGACGTTCGGCTTCGACGCCATCGCGGTGAGCCTGCTCGCGGCGAACAACCCGCTGGGCGTGATCCCGGCGGGCCTGCTGTTCGGCGGGCTCGAATCGGGCGGCAACTACGTCAACCAGTCCTCGGACGTGCCACGACAGCTCATCGACGGCGTCATCGGGCTCGTCGTGCTGTTCGTCGCCGCGCCGGAGCTGTTCCGGATGGCCGGCAAGCGCATGGGGCTGGGAGGTGAGGACCGATGAGCGTCGCCTCGGACCTCGGCGGCCGGCTCGCCGACGCGACTGTCTCGACGCTCCGCCAGAATCGCCTGCGGCTCATCGGCGTCGTCGGCGCGCTGCTCGCGTTCGGGATCTTCCTGTTGCTCGTCTCGGATCTCACGATCGCGGAGCTTGCGAGCCCCGACTTCTGGAACGACGTGCTGACGATCGGGTTCGCGGAGCGATCCCTGCAGGCGGCGATGCCAATCGCGCTCGCGGCCATCGGCGGACTCTACGCCGAGAAGAGCGGCGTGTTCAACATCGGCCTGGAGGGGTTCATGATCTTCGGCGCGGTCAACGCCGCGGCGGTCTCCTGGCTCATCGCGGAAGGGTCGGCCTCCCAGCCCGAGCTCTGGGCCGCCCTCGCGATCACCGTGCTCATCAGCATCGTCTACACTGCCATCTTCGCGGTGTTGACGATCCGCTACAAGGCCAACCAGATCGTCGCCGGGCTCGCGGTGTGGTTCCTCGGCCTCGGCTTCGGCCCGTTCACCGCCGTCATCATCTGGAACGACGTCTCCAGCGATCCCGTCGCGAGCATCACCACGGTCGAGATTCCGGTGCTCGCACAGATCCCGGTGCTGGGCCGGCTGTTCTTCGACGCCAATCCGCTGCTCTGGCTGACGATCTTGCTCGTGGTCGTCTCCTACGTCGTCCTCTATCGCACCCGCTGGGGCTACTGGATCCAGGCCGCCGGCGAGAACCCCGAGGCGCTGGACACCGCCGGCGTCTCCGTTCGGCGCGTGCGCTACGCCGCCGTCCTCTTCTCGGGGGCGATGGCCGGCCTCGCGGGCGCGACGCTCTCGATCGGCATCGGCAACGGCTTCACCGGCACCGGCACCACGATGGTCAACGGCCGGGGCTGGATCGCCATCGTCGCCTACCTGTTCGGGAACTACAACCCGATCTTCACGGCGCTAGCGAGCCTGCTCTTTGGCGCCGCGCAGATGCTGCGCATCCAGTTCCAGACAGTGGGCGTCGAGGTGCCCGGCGCGCTCATGCGCCAGCTCCCCTACGTGACCGTCATCATCGTGCTGACGCTCTTTGGCTCGACGCGGGTGCCGAGCTCCGTCGGGGAGAGCTACGAGTCAGAGGACTGAGCAGCCCCCGTTTTCGTCTCAGTATCCTCGCGCGCCAACAGCCGTTGCTGCCAAGGTTGCTCGCGGGACGCCGAATCGCCCACGGACGCCTCCGGTGCTCCCCTCGAGGCCGCTCGGCTGGTCAGCCAGCCGCTGTACTGGGCAGCGCTCCTGCTCAGTCGTGGTGGCGAATCCACTCCTCCATCGGCACGAAGTGATCACCCTCGCAGGCACCGCAGGCTGGCGGCTCCTCCCAGGAGTGACTGCCGCCCGATTCGTGAATCGGCGTGCCGGCGTGGACCACGTGGCAGTCCGCACAGACGAACTGTTTGACGTTCTCCGGGACGTGTGCCATGGTGGGCTAGTTCGTGGGATCGGTCAATACGTGTTGTCGTGCGGGGTCAGAATATGGTACAAGTTCGGCATGATGTGAATTAGTATCTGAATACGCTGGAGGAGACAGGGTTCGTGGGGAAGTATCGCGACGGTGGGAGTCGGGTCTACGAACTCACGCCACTGGCGGAGGAGCTGGTGGGAATGGCATTCGAGTCGATTCTGGAGAGTCCGAATGTCTCGTATTTGCGTTCTACCGAGATCTATCACGGTGATGCCGCCAAGCGGCATTGGGATCGGTTTCGTAGTTTCAGGAACTGGTGCGATCTTCAAACCAGGGCACTCCCTGTATTTATTACCGAGGAAGAAACAAGACTTCAACAGTTCATGCCGAGTCGGAACCCGACTGAACTCCGGGAGGAGTTACAATCCATCGACTTTTCCGGGGACGCCGACCTTCTTGCCGAGCTCAGGGACGAAGCGCAGGACACCGTATCCGCACAGGAACAAACCTTACAGGACATCGATACCAAGGCGAGTAAAATTCTCCGCGTCAATGTCCTCTTACTAGGAATCCTTGTCTCCGCACTTTCCCTTGCAGCCCAGAATGGATCTGCTGACGGATCAGTTTCCTCGAGCGTTGCTCCATTTGTCAACCTGTATTCGAAACTGGGTGTTACATCCCTCGTACTCTCGACTGCATTTGCAGGGATGACCTACACCGCTTCGGAACTCGACGTCGGTCTGAGTTCCGAGAACCTCGCTGCGGTTCTGCAGGCAGACTTCGCGAAAGAGGATGTTGATGAACTACTCGTCAAGAACTACATTATTCGGATCAATTTTAACCGGAGTACAAATATACGTAATATTCCATTAATACAGACCACCATTCTCCTCGTGATCGCAGCTGTAGTCCTATTCACGCTGGGCGTGTACGACGCCGTCGTTGGGTCGGTACCGGGTTCGGTGCTTGCGGGGGCAGTTCTCCTCGTCGTGGGAGTTATTCTTATCGCGGGGCTCCCAACCCAGCTTTGGCGGGCACTAAGAGATTTCCAGGAATGGAGATAGCCAAAGGACTTTACAACAAGACTTCCACAGTACTTGTATGAGCGAGCGAAGTCAGGAGGAGGCCCGAGAAAGTCGCGAACACGCGGTCCACAGTCTCCTGAATGGTGGCGAACGCGTCGCAAAGGGCCGGCAGCGACGTAGTGCCGACGACGAATAGCCGTCCACCCCTTTTCCGTCGGGAACCTTCAGCTCCCTCCTTCCGATGATCTAGAGGAATAGCAGCACAGCTCGACCGCTAGTCGCCCACTGCCTCCTCCACGATCTCGATCTCCTCATCCGTCAGCCCGTAGAGTTCGTACACGATCTCGTCGATCAGCTCGTCGGTCCGCTCGATCTTCGCCTCGAGTTCCTCGGCGCGTTCCTTCGTCTCGATGTAGCTCTGCAGGCCGTCCTCGACGTCCGCCACGCGGGGCAGCGTCAGCGCCCGGAGGCGATCCATCAGCGAGTTGGTCTTCGTGGCATTCTTGCGGAAGTTCGCGAAGCCGCCAGCCTCGTCGACGGCGACGGGGACGAAGTGCTCGATGGGGTAAAATTGGCAGCTCACTGAGGGTCTGGTTGAAATGTTCCGCTATAGTACCTGATCCAGTATCTCAGGAATCGCAGTGTCAAGTTCACCGGCTTGAAGAATCCGGATCGTTTCCTGTTCGTGCATGGGTGCGGTGTCTCGATTGTCCATATCTTGAATCACAAGCACACCGTTCCAACCAGAACCGAACGGCGAATCTTCGTCGAAGACGAGTCGATTGTCCCGACGGAGGAACGCGAGATACTCGAGGGTCTCCGTGATTCCATCTCGGATGGTGCGCTCACGGATCGAATGCTTGACCTCGGTCACCAGGTACTCATAGCGATCGTCCCGCTGAATCTCGAGGACGATGACGTCCGGTCGATTGGACTGCTCCTGAAATTCAGCGTCCGTGAAGTACCGATCAGTGATCTTCTGCGTCTCGTGGTAGATCCGCTCCGATCGGGTGAGATCGCTCTCGGCCTTCTCGCGAGGATGTGTGATGAACGAGATGTCGTCGCGCCCAGAATTGTCGTGATACAGCACGACATTGGAACCGTCCTCGCCCTCGATCCGGGCCACCTCCTGCCGGTCCGTCTCGATCGTCGAGACCGTCGCGTCGCCGTCTGTATGCTCTTCAATGGCACCGACGTACTGGAAGAGCACGTACAGTTCGAACAACGTCTCCTCGTCCCCTGGCGTGATCGTCGTCGATTCCAACAGCGACCGGATCGCAGTCACGTCGCCGCGACGACTTGCCCGATGCTCGCGAAGGAGTCCGGCAGCGGCTCTGTAAATCTCGTTTCGCGCTCTTTCGGCACGCTGCAGCATCCGATCCGTCGGTTCGTAGCGCTCGGGATCCCGGATTCTGGTTACGTGGACGTTCCGTTCGAAGAGTTCGCGCATCCGATCGACGAGTTCGAGATTCTCCTGCCAGCGATCCGTGACCCAGTCGTACTCCTGCTGGAGATAGTACTCGGCGTCGTCGAGCGTCGAGTAGATTACAGAGAGCAGCCGCTTCAAGACGACGTTCTCGTCGATGTCGTAGCTCTCGTGGCGCGTATCACAGACGAACAGCGAGCGATCACCGGGCGCGCTCGACGCTCTGGTCGTCATCGTCGACTCCCAATCGATGCGTCCGTCGATCTCGCTGCGAGACGCCGTGGTGACGTTCTTGGTCTGTGTCTTGATGCTCCGGATCCGGTGAGGCAGTGCTTCGACGAAATCCACGACCTCGGGTCGCAGGATGAAGTGGAGATCGACGAGGGCGTCGAAGTCCTCGAAGCGCTCGTCGAGTCCGTTCGGTTTGATCTGTTCTGCGACGTGGCCCTCCGGCATCGTGCCGTGCATCACGTAGGCGAAGAGGTCCTCCGCCACCGAGTCGATCAGTTCGTCCCTATCCATCGATCTCGACCTGGAGTACGTCCTCGGAGAGATCGATCAGCCGCTTCCGATCGACTGCGTCGACTCGGGCCAGCCGGTTAACGATCGTCTCCTGCCGTCGGGTGCCTTCGAGCTGCGGCAGCACGTAGTTCGCAACGGCGGCCGTGATCGCAGTTCGATCGTCCCTGTGTGGGCCGTGTTCGATGCCCCGGAGGACGTCCTGAACGATCGCGGGGCCGATCTTCCGGTCCTCGTTGCCGCTGTTCAGCACTCGCCAGATCTCTGCAACGGCGTCAAGCGTCTCCTCGTCGGGCTCAAGCTCCCATTCGGCTGTATACTCCCCGAGGAGTGCGAGACGTTCCTCGCGATCTTCCGGCACGGTGGGCGCGTCCACGTGCACGAACGCGAATCGCCGCATGAAGGCATAGGACAGCTCGTAGAGCGAGGTCTTGTCGTACGTGTTCATCGTCGCGATCAGTCGCCACGATTCGGGCATCACGTACTCGTGGGGCTCAGCTTCGCCGTCGCCGTACTCCGCGGGACGGACGACGATCTCTTCGCCGTCTGTCCGATATGGAAGCTGAACGGACTGCCCCGAGAGTAGCGTAAATAGCTGTCCGAACGCCTTGTCGATATCCGCTCGATTGATCTCGTCGATGACGAGCAGTTCGTTGCACTGCTGCCCGTTCTGCTTGAAGCGTCGGAGGACCTGCCCTGGTTCGAAGGAAAGGTTCTCACCGTCGGCTTCTGTAGGCATGTACCCGCCGACTGTCTCGAAGGTGGACCAGTCTGCAGTCGCGGTCGTAATCTGGTGGCCGGAGTAGATGTCGGAATGGTCCTCGACGAGTTCGCTGCAGATGCGACGGGCGAGTTCCGTCTTTCCGGTTCCGGGTGGGCCGGTGAAATTGACGTGCTTCCCGCTGTCAAAGGCCGAGGCCACCTGATCGAGGATCTCTTGCCCTCGATCGCCCGGGAAGTGGAGTCCGTCGAGGAGATCGTCGTCGAACGCAGCCGTCGGCTCGGCGTGTACGTCGACCTCTCGGCCTTCGAGCCCTTGCTCGCCGATGTCTGAAAGGGTTTGCTGACTCCCGTCACCGCCTTCGGCGAACGCATCGACCGATCCGTAGCGCCCGCGGATCCCGCCGACCCCGAGCTCGTTGAGTGGACTGAATCCCATCGGGAAGGCACGATCGTAGCCTGCGAGGTCGTGCACTTCCTCTGACGGAACATCGATTTCGTTCGGCTGATCGAGGTAGATAATCCTGCTCCAGGGCTCGTCGTCGAAATTCGGCCAGACTTCCCGACCGAGTGCCTCGTTTTGCTCGGTTCCGACCACTCTGGCCGCGTGCGTGTAGCTCCCGTTTCGATAGAAGAGGAGGTAGTCGTCGGGCTCGACGTCACGCCAGGTCCCATCCAGTGTGGATTTGGCACCCCAGAGCCGCACCACATCACCGGTCACTGCATCGTTGATCGAATGTTCCGCGATCCGATCCACAGGGAGTCCGTCGACGACCGTATTCTGAAAATTCTCGAGGGCCGCGTCGTTTCCGTAGGGAGCGAGAAAAATCTCCGGCCCGTCGTATGCCATGTCTGCTGGATTTGGCGAATGGCTTCAAATATCTACTGGGGGCGCAGATTGAAATCCAAAGCCGGGGCGAGCGACCGCCGTGCTGGTTCGTCGCATCGACGATCGAAGCTGTCCACGCTGTGGTGCTGCCGTCGGCATCGGCCTGAAGGAGGAGCCGACGGGATGGAAGGTCTACCGCGTCTGCCAAGCTGCCGAGCGTTCTTGTTCGACAGTCAGGGTTGGCACCGTGCCCCGGGAAGCCGTTTCGCACGCCGACGACGTCGTCGAACGTGCAGAGGCACTCCTCTGATATCGATCGCTCGATCCCCCGAAGGCGGGTAGTCGGATTCCGAAGGTAGTCCCAACGATCACAACCCCTGCCGCTCTCCGACTACCCTACCAACAGCTCGATCTCCTCCCGATGGTTCGGATCCACGGCCTCGGGGACGGACTCGAACCACGCTAGCTCCAGCCCGATTTCCTCGCCGTCGCCGTACAGCGGATGGTCCAGCTCTGACGCGAGCGTTGGCTCTTCTTCGAAGCCGTCCGTGGCCTCGACGAGCGACGCACCGAACACGACCGTCTCGGCCAGCACCGGCTCCGCCGCCTCTGGATCCGTTGCGGGCAGGAACGTCTGGCGTCCGTACAGCACGGCCTCGTCGATCGCGACCTGCTGGCCGGTGAGCGCTTCGATGGTCTCCCGGGCTGCGACGACCCAGTCCTGTTCCTGGGCGACGTTGCCGCCCGGCGGGTGCCACTGTTCGCTCTCGTCGTGGCGCTGGAGCAACGCGGCGCCGTCGCTCCGCAGGAGACCGACCTGAACCACGCCGTCGAGCTCGTCGTAGCGCTCCGCGAGCGCCTCGTACTGCTCGCGGGGAAACTCACGCTCCCGACTGGTCGTGAGGACGTCGGGATCGTCGCGGAGGTCGGTCGGATCCGCGAGCGATTCGATCGTCGCTGGGCCGGTGGAGTCCGTCATACGCTTCTACACCGTCGGACCCTCGCCGGGAGTACCAATCTTCCTGTGGTATGGTATTCCTTCGGCCGACGAACCGACTGGGGACCATCGCGTTCGCGCCTGTGTCGGTTTCACGCGTCGCCGATCACACCAGTTCGATCGCCAGCCTTCCCAATCCCGACGTCGAAGGGATCGCTCGAAGCCGTCGGTCAGCGCGTGGGCTCCGGCGCGCTCCCCTGCTCGCCCAGCAGATACCCGCCCAGCCCTGCTACCCACACCAGCAGCGGGTAGACGACCCACCGTTCGATACCGCCCAGCTCCAGACCGCCCAGCGGTCCGCTGTCGCCCAGCGCGATCGCGTAGACGAGCGACCCCAGCGAGAACCCGCCGAACAGCAGACAGCAGTACGAGAACGGCTTCGGCGTCGCTCGCGCTGAGAGCATCGCGGCGATGCCGCCGCTCACGAACGTCAGCAGGGCGAAGAGGCCGTGCCAGGGCGTGACGTCGCCGGGGAACACGCCGACGCCGAAGATGCCGACCCCAAAGATCCCCAGCGGCAGCCACAGCACCCGCGGCTTTCCGGCTCGATAGAGGAAGTAGGCCGCTACCAGTACTAACGCGCCGCTGGTCAGCAAGGTGCCGTTGAAGATCGTGGCGGTCGGCTCGTAGTGCACCGGATCCGGCGGTGCGGTCGAGCCCAGGTCGCTGATCTCCTGGGTCGTGGCGTAGTCGGGATGGTACGCCTCCGCGGTGATGATTCCAAGGAGCGCAATCGCGCCAGTGAGCAGCAGTGCGACGCCGGCGAGTGCTGTCTCCTCGATCCCCTCGACGAACGACTCCGATTCCGCAGCCATGGGAGGACTGGCACGGTGCCGCCTGGTATAGTTAGGTACGGCGTTCGAATCGTCTGCGCGGAGGCGTGGGAGCGGATTCGAACAACGCGAAACTCGCTCGCTACGCTCGCTCGTTCCTCACGTTCGAATCCTTCGTCACAATTCTTGCGGCACAGGCTCCTCGCTCCGCTCGTCGCGTTGTGCCACAAGAATGGGTTGGGGCGGATTCGAACCGCCGACCCGCTCCGTGTGAAGGAGCTGTCATAACCGGACTAGACCACCAACCCGATACCGGAGATACCCGAGTGCCAGCCTTAAGGGTTACTTTGTCGCAAACCGCCGTTCTGTTCTGCCCACCCTCCGCCGAAGACAACCGTGTGAAACTGCCACAAACGGGCGTCTGACGCCTGTCAGACCTGCCAGAGGACTTAACAGTACGTATCGTCACTGGGAGCGTATGGTGGGAGTTCGTGGTGGGGTCGGCCAGCCGTCGGCCCCGGAGGTGCGCCCGTGATCGAGAACCCACGGGTGCGCCTCGCACTCGCGGAACACGGCCGTCGGATCGCCCTCGCCCTGGCGATCCTGGGTGCGGTCCTACTCGTGCTCGCGATCTGGACGGTGGCGACGCCGGCGTCGGAGACGGTTCGGCAGCCGGCGGACAGCCAGACGATCGAGTCGGAGGTGAGTCACTCGGCGGTCGTCCAGTCGGCTGACTCACCGTGGGAGCAGGGGACGACGCTGGAGGACCATCCGGCGTACCTCCTGAACGCGTCGCCGACGCTGGACGTCGCGGTGACGACCGACGCGCCGCCGGGTTCGACGGTGTTCCACGACGCGCGCCTCCAGCTGCGCGTCGTGCGCAACGGGGACGTCGTCTGGGAAGAGACGCGTTCGCTTGCTGCCGAGGAAGTGACGGCGACCAACGGCACGGCGGTGTCGACCGCGTCGATCGACGTGGAGCAGTTGCAGGCCCAGCGTCGCGACCTCCAGCAGCAGTTCGCTGGCGTGGGCACGGTCCAGACGCGGATCGTCGCCGACGCACGCTACGAGACGGACAGCTACGAGGGGACGCTGAGCTCGAACGCCCCGCTGACGATCACCAATCGTGCGTACTGGATCGACGGCGATCCCAGCGATAGCGCGGCGCGGAGCCGGACGGTCACCGTCGAGCGGACGGCGCCGGTCGACTGGGGGACGGTCGCGCTGTTCGTCCTCCTCGGACTCGCAGCGGTCGGCGGCGCCGCGGCGGCAGCAACCTACCGCGTGGAGGCGGACATCGACTGGCTCCAGCAGGAGGTGCACCGCCAGCGCTACGACGACTGGATCTCCGACGGCAACCTCCCGATGGGCGTGGGCAGCGAGTACGTCGCCCTCGACTCGCTGAAGGACGTCGTCGACGTCGCGATCGACACGAACCAGCGCGTGGTCTACGACGACCGCCGGAACGTCTTCGCCGTGATCAGCGGCGAGGTCGTCTACTACTACAGCAAGGACGGCGACTGGAACCGCGTCGCGTGGCCCCAGGCCCAGCGCGAGGACAGCGGCCCGTCCTTCCTCGAGGCGTTCGGGATGGGCGAGGACGAGGACGTCCCCGAGGTCGAGGCGACGCCGCCCGGTGGCGACGGCGGCTTCGGTGCGGGCGGCACCGACTCCCCCGACTTCGGCACCGACGAGCCGGACGTCGGCGGCGCGGACGCCGGGCCGGCCGACGCGGGTGGCGGCTCAACGGGCGGCGACGGCGCCAGCGACGAGGTCGGTGGGTCGGACGCCAGCGGGGAGACCGACGGCCCGGAGACGGTGTTCGGCAACGAGGAGGACGCCGCGGAGCCGCCGGAGGACGCCGGCGGTGACGGCTCGGTCGGTCCGGCGGAGCGCCCGCCGGACGATCGGCCCTTCGGCGACGACGAGGAGTGAGCGCCGGCTGACGGGCCGGGCGTCCGCTCGGTTCGCCCGCGCTTCTGTTCCCCGTTCTCTCGGCACAGCTCGCCCCGGAGCGCCATCGCTCCCGTCGGCGCTAGCGACGTGACTGGTACGTGAACTGATACGCTTCAGGAAGCACACTTCTGCGATCGGCTCAGCAGTTCTGGGCGGCCCTGAGGTCGCTCTCGCCAGCGTTCCGTTCGTTACGCGCGGTCAGCAGATCGCCGGACTGGGCGGCGGCCGCGGAGGCCTCGAAGTGCGCCGACGCGTCCGTGAGCGCCTGCGAGCGACAGAGCGCCGTGTCGATCTGGCTCTGGAGCTCGCCGTCGGTCTCCTGGCGCGCGGTCTGGAAGTGACTCGTCGCGGTCTGGAAGGCGGATTCGGCGGACTGGAACTCCGACTCTGCGGTCGCGTAGTTGCCCTGCTCGACGGCGGTCTGGCCGGCTTCGAGGTGGCCGCGACCGGTGAGCACCGAGTCGTAGCCGGCGGTCAGCTCGTCGCTGCCGACGGCGAGGTTCTGGACCGTCGCGAGCCCATCGGTGAGCTCGCCCATCACCGCGCCGTAGGGATCGAGCAACTCGGCGTCGATCGACTGCGCGGTGGTCTGGGCGTCGGTGGTCGTCGATCGGGCCTCGTCGACGACCGGCTGGACGGAATCGATCGTCTGGCCG
>ENA-ORDC01001896-ORDC01001896.1-marine-metagenome-genome-assembly--contig:-NODE-1896-length-14134-cov-2.859287_pt1 | contig 14134 bp, 14 predicted proteins | sample MGYA00237783_ERZ508515 | MGnify/ENA primary metagenome ERZ508515 (study PRJEB26186, sample SAMN06268792) | marine metagenome | isolation source: Eden Landing Ponds, San Francisco, CA, USA | place... | reverse complement strand
GACAGGGCCGGACTCTCGGCCCGCGTTTGGGGCGACTCACTCGATGGGTGCGAAGCCTTATATCCGTTCGTAGGTAGTATTGAACCAATGGAACGGCGACAGTTACTGGGCGTACTCGGCGGCTCGCTCGCCATTCCGCTGGCAGGCTGTCTGGGCGGAAACGGTGACAACGGCGACGGAGACGACGGCACCGGTAACGGGGACGACGACGGGGACGATTCCAACGGCACCGGGGACGACCCCAACGGCAATGGGTCGGACCCTGGAGTACCGGAAGCCTCACTTTCGACCCTGCGCATCGACGAACTCACCAACGACATCGTCATCGAAGCGGGGGCCGAACACTCCTTTCTCGTGACAGTCGAGAACGTCGGCACCGCGGCTGGCTCCTTCGACGTCACGCTCACGGTCGGCGAGAGCATTTCCGAGACTGTCTCCACCGACGAACTCGAGGTCGGGGCGTCGACTGACGTTCAATTCGAGGCCACGACAGTGGGCCTCCCGACCGGCGACCACACCGCGACGGTCGAAACGGCCGACGACAGCACGAGCCTCTCCTTTACCGTGGAGGCAGCCGTCACCCAGCCCGAGTTCGCGTTGCGCAACATCGACCCGCAACTGGTGACCGTCGACGTGGGCGAAACCTTCAGCGTGAGTGTCGACGTGGAGAACGTCGGTGACCAGAGTGACACGCAGACGGTGACCCTCGCAGTCGGCGATGTCTCCGTACAACAGGAGGTAACCCTCTCACCCGGGGAAACCGAATCGCTGACCTTCGCAGACGTCTCGGTCGACTCGCTCGAAGAGGGAGAGTACGGCTTCCGAATTGCGACCGAGACGGCGTTCATCCCCGGTCACCTCCTGCTGGGGGAACCGGGCGGTGGATACGAACCCCCGCTGACAGGCGCCTTCGAGGCCGAGAGCACTGGCGGGTTCATCGGCTTCGGTGCGGACACCGAGGCTGAAGCACGGGCGAACGGATTCGACCTGCCGCCCCACGACGGTGGGGGCGGGCCGATCGCAATTTCCGGTGAGATAGAGGCGGGGTCCTGGGAGTCGACCGAGGTCACCGTCCCGAATCTGGACGCAGGGGGCCTCGAGGCCGACCTCGAGGCGGCGGGAATGGACCCCGGTTCAGTCGCCGTCGAGGTCGAAGTCCCGGCCGGATTCGACGGGCTCATCGACCAGCGGGGCGGTCGAATGGTACTGTCCGGGGTCATCGAAATTGTCGTGACTGTCGACGATGTCACCGAGACCATTCTGGTCGACCCCGTGGCGATGGCCGAGGAGAGTGGCGCTCTCACGGGCGAGATGGACAGCGACGACGAACCGGTGACCGCGACCCTCGTCGACAATCAGACCGAGGTGTCCGCACTCGGTGGCGAGGCAGGGTCGCTGGCGGCGACACTCGACCAGGTGCTCGGCCTTCCGTCGCCGGCGGGCCAGACGTGGTTCTCCATCGACCTCACGCTCTCTAACGCCTGACCTGGCCACCTCGACGGCCCGGAACCATCGGCGAGCGATGTGGGACAACCTGCTGGCCGCTGTCCGCTCCGGATGTATGTGGTTAAGTATCGCCGTCCCAAGTCCAGAGATACGATGGTCGATCCGACCTCCGAACTCAACGAGGACATCTCGCCCGAGGACGCCCCCGTCTGTGAGACGTGTGATGCCGCGCTGGTGGACACTCCGGACCAGCGCGTCGTCACCTGGATTGCGGACGGGGCGGTTCGGACCGTTCACTTCTGCGACGAGGCCTGTCGAAGCGAGTGGTCACTGCCGGGCGGGCAGTGACCCCCACGGATTCGCGTGGCGTCTGGATACCGGCTCGCGCGTTTGCGGCGAGTGACTGGCGGGAGCCGTAACTGCTCGGCGCCCAGGGCCTTTCGCCATCTCAGCCGCCGTGCTGGCGTCTGTCGGCAAGTGGCCGGGCGTTCTGTCTCACGAGGAGGTAGTAGGGAACGGCGACGACGTTGACGGGCGGGAGAAACGCGAGAACGGCCCAGAAGAGCGGTCCCCCATTCCACTCCGTCGTCGCCCGGAGGTGCCAGGCGTCCAGGTAGACCGAAACCGGCAACACCACGAGCGAACAGACCAGCCAGAGGAGGAAAAACTCGAGGGAGGCGACGGCGCCGCCGGCCCCGAAAAACGAGGCCAGGGCGATGGCGAGACTGGGAACCAATCCCGCGAAGATGCCGTAGATGGCGCGGGGGTCGCCGACCCCCTGTTCGGGGACGACGGGGAGGTAGTGACCGTCCGCTACTCGGAGGAGGACTTCGCGGCCGTAGAGGTCTGCAAACTCCCCCATCTCGACGTCGTGGAGCGCCAGGAGACGGGTCAGGCGGGCATCGCTCCCGGTCTCTGGCCACTCGAAGTAGGTGCGAACGGTCCGCTCGTCGTCGCCGCGGGGCGTCAGGTCCAGCGCGAGGGCCTCCTCGGTCCCGATGGCCACCGGGAAGTCGGACGGAACCGTCGTCGCCGGGACCCGTTCGACGTCGACTGCCACGGCCCACACGGTCGTTCCGTCGGGAAGTCCCCCGAGTTCTGCCTCGACCTCGAGGAAGGAGTCTGCGCGCCGCTCGTGGACCGATGTCGACTTTTCGGCGGAGGGACCGGTCGCCGCCGACTGCTCCGTGGACGGACTGGGAGACGCCGACTCCCCGGCAGTGGGGCTGGACGGCGCCGCTTGCTCCGTGGACGGACTGGGAGACGCCGACTGCTCACCGGCGGAACTGGCCTCATTCTCACGGCTCGGCCCGGGTGCGTCACTCTCTCCTGTCCGTTCACCGTCCTCCCGTGACACACTGTCCGTTCGACGAGGAAAACTAAACGTGTTGTGTCTGTCGGCCGTCGGCCAAGCCGTCTCCGGTGTCGAATTCGAGTCCGGCGGTTTCACAGCCCCGTTGACCGGCTGCACCGACCGTGTTCAAAACACTCGGTGGCGTTCACTCGAAGGCTGCGCTCACGTCGACGTCTTCTTTCTCCGCCTCGGTAGCCTCGAACAGTTCCTTCTCCGAAAAGCCCAGTTGGCGGGCGACGATGACGTAGGGGAACTGCTTGATTCGGGTGTTGTGTCGCGTGACCGCCTCGTTGTAGAACTCCCGCCGGTCGGAAATCTGTGATTCGAGTTCGCTGATGCGCTCCTGGAACTGCATCATGTTCTCCTGGGACTTGAGTTCGGGATAGGCCTCGGCACGCGCTCGAAACTCGGCCAGTGCCGACCTGACCGCCTCGTCGGCCGCAGCCTGTTCGGCCGGCGATTCGGCCTGGTCGGCCTGCTCGCGGGCCTCGGTCAGTTTGGTGAGCACCTGCTCCTCGTGGTCCATGAACTCGGTGGCGGCGTCGATGAGTTTCGTCAGTTCGTCCTGACGCTGCTTGAGTTTGACGTCGATGTTCTGTTTCGACTGGGCGACCCGCTTGTTGAGGCTGACCAGTTGATTGTAGAGGCTGACCACGTAGGCCAGTATCAATAAAATGACGACCAGCCCGACGAATCCGGCGACTATCTCGAGTACCATCCTGACCGCCTATTCAGATGAGCGAGGTAAAAATTTTTCCGATGGGGCGAGAACCGGGGACCGGCCGCCTGCCACTGGGGCGTTGTCCGACGGCAGTCTGACGGCGATTGATAGGTGTCCAGTGCCGAGTGGGGTGTATGCAGTGTCACCGGGACGAATTCGAACAGATTCGGTCGGTCCTCGCGCGGGTCGGGGTGGACGAGCCGCTGACGGCACGGGAGATTCTCCGCGTTCTCGAGGAACACGGCGTAGAGTTCGATAGTCCCCACCGGATAGCGACCGTGCTGGGGCGGGAGGCCCATCGCGACGGCATCGAGGTGATTCGCGACCAGCCCTACCGATATCGCGTGACTCCGGCGAGTCAGTGAATCGCCGGGCAGGGTCGGGTATCGCCCGGGAATGGCGTCTAGCCCTCCAGGGGCCCGAACTGGTCGTACTCCAGGTCGTCGGTGTACCGGTCGAGGACCAGCACAACCATCGCCCCCAGCAGTGCCGTACCCACGACGATGGCGACTGGCACTGCCGTGGATGCTGTCGTCTCAGAGACCCGGATGACCGGATACCGAATCGCCCCAAACATCAGGCTCACGAGGAAGGCAAAGGTCGCCGCCGGATAGCGCTCGAGGGCCCACCCGACGACGTGTGCGGTGGTCACGAATCCCACGACCGCCCCGAGCACACCGGTGCCAAGCACGGTGAGATTCTCGAGGAGGTCGACCGGGTCGCCGCCGGACAGGAGTGTCAGGATGGCGTCAGTCGTGTCCGTCAGGACACCGGTCAGGTACTCGTACTGTCCGAGCAACAGGAGGATGAACGACCCCGAGAGGCCGGGCAGGACCATTCCCGAGACGGCGAGTGTCGCAGCCACGAACACCATCGGGAGGGTTTCGGGAAAGAGTCCGGTGCCGGAGGCCCCCGCGACGACGAACGCCACCACGAACCCGGCGAGGCCGGCGAGCAGTTGTGGGGGCTCCGTGAGCCAGGACCGGTCGGCCAGCACGACAGCGGATGCACCGATGAGGCCGCCGAAGAAGGCGAAGGTCGGCCCCGGGTGGGAGGCCAGTGCGTACTGGACGACGCGGGCGGCCGAGAGGATTGCGGTCACGATACCGAGAAACAGGACGAATAGAAAGGAAATGTCGCGCCGTCTGAATTCGTCTCGAAACCGCTCTCGGCCGGCCTGGCTGTGGATGCCGCCGACTATCCACAGGAGGCCGACGTCGAGGCCTGCCAGTGCCCGGATGAACCGGTCGTAAATGCCGACGATGAGGGCGATGGTCCCTCCGGAGACGCCGGGAACAGTGGCTGCCGTGCCCATCGCCAGCCCCTTCAGATAGACGACGAGCGTCTCGCGCCCGGGAGACTGTGACGTGGATTCGCTCGGTCCGGCCCCCGCCGATGTGTCCGACTCCTGGTCGGTCGTCGGTGCTGGGGCCATCGAACTACCGACCCACCCCTGGCCTCGGGAGTGCGCATAATTCAGCCGAGACGGTGCCGACCGTGGGAGTTGTGTGACTCATACCGATGTCGGGAGTCGTGTGAGTCGTCCGACCCGGTCTACGCATCGGCCGCTCCGAGAGCGGCGCTGGTTTCGGCCCCGGTTGCCGAACTGTTTTCGCCGCCGTTTCTCGTTTCGTTCCCGCCACCGTTTTCGGTCCCGTTCTGGCCGCCATTTTCGGACCCATTCTCGCCGCCGTTCTCGGTTCCGTTCTCGCCACCGTTTTCGGTCCCATTCTCCCCGCCGTTTTCGGACCCGTTCTGGCCGCCGTTGCCCGCGCCAGTATCGACTCGCTGTTCCTCGAGTGTTACCGTCGCCGGGGACGTGTCTTCGCCAATGACCTGCCCTTCCGTCACGTTGACGGTCCCGGTGTAGAACACTCGCTCGCCAGTCCCGTCGTCGACCTCGCTGTTCGTCCGAATCTGGTAGGCACCGTTCGCTCGTGCGCTCACGTTCGTGTACCCCTCCTCCACACCCCACTCGTCGTAGTCGACCGTCGAGTACGGGACCGTCGCCGTGAACTCGCCATTCACCACGTCGACCTGCTGAGTGTAGGTGAATTCCGCGCCGTTTGCCGGGTCGATGTCGACAGTAAGTGTGGCTGTCTCGGCAGTGACGTTGGTCTCGTCGACGGTCCCCTCGATTGTAGCCCCGGGAACTCGCTCGAAGGTCTTCGTGAACGCCGGCGTATTATCATAGAGGAAGTCCGTCGAGACCTGGCCGTTCTCGAACGGAATGTCGGTGGCCCGGTTCAGGAGACCGAGATTTCGCTGGGCCACCTGAATCATGCCGGGCGTGAGACCCCGGTCGAGGGCCTCCTGGAGGGCCTGGTCGTCACCACCGAGGCCCGGGACAGCCGGAACCTCGTCGTTGTGGACGAGTCGGAAGTGGTCGAGAGCGGGTATCTTCGACTCGGGATGGGGGCCGATGCCGCCGATCTGGCTCGACGGGTCGCCCTCGACGGCGTCTCTCGCGGCGGAGAGGTTCTCCTCGAAGCGGAGCAGGGGGTTGGCCTCCTGGTCCTGTGCCGCGCTGACGATGCCAAAGCCGTCGTCTGTTACCTGAACGTCACCGAGCCAGTTGACGACCATGACCTCGCCGTTGGGCGTGGTCGCCGTGCCCCCGGGCTGTGTGGCACTTCCGTGCGTGTGATACAGCCGAGCCATCATCGACTGGTAGTACTCCTGGGTGTGAACGGTCCCCATGACGCCACTGTCCGAGACGACGGTGCGGAAGAGGTCTGCGGGCTCGTAGTCGTCGTGGAACTGGGCGGGTGCGAACGTCTTGCCACCGACGGCCGTCTCGGACTCGACCATCAGCGAATCGACCATCACGTAGCGGGTCTGTGCGTTCTCGCTGTCGTCGAGGTCCTCCTCGAGCACCGAGAGGGCCGCAGATTCGTTCTGGGCGAGCAGGAACTCCGCGGCGGGTCTGACGTTCTGCTGGAAGGGGTTTGCGTCGGCAATCCGTTCGCCCTCGGCAGTAATCCAGTGGCCGTAGTCCCACCAGGAGAGAACGCCGTAGGCTCCATCGGGATAGTCGAAGTCGTCGGTCCGCTGGTACTGGCCGTAGTAGTCCATCGCCTCGCCGTCGGGGTTCCCGTACTGTCCCGGCTGTGGCGTGTTCTCACTCATCCAGTCGAGGCTATCTGACCAGCCCACTACGTTGCCCGGTTGCGAGTGGTTGTCGGCCATGCTCGTGGCCGTCTCGCCGCCACCGACGAGGGGGAGGCCGGACAGGGGCACGAATACGACGAAGACGATGGCGGCGACGGTCAGAATCTGGTAGGTTTCCGGGAGCGAATCCCTGTCGGGCGTCCCGACCAGACCCATCACCCAGCCCACCAGCACGGCGTTGAGGCCCCCGATGGCGAGCGTCAGGTAGTAGCCAAACCGAATCTGGGTGAGCGTGGCGGCGACGAGAAAGGCCGACAGCACGACGACGAGTAGTTGCTCGGCGGGTGGTCGCTCGTCGAGCACCTGCCGGACGAGGACGATTGCCGCACCGATGAGCGCGGTGAACGTCCCGAAGCGATAGACGTCGATGATGTCGTCCTCGAGGTCGCCGGGCTGTGCCTCGCCGATAGTTCCGGCGGCCGTCCCCGGCGAGGTGACGAAGCCGAGGACGCGGTCGACCTCGTTGAGGAAGAAGTCGAAGAGGCCGGGCAGGAGGAGTGCGGTCAGGGCCGCGACGACGACGATAGCCCCCGCGATGGCCCCGGGGTAGGTATACGGCGAGTGGCCGCGGTCGTGAACCTCCCGCGACAGCCAGGCGAGGAAAGCAATTCCCGCCGCGATGGCGATTCCCATTCCCGGCTGGAGGAGCGATTGATTGGTCGCGGAGAGTTCGACGGTCCGGACCATCCCCAGCTGGAGGACGCCAGCGGTCCCGAATGCCACGACACCGACGAAGGCGGAGTGCTCGGGACTCCGGCCCCGGACGTGTTCGGCACTCAGGTGAACGACGAAAAAGACCGCGAGAATCCCATAGAGCAGGACAGCCGGTGGCCAGGCCCAGAGGTACAGTCCCATGGCCACGCCCGCGAGCATCGACCAGCCGATTGTCGGCCGGAGTGGCCCGTACTCGCGGGCCTGGACGAGGTCGTAGACCGGAAGGTCCCGTTCGGCGACCGAGAGGGCGACCATGACCGCGAGGACGCTCAGCCCCATGAATACCACCTCGGCGGTGTGGTGCTGAGCGTTGCCGGCGAGACTTATCTGGAGGAGACGGTCCGGCGCGAAGGCGACGAACATCGTGGCGACGATGCCACCGAACCGGCCGCCGAGTCGGCGACCGATGAGGTAGGCGAGCAGGGCGACGGCGACGGCGAAGAAGGCCGGTGCGACGAGAAAGACCATCCGGGTCGTGTAGGTGCTCGGGTCGCCCAGCCCGACGACCAGGGCACCGAAGGCGATAATCTGGTCGTAGAAGGTCCCGAACTGGCCGGCGTCGGTGCCGTGGGGGAAGAACGTCCAGGGGTCGAAGGGCATCGTCTCGGGAAAGTTCTGCACGGAATACTCCGTGGTCCGGAGGTGATACCACGGGTCGTTCCCGCCGAAGAGCACGTTGCCATCGGAGACGAAATTCGTGTAGTTCCGGATGCGGTTCCAGAAGGCAAAGGCCACCAGCGCGAGTACCACGGGATACTGGTAATAGTCCAGCAACCAGTCGACGATAGCGGCCGTTTCGTCCCCTTCTTCCATCTGGTCCCGCCAGTTGCTCATTAGGCGGTGAGAATGCCAGAGCCGGGATAAGCCTTATGTAATGGCCCGCATTCGGCCGGAGACTGTCAGGCCCCGAACTCCGATTCGGTGACGCGGACGACCAGCGTGTCCGCCACGGGCCGGAGGTCGTACTCGGGAATGGACTCGCCCGTCCGCGTCACGAACATCGGTTCGACGAGCCGGGGCAGTGGGGCGTCCGCGTCGGTGCCCTCACGCCCTCGCTCGGCCACGCCGGGGATGGGGGCTGTCGGCTCTTCGTCCCGCTCTTCGGCGTCTGAGCCCTCCTCGGCCGGTTCCTCCACCTCGTTCGCACGCTCGGAACCCGGAGGGACCCGTTCCCTGGCCAACTCGCCCCCGCCAGACGCGTCTGCGGTTTCGCCTTCGGCCCCGGTTGAGTCGTCCGGAACGTCGAGCCCGTAGACCTTCAGATACCGGCCGCTGTCGGCCGGGTCGAGGGTCTCGTCACGAATCGCCTCGGCGAGGCTCCGGGAGAGCCACTCGGACTCGGACACCGACGGGTCGAACACCAGTCCCTGCTCGACGAAGCGAACCAGATACCAGTCGAGGTCGTTCAACAGCGACACTGCCGCCCCGAGACTGACCGTCTGGACGGCAATCGAGTTGTGGAACGGTTGGCGCAGGTCGTAGGCCACAAGAGCGTCGCGGGCCGTCTCGCGCGAGAGGAGTTCGTACTGGAGATTGACCTCCCCGTCGCCCACGAGACAGACGGTCGTCATACCCGGAGCGTGGGAACCGTCGGGCAAAGCGGTTTCGCCTTCGTCTGTCGGGTGTCGCCCGCTCCAGTCGATGGCGTCTGCGCGGGGACTGAGAGTCACTCCGTGACCCGCGGACTCGAGGCCGACGATGGCTCGGCAGGTTCGACGTGGCTGGCTGCCTGCGCCGCGAGTTCGTCGATGTCGTCGGGCTCGGCCCGCGAGACGGCCGCGAGCGTCGGACGCGTGGCCGGCCCGTCGGGCGAGAGCCGGTAACAGCCCGCGTCGATTGTCGACTCCTCGAACGTGCCGATTTCTCGGGCGAGTTCCGTTATCTCTGTCTTGTCCAGTCCGAGCAGTGGTCGGTGGACCGGCAGCGTGGTCGCGGCACTGGTCGCCCGAAGATTCGTCGCCGTCTGGCTGGACTTCTGGCCGATTGACTCCCCGGTGACGATGCCGACTGCTCCGAGGGCGTCGGCGACGTGCGCGGCGATTCGGAACATGAACCGCCGGATGACGGGCATCCGACAGGAATCGACCGTCTCGACGATGCGGTCGACCCCCTCGCCGCCGGGCGCGACGCGCATCGTGAGTCCCGCCGGTGCAAAGCGTGCCAGACTGGCGACGGTCTCTTCCGCGCGGAGTCGGTGGTCGACGCCCCCGTAATCGCCGAGGTCGACGTACAGCGGGTAGACCGGCGAGCCACGTTTCATCGCGAGGTAGGCCGCGACGGGGGAGTCGATGCCGCCGCTGAGGAGCGCGACCAGGGGTTCCTGACAGCCGACGGGGAGCCCGCCCGGCCCCTCGCGCTTGTCCGTGAAGACGAAGGCTCGCTCGGGCCGGCACTCGACGTAGAAGGTCGCGTCCGGGTCCTCGAGGTCGACTTCAGGCTCGTGGCCCTGTTCGACGGCGGCCGACCAGACTGCGTCGCCCCCGCGCTTCTCGATATCGGTACTCGCGAAGGGGTGGGCCTCGTTCCCGCCCGCGCGTCGGGCCCGGACGGCGAAGGAACCGCCGTCGTAGCACGCAGCGGCAACCTCCACGAGCGCGTCAGTGATGGCCGCGAGCCGTGGTGGGGTCGTCCGCGCGGGACTGGCAGAGACGACGCCGAAAACGTTCGCGACCGTCGCAGTTAGCTGTTCGATGTCGGTCTGTTTCGTCTCGTCCGTGACACGTGCCGTCGACTTTCCGGTGCTCTCGGTACCCGATTGACTGCCGGTGTTCGTCTCCGCGGGGTCTGTCGGTCCAGGAGCCGCTGGTACTGGGTAGACGTACAGGCGCGTGCGCTCGCGCTCGACCCGAGCGGGCTGTCCGGCCGCGTCGAGTGCCGCCCGAATGTTGTCTGCGAGCAGCGCCTCCATCCGGTCCTGGACACGCGTGCTCTTGAGGCCGATTTCGCCGTAACGGACGAGCACTCTATCGGCCTCGGGGACTGTCATACCCGTGTTTGCCCGGGCTGACGTAAACGGGCTTCGCTGGCGGAGTCCACCGTGCGAAGCGCTGTCCCCCTCGTCCCGCCGGGCCACCTCAGGGAGAAGTGGCGCGGACGAACAGCGTCGGGGCGGTCCAGACTCGCTCTCCCTCCTCGCGAAGCCAGAGGCCGACGTCGCCGTCACCCGGCGACGGTGCGTGAACGTCGACGAGTTCGCCGGTTCCCTCGACGTCGAGAAAGCCCGACGCTGTCTCGGCAGTCGGGTCCAACTCGACGGTCAACCGCCCGTCCGGGCCGAGGGCGACGGGCTCGCCCTCCCGGTTTCTGACCTCGATGCGGAGCGTCGTCCACTCGCCCGCCGGGATTCGCAACGGCATCTCGTGCCAGTGGGTGCTGTCCTCCGCTGCGTGATAGTGAACGTCCGCGAGGTCGTCGCCGGTGTCCGGGTCGAAGATGAGCACGGGCGAGGCGGCACTCAACACCAGGCCGTCCACCGTCGGGCCCGCTGCGGGTTGCTCCTCGCCGTCGTCGCTCCCTCCGCCGCCCCCGAGACAGCCAGCGAGCCCGGCGGTGATGGCCGCTCCCGTCCCGAGAACGGCCCTGCGTGACCGTCGAGTCGACGTGTCCTCGCGTGTCATGGTGACTGTCCCTCGAAATGCTGCGTCGTCAGTCGGTACGGCCCATCACCCTATATGCCGTGCGGTATCGCAGCCGAGTGCCGACGGGTTATACCGCTGGGTGCCCTACACCTATCCATGCCCGTCACAGACGACGAGGAACTCCGCGAGATTCTCGAGTACGACCGCATCGCCGTCGTGGGCTGTTCGAACACGCCGGGCAAGGCCGCCCACGACATTCCCCGGTATCTCGACCGCCAGGGCTACGACATCGTCCCGGTCAACCCCTTCGCCGACGAGATTCTGGGCACGGAGGCATACGATTCCCTGGCCGACGTCCCCGGCGACATCGACATCGTCGACGTCTTTCGGCCGAGCGAGGAGGTCGCCGGCATCGTCGACGCGGCACTCGCTCGCGACGACGTGAAGGTCATCTGGCTCCAGCTCGGCATCCACGACGACGAGGCCGTCGCGCGGGCCGAGGCAGACGGCCGGCTGGTGGTCCAGGACCGCTGCATGAAGCCGACTCACCAGCGGCTGATGGCCTGAGGCGACCACGAACGGGAGTCACGCGAGGAGTGGGCCGACCGTGGACCGACCGTCGCGGAGCGACCGCTCGTTCGACGGGGGCCGGTCCTCGCCCGGGGCCGGTATCGGCCGGCGAATCGCCAGGGGCATACAGGCCCGCTCCCTATCGGTCCACGATGCCAGAGGTCCGCCGGACCGACCCGGAGGGAATCGACTACGGGTGGGTCATGCAGGTGACGTTCGTCGTGACCATCGTCGCGGGCGCGCCCATCGTGGCGCTGCTCTCGACGCTGGTGGCGCTCCCGACGTGGCCCGACCGCGCCCTCTTTGCAGTGCAGGTCGGCGCTCCAATCTGGCTCGTCACCTCGCTGGGAGCCTGGGCCTACGAGCGACGGCGACTGGACCGGGAGTGACGATTTCCGGACCGGGAGCGACGGTCGTCGATTCGGTGCGAGGCCAGGGGACTGATGGACAGTATTTTCTATCGGCTGTTTGTACTGTCCACTGATGGAACCCCTCGAGATAGGGTTGCGGATTCTCGCCGGCGTCCTCCTCATCGGGATGAACGCGTACTTCGTGGCAATCGAATTCGCACTGACCCGCACCAGACAGTACCCCAAGTCGGCGTTTGACACGCCCGGACTCGAACTCGCGTGGGAGATGACCGACGACCTGGAGTTTTACCTGACGACCTGCCAGGTCTGGATTTCTGCGACGAGTATCGCGCTGGGAATCGTGGCCGAACCGGGACTGGCCGCCCTGTTCGAACCGCTGTTCGTCAACTCCACGCTCGCCTCGGTCGGGGCTGGGTCGCTGCTTGCATTCCTCATCATCAATCTCGTCCACCTCACTCACGGCGAACAGACGCCGACCTACCTCGGCGTCGAGCGCTCGAGGCAGGTCGCCCACTACGGCGCGCGACCGCTGTACTGGCTCGCCAAGATACTCGCCCCCGTCATCTGGGTCGGTGACACGGTCGCGAAGGCCACGCTCGCGCTCTTTGGCATCGAGATGACCGGCGCGTGGACCGAAACCGAGCGGGAGGTCATCGAGAGCCGCGCGGACCTCCGGAATCGGCTCGACTCGGTTCTGACAGAAGGTGAGGTGAGCGAGGACCGCCGGGAGGAGATTCTAAACGCACTGACAATCGGGGAACAGCCGGTCCGGGAGGTCATGCTCCCGCAGGAGGACCTCGTGGCCCTCTCCACCGCGGACGATGCCGAATCGAACTTCCAGAAACTGGCGGAGTACCCCCACACGAGGTATCCCCTGGTCGGTGCGGACCTGACGGACTTCCGTGGCATCGTCTACAGTCCGTCCCTGTTCACCCACCGCGATGAGCTGTCCGGTGGCGACATCGAGTTCACGGAACTGGCAGCCCCGACGATGACCCTCTCGCCCGATACCGACGTGAGCGACGCCATCGACCAGTTTCAGACGGAACGACAGGAACTCGCGCTCGTCCTCGAGGACGGCGAGGTGGTCGGCTTTGTCACCGTCACCGACCTGCTGGAGGCCATCATCGGTGACATCGAGGACCCGCTCGACCACTACGAATCCGACGGCTCGTGACGCGGGCACGGTCTCTGGACGGCCCTCTAGTCGAGGAAGACGGTTGGCGGTTCGCGCTGTCGGCGACGAGCGCGAGCGACGGACCCGTTGCTCGCGGTCTGTGCGTTCGGGAGAGGTGCGCTGGCCGAGATTTGAACTCGGGTTAGGACCGTGGCAGGGTCCTGTGATACCACTACACCACCAGCGCGCACTTGATGGTACTGCCCACGGCAGATAAAAGCGTTCCGAATACCGCCATCCTGCCACGACTTCCGGGTACTCGTGCTCGTCCCATCAGCACGCCCCACTTCGCCACCATTTCCACGTCGGTCACCCACTCATCGGCCATCACTCACCCCAGTACCACGCCCTCGGTCTCCCCGCGCATCACGACATCTCCCGCCGCCGTCTCGCAGACGAACGAGGTGTCCAGTTCCGTCCGGCCCTCGCGCTGCTGGACGCGCTCGATGGTCACCTCGCAGGTGATTTCGACGTCGGTGAAGGCGGGCCGGGGGAACTCGAATTCCATCGTGCGGGCGACGTAGTCCATCTCCCCGCCCAGTTTCGTCGGCATGGTCGCGGTCAGCAGGCCGTGCAGCACGACCTGACCGTCCTCGTTCTCGACGAGGTGGTGGTCGCCCTCGTCTCTCGACAGCGAGGCGAACTGTTCGACCTCGTCGGTGGTGAACGTCCGGCTGTACGTCGACGTGTCCCCCTCCCGGGGAAGTTCGGCCGGTGCCATCCTGTTCCCACTCGGTTGGCACGTCCCTTAGCGTTTCTCGTGGAGTCACCGGGTGGGATTGGCGGATCGACTGGACGATTGGGCCATCTCACGGGCCTGTTGGGCCGTCTCAACAGCAGATTGCCGCATGTCAACCCGTCACAACGCGCAGGCGAAACGGGGGGTTTTTACCCGTGGATAGGAGAGCATCGGTACAGTCTAGTGGCGCGACGTGGAAGCGTCACGGCATGACAGTCAGCGTACTCGTGCCGTCGTCCCTCACCCGGGAAGCCGGCAAACGCGAGGCGACTCGCAAGGTCGGAACGGTGGCC
>ENA-ORDC01001895-ORDC01001895.1-marine-metagenome-genome-assembly--contig:-NODE-1895-length-14134-cov-9.381091_pt1 | contig 14134 bp, 14 predicted proteins | sample MGYA00237783_ERZ508515 | MGnify/ENA primary metagenome ERZ508515 (study PRJEB26186, sample SAMN06268792) | marine metagenome | isolation source: Eden Landing Ponds, San Francisco, CA, USA | place... | reverse complement strand
CGATAGACTCGGGGTGTACGCGTCGAGGCAACGAGACGTTCAGCCCGCGAGCACTAACAGTCCAAGCCACATTCATCAGAGTCGCACTGTGATCCGGTTGCTGTCCGGGTCCAGGCGCAAGCTGGATCGCACGTACGTACGGTATTACCGACCCTGGCGTGACGACGGTTCGATTCCGTCGGTCGGCATGAAGGCGGCCAGAGCGGCAGGGAAACACCCGTACCCATCCCGAACACGGACGTTAAGCTTGCCTGCGTATCGGCCAGTACTGGAGTGGGCGACCCTCTGGGAGACCCGATTCGCCGCCTCACCATTCATACTTCATTCACGTGGCGAGCGACAGCAGTAGCGTGAGTTCGTCACGTTCCGGGCGGGGCCCGTCCGCTCGGATTTCACAGGCGATACCGCTCGGCAATCCGAATTAAACCGGGTTTAATCGGGGTGAAACGCCCCAAACCCGGCTTCAGCGCTTTCCGGGTTTAACGGGGTGTAGACCGTGGGCTCGACCGGCATGAACACGAAACGAACTGGTGCGATACTGCTGTCGGCGCTGTTGCTGGTGTCGGCCGTTGCGCCGGCAGCGGTGACGGCGCAGACGGACGAGTCGCTCTCGCTGGGCGTGACACAGGACGAGACAGGTTCGGTGACGATCTCCGTTACGGACAACGGTACAGCCGTCGAGAATGCGACGGTGAACGTGACGGCGGACGGAAACGGCACGTACGCTGGCGCGGGTGAGTATGTAACCGGCGCCAACGGTACCGTGTCACTCCAGACACCCGCGGAGCCGGTAACGGTCACCGTGGAGGCGAGTTACAACGGAACGACCACGACGACGACGGTCGATCTCGAACCGACGCTCGGTGTCGAGGTCGATGGGGCAGCCGACGGGTCGGTCGTCGTGACGGTCACGCGCGGGAACGCGACGGTCGAGAACGCGACGGTGAACGTGACGGCGAACACGACCTACGCCGACACGGGCGAGTTCGAGACGGACGCGAACGGTACCGTCACGCTCTCGAATCCGGACGAGACGGTCGAACTGACGATCGCGGCGACGGACGACGACGACACGGCGACGACGTCGGTCGTCGTCGAGCCGGTTCGGACGCTCGCCGTGGGCGCCGAGCAGAGCGACGACGGGACGGTGACCGTCTCGGTCGGCCGACTCGGCGAACCGGTCACGAACGCGACGGTGACCGTGACCACGGACGGGAACGACACGTACGCCGGGGCGGGCGAGTACGACACCGGCGAGACGGGGACGGTCGTGCTTCCGGCGCCGTCGGAGAACGTCACGGTGACGGTGACGGTGACGGACGACGGCGAGACGGCCACGACGACGGCCGAACTGGAGCCGCCCGAACCGGTCGGGCCGTTCGGTCGTGTCGTCTCGGCGTTCGTCGACACCCTGAAAGGTGCGGGCTTCACCGGCATCGGCTCGCAGGTGTCCGACTTCGTGACGAGCAACAACCCGTCCGCCGCGGGCAACTCGGAGGCCGTCTCCCCGTCCGCCGCGGGCAACGACACGTCCGCGACGCCGCCGGGACAGGCGAAGAAGGACGGCAACGAGTCCCGCGTCGTCCCGGCCGATCCGCCGGTCGAGAATCCCGGGCAGCGCAACGAGAGTTCACCGGGCAACTCGGGGTCGGCGCCGGGACAGGCTGATGACGACAGCGACGAGGACGATGCACCGGGCAACTCGGGGTCGGCGCGAGGACAGGCTGATGACGACAGCGACGAGGACGATGCACCGGGCAACTCGGGGTCGGCGCCGGGACAGGCCGGCGGTGAGGACGCGAGTGACGAGGAAGACGAAAGCGACGAGAGTGACGACGAAGACGAAACCGATGAGGAGGACGAAAGCGACGAGAGTGACGACGAAGACGAAACCGACGAGGAGGACGAAAGCGACGAGAGTGACGACAGTAACGGCAACGCCGGCGGCAACGGTAACGGCAACGCCGGTGGCAACGGCAACGATAACGCCGGCAGCAACGGCAACGGTAACGCCGGCGGCAACGGCCGATAACTGAGTTCAGCGCTCCTTCTCGCAACACTGTCGTTCGACGACGGTTTCGAGCGACGCCGACGCGCAGCCTGCCAGTTCGGCGGCCCGCTCGACCGCCACGTCCCGCTCTCTCACGGCGACCGCTGCGCCGGCGACGACGCACGGATCGGCGTCGTGCCCGGGTTGCCACGCGCCGTCGTCGAGCGCGCGGTGACGTTCTCCGATGAGTGCCGTCCCGGCGACGGCGAGCATCGCCACCGCGAACGGATCGCTAGGCTCGGCGGTCGGCGACGGATCGTCCGCGTGACGTCGCGCTGTCGGCCGACTGGCCGAGCGGCGCCGTCCCTCGCCGTCCGTGGTGCTCCGCACCGCCCTGTCGGCGACGCCGGCGAGGATCAGTGCGGATTCGGGGTCGTCGCCGACGAGCGCGCGGTCGAGTGCGGCGTCTCGCACCGTCACGAGCGTCATGGCGTGTCGAGGCTGTGATCGACGACGGTGCCGTCGGGGCGGAGCGTCACCGTCCCGAGTTCGACGCGTTCGCCCGCCGCGGCGACGCGGGCCACCGCTTCGAGCGTCCTGTCGCGGTCGAGCCGTTCCCAGACGGCTTGCTCGACCAGTCGCTGGAAGGCGTCCCGGTCACTCCAGGCGGCGTCGAGAGCGGAGGGGACGTGGACCAGGAAGCGAAAGGCGTCGTCGTCGACGCCGATGCTCACGCCGAAGGTGTCCGCAGGCGGTGAGTCGTCGGAGTCGTCGGTCATGCCCCCGCTCCGGCCGCCGGCCGCATAAGCCGGTCGGTGTGTAAGAGAGTAACAGCCAGACGGCGTCGCGATGGCGGCGTTTTTGCCCGCCGACGGCACAGAGACTCTATGAGCTACTCCATCGGACTCGTCGGCAAACCCTCGGTGGGCAAGTCGACGTTCTTCAACGCGGCGACGATGAACGACGTGCCGGAGGGTGCCTATCCCTTCACCACCATCGACCCGAGCGTCGGGGAGGCGTACGTCCGCGTCGAGTGTGCGGCCCCGGAGTTCGACGCGACGTGTACCCCGAGCGTGGGCTACTGCGACGACGGCACGCGTTTCGTCCCGGTCCAACTCGTGGACGTGGCTGGTCTCATTCCGGGCGCGCACGAGGGGAAGGGCCTGGGCAATCAGTTCCTGAGCGACCTCAACGAGGCGGACGTGCTCGTTCACGTCGTCGACTTCTCGGGGAAGACGGACCTCGAGGGCGAACCGACGGAGGGCCACGATCCCCGCGACGACATCGACGTCCTCGAGAACGAACTCGACATGTGGTATCTGGGGATTCTGGAGAAGGGTATCGAGCGGTTCGAGTCGAAGTATCACGGCGCGGACGCGTCTATCGAGGCCGACCTCGCGGAGCAGATGAGCGCCTTCCGCACGAACGAGGACGAGATCAAGCAGGTGATCCTCTCGGAGGGCTTGGATCTCGACCCGTCGACGTGGGACGAGGGGGACCGGGCGTCGCTGGCCCGCGAGATCCGCAAGCGCACCAAGCCGATGGTGATCGCGGCGAACAAGATCGACGACCCCGCGGCGGCCGAGAATTTCGCGGACATCGTGTCCGACCCCGCCTACGATCACCTGCCGATCGTGCCGACGAGCGCACACGCGGAGAAGGCGCTGAAGACCGCCGACGAGGCTGGCGGCGTCGACTACACGCCCGGCGCCGACGACTTCGACCTCGTTGGTGACGTGAGCGAGGAACAGGCGGCCGGACTGGAACAGATCCGATCCCTACTCGACGAACACGGCGGGACGGGCGTGCAGGCGTCGCTCGAAGCCGCCTTGTTCGACGCGCTCGACCTCATCGCGGTGTTCCCCGGAAGCGACGACGGCTCGACGAGCGAGAAGGGACGGTTCCGCGACTGCTTCCTCCTCCCGTCGGGAGCGACGGCCGAGGATTTCGCGAACCACATCCACACGGATCTGGGCGACGGGTTGCTCCACGGCATCGACTGCCGGTCGTCGCGACAGATTGGCGGCGGTCACGTGCTCGACGACCGGGACGTGGTCGAACTCGTGACGACGAATTAATCGTCGACGGCTTCGGCCAGTAACCGGAGCGCCCAGCGTGCGCTCTCGGCTTTGACCGCCCAACGGTCGCCGTCGACGACGCGACGCTCGGCACGGACGAACGAGTCGCCGGTTCCCCACGGGGCGGCGTAGGCGACGCCGACGAAGACGAGACCGACCGGCTTCTCCTCGGTGCCCCCACCCGGCCCGGCGATGCCGGTGGTGGAGACGCCCCACGTCGCTTCGGCGTCGTCGCGGACGCCCCGGGCCATCTCGCGGGCGACGGGAGCGGAGACGGCGCCGCCCGCGTCCAGTGACTCCCGGGAGACCCCGAGCGCGTCGAGTTTGGCGTCGTTCGAGTAGGCGACGACGCTCCGGTCGAAGTAGTCGCTGGAGCCGGGCACGTCGGTCAACAGCGAGCCGACGAGGCCGCCGGTGAGCGATTCGGCGACAGCGAGGGTTTCCTCCCGCTCCCGGAGGCGACGCCCGAGGCGTCGTTCGACGGCGTCGTCGCCGGGTGGCGTCGGATCGGTGGATAGATCGGCGTCGGGCATGGCCGTCCGTTCGACGGCCAGCCCCATCAAACGGGGCCCCCGGTTTCGACTCATTTATGTCGGCCGAGCGGAGTGAATCCCATATGCCGGACGAGACAATCGCATTCGTCGGACTCGGTATCATGGGCGGACCGATGGCGAAGAACCTGCTCGATGCGGGCTACACCGTGATCGGTCACAACCGCTCGCAGGAACCGGTAGACGAACACGTCGCCGCCGGCGGCGAGGCGGCGGAGACGCCGAAGGAAGCGGCCGAGCGCGCCGACGTGACGATCATGTGTCTCCCGGATCACGACGTGGTCGCGGAGGTGATGCGCAGGGAGGACGGCGTCCTCGCCGGGCTGAGCGAGGGCGACGTGGTCATCGACAACTCCACCATCTCCCCCATCGTCACCGAGGAACTCGCCGAGGAGGTCCGCGAGCGCGGCGCGCACATGCTCGACGCGCCGATCAGCGGCGGCGAGGAGGGCGCCATCGAGGCGTCGCTCTCGATCATGGTCGGGGGCGACGAAGACGTCCTGGCGGAGTGTCGCCCGATCCTCGACGCGATGGGCGAGACGATCACCCACTGTGGCGACAACGGCGCGGGGCAGGTCACGAAGGCCTGCAACCAGATCGTCGTCGCGGGGACGATGCAGGCCATCAGCGAGGCGCTGGTTTTCGCGTACCAGGCCGATGCCGACCTCGAAGCCGTGGTCGACGCCATCAGCGGCGGCGCGGCCGGCTGCTGGGCGCTCGACAACCGCGCACCGAGCATGATACAGGGCGACTTCGAACCCGGTTTCTTCGCCGACTACCAGTACAAGGACCTCCGTATCGCCACCGACGCCGGCGAAGCCTACGAGTCGCCGATGCCCCAGACCGAACTCGTCCACGAGATGTATAAGTCGATGGTCGCGACCGGTCGCGGCAAGGACGACAACTCCGGCGTGATGCAGGTCATCGAGGATATGGCGGGTGTCGAAGCGCGCGTCGAGGACGACTGATACTCGTCGAGGCCGGACGAACCGGCGTCGAGGACGACTGATACTCGTCGAGGCCGGACGAACCGGCGTCGAGGACGACTGATACTCGTCGAGGCCGGTTCGAAGAAGCGCGCGTCGCGTCACTCCACGTCGTCGTGGTCCATCAGCGCCCGCGCCCGGTCCGCGGGCGCGGGATCGTAGGTGACGATTTCGAGCAGGTTCCCCGAGGGGTCGAGGAAGTAGAACCCCTCGAACTCGCCCCAGTCGTAGGGTCCCTGTTTCGGGAACTGGCCCTCCAGGTGATCCATCAGCGACTGGTAGGTGTCGCGGTCGGTTTCGAAGGCGACGTGGGCCTTGTCGAGCGGGTGGTCGAGCCCTTCTCGGTCCCACTTCTCCGCACGTCCCGTCTCCATGAGCGTGACGACCGTTCCGGCCCCCGTCTCGAACATGACGTGTGCGCCCTTGAAATCCTCCGGCGGCCGGAGGAGGTCGAGGTCGAGCACGTCCCGGTAGAACTCGTATGCGGCGTCCAGGTCGTCCACGTCGATGTTGATGTGATCGACTGCGTCCATGGGGCTACTGGCGAGTGCCGACCGATATAGGTTTTCCCCGTCCTCGCGACCTACAGCCGACGGAGCCACAGCACGAAGCCACAGCCGACGGCGGCGACAGCGCCGAGCACCCCGAACAGGACGGCGCTGGTGGCGTGGGTGAGGACGACGCCGGCCAGGGACGCGCCGGCCGCGCCGACGCCGAACATCGCGAGGTACGTGAATCCGTAGGAGCGCCCGTGCGCGTCGGCCGCGGCGTGTTCCGCGATGACGACCTGGTAGATCGGCGCGGTCCCGTACACGACGAAGCCGAGCGCGAGACAGACGCCGACGAGCGGGAGCACACCCAGCGTCCGAACCACCGGGAACGCGACCGCGAGTGCGGTCAGCGCGGCGAAGGCGGCGGCAAACGCCGTCGTGCTGGGGATCCGGTCGGTGAGGCGCCCGCCGGCGTACTGGCCGCCGATGCCGACCGTCAGCAGCCCCGTGTACACGTACTGCGCCGGATCGACCTCGCGGCCGAGCAGTTCGACGGGGACGAGCGACGGCGACTCCGCGAGCACGTCGGGGAGGAAGGTGAGCAGTCCCCGGTAGTACGTCCCGTACAGGAGGATGGCGACAAACGCGACGGTGAAGGCGGCGCCGAACAGCGCCCGGGACTCGGCGATCGTTCGCCGCAGTTCCGCGCCGAGCCCCTCCGTCGTCGCGTCGCCGCCGACGGCGTCGAACTCGATGCGCAGTCCGACGAGGGCGGCGAGGAATGCGGGCAGGGCCAGCAGTCCCACGGCGAGTTGCCACTCGACGACCAGCAGGAGCGACGCGGTCACCAGCGGCCCGAACGCGGTGCCGACGTTGCCGCCGGCGCCGTGGTACGCGAAGACGGTCCCCCGTGCGTCCGCGGAGCGACTGATGAGCGAGAGCCCGGCCGGGTGATAGAGGCTGGCGAACGTCCCCCAGACCACCACCGCCGCTCCGAGGACGACCACGCCGTCGGCGAGGCTCACGAGCGCGAAGCCACACCCCATCCCGACGACCGAGAGGGTGATGAGTCGGCGGGAGCCGAGTCGATCCGAGAGGATACCGCTGACGGGGGCGCCGATCCCGACGAGGGCGTAGCCGGCGCCGACGACGGTCCCGACGACTGCCGCGGAGGCGTCGAATTCGGCCATCCAGACGCCGATGAACAGCGGGATCGACAGCTCGTAGGTGTGAAAGAGCGCGTGGGCGAGTGCGGTGAACTTCACCAACCCGCGGTCGTTCGCGTCCATGCGCCCGTACGGCTACCGCCCCCGAACGTATGTGCGTACCGCTCACCGGCACCCGGAGCTATATGTGTCCGGACCCCCTTCGCCGGACGATGCGACGCGCTCACGGTCCCCTGCTCTCGATAGCCCTCGACGATCGGACGTGGCGAACCGAGCGTGCCGACGACGCGCTCGACGCCTTCGTCGGCGGCCGGGGCCTCGGCACGCGACTGGCGTACGAGCGGACCCCGTTCGACGCCGACCCGCTCGGCCCGTCGAACCGCCTCTACTTCACCGCCGGTCCGCTCCAGACGTCGACGACGAGTTTCGCCGGCCGGCTCTCGTGTACGGGCGTCTCGCCGCTGACCGACGGGCTCCTCTCGTCGAACGCCGGCGGCTTCCTCGCGGGCAACTTCGTCGGCACCGGCTACTCGGCGGTCGAACTCGCGGGCGCGAGCGACGACCTCGTCGCCGTCCACGTCCGCGACGACGGCGTCGAGTTCGAACCCGTCCCCGACCTCGCGGGTGCGGAGGTGTCGGCGGTGACGGCGTGGGCGCGGGAGCACCACGGCCTCGACGCCGACCACGTCGCCTGCGTCGGGCCGGCGGGAGAGAACCGGGTGCGGTTCGCGGCGATCATGACGACGGAGCACCGGGCGTTCGCGCGCGGTGGCCTCGGTGCGGTGCTGGGGGCAAAGGGCGTGAAGGCGCTCACGTTCGACGGCGACGCGACGCCCGGCCCGGACTTGGATGCGCCCGCCCGCGAAGTTGCGAGTGCGGTCCACCGCGAGGCCGCCGAGGACGACCACGTCATGAAGACACAGGGGACGCCGAGTCTGACGACGTTCGCGAACGAGGTCGGGGCGCTCCCGACTCGCTACTTCTCCGAGCGGTCGTTCGAGGGAGCCGACGCGTTGAGTGGCGAGCGCGTGGCCGCGAAAAAGACCGGCCGCGGCACCTGTTCCCGGTGTGCGTTCGCGTGCAAACTCCCGACTGCGGACGCGGCGACGGGCGTCGAGACGGAGGGGCCCGAGTTCGAGACGATCATGGCGTTCGGGAGCAACGCGGGCGTCGACGACCTGCCGGCGGTCATGCACGCCAACGACCGCTGTGACGAACTCGGCCTCGACACCATCTCGTGTGGGGACGTGGTGTCGGCGTATCTCGCCGCCGAGGACGCTTTCGGCGACGCCGAGTTGGTCCACGACCTGATCGAGCGCATCGCCCATCGCGAGGGCGTCGGCGACCTGTTGGCCGAGGGGCTCGCCCGTTGTCACGACGAACTCGGCGTCCCGGACTGGACGATGAAGGGGATGGAGTTCGCGGCCCACGACGGCCGGGCGCTCGCGGGACAGGCACTCGCCTTCGCCACGTCGAACCGTGGCGCCGACCACCTCTACGGCGGGATGTACGTCTACGAGTATCCGCTCGTCGACCGCGAGGACGCCCTGCCGGCGGACGAACTGGCGGGCAAAGCCGAGAAACTGGTCGAGTCGGAGAACCGGAACGCGGCGCTCGATTCGGCCATCGCCTGTCGGTTCTCCCGTGGCATATTGACCGACGACCGACTCCGGACGTTACTCGACGCGGACCCGGACGAACTGGACGCGCTCGGCGCTCGGATCGTCGACCTGGAGCGTGGCTTCAACAACCGACGCGGCCGCGACCGGCGCGACGACGACGCGCTCCCGTACGCGCTCGACGGTCTCGAGGCGGCGCTCGACGCCTACTACGACCGGCGCGGCTGGCACGGGGACGGGACGGCCCCGGCCGCGCGATGCGATCGGCTCGTCGGTCAGGAATGACGGTATGTGGTATGGTGTCGCTGGGTGGACGGCTACGACTGTTTCCAGTCCGGATCGGAACGAGGCGGTGAGAGGACGCCGATACCGACGGCGGGTTCGTCGCCGCGGTTCTCGGCCCCGTGGAGTTCGCCGGACGTAAACAGGTACGAGTCACCCGGGCGGAGCGGTATCTCCTCGTCTTCGGTGATCGCCGTGAGTGTCCCTCGGATCATGTAACCGATCTGTTCGTTGTCGTGCCGGTGGACGGGGAGCGTCGCTCCCGGTTCGACTCGCCAGTGTTTCATCGACGCTCGCTCCCCGGCCGCCAGGTCGGCGAGGTACACGCCATCCGCGACCTCCTCGCCGTCCGTGCCGTCGTCGTTGATCCGCCTCATTCGATCTATCCCCACATGCCCGATACGCCGTGTTAGTAATAAAGGTTCCTGAGGAACTTTTATATTTGTATAGTCGTATCCCGTTCGTATGTCAGATACCGAGACGATCAGGGTGTTCCACCTGCCCTTCTCGTTCATGCTCCCCCAGCGAGTCGCTGCCGACCGTGGCTACTTCGCCGACGAGGGGCTCGACGTCGAACTGATCGAGCGGGATCGGACCTGCGTGACGAACAAGTACATCCCCGCAGAGGAGACGCTGACCGGCGACAACGACGTGGATCTCTACCCCATCTGCAAGTGGGAGAGCCTGAAGCGGACGTGGGAGTTCGACGACGGCCGCATCGTCGCCAAGGGGACCTTCGCGGACCAGCCGTATGCGGTGTTCGTCCGCCCGGACTCGGGCATCGAGGCGCCGTCGGACTTGGCGAACGTCCCCGTCGGCGTCAACCGTCGGACGGGACAGGAGTACACGGCCATCCGAGCGCTCGAAGCGCACATGGACCCGGACGAGGTGGTCATCGAGGGTCACGGGATGCCCACCGACCGGCTCCGGGCCCTCCGTGACGGTGACGTGGAGGCCGTCTCCCTGCTGGACCCCCACATCACCCTCGCCGAACACCTCGGCTTCGAGAAGGTACTGGAGTTCGAGAACCACATGGGCGTCGTCGGCGCGGAGGCACTGGAGGGCGAGACGCTCGACGCGTTCATGCGTGCCTACCGCCGCGCGGTCGAGACGATCAACGCCGACCCCGACGCCTATCGCGACCAGTATCTCGACATGCTCTGGAAGGACGAGGCCGTCGCGCCGGATCTCTTCGAGGACGTCGACACCGACGCTGTCCGCAAGGCCATCGAGGTGCCCGAGTACGAGGTGCCCGAACTCGCGGATCGCGAGGACCTCGACTACCACCTCGACTGGATGAAACAGCGCCAGTTGATCGACGGCGACGCCGACATCGACGCCATCGTCTCGCCGCTGCGGTGAATGGACCGGGACCACGTCGCCGCCCAGCAGGCCGCCTTCGACGCGCATCACGACGACCCGGGCGACCTGCCGACCATGCGCGCTCGGTTCGAACACAACGGGAGCCCGCGCTACCTGCTCTACGCGATCAAGCGGTTCGGTCTCGACCACGACCACGGCTTCCACCTCGATGTCGACCTCGTCACTGACGAACTCGAGAGCGGCATGGAGACGATCCGCCACCGGCTCGACGAGGGCGGGACCGACCTCGTCGACACTGACTACATCTCCGTCGCCCGGGAACGCGCCGCGGGCGCGGATGTCGTCGCCTTCCATCCCTACGGCCGGACCGTCGGGGGCCTCGTCGCGCCCGAAGGAACGGATATTGGCGGGATCGCGGACCTGTCGGGCAAGCGCATCGGCGTGACGCGCCGCCTCGACAAGAACTGGATTCTGACGCGGGCGGCCTGCCGGGAGCACCACGGCTTCGACCCGGACGAGACGGCGACGCTCGTCGAAGCCGACTCCCGTGACGGTCTCACGCGGATGATCCGCGAGGGCGAGGTCGACGCCGGCTTCCAGTTCTGGCCGCTCGTGCCCGAACTCACTCGCACCGGACCCTACGTGGAGGTGGTTTCGGTCGCCGATCTGGTCCAGCGACTCGCCGAAACCGACCGGAAACTCCCGATCGCCGTCTTCCTCACCGGCGAGTCGTATCTCGACGACCACCCCGAGGCGGTGCGAGGGTTCGCGGCGGCCGCCCGGGACGGCGTCGACCGCCTCCACGCGAACGACGACCTCTGGGTCGACGTCGGCGACCGCCTGATGCGGACCGACGACCCGACCGTCGTGCGCGCGGTCCGGGACGGCTGGCGCGACATGGTTGTCCGAGACTGGGACGCGGCGCGCGTCGAGGGGATGTACCGGCTGTTCGACCACCTGAAATCCGTCGCCGGTGCCGACGCCCTCGGCGTCGAGGCGATTCCCGACGGCGCCATCCGTCCCGACCCGTGATACGGTTTCTTGTAAGTCGTCACCAGTGGTCCGCCGAGACGATCCGGCGAACCACCGGGACACAGTTACAGTAATCCGTATGAGCCGCGGTATGAACGTTTCCAAGGAACATTTATCACGGTCCAGTCGTACCCTGCGGACATGCCGACCGACGAGACTATCGCGGCGCGCCTATCGGATGGCGACGCCACCGAGTCGACCCGACGGACGACTGCGCTCGCTCGCGGGGAGCGATGAGCCGGGACCACGTCGACGTGCAGCAGGCCGCCCTCGACGCGCATCACGAGGACCCGGGCGACCTGCCGACCATGCGCGCCCGGTTCGAACACAACGGGAGCCCGCGCTACCTGCTCTACACGATCAAGCGGTTCGGCTTCGACCGCGACCACGGCTTCCACCTCGACGTGCAACTCGTTTCGGACGCGCTGGAAGACGGCATCGAGACGGTCGAGGCCCAACTGCAGGAGGGCCACGCCGACCTCATCGACATCGACTACATCTCCATCGCCCGGGAGCGCGCCGAAGGGGCCGACATCGTCGCCTTCCACCCCTACGGCCGGACCGTCGGCGGCCTCGTCGCACCGGAGGATAGCGACATCGACGGCCTCGAGGACCTGTCGGGCAAGCGCATCGGCGTCGTCCGCCGGCTCGACAAGAACTGGATTCTGACGCGGGCGGCCTGCCGGGAGTACCACGACTTCGATCCCGACGAGACGGCGACGCCCGTCGAAGCGGGCTCGAAGGTCGAACTCACGCGGATGATCCGCGAGGGCGAGGTCGACGCTGGCTTCCAGTTCTGGCAGATCATCCCCGAGATCACGGAGACGGGACCGTACGAGAACGTCTTGCCCGTCTCCGAACTGGTCCAGCGGCTCTCCGAGACGGACAACAAACTCCCCATCGCGGCCTTCCTCACGAGCGGGGAGTATCTGAACGAGCAGACCGAAACCGTCCGGGCGTTCGCGGACGCCTACCGCGACGCGGTCGACAAACTCGTCGCGGACGACGACATCTGGGAGGAGATCAGCGAGCAACTGATGAGCTACGACGACCCCGACGTGATGCGCGCGGTTCGTGACGGCTGGCGCGACATGGTCGTTCGCGACTGGGACGAGGAGAGCGTCGAGGGGATGTACCGGCTGTTCGACCACCTGAAATCCGTCGCCGGTGCCGAGGCGCTCGGCGTCGAGGAGATTCCCGAGGGTACCTTCAACACCGATCCATGACCGACACTGTCACCTTCCAGTTGAACTGGGAACCGAACGGCTTCCAGGCGCCGTACTTCCTCGCGCGCGATGAGGGTTTCTACGCCGACGAGGGCCTCGACGTGGAGTTCGTCGAGGGTCACGGCTCGCCCTTCGCCGCCGAACAGACCGCTAAGGGGCGGAGCGATCTCGGCCTCGCCGGTGGGAGCGCGGTCCTCTCGGTGCGAAGCCAGGGGCTCGAACCGCTCGCCGTCGCCGCGGTCAGCCAGAAGACGCCGGCGACCATCTACACGCTCCGGGACGTGTTCGGCGAGCCGTTCACCGACCCCGACCAGCTCCGGGGCCGGACGGTCGGCCCGTCGGCGACCAAGACCCGCATCCTCACGCTGCAACTGCTCGAAGACCGGGGCATCCGCGACGAGGTCGAGGTCAACGACGTACAGAAACACACCCACCACCGCGTCGAACACCAGCTGCTCGACGGCGACGTCGACGCCGCGGTGGGCGTCGTCACGAACGGGAAGGAACTCGAACGCGAGTACGACCGGACGGCCGACGAACTGCTCATCGGCAACTACCTCGATGTCTACGGGATGACGGTCGTCACCAACCCCGACTTCGCGGCGGCGAACCCCGAGACGATCCGCTCGTTCCTGCGGGCCACCGCCCGCGGCTGGGAGCTGGCGACCAACGATCCCGACCGCGCCGTCGACGCGCTCATCGCCCGCAACGCCCAGCTCGAACACAACCGCGAGGTCGAGCGGATGAAGTTCCTCGCCTCCGCCGAGGACCTCCAGTTCACGGAGTTCGTCCGCGAATCGGGCTGGGGATGCTTCGACGAGCGCCGGTGGGAGAACCTGCACGAGATGCTCGCCGAGACGGATCTGCTGGAGTCGCCGGTCGACCCCGCCGCGGCGTGGACGAACGAGTACGTCGACGACACCGACCCCGTCGTCTCCGAGTACGCCGAGCGAATCGGTCGGTAGAGTCGCGCTTGAACGTCATCGCACACCTGATCGAACGCAGTCCTGCGACCAGGTGTGCAGACAGTTTCAAGCGCTACTCCCGGCTCCGAGTCGCCAAAGCGCCCGGTAGACGGTCCATAGGTCGTGGTCGGTCCGTTCCGCGACGGCCTGAACCGCGTCGAGATAGCGGTCGTAGTCTTCGTCCGACACCGACTCTGGATACGGTTCGTCGAGTTCGCCAGCTTCGCGCAGGGCGGCCCACTCTCGCTCGCCGAGTGCGACGCAGTCGTCGGGGTGGGTGTACGCGAGGAAGGCGGAAGCGACGGGGATGTCGACGCCGGTCAGTGCGGTCAACTGGTCGAGGCGGTCATCGAGCGCCGTCGCCGCGGCGGCCCCTCGAATCGCGTCGACCATCGCCTCGTAGTCGTTGTCGAGGAAGCGCTCCT
>ENA-ORDC01001893-ORDC01001893.1-marine-metagenome-genome-assembly--contig:-NODE-1893-length-14137-cov-3.454765_pt1 | contig 14137 bp, 11 predicted proteins | sample MGYA00237783_ERZ508515 | MGnify/ENA primary metagenome ERZ508515 (study PRJEB26186, sample SAMN06268792) | marine metagenome | isolation source: Eden Landing Ponds, San Francisco, CA, USA | place... | reverse complement strand
TCGGGGGGAGTCAGCTGCCGTGAGCGCGGCCCGGACGGGTGGCCCGTCGAGCTGCGTCGCCCGCGAGACGACCCCGGTCGCCGCCTCGTCGCCGACCTGTTCCATTGCACTCCGGTACGGGGGCCTCCGGTTTATGCGTCCCGTTCCCGGCCGTCGGCCCGCTCGGGGGCTGATTTCGGGACGAGCGGCCGACGACGGGGCGCCCTATGCGTACCGCTCTTCTTCCCACGGGTTCGCGGTGTTCGAGTAGCCGCGCTTTTCCCAGTAGCCCCGCTCCGGTTCGGTGAGGAACTCCACGCCGGTCACCCACTTTGCGCCCTTGTACGCGTAGCGGTGGGGGGTGACGACCCGGACCGGACCGCCGTGGTCTGCGGGGAGCGGCTCGCCGTCGAGCGCCCACGCGAACAGCAGCTCCCGGCGGTCGCAAGTCGCGAGCGGGAGGTTCGTCGTGTAGCCGTCGGCGGCGTGAAACATGACGTGAACGGCGTCGTCGTGAACCCCCGCCGCCTCCATCACCGTGGGGAACGTCAGGCCGGTGAACTCGTTGTCGAACCGCGACCAGCCGGTGACACAGTGGAAGTCCTGTCGCTGCGTCTCCGAGGAAAGGTCGGTGAACGCGTCGAACGACAGCGCCAGCTCCTCCTCGACGGCGCCCCAGACCTCGAACGTCCACTCGTCGCGGTCGACCGCCGGCGTCTCCCCCTTCGAGAGCACGGGAAACGCCGACGTCTCCCGCTGTCCCGGTGGAAGCCGGTCCCCGTCGAACTCCTCGTGGAGGTCCGTGGCGTCGTACATACCCCGATTCGGGGTCCCGGCCCCGTTAGCGTACCGCTCTCGGACGGACCTGTTGGCGCGGCGAGAGTTGTCGGCTCACCAAAGGATGCGAACGGAGGAGCAGGAAATGTTGTTCTATGACCAGCGTTAGTTCATTCCTCGAAAAAGACCCCACCAATCTTAAATACCCTACTGTCGAATCTTTTCCCAAGCGATGGTGAAGGTAGATATCACGGTCCCCGAACATCTCGAGATGCAGATCGCACAACTCGTCGAGCAAGGGGAGTTCGCCAGCAGGGAGGAGGCCATCGAGGACATCCTGTCGGCGGGCATCCGCGCGTACAAGACATCCGGACCGATGGACGACGAGGAGCCGGCCTACGAGGAGGACGGGATGATGGGCCACGACGACGAGTACGTCTTCTAGGGACGCGGCAGCGACCCCCGCGCTGCCCTGCCGAGCGTGTGTAACGGGCTTGCACGCAACGTTTATCCGCGTTTCCCGGATATCACGGGTATGCACAAAGACGAACTCCTCGAGCTTCACGACCACATGGTCGAGATAATGAACACGTTCCGTGGGATGGACGACGTGGACGCCGACGCGTTCGCGGCGTACGACGAACTCGACGTCACCCCCGACGACGTCCACAAGTCGAAGAGCGAGCACAAACACGCCGTCTTCGTGCTCGGGAACGCGCTGGCGAGCATTCTGTCGGAGGACGAGTTCTCCGACGCCGGCCGCATCGGCAAGCGCAGGGAGGAACTCGCCGAGGACGCCGAATCGAAGCTGTAAGCCGCTAACTCTGGCCACGCTCCGGTCCCCGCGACGACACCGCGCCGTCCGACCCACAACGCTTCTCATCCTCTCCGTCGAATCGTCGGTATGCACGACATCGATCCGGAGCGCATCGCCCGGCTCGCGGCGGCTCTCACCGAGTCCGATGACCTGATCGAGGAGATGGACGCACGCGCCGACCGTGAGGGGTTCCCGACGGTCGGGCCGACCGTCGGCGCGTGGCTCCGCCTCCTCGCCCAGACCGTCGACCCACAGCGCGGTTTCGAGTTCGGCTCCGGCTTCGGCTACTCCGCCTACTGGTTCGCCGAGGCGTTCCCTCCGGACGGCGAACTCGTCCTCACCGAGATCGACGAGGATGAGCTCGCCGACGCACGGGACTACCTCGAACGCGGCGGCTACGCCGACCGCTGCCGGTTCGAGCACGGGGACGCGGTGGATATCGTCGAGATGGTCGACGGTCCGTTGGATGTCGTGCTCATCGACAACGAGAAGGAACGCTACCCGGAGGCGTTCGCTGCCGTCAGGGAGAAGGTCGCACCCGGCGGGCTCGTCTTCGTCGACAACGCGGTGACCGCCGGGCCGCTGGAGTTCGACGGGATCCTCGCGCTCGTCGAGGGAGAGCCGTACGACGCGGACCCCCGGACGCAAGGCGTCGCGGACCTGCTCGTCACGCTCCGTGACGCGCCGGAGTTCGACGTGTCGCTGCTCCCGCTCGGCGAAGGGGTGGCCGTCGCTCGGCGCCGCGAGTGATAGCTCGTTTCAATCAACTGTCAGCCTCCGCGTAGCAAGAATAATTAATCGCGACAGCCTGTCTCCGGGTGACTATGCCTGGCGCGCACTCACAGACGTTACGACCGTTCCTCTGGCGGGCGAGCAAGCTCTACCCGGACACGGAGATCGTCTCGCGCAACCACGACGGGATCAACCGACAAACGTACGGCGAGTACGCCGACCGCGTCGCTCAGCTGGCACACGCCATGGAGAGCGACCTCGGTATCGAGCGTGGCGACCGCGTCGGCACCTTCTGTTGGAACACGGACCGCCACTTCGAGGTGTACTTCGCGGCGCCGTCGATGGGTGCCCAGCTCCACACCATCAACCCGCTGCTGCCCGACGAGCATATCCGATTCATCGTCGACAACGCGGACGACGAGGTCATCTTCGTCGACCCGTCGCTCGCGGGGAAGCTTGCGGGTGCGGCGGAAGGCGCCGAGGAGTTCGAGGGCGTCGACCTCGTCGTGATGGGCGACGATGCGGGACCGCTCGAGGAGTTCGGCGCGCTCACTTACGAGGAGTTCATCGCCGGACATGAGACGGAGTACGACTGGCCGGACCTCCCGAGCGACCAGCCCGCGGGGATGTGTTACACCTCGGGGACGACGGGGAAGCCGAAGGGCGTCGAGTACACCCAGTCGATGCTGTGGAGCCACACGATGCAGTCGCTGAGCCCACAGGGGATCCCGATGGACGACGACGACGTCGTGATGCCGGTCGTGCCGATGTTCCACGTCAACGCGTGGGGGATGCCGTTCACCGCGACTGCGGGCGGCTCGAAACAGGTGTTCCCCGGCCCGTCGCCGGACCCGGAACACATCGCCTCGCTCATCGAGGAGGAAGGCGTCACCGTCACGGCCGGCGTTCCGACGGTGTGGCTCGGCCTGATGGAGTACTGTCAGGAGAACGAGGTCGACCTCTCGGCGCTCGACCGGGTCATCGTCGGCGGCTCGGCGGCGCCGAAGTCGATGATCGAGTGGTTCGACGACCGGGGCGTCGAGGTGCTCCACGCGTGGGGGATGACCGAGATGTCGCCCATCGGAAGCGTCTCGCATCTCAAGGCCGGCCTCGAGGACCTCGATTACGACACCCAGCTCGACAAGCGCGGGAAGCAGGGGATCATGGTTCCCGGAATCGAGTTCCGCGTCATCGACGAGGACGGCGAGGAAATCGCGTGGGACGGCGAGGAGTTCGGCGAACTCCACATCCGCGGCCCGGCCATTACGAAGGAGTACTTCGAGCGGCCGGAGGCGAACGAGGAGGACTTCGAGGACGGCTGGCTCAAGACGGGTGACGTCGTGAGCGTCGACCCCGACGGCTACATCAAGATCGTCGACCGCGCGAAGGACGTCATCAAGTCCGGCGGGGAGTGGATCTCCTCCGTCGAACTCGAGAACGCCATCATGGCCCACGACGACGTCTCGGAGGCGACGGTCATCGGCGTCCCCCACGAGAAGTGGCAGGAGCGGCCCGTCGCGTTCATTGTGCCGACGGACGGGGCCGACCGGGACACGCTCCAGGAGGAAGTGATGGAGATGCTCCGCGACGAGTACCCCAAGTGGTGGCTTCCGGACGCCATCGAGTACATCGAGGAGGTGCCGAAGACGGCCACCGGCAAGTTCTCGAAGAAGGACCTCCGCGAGGAGTACACCGGGAGCATGGAGCTCCACGAGGGCTCCGTCCCGGAGGACGCCGCGCCCGGACAGGACGACTGAACGGTTCGAAACGCCCACCCGGTTCCCCGAGGTATTTGCTCGCCGCGCCCGTAAGCAGCGCATGGAACTGCTCGACGAGACCGTCGTTCCGGAGCACGCCCGCGAGGTCAAACGGGAGGCACGCGCGTTCGCGGCCGAACACATAGCGCCGAACGCCCACGAGTACCATCAGTCCGGGGAGTATCCGTGGGAGGTGCTCGAGGCCGGCATGGACGCCGGACTCATCGCACAGGACATCGGCGAAGAGTACGGTGGCCGTGGCTTCGACCTCCACCAGATACTCGCCATCGCGGAGGAGTTCTACCGCGCGGACGCCGGCATCGCGCTCACCCTCCAGCTCGCGAGCTTCGGCGCCGAACTGCTCGCCGAACACGGCGACGAGGAGCTGAAGGAGGAGTATCTCCGACCGGTCGCCGAGAACGATCAGATCACGGGCCTCGCCGTCTCGGAGCCGGAGACGGGCAGCGACCTCGCCGGGATGTCGACGACAGCCGAGAAGGACGGCGACGAGTACGTCCTCGACGGCGAGAAGTACTGGATCGGCAACGGCGTCGAGGCCGACTGGGTGACGCTGTACGCGAAGACCGGCGACGACGAGACGAACCGCTACGGCAACTACTCGCTTTTCGTTGTGCCGACGGACACGGACGGCTACGAGGCAGAGCACGTCCCGGAGAAGATCGGGATGTGTGCCTCGAAGCAAGCTCACATCGTTCTCGACGGCGCTCGGATTTCCGAGGAGAACCGCATCGGTGTCGAAGGGGCCGGCTTCTACATGCTCGCCGACTTCTTCAATCAGGGGCGGGTCGTCGTCGGGGGCCACGGCCTGGGGCTCGCGGCGGCCGCAATCGAGGAGGCGTGGGACTTCGTCCACGGGCGCAACGCGTTCGGCCGGCAGGTGAACGAGTTCCAATCCGTGCAGCACATCCTCGCCGACATGCGAATGGAGTTCGAGGCGGCGCGCGCGCTGAACTGGCGGGCAGCCGACGAGGTCGCCGACGGCACCCGCGGCGGCTTCTGGGCGTCGATGGCGAAGGTGAAGTCGACGGAGGTGGCGAACGACTGTGCCGAGCGCGGGATGCAGCTCCACGGCGGCCGCTCCATCCTCGCGGAGAACCGCATCTCCCGGGTGTATCAGGACGTCCGTATCCCGGTCATCTACGAAGGGGCGAACGAGATACAGCGCAACCTCATCTACAGCCAGACGCCGGAGTAGCGACGCGCCGACCGACCATCGGAGCGCAGACGGGGGAACGACGCCACCCAATGTTTTGCCGGCGCCGCCCCGACCACGAGCATGGACTTCGACGTCCACCTGCTCGACCGCGGGCGCATCGAGGCCGACTCGAACTTCGTGCTCGACGGCGCGACCGTCGCGACCGCATCGGAACCGAACCCGGAGCTCAACTACGAGGAGTTCCTCGTGTGGAACCTCCTCATCGACCACCCGGAGGCGACGATACTGTGGGACACCGGCTCGCACCCGGAGGCCGGCGACGGCTACTGGCCCGCACCGCTGTACGAGGCGTTCGCACACGTCGACGCGGCCGAGCACGACCTCGCGGACGACCTCGCCGGTGCCGGCTACGCGGTCGAGGACGTGGACGCGGTCGTCATGTCACACCTCCATCTCGACCACTCCGGCGGCCTCTACCACTTCGAGGGGACTGACACGCCGATCTACGTCCACGAGCGCGAGCTCGAATTCGCCTACCGGTCGGCGAAGACGGACACCGGCAGTGTCGCCTACTTCGCGCCCGACTTCGACCGCGACCTGAACTGGCAGGTCGTCGAGGGGGACCGACAGCTGTACGAGGGGATCGAGCTGTTGCATCTGCCGGGACACACCCCGGGACTGTTGGGTGCCCGCCTCGACCGCGACGGCGAGACGCTGCTCGTCGTCGGCGACGAGGCGTACTGGCAGGAGAACTACGAGGGGCAGTCGATGGCCGCCTCGCTGCTGTGGGACAACCGGGCGTGGCGTGAGTCGCTCGCGTACGTCCGTGACCTGGAGCGCCGGACGAGCGCCGACGTGTTGCTCGGCCACGATACGGCGATGCTAGAACGGTTCGGGGACGGCTGGTAACTCACTCCGAGAGCGTCCCCTCGACGACGCCGGGGAACTCGCCGTCCGATGAGTCCGCCGCGCTCGTCTCGCCACCGCCCGCGCGCCCGGTGAACCGGGCCCACACAGTGAGCGCGGCCGGGAGCACGAACAGCGACGCGAGGAAGGAGTACAACACGGAGAGTCCGGTCAAGACGCCGAAGTTGCCGATGGCCGGAAACACCGAAAGCGTGAGCGTTCCGATGCCGAACACCGTCGTGAGCATCGATCCGGCGAGGGCTCCGCCGGTTCCACGAACCGTGCGGTCGAGCGCCTCCTCGAGCGGTCGCTCCTTCAGTTCGTCCGCGAACCGGTGGGTGATGTGGACGGAGTAGTCGATCCCCAATCCGATGGTGATCGAGAGGATGGTCGCGGTGAACGCGTTGAACGCGATGCCGAACAGCCGCATCGACCCGGCGATGAACGTCACCGAGACGAGGATGGGGAACAGGTTCGCGACGCCGAGCGCCGGCGACCCCTCGAGCACCCAGTAGACGAACAGGAGAAACGCCGCCGCACCGACGAGCGCTGCGACGAGCGACTGGATCGCCGATCCGAGGATGAGGTCCGAGATGGCCTGAAACACCACAGTCGTGCCGGTTGCTGTCGCCGAGAAGCGCATCTCGTCGGCCACCTTCCGTGCATCGGCGGTCACCTCCGACTGCGTGGCAGAGGACTCCGTCGTGTAGACGATCCGTGTCGAGCGGTAGTCCTCGGAGAGATACTGTGCAGCACGGTCCGCGGACGAGGAGGCGAGCAGATAGTCGTAGACCTCCTCGAGGTTCTCGTCGGGGACGCCGTTGCCGTCGGCGTCGTTGCGAGCGACGAGCGCGGCGAACTCGGGGTCCGTGTTCGCGCGCTCGCGGATGACCGTGACGATGCTCGTCGTCTCCGCGCGGCCGTCCGAGACGACGAAGGAATCGGGCGGGTCGTCGCCAGCCCGATAGATCGATTCGAGGGCGTGATCACGGGTGAGCGACCCCTCCACGTACAGCTGCACCTGTGAATCGCCCGCCGACTCGAAGTTGTCCTCGAGGAAGTTCGTCGTCGCGGTGACGGTGTACTCCGAGGGAGCGAACGGCTCGGGGAGCGATTCGAGATACTCGGGGTTCTCCTCGGGCGGGAGGAAGTCGTCCTGCGTGAACGTCGTGTCGACGCCGGTGGCGTAGTAGCCCGCGCCCGCGCTCACGACGAGCACGAGCAGGAGAAACGGGACGGCGAACCGTCGGGCGATCGGAACCCCGCCCGAGAGCACCCCCCCGAGCCGCGACCCCTCAGATCCGAGGGGTGTCCGCGAGAACGTCGGTATCGGGTAACGGGTCCGAAGGCGGTCGAGCTCCACCTTCGCGGCCGGGAGGAACACACCGAAGATGAGGAACGTGAACACGATACCGACGCCGGCGACGATACCGAAGTCACGGATCGGTGGCAGGTCGGACAACAGATTCGCGCCGAACCCGATCACCGTCGTTCCGGTGACGATGAAGAAGGCGACGAGCAGTTGATCGGTGGTCGTCCGCATCGCCTCGTCGATGGATGCGCCGGTCGTCGTCTCCTCCCGATACCGGTTCACCGCGTGGATGCCGAAGTCGATGCCGACCGCGAGCAACAGCGGTGGGACGGCGATGAGCACCTGGTTGAACGGGATTCCCGCCAGCCCCATGAATCCGAACGTCCAGACGATCCCCATCGCAAGCGCGATCACGCCGAGCACGAGGTCCGCGAGGTCGCGGTAGGAGACGACGAGGAAGACGAGGATGAACAGCACGGCCGCTGGCGTCACGATGATCAGCGAGTCGGTGATGACGTTCGTGAACTCCTCGGCGACGATTCCGGTGCCGAACACCTGAATGTCACCGCTCCCGTCGACGCTGTCGACGACCGTTACCATCCGGTTTTGAATCGACGTCAGTGGGCTCGACCCTCCGGTCCCCGACCCCGCGGAGATTCCTGCGGGCACCTCGTGGGTGACGGAGCCGATGGTCGCGGACGCGCAGGCGCACTCCCGGTTGAAGTCGTTCGACAGCAGCCCGGTGAATCCTGGCCGGTCGGCCGCGCGTTGGACCGCACGGTCGATCTCCGCATCCGTCGCACCTTCGAGTGTGTCTATCTGGGCCTCTGTCGTCGTCGCCGTCGGGTCGATGGTCCGAGCCACGATGGCTGCCGCGCTGCCGGTCGAGGTGACGCGCAGCGAGTCGTGTTCGGCCGCGCGCTGTTGGACCCGCAACATCCGTAGCATCGCCTCCTTCCCGAGCACGTCGTTACTTCGCTGGATGAGCGACGTGCCCCCCTCGTCGGCGGTGAACGTCGGGGAGAACTCGTCGTTCACCTGCTGGAGCGCCTGCTCGGCGGGGACGTTCTGGGTGAACGCCTCGTTACCCGCGTCGGTGGTGACGCCGCCAAGCCCGACGGCGAACAGGACGGAGACGAGCAGGAAGGCGACGATCACGAGCCGGGACCGCTCGACGATGTAGTGGTCCGCCCGCTCGATTAGCCGCTGGTACTCCATCTACCGTCGTACCCTGACGACGGCACCGATCCCGACGAGCGCGAGGACGGCCAAGACGGGCCCGACCGAAGCGCCGAGGCCGAACAGTCCGCCGCCCGAGGACTCTTCGACGGTCACCGGCACCCGGTAGCTGTCGGAGAGCTTGGTGTCGCCGTCCGGTTCGGTGTACTGGAAGTCTATCGAAAGCGGGTACGGCTTCGCGGTCGCGGAGCCGGCGACGCCGACGCCGAAGCGGAGCGTCGTCGACTCGCCGGGCTCGAGCGAGTCGACGAACGCCTCGTCGTCGGTCGCACTGATCGGCGCATCGGCGAACAGCTTCGCGGACACGTCGGACACCGTCTCGTCGCCGGCGTTGGTCACCGTCATCGTGTACGCCCCGCTCGTGCCGGGTTCGAAGCTCCCGTTCTCCACGGAGACGTCGAACACGTCACGCTGTGGCTCGACTTCGCCGCGAACGTACAGCGGGTCCGACTGCGTCCGGTCGCCGTCGGTCGCCTCGTACTCGACGCGGTAGGTGAACTGCCGCGGTCCGTCCTTCGCGCCGGAGGCGACGGAGACGTCGAACGAGAACGACGACGACGACCCCGCCTCGAGGTCGCCGAGCGCGTACTCCCGCTCCACCGCGTCGATGGTCGACCCGGTCGGCTGGAGCACGAGCACCGCGTTCTCGACCGCCTCCGGCCCCTCGTTGACGAGCGTGCCGTCGAGCGAGCCGTCCGAGCCGACGCGGAGCGACGCCGAGGCGTCCTGCACGTCGAAGCTCTGCTCGTCCGCGGGGGTGACGCCGACCGTCACCGGCGCGGTGTTCGCGTCACGGCCGTCCGTGCCGGTGTACGCGACCGTCGCGTCGACCGGGAACGGCCGCTGCTCGACACCGCGAGCGAACGTGGCCTCGACGGTCACTTCGGTCGTCTCGCCGGCCGACCAGTCGCCGACGTACGCGGTCGCGGTCCCCGCACCGCCGAAGGTGAGCCCGGAGTTGCTCGACGTGAGCCGAACCGTGGCGTCCGAGAGGTCGCGGTCGCCGTCGTTGGTAAGCGTGAACGTCACCTCGCCGTTGTCGCCCGGCGCGGCGGTCGTCTCGACGGCGTCGACGCCGAGGCGACTCTCGGTGTCGGGGACGACGCCGAGCGAGATCCGCTCTTCGGCCGGCCGGTCGTCGGAGTCGGTCCACGAGACGGTCGTCGAGAGCGGGAGCGCGCGCAGCGTCGCGTCGCGGGCCACGTCGGCGCCGACGGTGAACGTCCGCGCCATGCCGGGCTCCCAGTCGCCGGTGTACGTCTCCGCGGCGCCCGTCGGACCGAACGTCAGGTCGCCGGTTGCCGACCGGAGCGTGACGGTGGCGTCCTCGGCGATTTCGGTGCCGGTGTTGCGCAGCGTCACGGAGACCTGGCCGCTCCCGCCGACCGTCGCGTCGGTGTCAGCCTCGATGAGTGTGAACTGTGCCTGCTCGGTCACCTCGATAGTGACGTTGCTAGTGACGTTCTTCGTCCGCTCTATCGGGGTACCCGTCGCGTCGACCCGGCGGGTGAACTGATAGCTGATGTTCACCGGCACCTCGTAGCTCCCGGGCGTCGCGTTCTCCTCGACGCGTATCTGGAAAGTGCCCGGGACGGCGCTCCCCGACGGGATCGAACCGACCGCGACGGGCCCGGACTGCACCTCTATCGGCGCGTCGTCGGGTTCGAGCCGCAACACCGCGCCGCGTGCGGTCGTCACTTCGCTGTGGAGCGAGGGGTTCGTGGCCGACCCCTCCTTCACTTCGCCCGTGTTCACGACGCTCACCGTGAGGCCGGTCGTCTCCCCGGGCGTCACCCGCTTGTCGGTCGCATAGGCGTCGAGATCGGGCGAGCCGACCACGTCTGCAGCGACGAGGCCGGCGGACGGAACGAGCAGCATACAGACGACGAGAAGTGCGAGGCCGCGACGGAGAGTGCCGCCGGAGCCACGGTTCCTAACCATACGTCGGCCAAGGACGGCCCTCACTTAAGCGCGTGTGAACTCCTGACGGATTGTTCAGCGTTTACTGTTCGAGGAGCCCGTACGACTGCCGGAGGTAGTCGAGGATCCAGTCGACGGTCTCGGAATCGTAGGTCCAGAAACCGTAGAACATCCGCGGTTCGCGCTCCTCGGCGAGCAGCGCACACTTGTTCACGTCGACCCCGGCGCCGTCGTAGACGACGAACCACGACTCGCGGATTTCGTCAGCCCGCTCGACGTGGATGGTGAGCGGCGAGTCGTGTTCGGGCACGTCCGCGTCGGGCGCCGCGTACGCGTGGACGTCGAGCCCCGCTTTCGACGCGAGTCGCTCGTACACGTCCATCTGCGGACCGAGGATGGAGAGCTTCTGGAAGCCGGCATGGAGCTCACCCTTGCCGAGACGCCACGCCCGGTCCTCGATCTCCCGCGAGGCTGCGACCATCTGGTCGGTGTCGTAGGAGGTGAACATCGTCTCGTCTAGGTGATCGAGGATGGGTCGGTACGTCTCCGAGTCGAACTCCGGTTCCGTATCCTCGGCCGAACCGTCGCCGAGCACCGACGAGAGGCTCGCGGCCGTAACGAACTCGTCGTCGCTCGACAACACGACGAACGGGGCCGGTGTCCGGTCCGTCCGGTCGTGGCCTACGGTGAGGTTCCGGTCGCCGAACTGCGCTCGAAGCGTCTCGACCACGTCGTCGTCGCTGTTGAAGACGGTGAGCGTCTTCTCGTGGTTCTCCACGCCTCGGATGAGTTCGGTGAGCGACATCCGGTTAGTGAGCGGCACGCTATGTTCACGTATATACCTGTGGGTGGGTGGGATAAACGTCGACACGCGTCCGACTGCTCGTTGTCTGGCCACACGGCCATTCTTCGAGTTCGCGGACGGAGTTCTCCAATGGTTAATACACCTTTATCATTATTAATCCTTGCTAAAGACTCACAAACCCTTTTGCCGGGAGGGTCGAAACAGTAGCTAGGGCGTTCCGAGAGACGCCGGAGCTATCATGACACAAACGGAAATCATCTGGCGGATCGCTGGCGGTTCCGGGGACGGGATCGACTCGACCAGCCAGAACTTCACGAAGGCGTTGATGCGTGCGGGACTCCACGTGTTCACGCACAGACACTACCCGTCGCGCATCCGTGGCGGGCACACCTACGTCGAGGTCCGCGCCGCGGACACTCCCGTCTCCTCGCGAGGGGACGGCTACAACGTCCTCCTCTCTCTGGGCGACTCCTTCGCTCGCAACCCGAAGGAGGACGCCTACTACGGCGTCGAGGAGGTGAAGCCGCTGACGGAGAACCTCGATGACCTCCGTGAAGGGGGAGTCATCGTCTACGACGAGGGGCTGCTCGACGAGTCGGACCTGCCGGCGGACTTCGAAGAGCGCGTCGAGGCGAACGACTGGCACGTCTACCCCCTCGACCTTCGCTCCATCGCGAAGGAACACGGCCGCGAAGTGATGCGCAACACCGCGGGTGTCGGCGCGACGGCCGCCATCCTCGATCTCGACCTCTCCTACTTCGACCAGCTGATGCGGGAGGGGATGCCGGAGGAGGTGTACGAGGCGAACATCGAGGTGTTGGAGGACGCCTACGAGCAGGTCGCGGCGATGGACCACGACCACGATATCGAGGCGCCTTCCGGCAGCCACGACGAGGAGCAGGTGCTCCTCTCGGGGTCGAACGCCATCGCGTACGGCGCGCTCGACGAAGGCTGCCGGTTCATCGCCGGCTATCCGATGACGCCGTGGACGGAGGTGTTCACGCTGATGAGTCAACACCTCCCGGACTTCGGCGGTGTCGCAGAACAGGTGGAGGACGAAATCGCGGCCGCCGCCCTCGCGCTGGGGGCGAGTCACGCGGGCGCGAAGGCGATGTCCGGCTCCTCTGGCGGCGGCTTCGCGCTGATGTCCGAGCCGCTCGGGCTCGCGGAGATGACGGAGACCCCGATCGTGCTCGTCGAAGCGATGCGAGCCGGCGGCTCGACCGGAATGCCGACGAAGCCAGAGCAGGGTGACCTCGAACACGTCCTCTACACGAGCCAGGGCGACTCGAACCGGATCGTGTTCGGGCCCGCCAACGTCGCAGAGGCGTACGAGCAGACGCGCAAAGCGTTCCAGCTCGCCTACGACTACCACATTCCGGCCATCGTGCTGTACGACCAGAAGCTGTCCGGCGAGCTCCGGAACGTCGACGCGGCCGTCTTCGACCGCGAGCCGAACCCGGACCTCGGCGCGACACTGACGGAGTCGGAGCTGGAGGAGGCTGCCCACCACGCGTCCGGGAAGTTCCAGCGGTTCCGCCACGACCCGGAAAACGGCGTCTCTCCGCGGTCGCTCCCCGGTCAGCGGGGCGGTCGGTTCCTCGCGAGCGGCAACGAACACACCCCGGAAGGACATATCTCCGAGGACCCGAACAACCGGGTCGCACAGGTGAACCGCCGGCTGCGGAAGCTCGACGCCATTCGCGGCGAACTCGCCGAGGCCGACCACCAGACGTATCACGGCGAGGAGGACGCCGACTACGGTATCCTCACGTTCGGGAGCCAGCAGGGAACCGTCGAGGAAGCCGTCGACCGGCTGAACGCGGCGGGTCACAGCGTGCAGTCGCTTGGCGTCTCCGACCTGATGCCGCTGGCAGCCGACGAGATCAGCGCGTTCATCGAGTCGGTCGATCAGGTACTCGTCGTCGAGATGAACGCCAGCGCACAGTTCAAAGGGCTCGTCCAGAAGGAGCTCGGCGCGTACGGTTCGAAGCTGTCGAGCCTTCTGAAGTACAACGGCAACCCCTTCGAGCCGGCGGAGATCGTCGAGGGGTTCGAAGCGACAATCGACGGGACGGAGTTCGAGCGGTCGTCCGCTCATCTCCAGCCCGCAGCAGGTGACTGACAATGAGCGCATTCAACGCCATCGGACAGGAACGCGACGTCGACCAGAACGAGTTCACCCCGGAGATCGAGCCACAGGCGACGTGGTGTCCCGGCTGCGGTGACTTCGGCGTGCTGAAGGCGCTGAAGGGGGCCGCCGCCGAGCTCGGGCTCGACCCCGAGGAGATACTGCTCGTCACCGGAATCGGCTGTTCCGGGAAGCTCTCCTCGTACTTCGACAGCTACGGGTTCCACTCCATCCACGGGCGCGCGCTTCCGGTCGCCCGGGCCGCGAAGCTCGTCAACCCCGAGCTGACCGTCATCGCGGCCGGCGGTGACGGTGACGGCTACGGGATCGGTGGCAACCACTTCATGCACACCGCCCGCGAGAACCACGATATGACGTATATCGTGTTCAACAACGAGATCTTCGGCCTCACCAAGGGCCAGACCTCGCCGACCTCCCCGAAGGGCCACAAGTCCAAGACTCAACCCTCGGGCTCGGCGAAGTCGCCGATCCGACCGCTCAACCTCGCACTGACCTCCGGCGCGACGTACGTCGCACGGACCGCAGCGGTCAACCCCAACCAGGCAAAAGAGATCATCACCGAAG
>ENA-ORDC01001889-ORDC01001889.1-marine-metagenome-genome-assembly--contig:-NODE-1889-length-14155-cov-3.865961_pt1 | contig 14155 bp, 21 predicted proteins | sample MGYA00237783_ERZ508515 | MGnify/ENA primary metagenome ERZ508515 (study PRJEB26186, sample SAMN06268792) | marine metagenome | isolation source: Eden Landing Ponds, San Francisco, CA, USA | place... | reverse complement strand
TTGCTGGGCCTGGGGACGAAGGTCGAACCCATTACCTACAACATGTTGGTGAAGCCGGAAGCAGGGGCATAAGCCACTTACCGCGTTGTCGAGCAGATCGTCTCCGCTGCCCGCAGTAAAAGTGTCGTTGTCGATACCGCTGCGGAGCGCCGCCGTCAGCCACTCGATCTCCTCGGTCTCGTCGCGCGCCGCCGTCTCAGCCAGGCACGGCACTCCTCGACCAGCCCGGCGCGGCGGTCGTCCGGCCAGCCCATCAGCTCATCTGTCAGCTGCGCGAGCGCGCGCTCGATTTCTTCGCTCATTTCGCCGCTCCCTTTCGCCGACGCCGACGCCGACGCCGACGCCGGCGCCGCCGGTTCCGCTGCTGGAACCATCCGATTATGCCGAGCAGGGCAAAATGCGCCGTGCCCGGCCACTGCCGCGGATGCAGCCACCACGAGATGCTCGGCCGAACCTGGGCAGCTTGCCGGCGATACTCATCGCCGACGGCCGCCACGGCTCTTCCGAGCGTAGGCACGCGCCGATCGGCGGGTAGCGTGTCGAGCATGTCCTCGAGTGCCGCACGCAGCTCGCTCTCTGTCGGTCACCCGTGATCGTCGCTCATGTGCCGATTCTACAACGGAAGACGGCGGAGCCGAAGCCCCGCCGCTAGGTCGCCGCCAAGCTCGCGCTCGCGTCACATCCACTTCGACTTCCATCACGAGGTAGCCGCGGCGGCGCCCATGAAGTACGAGTTCGCGACGACCACGCGCAGGAGCCCCAATAGACCGACGATCACTGCGGCGTATGCGAGGTAGAAGAGGTGGATCAGAGCGGGCATGTCGGGTTCCTAGATGCAATCGTTGCGGACGTAGCGAGGCAGCAGGCGGATCGGGGCTAGTGACAGGGCGTGTCTACGCGACGATCCGGCCGTCGTCGCTGAGCGTGTAGCCCAGATCCTCGATGTCGAGCGAGAATAGATCGTTCTAGTCGTTGTCCTGAGCGTCGAACTGATATTACTGCCAATCGATCAGGCGGTCCTCCAGGCCGTTCTGCCGGTTGTGGTTGTCCTGCTCGCGCATCTGCTCGACCAACTCACGGCCCAGTCGGATGGTGTGCTGGATGAGCTCGTACAGTGTGCTGGCGACGATCCGCTCGCCGTGCTCGTCTGCGCAGTGTCCGCCGCCGAAGCCGTCGTGGCAGACGCCCTTCATCGTCATCGTGACAGGAAGGTCGCCGTCGTAGAGCGCGGCCGCGAGCTCGTTTCCGGCCTCGGCGGCATCGTCGAGTTGTCGCCGCACGTTGGTGATAAGTCCGTAGTTCATAATCAATTCTTGATTGCTATGAAAGCGCCCGTTGCACTTACTGGTAGAGCTCAGTCGGTCGGAGACGCTCCGCAACCCTCATCACGAATTTTTTGCACGCGACAGATTGAGCGCGTCCGTAACGATCCAGGCCGTGCGCGCATCGTTCGCCAGGCCGCCGGCGTACATCTCCAGCGCGATTGCGATCATCATGCCGGCAGCGCCGTCGACGCCGTCGAGCTCGCACTCAAGTTCACCTAGCGCCGCGGCGATGCGCGAGCGCGGGGCGGCTTCGCGTGCGAGCTGCCCCGTTTTCGCGTACACACGCTGGACCTCCGGCGGCAGGCCCGCCAGGATGCGCTCGACAACGGGTCGCACTACCGGCGACCCTTGGGCTTACGCCAGTCCGTGAGCGCGCGCTGGCATGGCGCCGTCACCGCCTCTACGAGCGCGGCCTCAGTGATCACCACTTTGCCGGTCAGAGGGCAGGGCGCTAACGGCAGCTTGCGGCGGCCTCGCCGATTAGGAGACGCCCAGCTGCGCATCTGCCGCTCGCTGCAGCGCTGTCCCGTGCGGGCGGTGTAGGCGTCGACTGCCTCCGGGATCGTCAGCAGTCGGTATGGGGAGGCGGGTGCGTGCTCAGTCATGTCGATCTCCAGCAGTCAGATTGTCACTGCTGTTTCTATGGGATCGTCTGAGCGATCTGGGCGGGTCACGCGCGCGATCTTCTTACGCGTGCCTTGGCTCGGCGATCATGAGTAGCGTCGAGCACGCGAGAATCTCGTCGATTGCGTCGCCGAGCGTCGGCTGCTCGCATGCACGGCGGGTCAGCGCCTCGGTGACCTGGATACAGTCGGGCAGGACGCCGGATGCGCGGCAGTGCTCGAGGACGTGGGAGCGGGTGAGCATCGCACTCTAGCAGGATGCTGCATGGTAGCTGGTTGCGATGAGCCATGACCCGAAGTAGTTGAAAGTCGCGGGACAACTTCCTCCGAGCGAAAACCGGGGTTGGCGGTGCGCGAAGGACCGCGACGGTAATCTGGGACCAAGGAGTGCTGTCCTCCGAACACGTATGAGCACCATCGCAGCGGCCCACGCCGGCCCGGCCGGGAAGCTCCGCGCTGTCCTGGCAATCCGAGCGTCGTCCTCCGACACAATCCTGCGTTGACCGCCTCACGTGAGAGGCGCACGCTACGCGTGATGAAGCGAGGTTGCCCGGGGACGCTCGGTCGACTGTCGTCTGTTGAGATCCAGGGGAGGACAACCATGACGGGCAACCGGAGAGCGCTGTCGATTGTCGTCGCTGTAGTCGTCGGGGCGCTCGGATCGCCGGCTTCCGCGCAGGACGAAAGTACGGCGCCAACGTCGACGCTGGCGCCCCAGGACTGCGTGACCGAGGCGCTCGTGGCGCTGGAGGCCGACTGTTACCTTTTCACCGGCGAAGAGGACTGGGACGAGCCGAACGGCAATCTCGTCCGGATACCCGTCGCGGTCTTCAACGCCGATGGGGCGAGCCCTGAACGCCCACCGGTGGTCTTCTTTCCGGGCGGCCCCGGGTACTCGTCCCTGGGGAGCCAGGGCTATCTCGAGCAGCTCCTTGAGGACGTCGGCGATCGCACGCTGGTCACGATGGACCACCGCGGCTTTATCCATGCTGAGCCGGCGCTGAGATGTCCGGCGTATGCCGAGGTCTCGCCGTATCACGAGATCGTCCACACGCCGGCGATCACGTCCTCGGCCGACCCGCTCAAGCGGATTGAGCCCGTGGCTGAGCAGGTCGAGATCTGCTATCAGAAGCTCGTTTCCGAGGGCGTCGATCCGGCTCAGTACAACCAGTACACGGTGGCGCGCGACGTTGACGAGATCCGGCGGCACCTCGGGTACACGACGATCCGGCCTTACGGATCCTCCACCGGCAGCGGGACCGCGCTGTCCTACATCCAGTATTTCCCGGAGGCGGCCGACGCCGCGATCTTCGGCTGGCCGTGGTTCACGCATCTGCGCAGCCGGCCGCCGGTCGACGAGTTCTACACCGCCAAGCAGCGCTTCACCGAGATCATGGCGCTCTGCGTCGAGCAGAGCGAAGGCTGCCGTGAGCTGCACCCGGACTGGATGCTCGCGATCGACAGGGCGCGCCGGGCGCTCGACGATCAGCCGTACGTGGTCGAGGTTGAGGCTGGGAACGGCGGCACCGAGAGGCTCTATTTCGACGGCGCGGCCTTGCTCGACACGCTCTACCTGCTGCTGCCGTCGATGTACGCTGAACTCCCCGTGCTGCTCGACGAGATCGAGTCGGGCGACTACTCGCGGCTGCGCTCGTTCTTCCTGGTCGACGACTACGAGCCCGAAACCGGTCCGGGCAACTACGCCCTGGGCTACTTCCTGGCGCATGTCTGCAACGACATGGGGCCGAACAAGCCGTCCCCCGAGGACTCCACCGCCGCGGTGAAACGCGAGCCGGCGGTTCTCGGCTTCGAGCCGCCCTGGGTCTGTGGCTGGTGGGGTACGCAGGGCGACGTGCCGCCCGAGCACAATGACCTGCCACGCTCGGACATTCCCGTCCTGACCATCCACGGCCAGATGGACCCGTGTTGCGGCCCCCGCTGGAGCGAGCAGATCGCGCGCACCATGTCGAACGTGCAGTCGATCGTCATGCAGGGCCTGGGTCACAGCCCGGTCAACGCGTGCCGCTCGAAGGTCGTTCAGGAGTTCCTGTTGGCTCCGGGCTCCGATCTCGACACCTCCTGCGCCAATGAGGTGGCGCTCGAGGGCTGGGTGGTCGAGTAAGCCAGACCTGGCCTGATCCCCTCAAACCGTTCCAGGCGCTATAAGAGGGCGTCTGGAAGGCCGGCCGCAGCGGGCATCGTCATTTCGATAGCATCGAACGGCTACACGATCAGCTCGACGAGTTCGACTGACGCGCGCCGGGGCGAGTGATGCCTGAGGCGGTTATCGAGTGCGGCGGACGAACACCGATTCAGTAGATATCCAGAGCGCGCGCCGGGATGGACACGGCCGCCCGTTCAGCCTTTCGGCGAGGAACCGTCCGCCGGTGACGTTGACAGACATCCCGTTGATCCGATGCAGTCAACCTCGCGCATCGGATGGCGGAGACACGGACATGCCGACCGACGGGACGCAAGCGCCAACGCTGGATGTGATGACCCCGGCATCCGATGCGTCTTCCGCTATCGTCGCGATCGAGGACGTGCGCAAGGTCTTTCAGACGTCGGACGGCCGGCGCATCGCTGCCCTCGACGGGGTGTCGAACCGGGTGGCGCGCGGTGAAGTGCTGGTCCTGCTTGGCCAAAGCGGGTCGGGCAAGAGCACGCTACTGCGAACGCTTAATGGCCTGGAACGCGTCGATTCCGGCCGCATCGTCATCGACGGCGACGAGATTACCGATCGACGCACCGACCTCAACAAAGTGCGCGCTGAGGTCGGCATGGTCTTCCAGAATTTCAACCTTTTCAAGCACAAGACGGCAGCGGAGAACATCACGTTGCCGCTGCAGGTGGTGCGGCAGCTCGACCGACGGCACGCCCACGAACGCGCGATGGGCTTGTTGCAGCGTGTCGGCCTCGACGAGTGGGCCAACAGCTATCCCAGCCAGCTCTCCGGCGGCCAGCAGCAGCGCGTCGCGATCGCCCGGTCGCTGGCAATGTCGCCCAAGGTCATGCTGTTCGACGAGGTGACCTCGGCGCTCGATCCAGAGACCGTCGGCGGCGTCCTGAAGCTCATGGAAGAGCTGGCCGGGGAGGGCATGACCATGATCGTGGTCACTCACGAGATCGGCTTCGCCAAGCGGGCGGCCGACCGCGTCGCTTTTATGGACGAGGGCCGGATCGTCGAGGAGGGCGATCCAAGCGACTTCTTCAACGCGCCGAGAACCGGGCGCGCGCAACGCTTCCTGGAGGAGATCCTCTAGGGGCGCATACCGCGGCCCCATGGGTCGTCAAGGTACCCGTGAGGCCGGACGACAATACGAGGGAGGAACACGTTTCATGATGCTAAGAGCACCAATCAAGTCGATGCTCGCTGGGGTTCTGGCTCTTGGCCTGGTGGCGGGAAGTTCCGCTCCGGCCGAGGCGGACCTGGTCGACGACATCGTGCAACGCGGCGAACTCCGGGTGGCCGTGCAGACCCAGGGCCCGCCGATCAGCTTCGTCAACGCCGAGGGCAAGCGCACTGGCTTTGCCGTGGACCTGGCCCGACGCTTGGCGGACGACATGGGCGTCGACCTAAAGCTGATGGACTACGAGTGGAAGGGCCTGATCCCGGCGCTGCTCTCGGGCAAGGCCGACATGATCGCCGCCGACATGACGCCCTCGGTCAAGCGCTCGCTGAAGATCAGCTTCACGCAGCCCGTGTTCTACGAGCGCGTGGTCGCATTCACCACCGAGGGCTCCGCGTACGACAGCCTGGACAAGCTCAACCAGGAGGGCGTCTCGATCGCCGCCACGCAGGGCAGCACGCACTACCAGATCGCTCAGGACCAGTTCCCCAAGGCGACGGTGAAGGAATACGCCGGTGGCGGGCCGGCGGTCGCCCAGGCGGTCTCGGCCGGACGGGCGGACGTCGGCGTCAACAACGCCGGCAGCGTGCGGGGCTTCCTGCGCGAGTTCGACGGACTCGCCAGCATCGAGGGCACGCTGCGCCGCGATCCGCTGTCCTTCGCCGTCCGACCGGAGAACACGCACATGATGCAGGTCCTGAACAACTACGTGACGCTGCTCGAGGTGCGCGGCCAGCTCGACGATATCCGCGAATACTGGTGGAACAGCGACGCTTGGCGGCAGGAGCACATGTAGCGCCGCAGCAGGTCGCAAACTCGCTCGTTCGTATCGGGACCCCGTCCGCTGCAGGGCGGGGTCCCGTATCGCCCGGGGACGGCGGCGCTGACGGTCTGCGCCGCCCGCGTCAGGACGCGCCTGCATGGAGTGGTTGCTCGACGTCTACAATTATCGAGTCGTTGCAGACTACCTGCCGACCTTCGCGTTCGGGGTCTGGCGCACCGTCTGGATCTCAGCGGTCTGTCTGGCCGCCTCGCTGATCCTGGGCACCGGTGTCGCCCTGATGCGTCGTGCCGACTCCCGGCTGGTGCGGGCGCCGGCGACGGTGTTTGTGGAGGCGCTGCGCGGCACGCCGCTGCTGGTCCAGATCTATCTGGTCTACTACGGCCTGCCGGAGCTTCCGCTGCTGGGCCGGCGGCTCGACGAGCTGGAGGGCGGGGTGTTGGCGCTCAGCGTCCACACCTCTGCCTACATGGCGGAGATCATCCGCGCCGGCATCGGCAGCGTGTCCCGCGGGCAGAGCGAGGGCGCCATGTCGGTCGGCATGACGCGCTGGCAGACGCTGCGCTACGTGGTGCTGCCGCAGGCTTTCTCGAACGCGGTGCCCCCAGTGCTGGGCCAGACGGCGGTGCTGATCAAGGACAGCTCGCTGCTGTCGATCATCGCCGTGTTCGAGACAATGAGCGCCGGGTTGCGCCTGATGTCGGATCGCTACATGCCCAACGAGGGCTTCCTGACGTCGGCCGCCTGCTACCTCGCGATCTACGCGGTGATGCTGGTGGTGTCGAACGCGGTCCAGCGCCGGCTCGGCGGAACGGGCTAACGGGAGGCTGGTAGCATGGAACTGCTGCAGCAACACCTCCCTTTCCTCCTGTCCGGGCTGTGGATGACGGTTCGGATCACCCTGCTCGGCATCGCTTTCGGCACGGCGCTGGGGGCGGTCGTCGGCGTCGGGCGGGCGCTTGGCCCTAAACCCGTGATCTGGCTATTAGGCGCATACATTCACCTTTGGCGCGGCACACCCTTCCTCTGCCAGATCTACATCGTATACTTCGTGCTGCCGCGCACCGGCGTCGGCTGGCTCCAGTTCGAAGCCTTCGAGGCCGCCGTGGTGGCGCTGACGATCTACAGCTCAAGCTACATCGCGGAGATCGTGCGGGCCGCGATCGAGGCGGTGCCGAGCGGTCAACGCGAAGGTGCGCTCTCGGTCGGCATGAGTCCCGGCCAGACGCTACGTTACGTCGTTGCGCCGCAGGCCATGCGCATGGTCCTGCCGCCGCTGGGCGGCGTCTACGTGATCATGGTCAAGGTGACCGCGGTGCTTTCCGTCATCGGCACCAGCGAGCTGGTCCGCCAGGCCAACCTCGCGATCCAGCGGGATCCGTCCAACATCATGCCGATCTTCCTGATCGTCGCGGTCCTCTACTTCCTATTCTGCTACCCGATTCTGCGCCTGACCCAGTGGGCGGAACGCCGTTACGGCGGTCTGCACCTTGAGGCCTGACGGCGGCGCCGTGATCAGAAAAGAGCGGAATAGACTGAATCCGCGATTGTGGCCGGGCAGCGCGTGACGATCACCTACGCTCGGTGTCGATCGGGGTGGGATCTCGACGCCGATCGGCGCCACAATTCCTTGAAATTCATGAATCTCTCAAGGTTGACGCCGTCGCCGATCGACAGCCACGCAGGGAAAAGCCAGCGGCGATGCTGGAGACAAACTGCGTAGATTGCGGTCACCAAGTCCAAAAAGGTGGCGTCACAGGGCCTCCGGCTGCCAGATTTGGATCCGGTCGTTGAGGAAGTCGGCGACGTAGACCGTGCCGTCGGGCGCGATGTCGAGTGCAATGGCATGGTTGAACTCGCCGTCGCCGGTTTCGCCGAAATCGGTCAGGAAGGTCCCGTCCGACCGGAACACCTGGACCCGGTCGTTGTAGAAGTCCGCGACGAAGACCCGGCCATCCGGGCTAGTGGCGATCCCGGTCACGGTCGCGAACCAGCCGTTGAAAGGGCCGTGGATGTTCATGGCGAAGGGCCCGCCCCATTTGACGCGGAACTCCCCCTCGGCCCCGAAGGCCTGGACGCGGTCGTTGTAGCCGTCGGCCACGACGAAGCCGCCGTCATCCAGCGTCGCCACGTCCGTCGGGTAGCTGAAAGCGCCGGCGGCGACGCCGGCCTCTCCGGTCGTGTCCCATTTCCGGACGAACTCGCCGTCGGGCGTCAGGCGCTGGACCCGGTGGTTGTAGAAGTCCGCCACCAGAAGATCGCCGCCCGGGAACACGCCGACGCCGCCCGGCGCGTTGAATTGACCTTCGCCGGTGCCGGCGCCGCCGAGGACCGTCAAAGGCTCGCCGTCGAGACTGAACACCTGGACGCGGTCGTTGAAATACTCCGGCACGTAGAGCTTGTCACCGTCGACGGTCAGGTTCATCGGCCGGCCGAATTGCCCCGGCTCGTCGCCGCGTTCGCCGAACGCTCGCAGGAAGGTACCCTGACGGTCGAAAACCTGAATGCGGCCATTGCGGGAATCGGCGACGAACACGCGCTCGGCGGTCACCGCGACGCCCGTCGGGTCATCGAACTGGCCTGGTCCCTCGCCACTCGTCCCGAAGACCCGGCGGAAGCGATACTCCGGTCCATCGCCGAACGGGATGAAGGCCAACGCCCCGGCGCCGACGAGCACGAGCATGGCAGCAAGCGCGACAACGGCGATCTTGCCGATCCGGCGCACCACCATGCCCCTAGAAGTTTACCCTGATGCCGACCCGCGCGATGACCTCGTCCTCCAGGCCGTAGGCGTTCAGGTCCTGGGCCACCGGCAGCTCAAGCGCGCCTTCGAGCACCCAACGCTTGGTGACGTACTGAAGGCCCGGCGCGAGGAAGACCTGCGTGCCGCCGGAGTCCGGGTCGCTCGCCCCGGCAACCTCGTTCTCCTGCCGGTAAACGAGGTTCGCGCCGAGCGTGCCGTACAGGAAGCCAGGCACGCCCGGGCCGAGCTGGCGCGGCCACAGCCGGTATTGGAGCGAGCCGTCGAGCCGAGCGACGTCGCCGAACTCGAAGCCGTTCGCCTCGGTGTTGACCTGGTAGGCCGCCTGGACGTCGATCTCGTAGGCCAGGGTCTGCCAGGTGGCGACCACGCCGCCGAAGCCGTCCCACGAGCCGGAGCCCAGCTGCAGCGGCCGCGGCAAGCGGCCGAGCCGGTCGCGGTCGTCGTCGCGGCCGGTCGGGAGTTCGACGCCGGCGAAGGGCGCGATCCGAAACGTGCGCCCGGGCGCGTCGTCCTGGAAGACCGTGTAGCGGGCGAACAGCCGCGCGTCGCCGATGCCCCGCGTGTCACGCGCCACCCGCGCGCCGCTCGGCGTGGTCGCCTCCAGACTCTTGACCGCGATCGGCAGCGCGCCGAACAGCGTCAGATCGCTGGTGACGCCGTACCCCAGGATCGACACCGAGCCCCACGCCTCGGTGTCCCGGTCCGCGGCTGTCGGGTCGTCGCCGGCGCGCCTGTAGAAGAGCTGCTCTCGTAGAACGAAGTTCCCTTCGCCCACCGGCAGTGCGGTGTTGAAGGTCTGCGCGCCCGCGCGAACGGCGGAGGGCGTTCCCGTAATCACAGCCAGGAGGACTGTTCCGACCATCACTCCGACGCGTCGCATGCCGTCACTCCGCGTCTTCATGTTCGCGGAAGCCGCCGAGCGTGAACCCAGCGGCCTTGACGGCCTTCCTTGCGGTCGACTCGTCGAGCGTGGCGCCGTCCTGCATCGTCACGATCACGGCACCGTCCTTGATATGCGTGTCCACTGCGCTCACGCCGGCGATCTCGTGCAGCTCTTTCTCGATGCCGTAGGCGCAAAACGGGCAGGCCAGCCCGTTGACCTGCAGGCGATACTGCGTCGCGTCCGCCAAGGCGGTGGCCGCGACGATCAGGAGTGGCACCGACAGGGCAGCCGCTCTAAGCGCGCGCATCATGTTCCAAGCTCCTACATGTTTCGTACCTTGGCCAACGTGGCGCCGGGATCGCGGTCCGACGTCAAGAGCGGCCAGTGCGCTCAGGTTCCTCGTGCCGGACGTCGTGGTCCGTCGCCTCTTTCAGGACCCCGATGATCGAACATCTGCGCAGCGGCCCGGAGCGCGGGCACGCTTCCGTCAGCGCACGGAGGGCGTCGCGGATCTCCTGAAGGCCGCGGATCTTGTCGTCCACCTCCCGGAGCTTGGTGACGGCGCGTTCGTGCACCGCCGCCGCGTCGGCATCAGGGTTCGCCTCGAGCGCCGCCAACTCGCCCGCCTCCCGGCGCGAAAAGCCGAGCTCCTGGGCCCGGCGAATGAAACGCACCCGCCGGACCGTGTCCGCGGAATAGGTGCGGAAGCCGCTCCCCGCCGGCCGCGGCGGCCGCGCGATCAGGCCCTTGCGCTCGTAGAACCGGATCGTCTCCACCCCGACGCCCGCGGCGGCCGCAGCCTTGCCGATCGTCATGTCGTTCATCGCCACCTCCGCGACGAAACCTGCGCCCCGTACCATGGTACGGAGTCAAGGGCGACATCGGGCTCGCGGGCTCTAACGCATCGAGCCCGCGGTTACCCCGCGCAGCAGCTAAGTGCGGCGACGTCGCGGTCGAAGGTTTGCGCCGCCAGCTTCAGGCCTTCCACGGTCGTCAGGTAGGGGAACACCATCTCGCCGAGTTCCGTGACGGTGAGGCCCTGCCGGATCGACAGCGCCGCGGTCTGGATGCTGTCGCAGCCTTCCGGAGCCAGGATGTGCGCACCCAGCAGGCGATCGGTGCCGGCCTCGGCCACCAGCTTGATCAAACCGCGCGTGTCGTTCGCGGCGAGTGCCCTGGGGAGATGCTCTAAGGTCAGGACAGTCGTGCGGGCGCCCAGACCGGCCGCGCGAGCGTCGGCCTCGGTCAAGCCCGCGGTCGCCACCTGCGGGTCGGTGAACACGACGGCCGGCATCCCGAGCCGGTCGTATCGCCGCCGGTCGCCGTCCAGGGCGTTGAGCGCGGCGATCTTGGCGCCGTGCGCCGCCATGTAGACGAACTGGTCGCGGCCCGTGACGTCGCCGGCGGCGTAGACGCCCGGCCGGCTCGTCCGCATCCAGTCGTCGACCGGGACGGCGCCGCGTACGTCTCGGGTCACGCCCGCCTCGTCCAGCCCGAGGTTCTCCGTGTTGGGCCGCCGGCCCGCCGCGACCAGGACCGCCTCGGCCGCGACGCGGTCGGAGTCCAGGTCGAGCGCGACGCCGTCAGCCGACCGGCCGATCGACCGGTAGGCGATGCCGGCGCGGACGTCGACGCCCTCCTCGAGCAGATAGCCGGCCAGCGCCTCCGAGATCTCGGGGTCGGCCTCGGGCAGCACCCGGCGCCGGGCCGTCAGAGTGACCTGGACGCCGGCGCGCTGGAACAGCTGCGCCAGCTCGCAGCCGATATAGCCGGCGCCGAGGACGATCATCGACGCCGGCAGTTCCGGCAGCTCGAGCGCGCTCGTGCTGGTCAGCACCGGCACGTCGGCGATGCCCGGGATGTCCGGCAGGTCTGGACGGGCCCCCGTGGTCAGGATGATGTTGCTGGCGCGCACATGGGCGCCGTCGACCCACACGCCGTCCGGCGCCAGCTGCGCGGCGCCTTCGATGTAGGAGACTCCCGGATAACGCGCCAGGACGTCGACGTACTTGGCCTGGCGCAGGTCGCCGACCAGCGCGTCCTTCTGAGCGACGAGTGCGCCCCAGTCGATCACTGAGCCGCCCGCATCGATCCCCGCGAAGCGAGTCGCCGCGCGCGCCCCGTGCAGCGCCTCGGCGGCGCGGATCAGTCGCTTGGAGGGGACGCAGCCGACGTTGACGCAGGTGCCCCCGACCGTACCGTGGCCGATCAGCGCCACCCGGGCGCCGCGCTCAGCAGCCGTGATCGCGGCCGAGAACCCGGCCGAGCCGGCACCGACGACGGCGAGGTCGAAGGCCTCACCGGCTTTATCGCAGCACGATGATCGGCTCATGACGCGGCGCTCCCGGCCTTGCGTTTGCGGTATAGCCGCAGGCCGGCGACGGCCGTGACCGCGAGCGAGATCGCGAGCAGCGGCAACAGGACGTAGTCGAGCCATGCCAGCCAAGCCGCAAGGCCGATCGCCGGCAGCAGGACCACGAGCAGCGGCGTGAAGCAGCACACGGCCGCGATCACGGAGCCGGCGCCACCGGCGCAGAGCAGCTTGCGGTCATCCATCGGTTAGCTCCTCGGCGGGCTGGGACGGGAAGCCGATGGCCCCGGCGGCGCGCGTCAGATCGTCGACATCCGCCACCGCGTCGTCGTAGGCGACCCGGGCGCGCTCGCGCTCGTACGAGGCTTCGGCGGATATCACGCCCTCGACGTCGAGCAACGCCTCACGGACCATGTACGGGCAACTGGCGCAGGTCATGCCCTCAACTTCGAGCGTAACGCTGCGCTCCGCCGCGGCGGCGTTGGCGGCGAGGCCGAGGCCGGCAGCGGTGATCAGGCAGGCGATCAGGTAGCGCATCGAACGTCTCCTTCAGGTGCCGAGAAGAGCCGGAGCGACGAAGGGATAGACGGCGGCCGCGACTGTCAGCCCGGTCGCCAGCCATAGAGCGATCTCGACGCCCCGCCGCGGCAGCGGCCGGGCGCAGCCGTCGGCGCCGCAAGCGGCCTTGGGGCGTCTGTAGACACGGTGGAAGCCGTATGCGAGGCCGACCACGGCGACGGCCAGAAACACCGGTTGATAAGGCGCCAGCGCCGTCAACGCGCCGATCCAGACGCCAGTTATGCCCAGCGTGAACAGAGCCAGCGGCAGGATGCAGCAGGCCGCTGTCCCGAGGGCACCTGACACCGCAGCGAGCGCCGCAAATGTCGGGCCGCGGTCGCGGGCGGCGCCCTCGCGCCCTGTGGTATGCTGCTGCGTCGTGCTCATGGCCTTGCTCCCGAAGCGGTCTCAGGCAAGATGGGGCCTGTAGCGACTACAGGTTCAAGAGGTGTCCGGGAGCTGATGGATGTCCGAGGGCGAACGTCGTCTGAGCATCGGAGAGGTGGCGCGCGCCACCGGGTGTCAGGTCGAGACGATCCGCTACTACGAGCGCACCGGCCTCCTGGCGCCGCCTGTCCGGACGGAGGGCGGCCATCGCGCCTACGACGCGGCCGCGGTCAAGCGCTTGAGCTTTATCCGGCGGATGCGCGAGCTCGGCTTTCCGCTCGACGACGTGCGCGAACTGCTGTGCCTCGTCGACGGCGGCGACTACGCGTGCGCAGATGTTTACGCAGTGGCGCATCGCCGGCTCGGTGAGGTGCGCCGCAAGATCGTCGATCTCCGGCGCATTGAAGCCGTTCTGCTCGACATGACTGCACGGTGCGAGCGGGGCGAAACGCCAGAATGCCCGATCGTCGATGAGTTGTTCGAGGAAACGAGGGCGGGCGGCGATCCGATTGAACGTTCGCCGTGGAACCAGGCGCGAACGAGCTGATTGGCGCCGCACCAAATATGGTTGCAAGAGGCGTCTCGGCGTAGAGTCGGTCACATGTCTTTGATCCGTTAGGGGGGCACGTGCCTTGTCGTGCCCGGCCCAAATTTCAAGAATTCTTGTATGTTTGATAGATCGATCGCCGTGGAGCTGTTGGCCGCCCTGGCCCACGCGGCGCGCCTGGAGGCGTTCAGGGCTCTGGTGCGCGCCGGCCCCGACAGCCTTTCGGCCGGCGCGCTCGCCCATCGCCTGGAGCTGAGGGCCGCCGCCTCGTTCCACCTAGGCCGCCTGCGTCAGGTTGGCCTCGTTCGCCGCCGCCGGGCGGGCCGGCAACTGATCTACACGGCGAACTTCGAGGCGATGCGCGGTCTGCGCGCCTTCCTGGACGCGGAGTGCTGCGCCGAAGCGTCCGATGGCTGTGGTCCGGAATGCGGCGACACGTCCGGCGCGCAGGGCAGTCGAGCCAAGATATCCGCTTGAGACATCCACGAGACTCCCAATGCGACGTCACCACCTGTCCGGCAACGAGCTCGCGAAAGCCGTCGGCGTCGGTGGCCTGACCCCGGTGATCGTACCACCTGCGATGTTAGTGCAGGAGCACGCTTGAGGCATCGGGCGGGCTGGCGGAG
>ENA-ORDC01001888-ORDC01001888.1-marine-metagenome-genome-assembly--contig:-NODE-1888-length-14156-cov-3.877832_pt1 | contig 14156 bp, 14 predicted proteins | sample MGYA00237783_ERZ508515 | MGnify/ENA primary metagenome ERZ508515 (study PRJEB26186, sample SAMN06268792) | marine metagenome | isolation source: Eden Landing Ponds, San Francisco, CA, USA | place... | reverse complement strand
CGCGTCGAGTTCACGGCCGACGGCGACGTCACGCTGTACGTCTGCGGCCTGACGGTGTCGGACGACCCCCACCTCGGACACGCCCGCCTGTGGTTCCACGCCGACGTGCTCCACCGGTGGCTCGACCACGTCGGCTACGACGTGCGCCACGTCGAGAACGTCACCGACGTCAACGAGAAGATCACGGCCCGCGTCGGCGAGCGCGACGAGTGGGCCGCCGAGCGCGACGTGGCCGAGACGTTCACCGCGACCGTCTTCGACGCGATGCGCGGGCTGAATCTCTTGCGGGCCGAGGTGTACCCCCGTGTCACCGAGCACGTCCCGGAGATCCGCGACCTCGTCGAGACGCTGATCGAGAAGGGGTACGCCTACGAGTCGAACGGCTCCGTCTACTTCGACGTGACCAGCTTCGACGAGTACGGGAAGCTCTCGAACCAAGAGGTCGACGCGCTCGAGGCGCAGGGCGAGCCGGACGAGCGCTCGGAGAAGCGGAATCCGGCGGACTTCGCGCTGTGGAAGGCCGACGGCGTGAGCGAGACCGCCGCGCGCGAACACGCGAAGCACGACCACGGCGCGGAGACGCCCGCGGGCGAGACGTGGGAATCGCCGTGGGGCGAGGGGCGACCCGGGTGGCACGTCGAGTGCTCGGCGATGTCGACGACGCACCTCGGCGACACCCTCGACATTCACATGGGCGGGCGCGACCTCGTCTTCCCGCACCACGAGAACGAGATCGCGCAGTCGGAGGCGGCCACCGGCGAGGCGTTCGCCCGGCACTGGCTCCACGTCGGCCTGTTGGAGATGGACGGCGAGAAGATGTCCTCCTCGATCGGCAACTTCTGGACCGTGCCGGACGCCTTAGACGAACTCGGCGTCAACGTCGTCCGCACGTTCTACGCCGGCGCGGCCTACCGCTCCGAGCAGGCGCTCACCGAGGAGACGATCGCGGAGGCCGAGGAGCGCTGGGAGCGGCTCTCGCGCACCTACGACCGCGCCGTCGCGGCGCTCGACTCGACCGACGCCCGCGCGAAGGCCGAAGACGACGCCCTCCGCGGCGCGGTCAAGGCCGCCCGCGACGAGTTCGCGGCCGCGATGAACGACGACCTCAACCTCCGGGAGGCGACCGCGGCGCTCCTCGATCTCACCGACGCGGTGAACCGACACGTGGACGCGGTCGACGACGCGAGCGGTGACGGGAGCGCGGACGCCGACGCCACATACGACTACCGCGGGCTCCGGGAGGCCGTCGAGGCGTTCGAGGACCTCGCCGGCGACGTGTTGGGGCTCCAGTTCGAGTCGACGAGCGACGGCGACGTCGACCTCGCCGGCGACCTGGTCGAGCTCGTGCTGGACGTGCGCGAGGCGGAGCGCGAGGCCGGCAACTACGAGCGCGCCGACGAGCTCCGCGACGCGCTCCGCGAGGTCGGCGTCGAGATCGAGGACGGCCCGGACGGCGCGACGTACCGGTTCGAGTGACCGGCGACCGCCGCCGGATGGTCCCGGACCGGCGAGCCCGCGACCGACGGCGGACGGCGCTGCGCGCCGGGAGCAGCGCCCGTGCCGGTTAGTCCCAAGTCACGTACGCGAGGAGGGCGATGGCGGCGAACTCGAGGATCTGGAGGTACATCATCGCCCGGACCGCCGGCGCCGACATCTGCGGCGGGTCGAGGTAGTAGAAGAGCGCGAGCGCGTTCTCGGCGAGGAGCAGGAGAGCGAACACCGCCGAGCCGAGCGTGTGCTTCGAACGGATCTCCCGGTAGTTGCGCCCCCAGATGCCGACGAGGACGAGCAACAGCAGGATGTTCGTCGCCGCGGCGGCTCGGGCAACGTCGAGCATCAGGGTCATGACGGGACCCCTCCGATTCCACGATCGACTGCCGCGTTCCAGATTCGGGTCATGCTCACTCCAGTTGGTCGATGATGTCCTCGACGGTCTCCCAGTTGGCCCGGGTGCGCTCGGTCGGGAGGTACACCGCGCCGTAGTCCTGCTCGGTGCTCTCGACCACGTCGTTCTCTTCGAGCACGTCGAGGTGATGTCTGACGGTCTTGTACGCGAGGTCGAGGTCCTCGGCGAGCTGGTTGGCGTTGCGCGGGCGTTCGTCGAGCGCGCGGAGCAGGCGGGCCCGGTTGGGCCCGCCCCGCGTGCCGGCCAGCACCTGCCAGAGCACCGGCTCCATCGACAGAAGGCAACGGCGGTGTGACACATAAACGCGTGGATGGACGTACCACACCGGCTGAGGGGACGAGCGTCGGCGGGGGCATCCTGCGGGTCGAGCTCCTACGGCTGTAACACGCCGTCGATGACGTGGATGAAGCCGTTCGAAGCCTCGATGTTCGTGTCGACGATGTCGGCCTGATCGCCGTTGAGGTCGGTGCCGTCGACGTCGATCTTCGCGCCGTTGAGCGTCGGGACGCTGTCGGCGTCGACGATCGACGCCGCCTTCCGGCGGCCCGGGACGACGTGGTAGGTGAGCACGTCGCCGAGCCCGTCGACCTCGTCCACGTTGTCGGCCGTGATCCCGGCGGCTTCGAACGCCTCGTCGGTCGGCGCGAACACCGTGAGCTGGCGGTTCCCGCTCAGCGTGTCGACGAGCCCGGCCTCTCTGACCGCGGCGACGAGCACGTCGAACCCGTCGGCCGCGACGGCCACGTCGACGATCGTGTCGCCCTGGCTCGGTGGCTTTGCCGTGGCCGCGCCCACGCCGCCGAGCAGCGTTGCCGTTCCCACGCCGACGCCTCTCAGTACCGTTCGTCTGTTCGCGTTCATGGGATGGAACCCGCGCGGACAATCGTTTCAGAATGTATTCAACTATTTTGTGAAACTAACCCCACTCCCACATCAGAGAGGCCCAACTGTTCGTCAATGTTGCCGGTTCTGATCGCGTTTCGCTGTCGGGGAGGAGTGGCTCGGAAGGGGCCGAGCGGAGAGGCGTGACCGACCCGAATCAGTCGAGCACGTGTTCGGTGTCGTACGAACCGAGCACCTTGACCCACCCCTTGTCCGCGATGGCCTCGACGTCCTCGACCGCCTTCGCCATGTGGTCCTCGTAGAGCCCGGCGTCCACGTCGAAGTGGAACAGGTAGTCGCCGAGGCGCTCGCCGCTCGGGCGCGACTCGATCCGCGAGAGGTTGAGGTTGCGGTCGGCGAACGCCTCCAGCAGCTCTAGGAGGAGGCCGGGATAGTTCGCGTTCGGGTAGACGATCAGCGTGGTCTTCCCGCCGGCGTCGGCCCTGGCGGCCTCGGGCGCGACGACGAGGAACCGGGTCGCGTTCGACGTGCGGTCCTGGATGTCCTCGGCGAGGGTCGAGAGGTCGTCGCCGGCGTTGTCCGGGTGGCCGATCCCGGCGACGCGGGCGTCCTCGCGGGCGCGCTCGACGCCGCGAGCCGTGGAGGCGACCGCTTCGAGGCCGGCGCTCGGGTAGTTCGCCTCCAGCCAGTTGCGGCACTGCGCGAGCGCCTGCGAGTGGCTCGCGACGACCTCGAACTCGTCGTCCTGCGCGAGGAGGGCGTGCCGGATCGGCGTGACGACCTCGCGGGTGACGGAGACGTCGTACTCCGCGAGCGCGTCGAGGCTCTCCGTGACGGAGCCCTCGATGCTGTTCTCGATGGGGACGACGCCGCGCTCGAACTCGCCGTCGGCGACGGCGTCGACGATGGCGGTGACCGATTCGCGGAACGACACCTCGGCGGCGACGGCGCGCGCGGCGCGGTGCGAGTACGTGCCGGCGGGGCCCAACGTGACGGCGTTCATTGCCCCACCGTTTCAGGGGAGCCGAGAAAAGCCTGCGGGGCGCGGCGATGTTTCGGGCGCGTCCGGTCGGATTCGGGCCGCGGGGCAGGTCACTCCTCGTCCGGCTCGGTCGGCACGCCGCCGAGGTTGCCCTCGTCGTCGAACAGCTTCGCGCGGAGGAACCGGGTGCGGTACCGGTTCGCCCCCTCCTTCGTGTCCGCCTCGCGGATCTCGTCGGTCCGGCCGTCGGCGACCGCGTCGATGATTGCCTCCACCTGCTCCTTCTCGCTCGGGGTCAGGTCGAACTCGTACGTCCGCGGCTGCTCGCTCTCCAGCCGCGTCCACTTCCGCGCGGCCGACACCACCACGGAGCAGGGTTCGCGGCAGGGGAACGCGCCGTCGCCGCCGTCGACGTCGAGGTCGGTCTCGTCGTCGTACTGCCACTCTCGGCGCTTGAGACACTGCGAGTCGTCGCAGCACGCTTCTGCCACCCAGTTGACGTGCTCGTACCCCTCGCCGCGGTCCCACGTCTTCACGACGCCGTAGATGCCCGACTGGCGCTCCATCGTCTCGCGCCAGTGGGTCACGTCGAGCTCGCCCTCCCGCTCGCGGTGCCAGTTGGCGACGGTCGCGGGGTAGATCGTCTCCACCGTCTCGTAGAGGTCGCGCGGGCCGAGGTCGGGGAACGCCCAGCCGCCGGCGAGCGACGGGGCCGTCTTGAGCGGGCGGTACCGCCCCTGCTCGTCGAAGGTGACCAGATCGCGGGCGTCGAGGGGGTCCTCGTACGCGTCGAGCTCGTCGACCGGGACGCCGGCGTCGTCGGCGTGGCGCACGTCGTAGCGGCGCTCCCCGCGGTCGGTGACCGTGGCCGTGATCCGCAGTTCGCCCCACGCGCGCTCGATCCCCTCGGCGAGGGCCGCGTACCGGGTCGCGACGGTCTCGCCGTCCGCGTCCTCGATCCAGCGGAGGAACGCGCGGCGCGGGCCGAACTCGCCGACGACGCGCTCGAAGACGTACCAGTCGGTGACTGCGGCGGCGCGCTCCGCGAGCGCCTCGTGGAGCTCGCCCTCGCCCATCGTCTTCGGCCGGTCGCCGGCGGCGAAGACGTAGCCGTCGCCCTCGTCGGGCGCGGCGCTGAACCCCTCGAACCGGACCGGCTTCCCCGGCTCGCGGTCGGCGAGCGCGTCGAGGACCGCGTCGAACGCCTCGCTCGGGAGCTCGACGTCCGGGACGGCGGGCGCGTCCTCAGCGGGTTCGTCGTCGGCCGCGTCGGCCTCCGCGGAGGTGGGGTCGCTCACGGTCAGTCCCCCGTGGCGACGCGGGTCGTCTCGCGCACGTCGTCGAGCGCCGTCCCGAGGTCGGCGCCGGCGTCGGCGGCGCGCTCCAAGACCACGTCGGCCATGAGCGGCTCCGTCCCCACCGCGCCCGCGTACCAGATCCGCGTGCCGTCGACCGTCTCGGGCACGTCGTACCCCTCGGTGTGGTCCTCACAGAGCCCCACGTCCTCCGGGATGTCCTCCTGGGTGTGGTAGCCGTCGGCGATGAAGAGGGGGACGAGGACGACGTCGTCGCTCTCGAAGTGCTCGGGGAGGTCGTCGACCTCGGGCTCTTCGTCCATGTACAACGCTTTCACCTCGTCGAAGCGGTCGCGCTCGGCGATCCGGTCGGCGTGGTACTCGATCGCCTTCGCCGAGTTCTCGTTGCGCTCGGTGCCGTGGCCGACGACCGCGAGGCCGAACCCGTCGCCCACGTCGGCGTCGTTCGTCACGGACTCCGCGCGGCGGACGATCACGTCGGTCATCGCGCGGTGGGTCCCCACCGGGCCGCAGTAGTGGACCTCCCTGTCGATGTCCTCGGCGACGAGCGTCGCCTGGTCCGCCGAGAGGCCGTCGGAGTCCCACTCCGAGACGTCCCAGCCGGCGAGGCGGAGCTCGCGGGGGATCACCTGCTCGGTGAAGTACCCCTCCGAGATGAACAGCGGGACGACGTACACCTCGTCGCCCTCGACGGTGCGGAGCACCTCTCGGAAGTGCGGCTCCTCCTTCCAGAACCCGGTGCGGACCTCGTCGAAGGCACCGGTGGCGCGGATCGTGTCGGCGTGGTCGTACGTCGGCGCGCTCGACTCGGGGTTGAGGTGGGAGCCGTGCGCGACGATGACGAGCGACTGCATACCCGTACTGGGGCCGCGCCGCTCTTAGGGACTTCGGAGGCTGCGGGGCGTCGAGAACGTGGCGAGGCCGCGACTCGAGTGCGACCGGAAGCGCGGCGGCGGTCGACCGCCCGTCAGGCCGAGTCGGTCGTCGGCACCGCGTCGAGCGACGCCTCGACGACGCGGACCGCGTCCGGCCCGTCGCGCCGGCCGACGACGCAGACGAGCGCGTCTCCCGCGACCCCGGCGGCCGCGACGTCGACGTCCCGGACGGCCAGCCGGCGGAGCGCCGCCGCGAGCGCCCCGGCGTCGACGTCGCCGGTCGCGACGATCGCCGTGCGGTCGCCCTCCGGGACGAGCGCCGCGTCGCCGACGCGGAGGAGCGGCTCCCCGGCGTCGCCCTCGGTCGCGTCGTCGGCCGCCGAGAGCCCGACGCCGCTGCGCATCGAGACGGTCACCGCCCGCGACTCCGCGGCGTACGCGGGCAGGTCCTCACGGAAGCGGCGGAGGGCGGCCGCGACCGCGTCCGGGTCGCCGTCGAGGGGGGCGGCCTCGGCGAGCCACGCGGCCGCGGCGCTGTGGTTCAGGAGTCCGGCGCGGAGCGCGTCGAAGACGAACGGGCGCGATCGAACGGCCTCGCGGGTGTCGGCTGCCAGCGACATAACTCGACGTGCGGGCGTCCGCAGCAAGCCGATTTCGATCGCCGCGGGGCGAGGCGGGGAAATGGTCGGGACGACGATGTGGGATGGTCGCGACGAAGACGGAGGTCAGTCGTCGTCCTCGGCGACGGTCGCGGGCGGGACCGAGGTGCGGTTCGGCGCGCGGTCGGTGTCGTCGGCCGGCAGCGGCTCCTCGGACGCCGACAGCCACCGGACGAACCCGCCCATGGCGACGAGGCAGACGAGCGCGAACGGCGCGCCGGTCACGATCACCGACGACCGGAGCGCGGTCGCGCCGCCGACGACGACGAGGACCGAGGCAATAGCGCCCTGGAGGACGCCCCAGAACACGCGGTTCGCGCCCGACGGCTCCCGGCTCCCGCCGGTCGTGAGCATCCCGACCGCGAGCGTGGAGGAGTCGGCGGAGGTGAGGAAGAACGTCGTCACCAACACGAGGAACAGCAGCTGCCACAGCTCGCCGCCGGGGAACGCCCCGAAGATGACGTAGCCGGAGACGCCGTCGCCGAACTCGCCGACAGCGCCGAGGACGTCGACCGCACCGGATTCCTGAAGCCGGATCGAGGTCCCGCCGACGACGGTGAACCACAGCGCCGAGACCGCCGTCATCGTGCCGAACGCGGTGGCAACGACCGACCGGATCGTGCGGCCGCGGGAGATGCGCGCGAGGAACAGCCCGACGAACGGCGCCCACGCGATCCACCACGACCAGTAGAAGACGGTCCACGCGGCCGTCCACCCCGCGCCTCCCTCGACGCCGCTCCCGGTGAACAGGCTCATCTCGAAGAAGGAGGTCGCGTAGGTGCCGAGCGCCGCGACGCCGACGTTCAGCACGTCGGTCGTCGGTCCGGCGACGAGCGCGACGCCGAGCAGCAGCGTCATGATCGCGATGTTGAACACGGAGAGGCGGCGGATGCCGCGGCTGACGCCGGCCACCAACGAGAGGGTGAACAGGACCGTGATCCCGACGATGACCGCGACGGTCTCCGCGTCGCCGAAGGCGATCCCGGTGCGGAACGTGACGCCCGTCAGGAGCTGCGTCGCGATGAAGCCGAGTCCGGTCGCGATGCCGCCGATGGTGGCGATGACCGCGAGCGTGTCGACCGTCCGGGCGACGACGCCGTCGAGCCGGTCGGGACCGAGCACGGGGTACAGCGCCGTCGACACCCGGAACGGAGCGTCGTGCCGGTAGGCGAAGTACGCGACCGGAATGCCGATCGCGAGGTACCCGCCCCAGGCGCTGACGCCGTAGTGGAAGACCGTGTACGCGACCGCGGGCACCGCCGCCGCGCTCGACTCCGCGGCCACCTCGCCCGCGAACAGCGGCGGGACGGTCTGGTAGTGTAACAGCGCCTCCACGGGACCGAAGAAGACGATGCCGGCCGACAGCCCGGCCGAGAAGAACATCGCCACGTACGACGCCGTCCCGTACTCGGGGTCGCCCTCGCCGAGGCGGACGCGTCCGTAGCGACTGACGAGGAGGTAGCCGGCGGCCCCGACCAGCGCGAGCACCGTGCCGAGGTAGAGCCACGCGAGCCCCTGGCCGAACGTGACGAACGCCGCGTCGATCGCGGCGGCGGCGCCTTCCGTGTCGGCCGCCGTGTACGCGAGGAACGCGAACGTTGCCAGCGCGCCGGCGGCGAAGGGCACGGGATCGACCTCGGATCTGAACGAGCGTATCGACTCGACGACGGAGCGTCCATTCATAAACGAGTGGGTATCGATCAGCAGGGGCTCAACCGGGTTAAACCTGTTTCCGAGCGCGTGTACGTCCGTTTTCGTCCGCGCACCGCGGTCGGAAATCGACGGCGGACCGTCACCGTCGTCGGCCGCGCCGATCCGGCGGCGCGCGGGCGGCAGAGATTCGTGTCGCCGGCCCGTATCCGCGGCCGTGAACCACGTCCCGAACGAGGCGCTGGCCGCGATCGACGCGTTCGGCGAGGGGCACCTCCGCGGCGACCCGCCGCCGGTCCGCGAGCGGTTGCGCTCGGACCTCCGGATCCGGATCGAGGTCAACGACGACGGGCGGACCGCGCGGTGTCGGTTCGAGACGGAGTACACCCGGACGCCGCCGACGCTCCGTGACCGGGATTCGTTCCTCGTCACCTACGTCGACGGGGTCGACGAGCGGCTCCACGAGTGGGGGATCGAGCCCCCGCCCGCGTACGAGTACCGCGAGACTGTCGACGGCACGCACCGGTACGAGGGGACGCTGACGCTCCCGTGACGCCGCGGTCCCGAAGCGCGGCACCGCGGGCCGGAATTTATGCCGGCGTCGGCCGGACGGCACGGTGTGCTGCTCACGACCGCCTTCGTCTTCCACGTGGTCTCCGGCGCGCTGTGGACCGGCGCGACGCTGTACGTCGTCTACGCGACCGTACCGCGGGCGACCGACGGGACGCTCGGCCGCGAGGCGTTCGTCGACGCCGCGCACCGCCTCCTCGTGGTCACGCGCTGGACCGGGGTGGTCCTCCCCCTCACCGGCGCGTACATGGTCTGGCGGCTGTACGCGCCCCTCGATGCGCTCGTGACGACCAGTCGGGGGTGGGCCGTGCTCGCGATGCTCTCGCTGTGGGGCGCGATGAACGGGCTCGTCGAGCTCGGCGTGCTCCGGATGCGCCGCGAGGTCGACCCCGACGTCGGGTGGGGTCGGTACATGGCCGAGGGGTTCCCGGTCGACCGACTCGCCGGCGGCGCGAGCGTCCCCGGTGCCGCCCAGTTGGCGTCCGTCGCCCGCCCCTACCTGCTCGCGAGCGGGGCGTTGGCCGTCCTGCTGCTCGTCGACGCCGCCCTGCTGGCGGGCCGCGTGCCGGGGTGAGCGAGCCCCGAGACCGAAGTATATAAACGGCGTCGAATGGGCTCGGTCGGAGCGAGAGAGATCAATGCTAACTCTCCGCACGGATCGCGGCCGAAACCCGTGGTGTCCGGCGGTTTCGTCGGTGGCACCACGGCGCCGACCGGGATCGGGCGCTCGTCCCCCAACGAGACATTTATATAGAATCACAATCAATCAAACGCTGTATGAGTCAGCGAATGCAGCAGGGTCAGCCGATGATCATCATGGGCGATGACGCCCAGCGCGTCCAGGACAAGGACGCACAGGAGTACAACATCTCCGCGGCGCGCGGCGTCGCCGAGTCCGTTCGGTCGACGCTCGGACCGAAGGGGATGGACAAGATGCTCGTCAACTCGATGGGCGACGTCACCATCACCAACGACGGGGTCACCATCCTCCAGGAGATGGACATCGACAACCCGACCGCCGAGATGGTCGTCGAGGTCGCCGAGACGCAGGAGGACGAGGCCGGCGACGGGACGACCAGCGCGGTCGCCATCGCGGGCGAGCTGCTGAAGAACGCGCAGGACCTCCTCGAACAGGACATCCACCCGACGGCCGTGATCAAGGGGTTCAACCTCGCGAGCGAGTACGCCCGCGAGCAGGTCGACGAGGTCGCGACGGCGGTCGACCCCGACGACACCGAGACGCTCCAGAACGTCGCCGAGACGTCCATGACCGGCAAGGGGGCCGAGCTCGACAAGGACGTGCTCGCCGACCTCGTCGTCCGCGCGGTACAGGGCGTCACGGTCGAGGCCGACGACGGCTCCCACGTCGTCGACCTGGCGAACCTGAACATCGAGACGCGCACCGGGCGCGCCGCGGGCGAGTCCCGCCTGCTCACCGGTGCGGCGATCGATAAGGACCCGGTCCACGACGACATGCCGACCGACTTCGAGTCGGCGAACGTCCTGCTCCTCAACGACCCGATCGAGGTCGAGGAGGCGGACGTCGACACCTCCGTCAACGTCGACTCCCCGGACCAGCTCCAGAAGTTCCTCGACCAGGAGGAGAAGCAGCTCCGCGAGAAGGTCGACCAGATCGTCGACTCCGGCGCCGACGTCGTCTTCTGTCAGAAGGGCATCGACGACCTCGCGCAGCACTACCTCGCGAAGGAGGGCGTGCTCGCGGTCCGCCGCACGAAGAAGTCCGACCTGACCTTCCTGAAGAACGTCCTCGGCGCGCCGATCGTCACCGACCTCGACTCCCTGACCGCGGACGACCTCGCGGTCGGCTCGGTCGAGCGCGACGACGACGAGGAGCTGTTCTACGTCGAGGGCGAGGACGCCCACGGCGTCACGCTCCTCCTGTACGGCACCACCGAACACGTCGTCGACGAGCTGGAGCGCGGCATCCAGGACGCGCTCGACGTGGTCTCGACGACCGACTCCGACGGGCGGACCCTGCCCGGCGGCGGCGCGGTCGAGGTCGAGATCGCGCGCCGGCTGCGCGACTACGCCGACTCCGTCACCGGTCGCGAGCAGCTCGCGGTCGAGGCGTTCGCTGACTCCCTCGAGCTGATCCCGCGCGTGCTCGCCGAGAACGCGGGCCTCGACGCGATCGACCTGCTGGTCGACCTCCGCGCGGCCCACGAGGCGGGCGACCAGAACGCCGGGCTCGACGTGTTCGCCGGCGAGGTCGTCGACACGGCCGAGGCGGGCGTCGTCGAGACGGCCCACGCGAAGGAGCAGGCGATCGCCTCCGCGGCCGAGGCGGCGAACCTGGTCTTGAAAATCGACGACATCATCTCGGCGGGCGACCTCTCGACGGCGGGCGGCGACGACGAGGGCGGCGCCCCCGGCGGCGGCATGGGCGGCATGGGTGGCATGGGCGGCGCTATGTGAAATCTGTCGGAGACAGATTTCCATAGACCGTCAGGCCTCGCCTGACGCAGTCGATGTAAGCGAGGTTTCGAAGGAACCTCGAACGGCGAGCGGGGAGCGAAAGCGACCCGCGAGCCGGAAGTCGGCCGAAAACTGACTTCCACCGGTTCCGCCGTCTCGCCAATCGAACGCTCCGTTTTCCCCCATTTTCGAACATATCTAGCCGGAAGACCGCCGAACTCAGTGGGCGCTGATAAGGCCTCGCTCGCCCGTGCGCGCCGCGCACATCGGCGGCCGCACCTCTTTACGGATCCGCGCCCTACGGGGGGGCGATGGCAGATCTCACGCTCTACGAGCTCGAAGGCTGTCCGTACTGCGCGAAGGTGAAGACGAAGCTGGCCGACCTCGATCTGGAGTACGACTCGGTGATGGTCCCGCGCTCGCACGGCGATCGCACCGAGGTCGAGGAGGTCTCCGGACAGACCGGCGTGCCCGTCCTCGTCGACGAGGAGCACGGGGTCGAGGGGATGCCCGAAAGCGACGACATCGTCGAGTACCTCGAGGAGACGTACGGCGGCGCGAGCTGAGCGCCGAACGAGAGGCTATTTATTCGCCCGCGGCGAGGTGCGCCGCGTGCGACTCGTACACCGCCCCGACGCGCCGGGCGACCGGACGGAGACCGTCCTCGCGAGCGACGTCGACGTCGCCCGCTCGACGCTCGAACAGGCCCGCGGGCTGATGTTCCGGCGGTCGATCCCGGACGACTACGGGCTCGTGTTCCCCTTCGACGAGCCCGAGACGCAGTGGCTCCACATGCTGTTCGTCCCGTTCGCGATCGACGCGGTGTGGCTCGTCGACGGCGAGGTGACGGCGAAAGAGCGGCTCAACCCGTTCGTCGGACTGGGTCGCGGCCGCGCCGACACCGTCATAGAACTGCCGGCGGGCGCGGCGGAGTCGGTGACGGTCGGCGACGAACTGCGGCTCGTGGAGTGAGGCGAGCGGCTGGCCGGTCTCGGCGCCGACGGGGCGGCCGCGTCGCCGCCGGTCGGCTCAGTCGCCCGGGGTGAACAGCTCCTGCTCGTCGATCGGGGGCGCGTCGGCGACGCGCAGGGACAGCTCGATCCGGCTCCCGCCGGCCTTGCTCTCGACGATGTCGAGGCTCCCGCCGCCGGCGGTGACGATCCAGTTCACGTACCAGAGGCCGAGCCCGCTCGCGTGGTCGAGCGGCGTCTCCTCGCCCGTGAGGACGGCGCGCTCGGCCGGCGGGATCCCCGGCCCGTCGTCGGCGACGACGAGCGAGACCCACGACTCGCTGGGCAGCTCCGCCGCCGACACGCGGACGCGCGGCTCGTCGCCGTCGTTGTGGCGGATCGCGTTGTCGACGAGTTCGGAGACCGCCTCCGGGAGGAACGCGACCGCCGAGACCACGAGGTCGTCCGGGACGTCGACGTCGACGGCGGCCCCGTCGAAGACCATCGGGTCGACCGATTCGAGCGCGGCGTCGACGGCGGGCGCGAGCGCGATCGGTCGCGACGACGGCCGCTGGGAGAGCAGCCGCTCCACCTTCCGGGACGTCTCGCCGAGTCGCAGCAGCCGCTCGGCGGTGTCGACGACCCGTTCGAGCTGTCCGACGAGCTCCGGGTCGTCGACGGCGTCGATGGCCTGCCCGGTGAACCCGGTGACCACGTTGAGGTCGTTCCGGAAGTTGTGCCGCAGCACGCGGGTCAACACCGCGAGCCGTTCCTCCCGCAGCGACGCTTCGGTGAGATCCTCGCCGACGCCGACCGCGCCGACGACCCGGTCGCCGTCGGTCATCGGCCCGATGGAGAGGCGGTACGGGAGTCGCTCCCCGGAGCGGGTGAGCAGCCGCGCCTCGCAGGTGGCGGCCTCATCGTCGCGGTACACCCGCGAGAGCGCCTCGCTGACGGCGTCCCGCGTCGCCTCGTCGAACAGCGACGTGAGCGCCCGCCCGGACAGCGACGTGGGGTCGTAGCCCGAGTCGGCGGCCAGTCGGTCGTTCCACCGCGAGAGCGTCCCCTCCTCCGTACAGCGGAACAGCGCGAGCGGGACGGTGTCGGCGAGCGCGTCGACGAGCCGGCGCTCCTCGTCGCGCTCGGCCTCGGCGGCGACGCGGGCGGTGGCGTCGGAGAGCCCGACGACGAGCCACTCGCTCCCCGCGATCGTCGCCGTGTGGACCGCCGCGTCGACCCGGAGTCCCGGGTCGCCGAGCCGGAGGTCCCACTCGAACCGCTCGACCCCGGCGTTCGCGCCGTTGGAGTCGGGGGAGCCGGACGCGGACGCGGCGCCCGCGACGTCCGCGATCGGTTTGCCGGAGACGGCGGCGTCGGTCTCGCCGAGGTCCGGGAGGCCCATCAGCGTCAGCGTGCCGCGGTCGTGGCCGACGAGGTCGGCCGCCGGCGCGTTCGCGGCGCGGACGGCCAGCGTGTCCGGGTCGCAGGCGAGCGTCGGGGTCGGTACCGCTTCGACGAACGCCCGGAGGATCCCGGTCGCGGCGGCGTCGCCGCTCGACGGTGATCGGTCGTCGGCCGACGAGTCCGCGTCGCGGTCACCCATCTGTCGGTAGTCGAGACACTCCGCGCATATGTGTTTATGGATTTATGAATCGCGCCGGAGCCGGAGCGGTCGGTGACGCGGTCGCGGTCAGTCGGCGTCCGCCTGCCAGTCGCGGACCGTGTCCGCCGCCACGCCGTCGACGTCTGCCGCGAGGTCGTCCGGGTCGGCGGACTTGAGCTCGTCGACGCCGTCGACGCCGGCGTCCTTCAGCTTCGCGGCAGTCTTCTCGCCGATCCCCTCGACGGCCTGAAGTTCCGACCCCTCTTGGCGGGCCGTGAACTCGCGGTAGTTACAGATCGGACAGCCGAGCTCCCACGGCTCGTCGCCCGAGTGGACGCGGAGGTGCGGGAGGCCGTGCTCCTCGCA
>ENA-ORDC01001887-ORDC01001887.1-marine-metagenome-genome-assembly--contig:-NODE-1887-length-14164-cov-8.287925_pt1 | contig 14164 bp, 10 predicted proteins | sample MGYA00237783_ERZ508515 | MGnify/ENA primary metagenome ERZ508515 (study PRJEB26186, sample SAMN06268792) | marine metagenome | isolation source: Eden Landing Ponds, San Francisco, CA, USA | place... | reverse complement strand
CCCGGACACGGACCGGAGCACACGACAATGACAGACGACAAATCTGACGAACCTGGTGTCAACGACGAAACCGTCATCCGGAATCCCAACGAGGACGACGACGGTGAGTCGAACGGGCGGGGCCAGCCGACGACGGGACAGGGCCAGCCCACAACCGGGCAAGACGGGTCGAACGGACAGAACCAGCCCACGACTGGGCAGAATCAACCGTCGACAGGTGCGAACCAGCCTACGACCGGCGGAAGCCAACCGTCGACGGGGAGCAACCAGCCCACGACCGGGCAGAATCAACCGTCGACGGGGAGCAATCAGCCCACGACCGGACAGAACCAACCGTCGACAGGTGGGAACCAGCCCACGACCGGACAGAACCAACCGTCGACGGGGCAGAACCAACCGTCGACGGGTGGCAGTCAACCGTCGACTGGACAGAGTCAGCCCACGACCGGTGGCGGAGAGTCGGCTGGCGCGTCGACACAGGCGACAGCGACGTCCGGTTCGAGTGGCACGGGTCTGGACCCGAACCTCGCGGGCGCGCTGGCGTACCTGTTCGCGCCGCTGGGCGGGATCGCGATGTACGTCCTCGAGGACGACGACTTCGTCCAGTTCCACGCCGTCCAGGGGATCGCATTCGGCGTCCTGCTGTTCCTCGCCTGGATCGGAACCACCGTCGTCTGGTTCCTCGGAAGCGCGCTGCTGGCGGACTTGCCGGCCATCGGGATCCTGTGGACCCTGGTGTCGTTTCTGATGTACCCCGTCGTGGGGTTCATCGGGTTCGCACTCTGGGCGTTCCTGACCTACAAGGCCTACCAGGGCGAGCGCTACGGCCTGCCGGTCATCGGCGGCTTCGCCGGGTCGAACTAGACGGCGGACACCGACTGCAGTCCAGGTTGTCGGTCGTGGCGGTCGCCACACGGCGGCCGTCGGTCACTCGTCGGCGAGGTAGTCGTCCTGGACCGCGAGGACCGCCGTCGAGTCGTCGCAGTCGGCGTAGCGCCGGAGCGGTTCCTCGTTGAGTTCGAGAAACGTATGTCCCCAGGTGAACTTCGAGAGGAGTCGCTCGGCCTGCTCGCGCTCGCCGAGGATACAGAGGGCGCCGGCGAAGGCTTCGACCGTGTTGAGCCGGAAGGGCGTCCCGTAACTCACCGGATTGGCGGCGACGAGGAAGGGCAGCGACCGGTGGACGCCAGCGAGGGCGTCGACCTCGCGTTCGGCGGTCTCCCAGGAGCAATCGAGGGCGACGAGTCGGTCGCGTCGGGCGCCGGTCCCCTCGCGGTCGGCCGCCGAGAGCGCGCGGTCGGCGAAGGGATCCAGCACGATCCCGGGCGGCGTCGAACGCGTCGAGCGGTGTAACTCGACGAGGTCGAACCGGGCGAGCTTCCGGGCGGAACACTTCTCGGGGTCGTCGTCGCCCTCGTAGCGCACGTGCAGGTCCACACCCCCCGTAGACGACCCCGCGAGAAAAACCGCTCGGCCCCAGTCACGTGCGTCGATCCGCCGCGGATCGGTAGTTTCAGGGCGTGAAAAGGCCAGAAAGCATAAATGCGAACACGTCGAGTGTGTGGAATAATGCTATCCGAGGGTGTCACTGCGCCGTCCGTCGTGCTCCCGGGGTACGTGGACGGAGACCGCGAACGGGTCGACCTCGGCGCCGCTCTCGGCGATGGGATCGTCGTTCTCGCCTTCTACCCCGCAGACTTCAACCCGGCGTGTTCGATGCAGTCGGCCGATCTGGGTGATCTCGACCTGTTTACGATGCAGAAAGACGTCTCGGTGTTCGCCGTCTCGCCCGACAGCACGTACAGCCACGAGGCGTTCGCCGAGCGCTACGGCCTGCGCGTGCCGCTGCTGTCTGACGTCGACGGCGAGGCGGCGGCGGCCTACGACGTCGAACTGGAGACCGAAACAGGCGAACCGCTCTGCCAGCGGGCAGTGTTCGTCGTCGACCACCGGGGCGAGGTCGTCTACGCCTGGGCGACCGACGACCTCGAGGAGCGCGTCGACGTCGACCCGGTCAAGCGGGCGGTCGGCGATATCGGCGGCGACGAGACGGCACTGGAACGCTACCGACTGGGCGTCGAGCGCTACGCCGAGGGTCGCGAAGCCTTCACCGGGGCGATGGCCGATTACGAGGACCGCGAGTGGATCCCGGCGCGGAGCGGGTTCGCCGAGGCCGAACCGGCCTTCGCCGAGGCGGCCGACCACCTCGACACCGCGGTGCGGTTCGCCGAGACGGCGACCTTCGAGACGGTGGCCGACCGCGCCGAGGAGAAAGCCGACACGCTCCGACACGCGGCCGACTGGCTATCGGAGTCGGCCGACGCGCTGGCGGGCGGGCGCGGCAAGCAGGGTGCCGAATACCGCGACGACGCCGAGCGACTGATCGACACCGCGAGCGACCTCCCGGATCCGCCCGAACCGGACGCCTTCTCGCTGTCCGAAGCGGGCATCGAGTCCGACGACTCGGTCGTCGTCGGCTCCGGTGACGACCAGGCCTACACCGTCCAGGACGACGCCGCCGCGGTCGGGTCGGACCTGGCGGTCGACGACGCGGCACTGGACGCTGCGGTCGAGGGCGAGGGCGAGGGCGAGTACGCGAACGGCACCGCCGACGGCGAGTACGCGAACGGAACCACCGAGGGTGACGCCGTCGACGGCGACCTGGAGATGGACGTCGACCTCGCAGACGACGGGGACGAAGCGGGTGACACGCAGGCGGCCGCCGCTGGTGGAACCGATCAGGGCGGGAGCTACGCCCGTGGCGGTGGGGCGGGACCGACCGAGGGGTCGGCCATCGAGGGCGACACCGTCGAGGGGGACCTGGAGATGGACGTCGACCTGACAGCCGACGACACTCCGAAGCGGTACGGTGGCGAGGACGAACCCGATGCCGGAGACGCTGACGCTGGTGCTGACGACGGTGGGGCTGGTGCTGGAGACACTGAAACTCACGCTGGCGACGCTGGAACTGGTGCTGGGGGCGCCCAGGCCGGAGCTGGCACCGGGAGTTCCGTGTCCGGTGAGGGTGCCGGCGGCGACGCGAGCGGAGCGGACGGCGGCGAGCGTCCGGGTGCGGGCGGTGAGCCGGGCACAGAGCGCGGGCCAGGGGGTGAGGCGGACACAGAGAGCGACCCGGCGGGCGAGGAGGCCGTCGAGGAACTCGAGCTCGCGGACCCGACAGACGGCGAGGACGACGAGGACGAGGACGACGAACGGGCCGACTGGGACATCCCCGGCCAGTAGCGCCCACCGGGGGTGAGAGCGGACCGAGCCCCGGTCGGGCAGGTCGGATGAGCCAGGTGGCTCGGGCGGGTCGGGTGATCCCGGCCGCGACAGTGATCCAGCGGGGTCGCTCGTCGAGTGACACAAGAGGCATATAGCTCGACCGTATGACCCCATACGATGGCCCTCTCGGACGTTTTCCTCAGCCCACTCGGGCTCGCAGCCGCCGCGCTTGCGATCCCTGTCGTCCTGCTGTATCTCATCCGTCCGGACCCCGAGCGGTTCGAACTCCCGACGTTCCGGTTCCTGGCAGAGGAGGAGCGCCAGCGAGCGACCCAGCCGCTGATCGAACGCCTCTCGCGAAGTCTGTTGCTCCTGATCCAGGTCCTCGCGATCCTCGCGCTGGCGGGCACACTCGCCGCCCCGTACGTTCTGGTGTCGGAACGCGCCGTCGTCGAGGAGACGATCCTCGTCGTCGACACGAGTGCGAGCATGGCAACGACCGACGGCGGCGACGCACGATTCGACCGTGCGATCACCGCCGCTCGCGAGGAGGTCACCGACACCACCTCGATCGTGACGACCGCCGGCGGGGGGACGGTGGTACTCCGGCGCTCGCCGCCGAGTGACACCGAGCGGGCGCTCTCGAATCTCGCGGTGAGCGATGCCCCGGGCGATCTGGAGGGTGCGATCGCCCAGGCGCGAGCGCTGGCCGGCGAGAACGTGCGTATCGTCGTCGTGAGCGACTTCGCCGGTGAGGAGTGGGCCGACGCCGTGCGGACGACCCGCGCACAGGGCACCAGCGTCGTCCTCCGGCAGTTCGGCGGCGAGGTCGACAACGTCGGCTTCGTCGACCGCCAGTTCTCCGGTTCGGACGTCACGCTCGCGGTGAAGAACTTCGGGACCGACTCGGTGACCCGAACCGTGACGCTGGGCGAGCAGGAACGCGAACTGACACTCGGGCCCGACGACGTCGGCTCGGTGACGTTCTCGGTGCCCGCGGGCGGCGGCCGGGCGACGATATCGCCTGGCGACGCGTTCGCGACCGACGACGAGGCGACCGTTGCGGCGCCCGCCGACCCCACGGTGGACGTGCTCGTGTTGACCAACGACCGCAACCGCTTTTTGACGACCGCGCTCGACGTCCTCGACCAGGTCGAGTTGACCGTCGACAGCCCGCCGACGACCGTCGAAGACGACTACGACGTCATCGTCTACAGCAACGTCGACAGCGAGTCGCTGCTCCCGGGGAACGTCGCAGCCGGAGAGGAAACCCTCGCGGACGGCGGGGGCGTCGCCGTCCAGGCCCAGAACCCGATGCCCGACTACGGCGGTCTGTCGCTGCTCGACCCGGGCCAGGTGGGGACCGCGCCGACCGTCCGGCGGGCAAACGCGAGCGAACTCACACGCGGTATCGACTTCCAGCCCCCCGAGGAGTACCTCACGGGCTCGCTGCGCGAGGGGCAGTCGCTCGTCGAGTTCCGCGACGGGTCGCCGCTGATCGCCACCGCACAGCGCGACGGCGGTCGCCTGCTCTACTACGGCTACATCGAGGAACGGTCGAGTTTCAAGTACAACTACCAGTACCCGGTGTTCTGGAAGCGGGCGGCGTTCTACCTGGCCGACCGGGGGACGCTGCCCGAACTGAACCACGAGACGGGCGCGACCGTCCGGTTCGGCAGTGAAGACGTCGACGGCCCAGACGGGAGCGTCGACGGGCCGACGGTCGACCTCCAGCGGGCGGGCTTTTACACGACGGCGTCGCGCCGGGAGAGTGCCACACTCCTGGACGAGCGCGAGTCGAGCGTCTCCGTCGACGGACTCGAGAACAGACAGGAGGCGGTCGGCAACCTCACCCGGACCGAACAGCGGACGGTCCCGCGACGACTCACCGAGTTCGCCGCACTGGCGGCACTACTCGTCGTGGTCGTCGAGGTTGCCTATATCCGCCGGCGGGGTGACCTGTGATGGTTGGGCGTACGCTGACCGCGGCGGCCGGACCACCGCTCGAAGTCTCGTATACCGTCCGCGAGGGGTTGACCGTTGGCGTCGAACACCTCTGGCCGCTGGTAGCACTGCCCGTCGCGGTCGTCCTCTTCGCGTATCTGATCTTCCGCCGCGGTGACCACGAGCGCGCGGCCTCGACGCGGAGTCGCCGGCTGCTGTTCGCGAGCAGATTTCTCGTCGCGCTGTTGCTCGTGGTCGGCGCGATGGGTCCCTACACCGTCCAGACCCGGGAGACGCCCGGCGAACCGACGGTGACGCTGTTGACCGACGACTCGGCGAGTATGGCGCCTTACGAGAACATCACCGAGCGCCTCGCCGCGGACATCGAGGAGACGGGCGTGCCAGTGACGGCAGCGACGGTCGCCACCGGCACGGACTCGCGTATCGGCGACGGCATCGCGGCCAACTTGCAGGACAACGGGACGGTCGTCTTCGTCTCTGACGGGCGGGTCACGGCGGGGCGGAGCCTCGCAGTCGCGGCCGAGGACGCGCGCCGTCTCAACGCGACGGTCAGCGCGGTCGAACCCGATCCGGCGCGGACGGAGTACGCCGTCGCCGTCTCGGGACCGACGACCGCCAGTGTCGGACTGTCGACCGACTTTAGCGTCTCGCTGACAGGCGTCGACGCCGAGGACTCGGTGCCGGTCACGGTCACGATCGACGGCGAGGAGGTCGCCTCCGAGGAGCTAGCCGGCGACGAGGCGCTCTCGGTCAACTACACCTTCGAGGAGCGCGGCGCCCACGAGGTGACCGCCCGGGTCGACGGCCAGGACGTCTACGAGCGCAACGACGTGTTCTATCACCCGGTGCGGGTCGTCGAGAAACCCGACCTGCTGTACGTCTCGGGCGGAGGCTACCCGCTCCAGGGCTACCTCGCGGATCTGTACGACGTGACGAACGTCTCGGCGGTCCCCACCGACCTGGAGGAGTACTCGGCGGTCGTCGTCCAGGACCGCGCGGCCACACAGGTCGGGAACGTCAGCGCCCTGCAGGAGTACGTCATCGACGGCGGCGGGCTGGTGATGGTCGGCGGTCAGAACGCCTACGAGTCGGGTGGCTACGGCGACTCGCCGGTCGCTTCGTTGCTCCCCGTCGAGATCGGCAACGCGACCGGTGGCACTACCAATATCGTCCTCACGGTCGACATCTCCGGGAGCGCTGCCGAGGGACTGAGCACGCAGAAAGCCATCGCGTTGAACGTCCTGGACCAGCTGGGCGACCGCAACCGCGTCGGCCTGGTCGCCTTCACCGGCGAGGCCTATCGCGTGGCGAGCGTCCAGCGCCTCGAAGGGAACCGGGAGGTGCTCGCCGACCGGATCCGCCGCCTCCAGACCGGCCGCGGCGGGACCGACATCGCCATCGGTCTCCTGGGTGCGAACGACCTCCTGGGACAGCGCCAGGGGACGATCATCCTGCTGTCGGACGGTGCCGACGACGTCGAGCGGCCGGCGGCGGTCGCGAGTCAGCTCGGCACCGAGGGGACGCGCGTCATCACGGTCGGCGCCGGCGAGCGGGTCAACGAGCGGACGCTCGGGACGATCGCCCGCCAGTCGGGCGGGTCGTACTTCGCGGCCAGCGAGACCAACCGCCTGCGACTGCTTTTTGGTGGTGCCTCCCGGCAGTTCGAGGGCGAGAACCTGACGGTCGTCACGCGCGGGACGTTCATCACCTCGGGCGTGACGCTCACCGCCGACCCCGGACAGGCCAACCGGGTGGCGATGAAACCCGGCGCGGAGTTCCAGGTGGCGACGCCCGACGGCACCCCCGCCATCGCTTCCTGGCGGTTCGGCCTCGGTCGCGTCGTCTCGGTCACCAGCTACGCCGAGGACGGCACGCTCGGGCCACTGCTGGAGCGGCCGGATTCACTCGTGGTGACGAAGTCGGTCAACTACGCGGTCGGTGACCCGAGCCGCGGGCAGACGGGCGTCGTCGACCCCGGTAGCGTCCGCGTGGGCGAGCGCACGACTGTGACCTACCGCGGCGAGGACCCGCCGGATCTGGAGAACGTGAGCTTCCGCCGGGTCGGCGAGGGGCGCTTCCAGGGTGAGTTCACGCCGCAGGAACCGGGCTACGGTCAGCTGGCCAACGCGACCTACGCCGCGAACTACCCCGTCGAGTACGGTCGGCTGGGTATCAGCCCCGGGCTCTCGGGGCTGGTCAGTGCGACCGACGGGCAGTTCTTCCAGCCAGACGAGGGCGCCCAGATCGCCCGGCTGGCCCGCCAGCAGTCGACGCGGGTCCGGACTGTCCGGGACTCGTGGGGGTGGGTCGCACTGCTCGCGGCGGCGCTGTTGTTCGTCACGGAAGTCGTCGCCCGGCGGGTTCAAGTGTATCGGGGTCACACCTCTCTGGAGAGTGGTCTCCCGTGAGCGCCCTCGGTAAGAGCCTGAACCTCGGACTGGTCGCCCTGATCGTACTCGCCGTCGCCGGTACGGCCGGTGCGACGGTCCTCTACCAGGATTCGATAGAGCAGTTACAGACAGAGAACGACGACCTCCGGGCGGACCGGGCGGAACTGACCGCGGAACTGAACGAGACACAGACCGAGCTCGCACAGGCCCGCGACCGGCTCAACGAGACGGAGAAACAGCTCCAGACCCGCACGGAGGACGTGAATCAGGTCGCTTCGTCGCTCAACGAGACAGAACGGCGCCTGAATATCACCGAGCGCCAGCTGGAACAGACTCGCGGCAACCTCTCACAGAGCCGCGAGCGGATCCAGTCGCTGGAAGAAAACGTCTCTCAGCTGAAAAGCCGGCGAAACGAACTCCTCCAGCAGCGCAACGACCTCGAACAGCAGGTCGCGAGTCTTCGTGACGAACGCGAACGGGTCACAGACCGGGTCAACGACCTCCAGGGACGGGTCACCGACCTCCAGAACCGGCTCGGCCAGCGCATCCAGACGATCGACGAACTCCGGAACGAGCTCGGCAACAAGACCGGCCGGATCAACAGCCTCGAGGGCGAACTCAGCGACAAGAACAGCACCATCGACGCTCTCGAGTCAGAAAACGAGAATCTCGAGGCAGAAAACGAGAATCTCGAGACAACCGTCAACCAACTCTGTGGGGAGCTAAACGAGACCGAGGCCGAGGGCTACCCCTCCTGTGGCAACTGAAGCAATGACCGAAGAACCTGACGACGAGAACTCGCCCGAAGACGGACAACCGGAAGCCTCCGATCCGTCGGAAACCGACGGGGCAGACGACACCCGACAGTCCGAAGGCGGAGAGTCGGTCGACTCCGAATCATCGGAGCCGGCGGACGGATCCGAGAGGGCGGACCGGTCGGATAGCTCGGCGCTGTTCGGGACGCCAGCGGACGACACGGAGGGCGAAAGCGGAGCGGACGACGCAGACGACGAGTCGGCGTCCGTGCCGCGGCGCAAGGAACCGACGGTGCCCACGGCGACCGAGAGCGAGTCGGCGGACGCGCCGTCGACCGAGCGCGAGCGAGAAGCCGGGGGTGCAGAGACCGAGGAGGAGGTCGGGGCCCTGCCCGACGCCGAGTCACGGTCGCGCGTCGAGTCGGCCCTCACAGAAGTGCGCCGGGAGTGCTGGAAGGCGGCGGGCGTCCACGCGGTCACGGAAGGGGCAGTGGTCTTTCTCGCCGTGAACCTCCTGTTCGTGACCCTCGAACCGTCGTGGCTGCCCGAGCGGATCCCGCTCCCCGAGGGGGCCTCCGAGCAACTCGTGGAGCTGCTGGGTGGACCGGGGTCGCTCGCGGTTCCCGGGTCGGCGGCGCTGGCAGTCGCACTCGGCGTCGTCACCTTCCTCGTCGGCGTCGCGGTCCGGGTCCGACGCCCGCTCGTCGAGCAGTTCGAGGCCGCCAACCCGCCTGTTCGAGAGGCGCTCCGGACGGCTCGCGACGCCGTCGGTGACGATGCGGACTCGGCGATGGCGCGCCGACTGTACGCGGACGTCCTCGACCGCCTGGGCGAGAGTTCCGGGCTGGCGCTGGTCGACGGCCGGCGGATCGGCCTCACCGTGGTCGTCGCCGTCGTGCTGGCGGTCGCGACCGTCCAGGTGGCGGTCCTCGACCCCGGCCTGTTCGAACCGCCGGTCGAAACCGGCGGCGGCGGCCCGGCCGAGGCCGAGAGCAACTACACGGGGCTGCTCGACGGCGACCAGATACTCGGCGACAGCGAGGCGGTCGAGGCCGGTGAGGAGGAACTCAACGCGTCGATCGAGTCCTCGGGCGGCGGCCAGGACGTCGGCGAGCAACAGCAGTTCCCCGCGGACAGTGGTCCGGGGACGGGCGCCAGCGGCGGGGGCGTCGATAGCCAGCAGGCCGGTTTCGCCGCTCCGGACCAGGTCGAGGACGCCGAACTCGTCCGGGAGTACAACCGCCGCATCCGCAGCGGCGATTCGGGTGGCGCCGGTGGCACCGACGGCAGCGACGGCGGTTCGGACGGAAGCGGGGGAGGCGGCGGTAGCGACAGTAATCAGGACGTCGACGGAGACAACACATGAGTGATCGAGACACGGACGTAGCGGCGGCAGAGGAGATCGACGCGTTACAGGCAAAAGTAGAGACGGCCCGCGAGGAGGTCGGCAAGCGGATCGTCGGCCAGTCCGAGGTCGTCGAGCAGTTGCTCGTCACCATCCTCGCGGACGGGAACGCCCTGCTGGAATCCAATCCCGGCCTGGGCAAGACGACGATGGTCCGGACCGTCGCGGAGGTGACGGACCTGTCCTTTTCGCGTATCCAGAACACGCCCGACCTGATGCCCTCGGACATCACAGGCACGGAGATCATCCGCGAGACCGACACCGGCCGCGAGTTCGTCTTCGAGAAGGGGCCGGTGTTCGCGAACGTCGTCCTCGCCGACGAGATTAACCGGGCGACGCCCAAGACCCAGGCCGCGCTGCTGGAGGCGATGCAGGAACGCCAGGTCACGGCGGCGGGCGAGACCTACCAGCTCCCGGACCCGTTCTTCGTCCTCGCCACGCAGAACCCCATCGACCAGGGCGGGACCTACGCCCTCCCGGAGGCCCAGACCGACCGCTTCATGCTCAAGTTGCTGGTCGACTACCCGGCCTACGACGAGGAACAGACCATCGTCGACCTCTACACGAAAGGCTCGGAGACGGTGCCCGTCGAGCAGGCGCTCACCCGCGACGAGATCCGGGCCGCACAGCGCCACGTCCGTGACGTCCCCATCGCCGACGACCTGCGCGACGTCGCCGTCGAACTGGTGCGCCAGACCCGCGAGGCCGAGGACGTCGAGTTCGGTGCCAGCCCGCGCGCGAGCATGGCCCTGGTCGTCGCCGCGAAGGCGCGTGCGTTCTTGCACACCCGCAGTCACGTCTCCGAGGCGGACATCCGGGCGCTGGCGGCGCCCGTCCTCCGTCACCGGATCATCCTGGACTTCCGCGCCGAGCGCGAGGGGCGCACGCCCGACGACGTGATCGACGACCTGCTCGACGACCAACTGTGAGCCACGCTTTCCGGGGGACTCGACCGTGACGATCGAACCCACGTTCCTGGACGAACTCGACCGGTTCGAGGCGGCGCTGGACCGGGAGACCGCGGCGCTCCGCCAGGGCGAACAGCAGTCCCCGCGCGTCGGCGAGGGGCTCACGTTCAGTGACTACCGTCGCTACTCCCCCGGTGACGACACCCGCCTCATCGACTGGAAACTCTACGGTCGGACCGAGGAGTTCTACATCAAACAGTACGAGGAAGAGCGCAACCTCACCGTCCACGTGCTGGTCGACGCCAGCGCGTCCATGGACTACGGCCGGGTCGGCGCCCACAAGTTCGAGTACGGCGCCAAGATCGGCCTGGGCTTTGCCTACCTCACCGCCGAGGAACACAACGACTTCCTGTTCTCGACGTTCCGCGAGCGGGCCGAACGCCTCGACTCCGGGCGGTCCAACCGCGGGGAGATCCTGGAGATCATCGACCAGATAAACGCCACGCGACCCAGCGGCGAGACGGACCTGGAGGAGGTGCTCTCGGCCTATGCCGACCGGATACGGACCCGCTCGCTCGCCGTCGTCGTGACCGACTGTCTGGCCGACCCCGAGACCATCGCCTCGGGCGTGTCGGCGCTGGCTCGCGACGACGTGGACGTCCTCGTCGTGCGCCCGGTCGCCCCCGACGAGCGCGACCCCGACGTGGTGGGGGACGCGCTGTTCGTCGACCCCGAGACCGCGAACGAGCGGCGTTCGTATTTCAGTGGCTCGTTCGCCCAGCAGTACCGCTCGCGACTGGAGGCCCACATCGAGGCCGTCGACGACCGACTGACCGAACTCGGTGCCGAATGTGTCGTCGTCGACACCGGCGAGGACTACTTCGACTCCTTCGCGAACGTGTGGCTGCGGTGAGAGTGTGGGTGGTCTGTCGTCCGGTTTTTTGCGGACGAGATCGACATACCGTGTCGAAAACGGCCGACTCGCTCGCTACGAGATGACGGTACCGCTACGTACGGTGTGAGTTGAAAGCCCTCGACCCGCTCGCTCACGGGTCACTCCGTTCCCCATTCGCATCGAGGCGCTCACACAGTTCGCGCCTCGCACCGCTCCCCGTTCGCATCGAGACGCTCCTGCGTCGCGCCACCCGCGCCTCGCCCTTTCAGTCCGCCAGGGACCGCACGGCACCGCGACCGCCCCGCACAGCACCGCCCTGCCCTTCCCTGGGTCACGCGGCCTCCGCGGTGCCCCGGCACGCGCTCCCGGCCGACCAACTGTCGTGGCGCGCGCTGTCGAGCGCTTTCATGCGCGAGATGACACCGTGCGAGGGATGAGGAGCGCAGGAGCGAAGCGACGAGCACCGCAAGAGGTTGGGGAGGTGTGAGGCTGTCGCGGTCCTGCGCGGTGCGGTCGCGGTCCCTGGTGGATTGAAAGGGCGAGACCGCTCGCGGCGAACGTAGTGAGCGGAGTCGTCTCAGCGACCCCTATCCGAGCGGAGCGAGGATATGTCGCTGAGCGACCGCGAGCGGGTCGAGGGCTTTCAGCCGTCACTGTGAGTGGCAGCGCTGTCGATAGCTAGCGAGCGGGTCGAGGGCTTTCAGCCGTCACTGTGAGTAGCGGCGCTGTCGATAGCTAGCGAGCGGGTCGAGGGCTTTCGACGCCTGCTGGTGAGTGCGGACGGTCTCTCTCCTGGCGAACCATTCATGCCCGACCGGCCATAAACCCGGGTATCGTGACCGATGGAGCCCAGATCACGGGCGAAACCGGCGACGCGGTCGCGAAGCTGTGAAATTCCGCCGAGGATCGACCGGAGCGTTTCAACGGGGAGCCGCGGGGGTTCCTTCGTAGGTTCTCGCGAGAAGTCCGTGTGTTCAAGCACACGATTGAACGGGTTGTACCCCTCATGATGTGGAAAAACGGGGTCCAGTTGCCACGACGAGAGGATGTACCGAAGTCGGCGAAGCTTCGTCTCGATTGTGACCGTACGATTGTCCAAGGAGCCACGACAGTACTCAACGAACCCCTCGACGTGGTGATCGGACGGACATGCCGGATGCCTATCCCTCTGCTCCATATATGTCTGCCACTGGTCGATGACACGACGGTAGCCGCGTACTGTCCCTGACGCGGGATCTTGTGCCGGGAGCGTCTCGGTGAGAAACACCGCAAATGGATCTACATCAAGCGTTTCGAACGTCGGCGCGTGCGTCGCCAGCGGATCACTATCGGTGTCGAATGCATCTGCAAGTTGCTCACGTGCGGTGTCGTGGCCGTCTGTCTGGTCAGACATCACACACCTCACGGGGATCGAAATCAACCTTCTGGGCCCAAACGCCGCCGGCGGTCTCGTGGGTCGCCGCTGCCATCAGTACAGGATGGTATCGATGGGGATGATCGGTATGCCACTGCAACCAGTGGTAGAACTGTTCGAGACGAACCCAGTATTCGGTATACACCGTGCGAAGCTGGCGTGTCGCAGCGAGCCCACGGCACCACATCTCGACATCCTCAGGCTGCGCGAGTGCGTGGTGTCTGCCCCGCTCTGCCATGTGCTCTTTCCATGTCCGTTCGGTTTTGCGGATCGTCGCTTCGTAGTAGTCAGAGTCGAACGCGTTGTCCTGTGCTTCAACGAACGCCCCCCACGTGTCGGAGCCGGTATATCGATCGGTGAAGCGTCTGAATCGGTCGCAATCGGGGACGTCAGCGAGCTGTTTGTATACGCCCATTCGGTCGGTCGGATCGGGAGATTTCTCGGTTCCCATTGCTACCTGCGGGTATGACCGCCCGCAGCCGTCAGGGCGGCAAATAAACCCCCAATAGAGAGTCCACCCGTTCCCGGTGGGTCGACGATCGCATGGACAGTACCCGATAATCCACGGGTAGGTTCCAAACGAAACGTGGGTTGCAGTCAGTAAGCAAATCTGCAGTGGCTGAACACAGATTCGAACTTCAGAGTCGTACATCTCCCTCAGAGCCCGTTTAATTTCGAATATCCGGGATCGAGCGTGTCAGATCCAGTTTGTACGCCCGTACAGGTGGCCGAAAATCCGGTAGGTGGCTGAACCAAACCCAATAGACTCCAAACCGCCGATCGAGACCGAAATCTGGATACCCACGAACCGACCGTAATGTGTGGAGTTCGACCACGAGGGGCGTTTTCACTGCCTGACTAGCTTATCTGGATGGCTTGTAGATCGGTCACCGTCTATTCGCCAATTGAGAGTTGCCGCTGTCGGGTGCCTGTAACCGTACATCCCTGAATCAGCGTGGGAGCGTCGTTCAGCACGCCGAATCGAGAATCAGGATCCGTCGCGTTAGGACCATGCGGAGTAAGTGCCGATCCGCCGATATCACAGTTCTGTGCCCCGATTACGGACGGCGATGGGTCGGATCGACCTATTGATTATCGCTCCCGAATGGCGGGCAATACGGAAGTACACCCGGCAAACACACCCGAATACACGGATATCGGGTGAGAGAAGTCCTACAGTCCACCGGTTGTGTAGCCGCCGCGATTC